>Ga0208296_100013_pt1 | contig 99563 bp, 110 predicted proteins | sample Wag42014_10_22_FD_187333 | JGI IMG/M metagenome (GOLD analysis project Ga0208296, IMG submission 187333) | Deep subsurface shale carbon reservoir microbial communities from Ohio, USA - Utica-2 Time Series 2014_10_22 (SPAdes) (version 2) ...
AACATGGGATTGGCGTCATGCCTTCTTTCATAAAGCTTGCAGATTAACCAATAACGGATATGAAAAAGCAAGCTTTACGCCAGTTCCTGCGGAATCAGGCACGAGCGCAAATCCCAGGAACGTTATACGAAAGCACCACAATAACTAAAGGGGGACAAATACAATGAAAGCTTTTATAATTTCAACAAAGAATAATACAATTAACTTAATTAAAAAATTATTAAATGATTTAAATATTGAATCTCAAGATATTTATGATATTCCTTCTGATTACTCATTTATTGAAGATGAAGTTAATGAAAAAATTAAAAATGCAGATTTTGTTATTGCAATTATTGAAGAATTAGATGCAAATGTATTTTATGAGATTGGCTTAAGTAAAGGACTAGGAAAACCTGTGTTTTTTATAGTTAATAAGAATGTTAAACTTCCTGTAAGTATGACGAATATGACACATATTACGTCATCTTTAAATGATAAAAATTTAATAAAAAAATCATTATCTAAATTTATAGATGAAATAAACTTTCAAGGTGATAATAATATAAAAAAATTAAAAAAATTTGATCTTGAATCTAAATTGAGAATAAAAAATTTTAGTACTATTAAGCAGCAAATTGAAAAAATACGGAATGAAGGTACTGAAAAAGATTTAGAAAATATTACTCAAAAATTATTTAATATGTTAAATAAAAAAATAGTTTTTAATAGTATAAAACAAAATAAGGGGGTTGATTACGCTATTTGGGTGGATGAATTACAATATACTATTGGAAACCCTATTTTTATTGAATTAAAATACGGTAAGTTAAGCGAAAATTACATATATAATGCAGAAAAACAATTAGTTAAGAATCTTGAAAAAACCGATACTCAAGCTGCTATACTGTTATATCTTGATAAGAATGGGAATAAGTACGAAAATAAGTTTCATATTTCGCCTTTAGTTTTAAGATTTGACTATGAGGACTTTATTAACGGTTTAGAAGAAAAAGGATTTATAGAATTAATCTTAAATAGGCGTAATGCTATTGCACATAATGAATATGGGGGAAAAAAATAATGGCTACATATTCAAAAGAAACTATAGAAGATTATTTAGATAGATCTGATAATGCGCAAACAAATGATGCTAAAGGAGAAATATTTGAAGATTTAATTAAATATATATTTGAAAATGTTTCCGGTATTTCTTTTTTAGAGAGAAATTTTCTTGATAGAACTCGTTCAGAAGAAATAGACTTGGCTTTTTGGAATAACCAAAGTCAATCTGAATTATGTTTTTTGGAAGCTGTAATTATTGTTGAGTGTAAAAACACTAATAATCCAATAGGTAGTTCTGATGTTAGTTGGTTTATACGTAAAATTGAGGATAGGGGTAGTAGATACGGAATATTAGTTACTTTTAATGGAATAACTGGAAATCCTGAAAATAACGATTGTGCTTATAGTCAAGTTTTAGGTGGATTAACAAGAAATAAAATAAAAATACTAATTATTACAAAAGAAGAATTGTTAAACTTAGAAACTACAAATGATTTAGCAAATTTAATTAAAAATAAAATCTGCAAACTTACACTACATAGAACTGTTGAATAACTTGTGGTGCCTTCGTATAACAAAATATTGCCGGTTTCGCTATCGCTACACCCAAATCCATCAGACTAAGATAAGAGCTATCTAAGTCTGATAGACTTCGGCAATACGAAGACGTTATACGAAATAGCACTTATTTTATTTATTTAGGGGGAGTGTCAATGGATATTAAATTACCCGAAAAACCAAATAATGATCAAGAAATATTAAACGATCCTAATACTATAGTAATAATTGGAGCAAATGGTTCAGGAAAGACTCGTTTGGGGGTTTGGATTGAAGAACAATATATTGAAAAAACTCATCGTATTTCTGCACAAAAATCTTTATCAATGCCTGAAGAAGTTAATACTACTTCTATAGAAGCTGCTAAAAAGGATTTTTATTATGGTAATTCCAGTAACGAAAACCTCGATTGGTTAAAAACAACTGGAAAAATAAGATTTAGATGGGGCAAAAAACCAAGCACCTATTTACTTAATGATTATGAAAAACTCATGGTTCTTTTACATACTGAAGAGTATCAAAAATCTGTTGAATTTAAAGACAAATATTCGAAAGAAAAGGATATGGACAAACCTATAACAAAACTTGATATTATTAAAAAAGTATGGGAAAAAGTTCTTCCACATCGTAAATTAATTAAAAATGCAGGGGTAATTGAAGCAACATCACAAGATAATTCGGAATTATATAATGCCTCCAATATGAGTGACGGTGAAAGGATAATATTTTATTATATAGGTGAGGTGCTTTGTACAAAAGAAAATTCTATTATTATAATTGATGAACCTGAAATGCATCTGCATAAATCAATTGTAAAGAAACTTTGGGATGAAATTGAAATATTAAGACCAGATTGTATTTTTATTTATTTAACGCATGATATAGATTTTGCGATAACTAGAACAAATTCAAAAAAAATATGGGTAAAATCTTATGAGGGTAATGATCAATGGAATTATGAGATAATAAATGATACTGAGTATTTACCTGAACAGGTATATTTAGAAATATTAGGGAGTAGAAAACCTATTTTATTTGTTGAGGGTGATAATTCAAGTTTCGATTATAAGCTTTATCAATATGTTTATACTGATTATAATATTGTTCCATTAGGAAGTAGTAATAAAGTATTTGAAGCAACAAAAATTTTCAATAATATTGACAATTTGCACCATATAAACGCTATTGGAATAATTGATCGAGACAGAAGAACAGAAACAGAAATACAAGAGATAAAAAGTACTTGTGAAAATATATTTTTAATTGAAAGTGTAGTTATATTAATAGCCCAAAAGATGTATAAGAATCCAAATAAAATATTTGATAAAGTAAAAAATAATGTATTTCAATTTTTTGAAAGGGAGTTTGAGAATCAAGTTATACAGCATACTAAATATAGAATAAGAAGAAAATTAGAAAATAGTTTTGATTCAAAAGTTAATAATTATGCAGAATTAGAAGAAGAATATTTAAATTTTACAAATGATATAGATATTAAAAAAACTTATGAAAAGATAGACAATGATTTCAGGAAGATGTTGGACGATAAAAATTTTGATGAAATATTAAAGGTTTTTAATAACAAAGGTTTAATTTATGAAGCAAAAATCGCAAATTTATGTGGTTTAAATCCTAATAAAATACATGATTATATTCAATCTTTATTTAAAGAAAAATCTAATTCAGTAGAAGAAGTTAATAGAAATATTAAACAATATATTATTTGAGCTTTAAGGCCAGTGCTACTTCGTATAACATGGGATTGGCGCCATGTCTTCTGTCATAAAGCTTGCAGATTAACCAATCACGGATATGAAAAAGCAAGCTTTATGCCAGTTCCTGCGGAAGCAGGCACGAGCGCAAAATCCCAGTAACGTTATGTGACATTAGGCTAAATAAGTTTTCTTCGGCTTGGGAGTGCCAAGATGGATTTGTAAAATGCTATTGAAAAATTAAAAACCAATAATAATTAAATCTGTAATTTTTAATCTACTAGTTAAAACCAAAATAATTTACAGTTAAATCGCTTATCAAAAGTCTCAGGTGTAAAGTCTTAATGAACTAAAAATGTAAAAAGTTATTGAGCGTTAAAAAATATTTTGAGTAAATCTTAATGAAGTAACTTTCGTGAAGATAGTAAAAGCAAAGTATCAATGATAAGCACTGCAGCAGATAGTATTAATTTAATAAAAAAGAAGAGAAGAGATCTTAATTAATAATAAAAATATTTTTGATTAATCTTTAATGTGAATTGTTAATAAACTGAAAATATAAAAGCTTTATTGTCCATTATAACAATTTAGTAAATCTATATGAAGTAAGTTTCGGGAAAATCTAGAATTTTAAGTATCAATGAGAAGTATAGCAGCAATAATAAATAATAAAAAAGGTAAAGATTTTTACGCCTAACAGTCACATTCGTGACATTAGGCTGGGTCAATTATCTTTATCTTTTAGAAGTTCCGAGATGGATTTATAAAATGTTCGTAACTAATAAAGAAATAATTAATAATTAAACCTGCAATTTTGCAGGTATTTTTTGTTATATAGGAAATTATGCTTTTGCAGGAATGTGGATAACTTTGTAGAATGATAAAAATATTATGAGCTCAAAACAAAGAGGAAAACACATTAAAATTAAAACAATATTGAATGACCATTGGGAAGAGTTTAAGATTAAACATCTTCCAGGTAGAGTGCCTGCTGATATGTTAAACCATGTAATTGATCAGGTAGAAAAGTCAATGAAATGTGGTAATCCAGAAAATGGTTATGCTAAATATAAATGCCTGGACTGTGGTGAAGAGCATATTGTTAGCTTCAGCTGTAAAAGTAGATTCTGCTCTAGATGTGGTAAAGTTTATGTAGATAAGTGGGTAGACAAACAGGTTGATATGATCTTAGATGTCAGCCATAGACACATGGTATTTACTGTTCCAGAAGAATTAAGAGGATATATTTATTGGCAGAAAGATATCATAAAGGAATTAAGTAATAAAGTGGCAGAATTAATTCAGCGATATATAGATAAAAAAGGTAAAATTCATAAATATGAAGCTGGAATAATAACAGTAGTTCATACATTTGGCCGTGATATGAGCTTTAATCCTCATGTGCATGCATTAATAGCAGAAGGCGCATTAGATAAGTATCATCAGTGGAGTAAAGTAGGATATTTTTCCTACAAATACTTAAGAAAAGCATGGCAGAAAGTGCTTTTAGACATTTTTAAAGAAAGATTTCCAGATAACCAAAAGGTTCAAAATCTGATTAGATATTTCTACAGAAGATACAAAGAAGGTTTTTATGTCAATGCAGAAAGTAGAATGAATAGTGCTCGAGGAGCAGCAAAATACATAGGAAGATATTTAGCCAGACCAGCTATTGCAGAATATAGAATTTTAGAGTATGATGGGAAAAAGGTAAGGTTCTGGTATGAAGATCATAAAACAAAAAAGAGAGTGGAATTAGAGCTATCAGCCATGAAATTTATTGGCAGAATAATAATGCATATTCCACCTAAATATTTTAAGATGACCAGACGATATGGGCTCTACAGAAGAGGCTATAACAAAAGAGTAAAAAAGATAGTAGCTCTGTGGAAATACATGAAAAGAAGACAATTAAGACTAATCATGCACCATAAAAAGACCATATCATTAAGCTGGAGAGAAAGAATGATAAAAAGTTTTGGTAAAGATCCAGTCAGATGTAAAAACTGTGGTAAAGAAATGGTCTTGTATGAGATCTGGCATCCATTATATGATTTTCTGTATCATATAGAACATACCGATGATAGTGGAAGATATATTAAAAGCAATAGTTGGGAGGTTGATCCAAGATATGAAAGAAAAAAACTGGCAAGAAAATATGGAGATCCCATTCCATTCCCCGGAAGACACAGACAAAGAGTGGTATAAATATGAATGTCCTAAGTGTGGGGAGGAAGATGAAGTTCCAGGTTATGTAATAGATGAGTTTGCAATGGGAAAAGATTTGAAAGAAGGAGAAATACCAGGAGTGGCATGTCCTGAATGTGGTGCGGAAATGAAGTTTAAATACACATTTGAAAGATAAAACCCTACTAAAGAAATATTAATTAACTTCTATAGTAGGGTGGCCGTCAGGCCATTTTGTTCCTATTACAAGAATTATATTATTAATGTTATAGTTTTATAGAAATAATTATTAAGAGAAGAGATCGTTATAAAATAGTTTTAAGCTAATATAAAATTCAAAGCAGCAATGATAAGTATTAAAATAAAAGATCAGAAAAGAAAAACGTTGGGCAAGAATACTTATAACCGCCTAACAGTCACATAACATGGGATTGGCGTCATGCCTTCTGTCATAAAGCTTGCAATCTACCCAATAACGGATATGGAAATGCAAGCTTTACGCCAGTTCCTACGGAACCAGGCACGAGCGCAAATCCCAGTAACGTTATATGAAACCGTAGCAAACGCTTTAATAACTAAAAATTTAAAGTATAAAAAAACAGTGCCGTTTAACCTTCAGCACTGTTAATTAAATCTAATTTCAAGTTTTTTACCAATTGCGTGAGCAACTTTATCAAGAAATTCAACACTCGGATTATAATCATCATTTTCTAGTCTGGAGATGGCAGACTGTTTAGTTCCTATTCTATCCGCTAATTCTTTCTGAGTTAAATTATTTTCTATTCTATACCTAATTATTTGTTTTTTTATTTCATACATAACATTCAGCTTTTCATATTCTTCTTTAACTTCTTCAGATTCAAAAAGTTCGTTCTTAAGATCTTTGTGATCCATAAAGTCCATTTTGTTTCACCTCACTTGCTATAATTAAATCTATTTATATTACATAAAATTGTTATATAATTTACTAATATTACTTCTCAAGTTCTTTTCTAATTTTTTTGATCAATTTATCATGAGAAGTACCAACCTTATTATCTTTACTTTCGTTTTCAGATTTCTCTAGTTCTCGGTATAATTCTAAAAGTTCGTCTCTTTTATCCGGAATTGTCTCATCTTCAAAAACATCATATAAGTTTTCAGTATCAACTTCAGGACCGGCCAGTCTTTTTAACGCTTGATGATATTTTTTCTTTGTTCGCAAAAATACTTTTAACCATTTTTCAAATTTCATTTTCATCACCTATTAATATTATACTATTTGTATTATTTTTAAAGCAAGTAAACAATATATTTTCAGACATTTAATTAACAAAAAATAAAGAACATCCCTCTAGAAAGGATAATAACTTTGAAATCTAAATTAGAATCTGCTTACATTGCTGTAGAAAATGAAACAAGATAAAAGTTTTTTCTAAGGTATCAGAAACAAAATGAAGCAGTGAATCATACAAATATCCATTTCGCTCCAGCAAAAAGAGCAATTACAATCTTTATTTTGATTACAAGATGTGATAGCATTAATGATATACTTTTATTACATTTAAACCCAAAAATTTAAGTTTTTTTATTAGTCTAGCGGCTGAGAATTGAGCCATCAGATTAATTTTCTAATTAAAAAAGGAGGAATTATAGATGAAGAAAAGAAGAATGGGAATCACCGGTTTAAGGGTATCAGAAGTTGGTTTTGGAGCCTGGCAGTTGGGCAACACAGAAAGTTGGAAAGGAGCCACAGATAAAGAAGCGATCAAACTTGTTCATAAAGCTATAGATCTGGGCTGTAATTTTTTTGATACCGCTCCAAACTATGCTGGCGGGAAGAGTGAAGAACTTTTAGGTAAGGCTTTAAAGGGAAAAAGAGAGCAAGTAATAATCAGTACTAAGTTTGGCCATTTTGCTGATGGACATACAGATTTTAATCCTTCTTTAATTAAGGATTCGGTCGAGACCAGTTTGAGAAAGCTGCAGACAGACTACCTTGACTCAGTATTGTTACATAGTCCACCTCATGAGATTATGAGAGGAGAGCAGAATCATTATCAAATTTTAGAGGAATTGAAACAGTCTGGCAAGATTAAAAGTTATGGTGTATCTGTTGATACCAGTACTCAAATGAAATATGTTTTAGAAAATAGCGATTCAGAAGTTTTAGAGATATTTTTTAATATTTTTCATCAGGAGACTAAAGATGCTTTCTCTTTAGCTAGAGAAAAGGATGTCGGGCTAATAGTAAAAGTTCCTTTAGATTCAGGTTGGTTAACTGGTAAATATGATCACAATAGTGAATTTTCTGGAATAAGGGATCGCTGGTCTCCACAAGTTATCAAAAGAAGGGCAGATTTGGTTGAGAGAGTTAAAGAGATAAAGAGTGAAAGTAATAGTATGGTTCAGGAGGCTTTAGGATATATATTAAGTTATCCCGAGGTTTCGACAGTTATCCCGGGTGTAAGAAATGAGAAACAGCTAAAGGAGAATTTGAGTGCATCTGATAATTTAACTTCAGAGAGAGTTAAAGAATATGAGAGACTCTATAAAGAAAATATAGAGGATAATTTACTGCCGTGGTAAAGAAATTAGGAAGAATTGAATTTTTAAGAGTATCCTGATTGTTAAGCTTGATTTTAATGAAATAGAGAATACTAATAAATATATCTTGTTAAAAATAGTTTCTGAAGTATCAGATATAGATGATAAGATTGGGTTGGCCTAAGGCTGGCCCTTTTTTTATTTATGAATATTAAACCCGTAGCTGTTACCAATTTTTAAATTTATTGTATCACAGATATGTTATAAAGAGGAAATAAATTTTTAAATTTAACTCATATTAAATATTTCTGTATAAATGCAGGTGTTTTTTTCTTTTACTTGAAGTATATAAATAATTAATTCAATCAAACATTGGTTTAGATGGATTCCGCCTTTTCCTGTTTGATCATAATAATGAGAATGAAGAAGTAAAGTATGGAGATAACTGGCAGGTTATTTAAAATTTAAAGCAAAATCAAGGTTTTATTGGAGGGGAAAATGAACAATATCAGTTATAGAAAATTAAAAAAAGACGAAATTAAACTATCATTATTTTCAAATTTCGACAGACATCAGGAAGTTAATAAATGTTGGCGAAAAGAAAACAAAAAATGGATCTTAAAAAATATATCATTTACTGAAAATTGGGGAATTGATGAATATGAATTTTTAGTGAAATGCTTACAAAAAACTATAAAGACAGGTGGAACAGTGTTTGGAGCATTTAAAGGGAAAAATCTTGTTGGCTTTGCTTCTTTAGAAAATCATTTTTTTGGTTCAAAGAACAATTATTTACAACTTTCTAGTATTCATGCATCTAATAATTATCGTGGTCAAGGAATAGGAAAAAGTTTATTTAAACTTGTATGTAAAAAGGCAAAAGACGCAGGTGCAGAAAAACTTTATATATCGGCACATTCAGCTGAAGAGACACAATTATTTTATAAAGCTATGGGATGTCAAGAGGCGGTTGAATATAATGAAAAATTAGTAGCTAAAGAACCTTATGATTGTCAGTTAGAATATATTTTATAAACTGAATTATATTATAAAAGATAAAAAAATTGAGGGATAATATGCAGAAAATAACCAAGAACTTTGTTAAAGAATCTTTTGAAAAAGCTACAGAAAACTATAGTAATGCCATTGAAAATATTGGCTTATGGGAATCAGAAAAATATGTAATCAACAAATATTTTGATAAAGATAAATCAATATTAGATGTTGGTTGTGGAGCAGGCAGAACAACATTTAACCTTTATGAAATGGGCTATAAAAATATCATAGGTTTAGATTTAACTCCGGAAATGATATCTGCAGCTAAAACAATAAATAAAGAAAAAAAGACTGATATTGAATTTATCGTTGGAGATGCAACTGACTTAAACTTTGAAGATAATTCTTTTGAGCAAGCACTGTTCTCATTTAATGGATTGATGCAGATACCAGAGAGAAAAAATAGAATTAAAGCATTAAAAGAAATAAAAAGAGTCTTGACCGATAATGGTATTTTTATTTTCACAACTCATGATCGCGAAAATAACGAGAATTTTAAAGAATTCTGGAAAAAAGAAGAAAAGCTCTGGCAAGCTGGTAACCAGGATAAAAGAATTTATGAATATGGTGATAAGATCCTGCCATCAGATAATGATGATAGAGATTTATTTATACATTTTCCAAACCGGGAAGAGATAATAGAATGTTTAGAAGAGACAGGCTGGAAGCTAATAGAAGATTTTTATAGAGAAGACCTATTTAAAGAGAATAAAAAAGTTAAAGAGTTTTCAACTGAATGCCGCTTATGGATAGTACAAAAGTAAAACGGCTATATATGTGGGAGTAAAATAAATGGCCTACGGTCGTCTAATAATCTATTTAGCGGTGAGGCTAGTATGTTGAGAAGCCCAGGGGGATACTAGAAAAAACAAATTTTAATGATTAAATATAAGGAAGGAAGAGGAGTTAAGTTTTACTTATATAGATAGTATGTTTTCATACCAATTGATTCGTGATAAATCATCTGAAAATTATCAGCATAATTTTTAGACATCCAATTAACCAAAAATAAAGATAGAAGTCCGTATAAGGGGGCAAGAAAAAATGACTGATAAAAGTAGAGAAGTACTTGAATTCTGGTTTGAAGAATTAGACCCGAAACAATGGTTTAATTCATCTGAAGAGCTTGATGAAAAAATTTGTGAACGCTTTGGAGAGCTTCATGATGCTGCAACTAAAGGAGAGCTTGAATCCTGGCGAGTGACTCCAGAAGGAAGTCTGGCAGAAATAATTCTGCTGGATCAGTTCTCCCGAAATATTAACCGAGGAAAGCCTGGCGCATTCGCGAATGATCTTGCTGCATTAGTTCTGGCCCAGGATGCGATTAGAAAGGGCTTCCATACTAAACTTGAAACTTTCAAACGCAGTTTCTTTTATATGCCATTTATGCATAGCGAATCACTAATTATACACAAAAAAGCAGTTAGACTTTTCAACGAGCCTGGCCTGGAAGATTATTTCGAATATGAGATCAAGCACAAGAGGATTATAGAGCGATTTGGAAGGTACCCTCACCGGAATGAAATACTCGGGCGAAATTCTACTGCTGAAGAAATTGAATTTCTTTCTCAGCCCGGCTCATCCTTTTGATTTCAATAATAGCAATAAGAGCTTCTAATAATATTATTCATTTTTTGGAGTGGTGAAAATGAACAATAAAATTTCTAATTTACCAGAAGATAAAGAGAAAATAATAAAAGCTTTAATTAATAAAATTAAAAGTAAATATAGAGATGATATTGCAGTAGTTGTCTGTTATGGATCATATATCACGGGTTCGGCCTATCAAAAATCAGATTTAGATTTTTTCTATATTCCAAAAACAAATAAAGGTTATGAGATGAATATGCAGTTTGTTATTGATGACATTGGCTATGATTTTTGGCCTTTATCCTGGGAGCGGGCTGAACAAATCGCAAATTTTAAAGAAACAATAACTTCAATAATTGCTGAGGGAGTAGTAGTATATTATAATAAACCAGCTGATTTAAAAAGGTTTAAATCTTTAAAAGAAAGAATAAAAGAATTAACTACAAATCCAGAATATAAAAATATTTTGATTAATGAAGCAGAAAAATTATTAACCAGAGCAAAGTCAATCTACTTTGAGATGGAATACATAAATGAAGAATATGAACTAGTGGATTCAAACTGTTATCAGATATTAAATTTGATAGCAAATGCGACTGCTCTATTAAATTCGACATATATAAAAAAAGGAGTTTACAATATTGAAGATGAGGTAAAAAATTATTCTATTTTGCCAGAAAATTATTTAAATCACTTTAATTTAGCCGTTAGGAGTAGTTCTTTAAAAAGCAAAAAAGAATATATCAAAAAATTAATTCTTAGTCTTGATGAGCTGATGCGACACAATAAGCCGAAAAAAGAACTAGAAATTACAAATAAGAATTTCAAAGGGTTTTATGAAGAAATTAAATCAAATTATAATAAATTAATTCATGCCTGTGAGAATAAAGATTATTTAAAAGTCTTCTTCACTGCACATTCAATTAATTCTGAAATAAAAAATATGCTGGGGGAAAGATATAAAGACTTTAGTTTTCCAAATCTGATTAAAAATATTAATGAAGAAGATTATGAAGAATTGAAAAAAGTGGCTCATCAACACGAAAAAGTACTAATTAATTTACTGCAAGAATACAGGATAAATATCAAGGAGTATAAAATTTATGAATTTTTCTAAAGAAAATATTAAAATAATAGAAGCTGATAAAGAAATAAAAGATAAATGGTCAGCAGAGTCACAGTGGAATAAGAAAATAATTGAAAGTCATATGCATTTAACTAATGGATTTTCTTTAGTGGCAAAAATAGATAATAGGTTAGTTGGAATGATATCTATATATTGGAAAAAGATAGTTGGTGTAAATCCAAAAACATTTGCAGGAAAAAGAATGTTTATCAAATTCGTGCCTGGAGTTCAGAGGATAAGATAGAAGCTATTCAAATGTGGAGGACACTTCAATTTGGAATATGTCCAGCCAAAACATATCCTAAGGGAAAAAAGATTAGTGGAATTTATGTTATAAAAAAATTATAAGGGCATTGCTTAAATTGTTTATTTGGAATAATAACTTTGCTCACCGTGGTAGACAGGAAGGGCTTTTAATTCAACTTGACACGATTGCTTTTAAAGGTTAGTTACTGAACAAGAAAATATGTTAAATTTTATTAGTAATTATTCGAAAGGGGCCAGTAAAATTGAAAAAGAGAAAAATTAGTGTTACATCACTTTTAGTTTTAATTTTTTTATTAATTATCAGCAGTAGTACATTTGCCCAAAATTTAGAGGATCTTGATTCTCTGGAATCATTTTTTGATGGATTTTTTAAATCTCAGATGGAGGAATATAAAGTGCCTGGTGTGACGATTTCAGTAGTTAAAGATGGAGAAATTCTTTTTAAAAAAGGATATGGTTATTATGATCTTGAAAACAATAAAAGAGTAGATGCTGATAATACTCTATTTAGACCTGGTTCTGTCTCAAAACTATTTATCTGGACTTCAATTATGCAGCTTGTGGAGCAGGGTAAAGTTGATTTAAATGAAAATATAAATGAATATTTAGACTTTGAAATTCCAAATGAAATAGCAGGCAGAGATAATAATGAAGATATTAAAGATATAACTCTGATGAACCTCTTAAATCATAATGCTGGCTTTGAAGACAAAATTAAAGATCTCTTTGTTCTATCTGAGGAAAATATAAAACCCTTAGGAACTTATCTAAAGGATTATATGCCGGCGAGAGTTTATCCTGCTGGCAGAGAAATGGCTTATTCTAATTATGGTTCAGCCTTAGCTGCCTATATTGTTGAACGGGTCTCAGGTATGACATTTGCTGAATATGTAGAAACTAATATTTTTAAACCGCTGAACATGAGCAACAGTACATTTAAACAGCCTGTTCCAGCAGGGGTAACAGAAGAGACTTCTTTAGGTTTTGCCTATATTAAAGGTTCTTATCAGAGTGATAATTTTGAATATATTCAACCTTACCCAGTAGGAGGATTGAGCAGCACTGCAGAAGATATGGCCAAATTTATGCTTGCCCATTTAAATATGGGGGGTTATCAGGGGAATAGAATTTTAAATCCTGAAACTGCAGCAGAAATGCATTCACAATCTTTTACTCATCACAATGAATTTTCTGGGATGGCCCATGGCTTTATTGAAATGAATTATAATGGATATCGAATGATTACCCATGGTGGAGATACATTTTTATTTCACAGTGGACTTTATTTAATTCCGGAACTTAATACCGGATTATTTGTTTCATATAATGGCAGGGATGCTGCAAAGGCAAGGGATTTATTGATCAAGAGTTTTATAAATCGTTATTTTCCTAAAAAAGAAAGCACTACATCCTTATCTGAAAACAGCAATTTTATCAATCCAAAACTTATAGAAGGAAAATATATAATTAATAGAGTTAATCACACAACTTATGAGTCAATAACTAAGTATTTCTCAATTACAAATATCGAGCTTGACCCTGATGAAAATATTATTTATAACTTTATGGGCGAAACTAATCGATTAAGACAAATTGAAGCTGGAGTATTTTATGATAATCAAAGTGGCAATAAATTATATGCTGCCGTTAATCAAGAAGGGGAGGTTAACGAACTCTGGACAAATAGCCCTAATGTATTAAAACGAGCATCCTGGGATGAAGACCCTTTAATAAATGCAGCATTTATCTTAGTATTTATTATTTTAACCCTGATTCTTTCATTTAAATGGATAAAATCATTATTTAAGAGATCAATAAGAAAAAAATATTATTTAGAAAAACTTACACCTATTGTATTTGGCTTTCTAACAATAGGATTTATAGCAGCTTTTGCTTATCTATTTTTAGATGTACATCCGGTCTATAATGTTCCCTATCTATTTTTAACCGCTTCAGCTCTGTTTGATAAATTAACAACCTTTATCTGGATTTTACCAGTATTATTAGTTTTCCTTCTATTTACAAATTTAAGAGTTTGGTCAATTAGAAGTTGGAAACTTTCCTCCAAGATTATTTATACAATTTATACCATATTATCAGCTGGCGTTGTCTGGTGGTTTTATAACCTTAATATATTAGTGTTTTAAATAAAATTTACTATAAAAGGGGGATAATATGACAGAAATAAGGACCATTAAAAAAAGTGAAGCAAAAGAAGTAAAAAAGCTGGGAAAGAAAACATTTGAATGGTTTGAAGGGCTTTTTATACCAGATCCAAAAGACTGTTTTGTTGCAGTTGAAGAAAATAAGGTTATTGGAGCAGTCTTATACAAGTACTTTAATTTAGCTGATAAAAAAATTGGTTATGTTGATTTTATATTTGTAGATAAGGTGGCTCATGGTAAAGGCATAGGCAGCAAACTTGTTGATCGTTGTTTGAAAGCAATGGAAAAAGAAGATTGTGATGGGTACAGTGCTCTTGTTAGGGATGACAATGTTGGCTCCTGGAAAATGTTTGTTAATAATGGTTTAAAAAGGGTAGGTTTAGATGATTTAGTGAGAAAATTTGGAGTTCCAGGCATGTTAAATCTGACCTTTAAAATCCCTTTTAACTTTGCCACAGGTATGGACTTCTATCTTACTTATTATTCATTATTTTTATATTATTAAGTTTTCTACCGGTGATTTTGAATCTCTTTGGAAGCAGTTATTTAATCATTATTACTTTAACAAATATTTTAATATTATTTTGGGGAATAAAACTTATAAAAAGTCAAACTATCAAAAAAGGAAGGCTTTACGTTCGAAGATTATATCTTAGTGGTACCTTAGGATTACTTTTAATTATTTTTAGTATTGCTGTTATATAGCGACATAATAATTTAAGAGATGTAAATTTTAATAAAAATAATCATATTGGAATAGGGAGTTGAAATTAATGAAAAAAGAATTTAGCCAAAAACCAGACCTGTATGAAGAGCAGTGGCCTGGAGAATTTAATACTTTTTCCTGGGGAGATTATTTGACAGCAATTCCATCTCCAATATTTTTAATTACTACTTATAAAAGTAATAGAAAGCCAAATGCCTGCTTACAGTCCTGGTCAACATTTACCGGAGATGCAGGAGAATTTATCTGTATTATTGGCTCAGTTTCAAAAAAGGGACATTTATATAAGAGTCTCTTGAAGACAAAAGAATGTGTATTAAATTTTCCTTCAGCTGATATATATGATAAATGTCAGGCAACTATTAAAAATAATAATTTTGAAGATGATGAAATTAAAAAATCTGGTTTAACAGTTGAAGAATCAAAAACAGTAGCTGCACCCAGAATAGCTGAATCTTTTTTAAATATTGAATGTGAATTTTTATGGAAAAAAGACCATTTTAAAGGTGCTAATGACGTAGTTGTCTGTTTAAAAATGAAACATATAGCAATGGATGAAGACTATTATGACGAAAATAAAAAAGGGAGATATGGAAAGACTGGATATATATATAATATTCATTCTCCCAGAAATCCAGAAAACGGTGAGATATTTAATACTGACCTGGGATTTTTAATAAAGCAGCAGACATTAAATGATAATAATTAATCTATCAAAAATATAATAAAAATTTGAAGGAGAAGTATGATATGAAAATAAATAATAATTATTTAAAAGAAAAATTAAAACATGTCTACTGGCTAAATGGTGGCCCCTGTGCTGGAAAAACTACCATGACCAAAAAATTTGTAAATGAGTTAGGTTTTCAAACTTTAAAAGATGATGTTTTAAAATACAGATCTTTTTCCAATCCAGAATTACATAGTGCTCTGCAAAAACCTAATCAAGATTTAGACTGGGATAAATGGTTTAATAAACCTGTTGATTTACATTTGCAGTGGCTGGTTGAATTTGCTCGGGAAATGATGGAGTTCTTTGTGGTTGATCTATTAAAAATGCCAGATGAAAAGCCTGTCATCGTAGATTTAGGAGTTATGCCAGAAGATATATTACCTTTTATCTCTAAAAATAATATAATAGGACTTTTTACCTCAAAAGAAGAAATTGAAAACTTATATTTTTATAGAGATGATCACAAAATGATTCTTGAGTGTATAGAAAATAATACAGAAAATCCTCAACAAACAATTAAACACAGCAATAAATCGATGGTTAAATTTTCTAACAAAATAAAGAATGCCTGTATTAAAAATGATATAAAAGTCTTAGAAAGAACTACTGAAATGAGCATTGAGCAACAATTTGAACTAATCTGTCAACATTTCGAATTTTAGAATCAAATATATTTTTCTAAAACTGGAGAGATTCTCATGTCAATTATTCAATATAATAAAGGCTATCATAAAATTAATAATCATAGAATCTACTATAAACACTGCCAGAACGGCAAGCCAACAGTTATTTTTGAATCAGGCTTAGGAGATGACAGCAGTACCTGGAAAGAAGTCCAGGCTGAATTATCATCAATCACCTCAACATTTTCTTATGATAGAACAGGGACAGGAAAAAGTGAAAGCAAAGATGGCCCAAAGAGTGGAATAGATATTGTCCAGAATCTGACTAAAATTGTTGATAAAACATCTTTAGGACCACCTTTTATATTAGTAGGTCATTCTTTTGGCGGATTGATTTCAAGATTATTTGCAAGCATCAATCCAGACAATGTAGCAGGAATGGTATTAATTGATGCTGCTCCCGTAAATAAAGAAATTAGTTTTCAAAATGTATTAAAAGGAAAAGAAAAAGAAAAAATTATAAAGTATCTTAAGAACCCGAATTTAAATAACGAAATGCTTGATAAGATTAAAACATATAAGCAGGTCTTAAAATACAAGAATACATTTAATTTTCCCTTAACAGTTATTATTAGAGGTTTAGCAAAATGTTATGGTCCTAACTGGCCGGAAGCTAAATTATTAGAAATTGAACAGGAGCTTCAATTAGATTATAAAAACCTATCAGATAGTAACAAAACTGTAATAGCAGAAAAGAGCGGCCATTATATTCATCTAGATGAACCTGAATTAGTTATTAACGAAATAAAAGAAATGATAAATAAAATTAATAACTAAGAAATTGTTCTATTTAAAATTTATCCCAGACCATTACTTCTGTTAAAGATTTTTTAGCAGGCATACTCACATCATCCTGATCATAATAACCAATAGACATCAGAGTCATTAATTCCATCTCCTGAGGACAATTAACCAGCTCTTTAATTTTTTTAGAATGCTCTTTCTGATAGGAATTAACCCAGCAGGTTCCCAGATCATACGATTTGGCAGCTATCATAATATTTTCGGTAGCTGCAGCGGCATCCTGCACTGGAGTAGTAGCTTTATCCTGATTAACAAAAACTGCTATACAGGCACCAGCTTCTTCAATAAATCTACCATAACGGGCATAAGAAGCAATTTTACTTTTAATTTCAGTATCAGTAATAACTAGAAAAGACCAGGCCTGTCTATTATTACCAGTAGGAGCAAGGCGGGCACAATCAACAATTTCTTTCAGTATTTCTTCTGATATTTTTTTATCAATATATTTCCTAACACTTCTCCGCTCTTTGATATTTTGAATAGTTTCATTAGACATAGTATATTCCTCCCTTTATTTGATTAATTTTGAGCTCTGATTTTAGATTATCATTGAAGATGCTGATTTTGCAAATTTTTTTAATTATCATTTAAAAATCAATAATTTATTCACCCTTTCTTAAGCTTTGATTTCTTGCTATAATGATTACAGTCAATATAAATTTATCTAGATTTGGGATGGTGATAGAGTGAGTTTATCAATAATTGCAGCAATGGATCAGAATCAATTAATCGGAGTGCAGGGTGAAATCCCCTGGGACTTACCGGCTGATTTGAAATATTTTAAAATAACAACAATGGGAGCACCAGTAATAATGGGTAGGAAGACCTTTGAATCAATTGGTTTTCCTTTACCAGGCAGGAGAAATATTATTCTAACCAGAAATAAAGATTATGAAGCTGAAGACTGTGAAGTAGTTCATTCAAAGCAAGAAATACTGGATGAATTTTTGAAGAAAAAAGAAGAGGCTTTTATTATCGGTGGAGCAGAAATTTATAAACAGTTTTTAGCATACAGTGATAAATTATATCTAACAATCATTGAGCATCAATTTTCTGGAGATACATATTTTCCGAAACTCGACTGGCAGAAGTGGGATAAGGTGTCAGAAAAAGAGGGAACTACTGACAGCGATAATCCTTATTCATATTCTTATCATGTTTATCAGCGAAAAAATATAATTTCTAGGAGTGATTATTAATGAGGCAGTATCTTGAGATGTGTCAACAAATTTTAGACAATGGAGTCGATCGAGAAGATCGAACAGGTACAGGTACCAGAAGTATTTTTGGTCATCAGCTGAGATTTGATCTCCAGGAAGGTTTTCCTCTAATGACCACCAAAAAGGTTTACTGGAAAGGAGTTGCCCATGAGCTGCTCTGGTTTTTAAAGGGAGATACCAACATTAAATATTTAAATGATAATGATGTACATATCTGGGATGAATGGGCTGATGAAAATGGAGATTTAGGTAATGTTTATGGACACCAGTGGCGGAGCTGGGAAGGCAGAGAGGGCACAATCGATCAAATATCTGAGGTTATTGAACAGATTAAAGAAAATCCTTATTCCAGAAGATTAATCGTAAATGCCTGGAACGTGGGAGATTTAGACAAGATGGCTCTTCCTCCCTGTCACCTTCTATTTCAGTTTTATGTTGCTGAAGGTAAACTATCCTGTCAGCTATATCAGCGCTCCTGTGATACTTTCTTAGGAGTCCCCTTTAATATTGCAAGCTACAGCTTATTAACTCATATGATTGCCCATGTAGTTGGTCTCGAAGTTGGGGAATTTGTCTGGACCGGTGGCGATGTTCATATATACCACAACCATTTTGACCAGATAAAAGAACAGCTGAGTAGAAAACCCAGACCTTTACCGCAGATTAAAATTAATAAAGAAACTGATAATATTTTTGAAATTGATTTTGAAGATATAGAACTGATCGGTTATGATCCTCATCCTACCATCAAGGGAGAAGTTTCAGTTTGATAATTTTACAGTATAACACAAAAAAGGATAATAATAGCCTGGCTGCTCAAAATGGGCCAGGCTTTATATAAAAAAATCATTTAGTTTTTGAGGGAGAATTAATTATGGAACTAAAAAAAAATAAAAATGAAGAAATAGATAAAATTAAAGCACTGTTTGTGAAAACTTTTTCAGATTCAGAAGGAGACGCAGAAGGAAAATTAATAGGGAAACTGGCGTTTGAATTATTGACCAAAACTAATAGAGAAGATCTATTTGCCTACAATGCGCTTGAAAATGGTCATATTATAGCCAGTATTATTTTTACTCGCTTAGAATTTGAAAAAAGTAAGCTTAAAGCTTTTTTATTATCACCGGTTGCTGTACTTCCAGAATATCAGGGAAGAGGAATCGGACAGAATTTAATTAACTTTGGCCACAAAGGTTTAAAAGAAAACGGTATAGAACTTGTCTTCACCTATGGTGATATCAACTTTTACTCAAAAGTTGGTTATAAAAAAATATCAGAAGAAATAGTAAAAGCTCCATTGAAACTATCCTATCCTGAGGGATGGCTGGGCCAGAATTTAAATAATGATGAAATACCAGTTATTCCAGGTGTCTCCCACAGTGTTGAAGCATTGAATGATCAAAAATACTGGTAGAAGTTTTTGTGATTTTTTAGAATTTAAAAAGTGAGGTTTATCTATGAAATTAAAAACTCTATTTTTAAAAGCTGCTGTAATTCTAATTGGGCTCCTTGTCACAGCATTATTGATCTTTGTCTTACCCTTAATAGCTGAGGATGCTGCAGCCAGCAGTTTAAAGATGGCCTATGTGTTATATGCAATTCTAGCGATAATGTATATTAGTTCTGTACCGTTTTTTGCTCTCTTATTTCAGATATTTAAAGTTTTAAACCATGTTCAAGCAGAAGAGTTTTTTTCTAAGTCGACATTAAATGCTTTAAATAAGATTAAAAGATATGGTTATACTATCAGCTTTCTTTATCTATTGGCCCTGCCGCTTTTTTATATTGTTGGGGAAGTAGATGATGCTCCAGGGGTTATTCTAATTGGAATGTTTTTTCTTTTTGCTTCTCTGGTGCTTACAGTTGCTGTTGATCTCTTTCAAAACTTACTCGAAAGTGAATATGATAAAATTGAAGACTCTATTATCGAGAGGATAGTAAAAGCGCGAAAGGAAAACTTTAATTCTAAAGATGCTTTAACTGAAAAGGATGTAATTGATTTATTGGATAAAGATTAAAGCTACCGTCTTTATTTATTATGTAATAAAAAAGCCAAAAAATATTCAGAATTTTGGCAAGTTAAAATAAAATGTTTTTTTAGAAAGGAAAATAAAATGACTAAATCAATCAGAAAAGATATTAAAATCCGTCCAGAAACAGATAAAGATTATCAAGATATTGTGTCACTTGTATTACGATCTTTTAAGGAAGGGACTCCATATTCAGATGGTACAGATGTAGTGGCATTAATTGAAGAAATTAGAGACTCTAAGTATTATATACCGAAATTATCATTTGTAGCAGAGCTTGAAAATAAAGTTGTCGGACATTTTATGTTTTCACATTTTCCCTTATCTAAGACCAAAGAAGGCGGTCATCATAATAATGCTAAAACTGATATAGTAATGCTGGCACCGGTAGCAGTCCATACTGATCACTTTAAACAGGGAATAGGTACTGCTATGTTAACTCAGGGAATTAAAAAAGTAAAAGAATTGGATTACCGAGGGATAACAGTTGAAGGCGACTTTAATTTTTATAATAGAGTTGGATTTGAAACTTCAAGCAACTATGATATTTATCCAACCAGTGGTTATCCTATGGAAGAACCGAGATGTATGATGTGTCAGGAAACTTATCCTGGAGCACTTGCAGAGATTGAAGGCTATGTTGTCTACGATATGTATTATAATGCTTAAAAAAGAAAAGAGGTTATTATGAAAATTCCAAAAGAAATTAAGAATTTGCTGAAAAACAATAAATTATGTAGTATGGCAACCTGTTGGGATGAGAAGCCTTATTTATCATTAATGAATTTTACCTATCTGGAATCAGAAGATATTGTTATCTTAAGCAGTAGAAAAAATAGCAAAAAATATACTAATATTCAAAAAAACAAAAATATATCACTACTCATATTCTCAGATTCAACTAATAAAAGTGCTACGTTTTTAGGCACAGCTTTAACTTTAAAAACGGGAGATAATAAAGAAGAGTACTATAGAAAAATGCACATAAAAAACTGTGAGATGCCTCAATTTATTCTGGGAGAAAATATCAATTTAATAATTTTTAAGATTGAAGAAGTCATTGTTTCAGACAGAGAGGATAATGTTAAATATATTGGTTAGTAGATGATTTTAAATCCCTAACTTTAGATGGGTGTCTTTTTTTATATAATAATATATTATTAATTTATAATAAATCTTTAGGAGGGGTATTTATGATATTTTCAGTAAATCAATCAAGCATTTTACCAGTTAATACGATTATTTCATTTGCAGTAATCTTTATTTTCTACTCACTTATCTTGATGTTTTCATTTGTTGTATTAAGAAAGAAACTGCAGGGGAAAAGAATAAAAATATTTGGGGGTTGGACTGTTCTTTGCTTGCTGGCGGCTCTCATATTATATTACACAGGTTTTTTCGGCACTTATATTGATGTGCAGGCTGCTCAAGATAAAAACTACAGCAGAGAGGAATTAGTTCAGGATTTAAAACAGATTGAAAGCACTATTATGGATGAAAATCCACTTATATTTGCTAATAAAAATGAATTGCAAGCAGATTTTGCTCAGACTTATGGTCTAATTGAAGAGGGAATGACAGAGTCAGAATTTTATAGATTAATTAATCCTTTAGTTGCCGATATTAACTGTGGTCATACAAACTTATATATTTCAGAAGCACTAGAAAAAAATAGAGAAGATAAGGCAGAATTTTTCCCACTAAAAGTAACTCTTGTAAATGATGAACTTTTTGTCTTAGAAGATGATCCAGAAAGTGGAATTAAGGCAGGTAATAAAATTAAGTCAATTAATGGTTTGAGCAGCAAAAAAATTATAGAAAAACTGATTGAAAATATTAGTGGTGACGGAGATGGTGAGGCAAAACAGCGGTATATAATCAGCAACTATTTTAACAGCAGATTCTATGATTTTGTTGATAATTCAGATAAATTTAAGGTTGAGTATTTTAACGAAGATGGAAAGTTATTAACTGCAAATTTAAATGCCGAACAAAATAAAAGCTATAACTTAACTTCCTGGAGCCTTCACTTTGCAGGTTATAGGGACGGAAATTATTATGATAATCAAATAGTTAATGATTATGCCCTGCTTAATCTAAATGTTTTCATGCAGGAAGATGAAGAAAAATTTGATTCATTTTTAGAAGAATTTTTCCTGAATTTAAAGAAGAGAAATATTTCTAATTTAATTATAGACCTCAGAGGGAACTTTGGGGCCAATCCATTTATGTCAAAAGCTTTACTTTCTTATCTAGTTGATAAAGAAACTGAATATTTTACAGATGAGCTTCCTTTTCTCCAGCGATTATTGGGCTTTACAGACCCAATTGAAAAGGCTGAAAATAATTTTGAAGGAGAGGTAGTTCTGATAACAGATGGAGCAAATTTTTCAACATCAGCTCATTTTACTGCATTTTTTAAATACAATAAACTTGGTACTATAGTAGGAAGTGAAACTGGTGGTTCATATGTCTGTACTGATAGTTCAAAAGATATTGTCTTAAATAATACCAGGATGCGCCTTCATTATTCTACTCTGGTATATGAGCTTGCCGTAGAGGGTCTTCCCAAAAATAAAGGGATTAAACCCGATATAATCGTTAAAGAGGATATAAATGATATATTAAATCAGAGAGACCCTCAGTTGAAACGTTCTTTAGAAATATTAGAAATAAGTTAACTTAAAAAAATTAATCTTGATTTGATTCTGGATTAATAATTGTTTAAGAAATTAGAGAAAATAAGGAGTTAATAATATGCTTAAGTTTCAAAAGGCTCAAAATGGTGATGAAGAGATCCTTAGAAATATTGCGGTTAGAGCTTTTCAAGATGATAAAGATAAATATGGTTCATTTCCTCCAGGAATTAATTTTGTTGACTGGCATAAATCTCAGATTCATAGTGGTATGTATTATAAAATTATATTTAAAAAGATAATAATTGGAGGAATAAGGCTATTTGATAAAAATAATGGACATTACAGACTTGGGGCTATTTTTATAAGTCCAGATTACCAAAATAGAGGAATAGGACACAAAGCTATAGAGTTTATAGAAAATTTATATCCAAATGCTAAAAAGTGGTCTCTAGATACACCATATCAAAATTACAGGAACCATTATTTTTATGAAAAACATGGATATATTAAGGTTGCTGAGATTCAGCCAAATAAAGAAGAGGATTTTTATTTATTTTTATATGAGAAGGAGAAATAAATTTATTTTTAATAGAATTAACCTAGTGTAAAAAATAAGATAGAGGTTGGAGGCACAAAATGATATTTGAAATTGAAAAAGAAAATTTTAAGTCTATTTATAATATATTAGATGATGAAATTATTCCAAGAGCTAAAAAAGAAAAATTAGATCGTTTTGAATTTAGCGGAGAAAGTAAAAAATGGTGCCCTAAACTGGAAGAGATATTTGCTGAGAGAAAATTAAATAAATCTAAACAATTAATCTATAAATTAAAGTATGATCAGTGGAAAGATCATAAAAAAAGAAGGTTAAATGATAAGTTCAGGTTAAAAGAAATAGATGCTGAATTATTAAATGACAAGAATATAGGAAATTTGAATTATATAACTTCAGAAATTCTACGCTGGTGGGATTCCTGTGATAAATATTTAGAAAAAACTTTTGGTTACTGCATAATTTTTAATAATAAGATAGTAAGCTACTGCATCTGTAATTTTGTCTATGATAATATTCATACTATAGGAATTGAAACCTTAAAAGATTATAGAAGAAAAAGTTTATCACAGGCGGCAGCAGAAGCTTTTATAGAAAAATGTACGTCAGAAAAACTAGATCCTCACTGGGAATGCATGGAGAGTAATATAGCTTCGAGAAATTTAGCTGAAAAGTTAAAGTTTAAACTGGAACGAGTTTATAGATTATATTCATTTCCAATTTAAAGAATTAATTTTCAGCAGAAAAACTAAGAGTTATTTGAATAATTGTTTAATTATAGATTATTTTTACTTAAAGGGAGTATCTGAATTATGAAAAAGGCTATTATAATAGGTGCTTCTTCTGGTATAGGAAAAGAACTGGCAGAGGTTTTACCTCAAAATAATTATATTCTTGGCTTGGTCAGCAGAAGAGAAAAACTATTAGTAGAAATTCAAAAAAAGCTCCCTGAAAAATCATTTGTCAAAAGTTTTGATATTACCTCTCCTAATAGTAGAGATTATTTAGAAGAACTGATCCAAAAAATGAATGGAGTTGATTTAATTATTATCAGTGCTAGCCGCATATTTATTAATCTGGACATTGATCGCCTGGTTGCTTAAAATAGTACCGGATTTTATTTATAAGAGATTTTATTGGATGTGTTCATAGTTAAAAATTAATAGAAATTTAAAAATTTCTTTATCACTTAAAATATATCTGCTTCTAATTATAATTTTTGCTATTTTATCAGCATTGAGTGTGTTTTTACCTCAGGGTGATTTTTTAGCGGGTCAGGAGATAGCAGCCTCAAAAATAGTATTAGTTCTTGGAACTGCAGCTATTATGCTTTTTTATACGGTGGACTGGGATATTTTGGATTAAAGCTTTCAAAAAAAATAGTTTTTGCAGATATTGTCTGGCATGTAATTTGGGGATTTAGATAATGTTTATACTTGAAGATTCTGATCTTAATAAAACTGAGATAAATGGTAATTACAAAAAAGATGAAGTAAAATAAAAAAGGTGATTATTTTGAGAACTGAAAAAGAAGTCTTATCATATTTTAAAAAATGGGCCAGAAAAAATGATTTAATTAGAGCTGCAGTTTTAACCAGTTCGCGTGCCAATCCTGAAGCAGAAATAGATTTTTTGTCTGATTACGATATTGAATTATATGTATCGGATTTAAGTAAATTTAAAAAGAACGATAAATGGCTTAATGAGTTTGGAACCATTATGGTCCGCTGGCCTTTTAAATCCCGTTCAACAGGATTTAAAGATGGCTGCTGGATTACAAGGCTCGTCCTGTTTAAAGATGGTTTAAGAATTGATTTTCAGATTACAGAGCAGAGAAAAATAGCAAAAGATGAATATGATAATGGTTATAAGATTTTAATAGACAAAGATGGAATAACTCAAGAACTTACAGAGCCTACATATTCTGAGTATCTAATAAATAAGCCTACTGAGAAAGAATATGAAACTCTCACGAATGAGTTCTGGTGGAATGCTTATTATGTTCCCAAATACCTCTGGCGTGATCAGCTTCCTTTTGCTAAATATATGCTGGATTATACTCTTAGATATTCTTATCTGCACCAGATTATAGACTGGTATATAGGACTGGAAAATAATTGGTCAGTGGAAACAGGTGCTTTTGGCAAAAAATTTAAGGAGTATCTAAGTAAAGAAAAATGGGAAAAGTGGGAAGAAACATATGCAGGAGCAGACATAGAAGATAATTGGAGAGCATTTTTTAAAATGACTGATTATTTTAGAAAACTGGCCAGAGAAATCGGAGATAAATTAAATTACAATTATCCAGATCAGGTAGATAAAGAAGTTATTAAATTTTGTAGAGAGATTAAAGAAAAAGGGAGTGAAGCTTGTGATAAGCAGGAGAAGATATAAGCTCTTAGCTGATTTTGAAAAGGTAAGTCAGTTTTTAGAAGATAACTATAATTTAAAAACACTCAACAGTTATCTTTTAAGACAGTTCTTTGAGTATGCCCATACTCATCCCTATTTTCAATACCAAAAGACGCATCATTTTGGTCTCTGGGAGGAAGGGGAGAAAATTGTTGCTTTAGTATGCTTTGAGATGGAACTGGGAGAAACATTTTTAAGTGTAAGGGAAGGTTATGATCATCTATTAGCTGAGATGCTTTCTTATGCGGAAAAAGAATTATCAGTTGGGACTGATAATAAAAAACTTCTAAATATCTGGATAACAGATAAAGAAAAGAGAAAGAGTGAACTTTTGCTAGAAAATGGCTATAAGAAAGTCCATACTGAGCCAGTCAGAATTTTTTCTTATGACAAGAACTTTGTGGACTCAGAAATTCCAGATGGCGAATATGCCTGTTAAGCAGGTATGTGGTTTGATAGCCAGAATAAATATGCTTATTTAGAACCTTTAGCTACAGTCCCTGAACATAGAAGAAAAGGTCTGGCAACAGCTGCACTTACTGAAGCAATGAAAAAAACTAAAAAATTGGGAGCAAAATACTGTTTTGGTGGAGTTCCTGAATTTTATCAATCAATTGGCTTTGAAACTATCTGTTTAAGAGAAAAATGGGAAAAGAAATTTACTAAGGCTAGAAAAGAGAATTCATAATATGAAAGCTGATATTATTAACAAATTCATTGGTAATAGAAAAGATATAGGAATCTCAATCGGGAAATCTATTGGCAGAAAGTTGAATGGAAATGTTAATAAAAAGGAGAAAGAATATGAGTGAAATTATTAGACAAATAGATATGGGAAAATCTAATGCTTATCTTATAGAGACTGAAAAAGGTTATATTTTAGTTGATTCAGGAATGCCAGATAAAGTTGAAAAAATAGAAAGAGTTTTATCTGAAAAAAATGCTGATTTAAAAGATATACTGCTGATTATAATAACCCATGTTCATTATGACCATGTAGGCAGTTTAGCAGCTTTAAAAGGAAAATCGGGTGCTGAAGTATTAGTTCACGAAAAAGAAAAAGAATTCTTAGAAAAAGGCAGAACTGATTTTCCTGCAGGGACAGTTATTATATCTAAGTTGATTTCTAAGCTGAGCAATCTAATTTCAGAATCTAAGTTTAAAGCATTAAGCCCCGATATTACAATAGAAGATCATTATGACTTAAAAGAATATGGTATCGATGGTGAAGTTATCCACACACCGGGCCATACCAGAGGTTCTATAAGTGTGATAATAAATAGAGAAGATATTATCTGTGGTGATACTTTATTTAACTTTATGCCTCATTCTGTATATCCTCCCTTTGCAAATGATAAAAAGCAGCTAATTGAAAGCTGGAAGAAAATAAAAAATTATAACTGTCAAAGATTTTATCCCGGTCACGGCAGTATTTTTTCACAAAAAAAATTCATCAAAACTTTGAATAAAAAATTATTATATAATTTGAAGAGGGAGTAATAAATGAGAAAAAAATTAAAGAAATTATCATTATCAAAACCGCTTTTAGTAGGTATTGGTTTAATTTGTTTGGCCATGATTTTTAGGCTTATGGATATTTTTGTTTTTAGGTTAGATGAGATATTAGGTGAAATAATATTATCTAAGGTAATAGGATTTTTTATTGTAATTTTTTATATAAAGATTATTGGAGATAAAATGAGTGATATTGGGTTTAATATTAATAATAAAGGGGCTATTTTTATAATTGGTGGTGTTATGACAGTAGCTTTAATGATTTTAGGATATACTGTTGAATTTCTTATGTTTTCTTCTGATTCACCACAAATATTAGTAGCAGCCATTGATCCTAAAGCAGGTGTAACAGGTGGTATTGGTTTTGCGCTTTTTCTTCTGTTTGGTAATATGATTAATTGTTTTATGGAAGAAGGACTGTTCAGAGGAATTCTAATACCATTATTTAATCATAAGTATTCTATTAGAATGACTATTATTCTGCAGGGAATATTGTTTGGTTTATGGCATATTCCATGGGCTTTTAAATGGTACATAAATGGTATGGTAAGTGGAACAAATGGTTTTATTATTGCTCTAGTTATTAATTTTATACCAATGATACTGATGGGGATTGTTTTTGGTGTAATGTATTATTATACAGATTCTATATGGACACCATGGATTTCACATTTTATAATTAATACAATACTAAATTTAGTTCATATAAATATTAATGGTGCTTTGAATCAAGCATTAACTATACGTATGGCAGTATTTCAAACATCATTTTTAATACTTATTCCAGTTATTATAAAGCTCAGTAATCAATTAAATGAAGTTAATAGTTAAAAGAAAGATTTTTTTGCTCTTTATAAATATTAATCTTTGCATTTTAGGGAGATGAGATCGCAACTGATGCTCTCTATGTGTTAAAAGAAGTTGGACGATTTTAAACATATCTTTAATAAAATAAGTATATTATACGAGGGTTAGTTCATGAAATTTAAATTTGTGCCGGTTAATCTAGAATACCTTGAAGAGATAAAGAATTGGAAATACGATGGCTTTGTAAAAAATATTTATCTAGATCCCTATTTTGAAAATATTGATGAAAATTCTTCTGAGTTGAGAGGACCGGGAGGGTGTAAAGGTTTTGCAGCCTTAAACAAAAATAAATTAGCAGGATTATTTGAATATTATTTTAGGGGAGAGATTATAGAAATTGGTCTTGCCTTAAATCCTGATTTGGTTGGTAAAGGATATGGAAAAGATTTTGTAGAACAGGGGATAAATTTTGGCATAGAACATTTTAATTATCGAGAAGAATATATAAAGTTGAATGTGAATATTAAAAATAAAGCTGCAGTAAGAGCCTATAAAAAAGCTGGATTTAAAGAATATAAAAGAAAATCAGATTCCATTGAAATGAGAAAGTATATTTAAATATTTTCAAAAAATTGGATAAATATATAGAATGATAATAATTTTTAAAATATTTAAATTTTTCATTGACAAATAATTAAGTAGTTGTTATAATTATCTACAGGAAATTTAGGAGGAATGTTTTATGAGAGTTAGTTTATTAATTTAATCAGTCAATTGAATATTGTGTACTTCGTTAAAATTTTAAATTTGATTCCCAGGGATTAGTATGTCAATATATAAATATCTTTTAGGGTTAAGTTTTAAGAAGTACAGTTTAAATTAATAAACTCTAGTATAATTAAAAATATTAAATATAGCTATATATTTTTTTATATAGCATATTATTGGATACTATGGGATTATTACCCGTAGTTTTTGTTTTTTAAATGCAAATAATTTCTAATAGCAATTAGATTTACTTTGTCTTAAGAATTTTAAAATTGCTTTTATTAGGAGATTTTTATAACAAATCAAATTATACCAATATATCAATCTAGCCATGGGTTTATTATCTAACCTGTGGCTTTTTTATGTCTAAAATATAAAAATAACAGGGGGAAAGCAAATGGTTTATATCAAGGTTTTCATTATTGGGGAGAGTTTAGAAAAGAAATTTAAATACTAGAAAGTTAATTATTGAAGGGGGCGATCAATATGATCATAATAGAGGTAAAATTTAAATAGAATTAATAAAAAGTATAGGAACTGAAATAATATTTAAATCTACAATTAATAATTAAATAGTGAGGTAAAGAAAATGTTAAAAACAAATAATAAGTTTATAGGAAGACATGTTATTCTTGAAATAAATGAATGTAATAATAAAAAAATTAAGGATATAGAAACAATTGAACAAATAATTACTGAAGCAGCATTAACTGCAGGTAAAGAGATTAAAGAAGTAATATTTAAAAAGGTCAATAATCAAAGTATTATAGGAGTGGTTATGACAGCAGAAACTAATTTGACTATTCATATCTGTCCTGAAATAGAATATGCGGCAGTTAATTTATTTACCTATAATAAGAGAGTTGATCCTTTTGCTGCTGTGGATTTAATTACAGAAAAATTTGAAGCAGAAATAACAAAAGTTGATGAAATCAAAAGAGGAAATATAAAAGAAAATAAATTAGGCAGTTTAATACACTTCTGCTAAGTTAGATCAGTTTTTAAATTGCTTAATTAAATTAACAGGGAGGAAATAAGATTGAATTTAATAGATTTAGGATGGAATCAGAATTTTGAAGATGAATTAAAGCAAATTAATAAACGAGAAAATTTTCAAATAGCTCGAGTAGCTATTGAATATAAAGGAATGTATAAGCTGTATACTGAAGCAGGAGAAGTTTTAGCTGAGATAACAGGCAAAATGCGTTATAATAATAAATTTCCTGCTGTAGGTGACTGGGTGGTAATAGATCTTCAGGATAGTGGTGAAAAAGCAATTATCCACAATATACTACCCCGAAAAAGCAAATTTTCTCGCAATGCTGCTGGTGAGAACACCAGAGAACAGATAGTAGCTGCCAATATTGATACTGTATTTATTGTTTCTTCATTGAACCAGGATTTTAATATAAGAAGACTGGAAAGATATTTAACAATTGCCTGGAATAGTGGTGCTAAACCAGTAATAGTGTTGAGTAAGGCTGATTTGTGCGAGGATACGCAGGCGAAAAAAACAGAAGTAGAAACTGTAGCTTTTGGAGTTCCAATTCATATAGTTAGCTCTCTAAGCGGAGAAGGCTTAAATGAGTTAGAAGAGTATTTAGATACCGGCCAAACAGCTGCTTTATTGGGATCTTCTGGAGTTGGAAAATCTACGATTATAAATCAGCTAATGGGCAGCGAAAAAATGGCTGTAAATAAAATTAGGATTAGTGATGGCAAAGGAAAACATACCACAACCCATCGAGAACTAATTGTTCTGGAATCAGGGGGAATTGTAATAGATACTCCTGGAATGAGAGAAATTCAACTCTGGGATGGCAGTGACGGAATTAAAGAAAGCTTTGAAGACATAGAAACTCTTGCTCAAAACTGCAAATTTAATGACTGTCAGCATGATTCAGAACCTGGCTGTGCTGTTAAAAAAGCAATAGAAATGGGTGAACTGTCAGAGAAGAGATTGGAAAGCTACAGAAAATTAGAAAGAGAATTACTGTTTATTGAACGCAAGAAAAAATATGGGACTGTAAGAGCTGCCAAATTAATGAATAAAGACTTATTTGGATTTTAAAAATGGAATAAAATCCTTCAAAATTATATTAATCTATTTTGGAGGATTTTCTTCTTTATGATTGAATTATAAGTTATATTGAAATAAAAAAATTAACTAAAGTTAAAATTTAAGAAATACTAAAAAGGTGCAGCTAAAATGAATGAGGATCTGTTAAAGAAAAAGTGGAAAATAGAAGAAGAAAAAGAACAGGGGGTGGAGAATTTTTAATGAGGCTTAACCACCCCTATAATTTAACAAGTGTAACAGAGGCATATTTGCCCAATCTAAAGTTATGTAGAAAAAAATTATTTCCACTGGGAATTGAAGTTAGAGAAATTATTTCTGACAGTAAAATTCCTTATGAATCTGATAAATTTGATGTTGTTATTAACCGGCATGAGGCCTTTGATATAAATGAGGTAGCAAGGGTTTTAAAAAATAAAAGTTATTTTATTACCCAACAGGTAGGAGGCAGGAATAATAATGACCTTTCCCGGAGAATAGTTGATGAGATCAAAGCTGATCTAAGCCATAATCTTGAAAATAATATTAAATTTTTAAAAGAATGTGGTTTTGAAATTATTTTAGCTGATGAAATATTTACCCGACTCAAATTCTATGATATCGGTGCCTTAGTTTATTTTGCGAAAATTATTGAATGGGAATTCCCCAACTTTTCTGTTGAATCCTGCTTTGATAATCTTATTGATTTAAAAAGAGAATTAGATCAAAATGGATTTATTTCCGGAACAGAACACAGATTTTTAATAGCTGCTAGAGTCAAAAAATAAAGGAGGCTAATTTTGGAAAAAGAAATTATTATTATACGGAGATATAGTAGTGATGATGAATTAGAATGGCTGGATCTTCACGCCAGTTTAATGGTAGATTCATATGCCTGGTGGACAGTTATTCATCAAAAACCTGAATAAAAAAATGAGAATATTGATCTTGTGGGAGTAATTAATGAAAAAATAATTGCTTTACTAACTATTGAAATTAATGCAGATATAATTGATCTGATAGAAGATGACTACGGTTTTGTCTGGGAATTTGGAGTGCACAGAGATTACAGGGGTAATGGTTATGGGAAAAAATTAACTGATGTAACTAAACTAATTGTAGAACTTTTAGAATTAATTAAGACTGCTGAGTAATTTTGAATTAAATTTGATATTTAATTTACATAAAACAATTTTTTTGAATATTATGAAGGGGGTAAACTAAGTTAATGAATTCTTTTATTTTAATACTGCCGATTATTTTAATCCGGTATGTTTTTATGGGATTTATAAGTAAAGAAGCATTAGATAGAGCAGGATTTTTTCCACCTACAAAAGGAAAAGAACAGTCAGCCTTTTTTATTTATCAAATAACTACACTTTTTTTATTGATCTATCTATTTTTTGCAGAATTAAAATTCAATACAACTCTAAACTTTTTAGGTTTATTAATCTTTTTATTAGGAACATTACTATATATGAAATCGACCGTTGATTTTGCCAGACCAGAAAATAATGGAATAAATAAAAAGGGATTATATAAATATTCACGAAATCCAATGTATGTGGCTTTCTTTATATATTTTCTTGGATGCAGTCTTTTAATAAATTCCTCGTTTTATTTTATAATCTTAATTGTATTCCAAATTTCTGTTCACTATCTTATACTAGCAGAAGAAAGATGGTGTGTTAAAGAATTTGGAAAAGAATATACAGACTATATGAAAAAAGTTAGAAGATATATTTAAAAAAATATGAGGGGAGGCTGCCATTATGAAAGTAACAGCTTTTGTTGGCAGTGCTCGGAGAGCGAATACATTTAATGCAGTTAAAGAATTCTTAGAAAAACTGCATTCATACGGAAATCTAGAATCTGAAATAATTTTGTTGAGTGAGTATAATATAGAAATCTGCAGAGGATGTAAATTGTGCCTTGATAAAGAGGAGAAAGGGACAATAATCTTAGATGGTGGCTTTGATTCCTTTATTAAAGAGTTTTATTATCTGATCAAATATCTTAAAAACCATGGTTATCAGGTTATTGCTTTTGAAGGACCGGGCCAGGGCAATGTTTTAATCAAACAGGGAATTGCTTTGGATTATAAATGGGAAAAAGCGGTTAAGGAAATTCTGGATTGCCTTCATTTAACCAATGTCTCGATTTTTGGTATTTCTATGGGAGGCTGGTTTGCTTTAAGAGCAGCAGCCTTTGAACCCAGGATCAAAAATGTAATTGCCACCGGCCATGCAGTAGATTATATGAAAATTCCACCTGCTGCAGCAGCCTGGCTTATGCTGTTTTAGACTGGCTGAAAGATAAATAATTTCACTTTTTATAACTATTTAATAACTAAGCTAATATCCAGGAAGTGGTGAATATGAATAAAAAGCAAGGTCAATTTAATTATAAGAGAATTACTACTTTTATAATAACAGCTTACACAATTTCCTGGCTGATCTGGCTGCCAAATCTAGTCAGCCACAACTTTAATGTTAGCTGGGGTCAGTCTAAGCTCCTGCATTTAACTGGCGGTTTTGGACCACTATTTGCTGCCATTATTACTTCTATAATTTATTATAAGAAAAAAGGTTTAAAAGAATACTTAAAGCATAAATTTTTAAAGCTTTCAGAGCCAAAATGGATATTTATTGCCGTATTAGTTCCGAGCGGATTTTTTCTTTTTTCTTATTTAATTACAGGGGTGATTTTTGGAGAGTGGACTGATCCAACTTTAATTGGAATTAATTCTAAGGTCCCTTTTGAAAATCAGTTTTTAATCTTATTGAGCTGGATCTTCTTTTATGGAATTGGAGAAGAAAGCGGCTGGAGAGGCTTTTTATTTCCTGAACTTATGAAAAAATTTAATTTACAAACTTCAGTAATGATAGCAAAATCTATTCTGGGTTCTAAATAATAAAAATCTCGTTTCAAAGGAGGAAGAAAATGGAATCAAATAAAATGAAAGCGGCTTATAGAAAAGAATATGGAGCTCCTGAAAGCTTAAAAATCAAAGAATTAGAGATTCCAAAAATAAGGGAAAATGAACTTTTAATAAAAGTACATGCAGCAACTGTCAATAGAACAGATTGTGCAGTGCTCAGCGGCAGCCCTTATGTAATGAGGTTATTTACCGGTTTATTAAAACCTAAACTGTCAATTACCGGTACAGATTTTGCTGGAGAAATTGAAGCTGTTGGTAATAAGGTAGACTCTTTTAAAGTAGGTGACAGAGTTTTTGGTTTTAATGACAGCGGCTTAGCTTCTCATGCCCAGTACATGAAGATTCCAGCAGCTAAAGCTTTAAGTTTAATACCAGAAAAATCATCTTACGAGGAGGCTGCAGCCAGTCTTGAGGGTGCCCATTATGCCTACAATTTTATTAAAAAAGTTAAAGTAAAAAAGGGAGATAATGTTCTTATTAATGGAGCAACAGGGGCAATTGGTTCTGCCTTAGTCCAGTTGGCAAAATACTACGATGCTTATGTTACAGCAGTAGGCAACAGCAAAAATATAGAATTAATGAAATCTTTGGGTGCTGATAAAGTAATTGATTATCAGACAGAAGATTTTACAGAAGATAAACAAAAATATAAATATATCTTTGATGCAGTTGGCAAAAGCTCATTTGCTAAATGCAAAAATATTTTAAAAGCAGATGGAGTTTATATTTCATCAGAATTAGGAAGCCTGGGAGAGAATCTTTTCTTAGCATTAATAACTAAGATAGCTTCTGGAAAAAAGGTCATTTTTCCTGTTCCCTCAGATATTAAGGGCAGTATTGAATTTATCAAAAAGCTGATAGAAGAAGATAAGTTTAAGGCGGTTATAGATAGAAAATATCCTTTAGAAAAAATTAGTGAAGCCTTTACTTATACTGCAGGCGGTCAAAAAACTGGTAATGTTATTTTGAAAATTAATTAAAAAGAAAGAGGGATCAGGATTGATCTATTATACATTTTTAGGGCCGATTAGAGCAGATATTGCTTTTGATAATGGAAATAGTTCACCACAATTTAAGATTGGTTTTGAAAACTCATTATAAATTAATTTAAAGGTGGTTGAAAAAATTGTTGAAATTAGAATCTGATAGATTAATTATTATAGCCCTTGATTTAAAAAACTTTAAATTATATATTGAAAACACGGCCGCATTAGAGAAAAATTTAGGCGTTAAAGTTACTGGTAAAAAATTAAATTTAGAAATGAAGGAAATATTCAGAAAACCCTATCAAAAAGCTTTAAAAGATAAGCAGAATTATTTATGGTACACAAACTGGCAGATAATTTTAAAAGAAGAAAATAGGATAATCGGAGGAATCACATTTAAAGGGCCAGTAAATACGGAAGGTGAAGTTGAAGTAGGTTATGGTATTGAGCAAAAATATCAAAACAAAGGATATATGACAGAAACCTTAAAGTCTATTATTAAGTGGACATTTAAACATGATAAAATTAAAAGTATTGTTGCTGAGACAAATAAAGATAATAAGGCTTCACAAAGAGTATTAGAAAAAGTTGGAATGAAAAAATATAAGGAAGAAAAAACTTATTGGTACAAAATTGATAAAACTAATTAAGGTAGGTGATATCATGAAAAAACTGCTTTTAAAAAGCATAATTACAGCTGGATTATTTCTGATCTTTGTACTTTTATTAAACACAGCTGCCGCAGCTGAAGAGCAGGGGATAATTAAAGCCAAAGCTGCTGAACAGATAATTAAGGAAAAGTCTGAAAAAGTAATAGGGCTCATTGCTGCCAGGGATTTTAAGAAGCTTGCTGATTATGTGCACCCAGAAAAGGGACTGCGATTTACTCCCTACACCTACGTTAGGATAGAAAAAGATATCTCCTTGACCAAAGAACAGGTGAGCAATTTTTTTAAGATCAATAAAAAATATCTCTGGGGCCATTTTGACGGCAGTGGTAAAGAAATAAGATTAACTCCAGAAAAATATTATTATCAGTTCATTTATACTAATGATTTTATAAATGCAGATAAAATCGGTTATAATGAAGTTTTGAGCAGTGGTAACATGATTGAAAATCAGTTTGAAGTCTATGAAAACCCAATTATTGTTGAATATTATTTTCCAGGTTTTAAAGCAAAATTCGGAGGAATGGACTGGAAAAGTTTACGCCTGGTCTTTGAAAAATATAAAGATAATTGGAAATTAAGAGGGATTATCCATAATCAGTGGACTATATAAAGAAATTTAATTTGAAAAGGTGTGGTTATATGGAATTTATGGAAGTTATAGAAAAAAGACAGTCAATCAGAAGTTTTTCCGATAAAAAAATAGACCCTGAAATACTGGAAAATATTTTAAGAGCAGGATGTCTTTCCCCCTCAGGTGGAAACGCTCAAAATAGATATTTTGGTGTTGTCAGGGATGATAAAATTAAGAAAGATTTAGCAGAGGTAGCTGGAAAACAAATGTGGATAGCTGAAGCACCAGTTATCATCGCACATTGTACCTATATTGGTTATGATTTAGCAGAAGTTTCAGAAGACAATTTTGCCTTAAGAGTTAATAAAACCCGCTTTGGCAGTGAACTAATTTCTTATCTTAATTCTTATAATAATCGAAAAATGATGAATAGCTTCTGGAATAATTCAAACCCTTTAATTCCTGGAGAACATATGCTTTTAGCTGCAGCAAATTATGGTTTAAATGGATGCTGGGTTGGATATCTGGATATAAAAAAAGCAAGTGAAATATTAAATTTACCTGATGATATTGTTTGTCTTTTTTTGATGCCTCTAGGGTATGCAGCTGAGAAAAAAGAAAAAAAGGAGAAAAAAGCTCTGGATGAATTAGTTTTTTATAATAATTGGAAATAAACACATTATTAAGGAGGAATTTATTTGATCGAAGGTGACAAAGTATTTATTAGACAGCTTGAACTGGGAGATGAGAAATTACTTCATAGATGGAGAAATAATTCCCAGGGAAACCTTTATTGTGGATTTAAATATGGATTTTTAATGAGTAAAGAATCATTTAGACTGCAGGTAGAAGCTGAAATAAAAAATAATGAAGTTTTCCCTACTAAAAAAATGTATATTATCTGTAAAAAAGAAGATTTAACACCAATAGGAGAAATTTCTTATCGAAACTGGAATAAAAGAAATAGAAGTGCAGAATTTGGTATAGAAATTGGTGAGATTAAAGAGCGGAGTAAAGGATATGGTGCTGATGCACTAAACAATTTTATTGAATTTATGTTTAATTTTCTTAATTTAAATAGAATTGAGCTAACAACTCTAGCTGACAATCAAAAATCAAAATCCCTATATCAAAAGCTGGGTTTTAAAAAAATAGGAATTATGAGAGAGGCAAGTTTTGATAGTCGAAAGGGAAATTACTCTGATGTTTTATATATGGATTTGTTAAAAAGAGAATGGGAAATTAATAAAAATAATTCTGAGGAGAATAATCTTGAAAATTATTAAATATGATAAATTTACAGATGATTTAAAAGATAAGCTATTAAATTATAATCAAGTTACCGGGTTAGTTGCAGTAGGTTCAATGTCTAAACAGAATCATCAGCCAGATGAATGGTCTGATCATGATTTTTTTGTAATTGTAAAAAGCGGTTATCAAAAAGAGTTTCGTGAAAATTTATCCTGGCTGCCTGATTTTGAAAATATCTTATTATCTTTTCAGGAAACTGAACATGGCTTAAAAGTTTTCTATAATAACGGCCATTTAATTGAATTTGCAGTATTTGATAAAGAAGAATTGTTCCTGGCAAAAATTAATTCTTATCGTATTTTAATTGATAAAGCAAATATCAAAAAGAATATAGAAAAAATCAAAGATAACACAACTGTTCAAGCTAGTTCATATACTAATAATGACCTTTTAATAGAACAGTTTATTACTAATCTAGTTGTTGGAATTGGAAGGTATAATCGTGGTGAAATAATTAGTGCTCATCAATTTGTAAAGGTTTCTGCTTTAAATAAGTTATTGCTTTTAATCGAGAAAAATACTGCTTTCACTAAAGATAAACTGCTTGACAATCTCGATCCATTGAGAAGATTTGAATTTGTATATCCAGAATTAGGATCAGAAATAAATAATCTTTTACTTAAACCAATACCTAAAGCAGCGAAAGAACTATTAAATATATTAAAAAGAGAATTACCAAATGAAATTAAAACAAAACATAAAAAATCTATTAATATTGTCTTGGGAAAATACTTGAAATAGTTTCCGCTTAACATATTTTAATAACCATTTATTTTAATGTTTGGATTCTGAAAGCAATTACCTAGAAGTATTTTCTTAAGTCTTAAAAATGAACTGATTATATAAAGAAGGAGTGTTTATAGTTGATAAAAGCAGAAAAATTAACTAGGGGCGATAAAGTTGCAGCAGTGAGTTTATCCTGGGGTGGAGCAGGCGATGAAAAATTTAGACATAGATATGAAATTGGTAAAAAACGAGTAGAAGAATTGTTTGGCTTAAAACTTATAGAAATGCCAAATAGTTTAAAAGGTAGTGAATATCTGGATAAACATCCTGAAGCAAGAGCTGAAGATCTGATGAATGCCTTTAAAAATAAAGAAATAAAAGCTATCTTTTCTAATATTGGCGGTGATGATACACTCCGCTTATTACCTTATATCAATTTTGATGTTATAAAAAATAATCCTAAAATTTTTATGGGATATTCAGATACAACTGTAAATCATTTTATGTGTTACAAAGCTGGCCTGACAAGTTTCTATGGCCCCAGCATCCTGGCAGAATTTGCAGAAAATGTTGAAATGCATGATTACACAATTAGGTCAATTGAAAAAACTTTATTCAGCTCTCAACCAGTTGGAGAGATTAAAGCCAGTAAACACTGGACTTCTGAGTGGCTGCCCTGGGAAGATAAAGAAAACAGTAAGATCAAGCACAAATTAAATAAAGAAAAAAGAGGCTATGAAATCCTTCAGGGAAAGGGAAAAGTAAGCGGTAAACTAATCGGCGGTTGTATTGAAGTTTTAGACTGGTTAAGAGGAACAATTTTATGGCCAGAACTAAATGAGTGGGAAGACAAAATATTATTTTTAGAAACAAGTGAGGATCAACCTTCTCCAGATTATATCAGGTGGTATTTGAGAGCTTTAAATGCTCTTGGCATCTTTGAAAAGATAAATGGAGTTATAATTGGGAAACCCGGGGATGAAAAATATTATCAAGAATATAAAGAGCAATTTTTAAAAGTAATAAGAGATGAAGCAAAAAGAGATGATTTACCAATAATGTACAATCTTAATTTTGGGCACACATCTCCAATCTTTATTCTGCCCTATGGAGTAGAGGCTGAAATAGACTGTGATAATAAAACCTTTAAAATCACTGAAACGGGAGTAAAAAAGATATGAAATACAATTTTAAAAAGATGAATAAAGAATATGCAGAAGAAATCGCCTATCAGTGGAAATACAGAGGTATTTATTCTTTCTATGATATTACAGCAGATGAAGATGATTTAGAAGAATTTTTAGATCCAGATGAATGGGATAACAGCTTTGTGGTTTTAAATGAATCTGAGCAACTAATTGGCTTTTATTCATATTATTTTAAGGAAGATATAATGTGGATTGGCTTTGGCTTAAAACCAACGCTTACAGGTAAAGGATATGGAGCAGAATTTGTTAAAGCCGGTATTAAATTCGGAATAAAAAACTATAATTATGACAGGGATTATCTGATGCTTGCTGTAGCAAAATTCAATCAGCGGGCAGTTAAGGTCTATCAAAAATTAGGCTTTAAAATCATAGATGAATATTTACAGAAAACAAATGGCGGAGAATATGAATTTTATCAGATGAAACTTGATTTAGAATAGGAGAAATTAAATGAAATTAAAAAAACTAAATAAAAATGATTATCAAGAAATGAAAAATATTTTTTTAGATGTCTTTTCTCATAAACCCTGGTTTGATAAGTGGGAAGATGAAAAACAGCTGGAAAAATATCTGCATGAACTCACAGATAATAATAATTCCCTATCCCTTCTTTTAGTAGATGAGCAGGATGAGATTCTTGGTGTTTATCTTGGTTATACTTTTAGCTGGTGGCAGGGAGATGAATATTATATAAAAGAATTTTTTATAAAAAAAGAGAGGCAGAATCAGGGTTTAGGAAGTAGATTCATAAAAAAATTAAATGATTATTTGAAAGAAATAGAATTTAAATATATCATATTAAATACTGATAAAGACACTCCAGCCTATCATTTTTATCAAAAAAATGGTTTTCAGCTTGAAGAAAAGAATGTTTTTATGAGCAAAATAATTGACTAATATTTAAATAAAGGAGTTTTTAGATGCAGCAGATAAACAATCCATTTTTAGAAAATATGAGACCAACAGATAATACATCCTTAAACAGATTACGGGTTATTGATATACCAGATATTCCAGTTGATCCTGAAGTCAAAGACAAAAGAGGTTTAAGGCTCATGTCAGCTGATAACTTAATTAAAGAAATTAAAAAAGAAAGTAAATATCTTGATTTAGATTTAGAAAGCATTGCAGATGTAAAACTGCCAGTCTATTTAAATAAAGCACTGGAGTCAGAAGAACTGGAAGTCAGGCTGACTGCAGAAAACATTGCCCGACGCTTAGGAAGAAATTTAGCCTTTATCTTACTCACTTTAAAAAGAGGTGATCAGGTTAATAAAGACGCCAGACCGGACTGGGGAGATCAGCACTGGGATTACTGGCAGCAGGTTGAAAATATTATTTTTGCTGGAGGATTATGCAACAGCATTTTAGGCCAGAGATTAAAATACTATATCGATAAAATATTTAGAGAAGCTGAAACACCACAGTATAATATAAAAATTGCTGAAAACCCTTCTTTAATCCCCATGATAGGAGCTGCCAGACACGCACCAGAGAAATGCAGAAGATTATTAGTTTTTGACTTCGGTCAGACCTTAATTAAGCGCGGTTTAGCAGTTTTTAAAGAAGAGAAGTTAAAGGAAATTATTCAGTTTAGCAGTTTGAAATCTGAACATGTTGGGGAAATAGAATTTGAAAATAAAAGTGAAGAAAAAAAGGAAGCAGTAAAGTTAAAAAATCATATAATTAAAATCATAAGTGAGACCTGGAAAGAAATAGAAAGTGAATACAAAAACCCCTGCTCTAACATTTCAGTGAGTATAGCTAATGATTTGATTGATGATAAGTTTTTTGGAGGGGGTTACGGCAAATTGGGATTATTATCAGATAACCTGAAGGAAGAGATAGAAGCTGAAGTAAGCAGACTGATTGATAGAGAGATAGAGATTTCCTTTATCCATGACGGGACTGCTGCAGCAGATGCCTATGCTGAAACAGATAATTCTGTAATGTTAAGTTTTGGTACTGCAATTGGAGTTGGCTTTCCGATTGAAAAACCGGGATTAAGAGCAGTTTCAGAGAATTTATTATAATTACTTGATGTAATAGTTTAAAGTAATTTCTTATCCAGGTTATAAATTTTTATTATAAGAAGGTATTAAAATGGAAAAGACTATTATTAAAATTGAAAGATTAATTTTAAAAAGCTTAGATGAAAAAGATGCCGCTGAAGTTCTAGCTTATTATCAAAGAAATAAAGAATTCTTAAATGAGTGGGAAGCCAGTAAAGATGAAGAATATTTTACTTTAAATTATCAGATCAGGGATATATAACTGAAGCCCTGGAAGCTGCCATTGCTTATGCCTTTAAAGAACTAAAGTTACACAGAATTGAAGCAAATATTATGCCAAAAAATAAAGCCTCACTTAAGGTTGTAGAAAAGCTGGGCTTTATTAATGAGGGAAGTTCAAAAAATTATTTTAAAATAAATGGTTCCTGGGAAGATCATATTCACATGGTATTGTTAAATAAAGAGCTGGAATAAATAATAAAGGGGTTTTCAAATTGACAAAGAGAGAGAATTTATTGAGTGATTTAATAGAAATCCAGCAGAACGAATATAGATTAGAAAGCAGAGAAAAGTTAATGGAATACGGAGATTTAATGCTTAAATACATAGGAGATCCAGACCCTGAATTAAGAGACATTCTAATCTATAGAACTTTTTATCACTGGATATTGGAAAAAGAGTATTTTAGTGAGGATCAACTTTTAGAAATCTTAAAAGTAGCTCAGGATGAAAAGCATCTTTTTTATAAAATAGGAAATAAATATGATGATACTGTATTCACAAGAGCTTTTTCTGTGCTTTTAATCGCCCTAATTCTGTCCTATCACAGAGAAAATACTTTCATCAATCAGAACTTATTTTTAGAAGTTAAAGATAATCTGCTTAAATACTATAAAAATGAAAATGATTTAAGAGGTTATACAGTAGAAAATGGCTGGGCTGATGGAATTTCCCATGCAGCAGATGCCTTTGATGAACTTATCGCCTGTGAGGAAAGCAGCAGAGAAATTTATTTAGAGGTATTAGAGGCAGTAAAAGAAATGCTGAGCAATAAAACCCACATCTTTAAAGAAGAAGAGGACGAGAGAATCACCAATATTCTTTTTCGGATGGTTAAGAAGAATTTGCTGACAGAAAGCGAGCTGATTAACTGGATTGACAGTTTTAATGAATTTCAAAAACCAGATACTAATCGAGAGCAAAGAACTGCCAGAATCAATCTTAAGAACTTCAGCCGCAGTTTATATTTCAGGCTGCTCCATTCTGATGTAAAATCTAAACCCAGACTGAAAGAGTGTTTAATCAGAAGTGAAAGGAGATTAAACTCATTTATCAGAAATTAAAAGGGAGTGACTATATTGGAATCAAAGCTTATATTAGTTGAGGGGATTCCGGGAGCGGGCAAAACAAGTACCGCAGCATATATCAACAGTTATCTCAATCAAAAAAACATTGCCAATGAACTTTTTAAAGAAGGTAATTTAGATCATCCTGCTGATTATGAAAGCACTGCTTTCCTTAGCCAGGGAAAATACAATAAAATTTATTCCCAGTTAAAAATTGATAAAAGAATATTTTCTAATTACAGCACTCAAAAAGATGATGATTATCTAGTAGAATATGCAAAGCTTTATCATGATAATAATATTAATATCAGTGATCAAATACTAAATCAGCTTGTCGATTCTGATATATATAATCTGCCTCTTGCAGAACACAGCCGTTTAATTAAAGATAAATGGAATAATTTTTCTAAAAAAGCAGAAACTGAAGATCAAGTCTATGTTTTTGAATGCTGTTTTCTCCAAAACCCTCTAACAACAATGTTGGCCTATCATAATGCTTCAAATGATTATATATTTAAGCATGTTAAAGAACTGGAGAAGAGAATATCAGAACTCAATCCTCTATTAATATTACTTAAAACTAAAAATATTGAAGATCAGTTTGAGCGAGTAAAAAAAGAGCGCTCAGAAGAGTGGTTAAATTTTGTTATCAATTATGTAACAAATCAAAGCTACGGTCAGAAAAATGATCTAGATGGCTATCCGGGCTTAATTGAATTTTATCAAAATTTAGCAGAGCTGGAACTCAAAATATTTTCAAAATTAAAAATGAAAAAGATCTTAATTAAAGAACCCCATGCTAACTGGGAGCAGAATTATCAAAAAATAAAAGCTTTTCTTAAAAAGCAGCTGGAGGTCAATAATTGAAGAGAAAAAGGCTGAGAGAGTTGGGTCTTAAAATTGGTAAAATAATTATGCATTTTTCTGAAATTTGAGATATAATTTACTTAGAGAAAGAAATGAGATAACTTAAGCCTTTTTTTAGTTGATCAGGGATTGTTTTTAAGTGAAATTTATTTATATTGTTTTGGGTCAATAAGGAGAGGATCACGATGAAGAAAAATATTGTTGAAGAAGAAGTATGCTGTCCGCGCTTTGATCACGAAAAATGGGATGGAAAACTATTCGAATGGGAAGATAAGAATTTTGTTAAAGATAAAGTTCACACTGCTTTCCATATGCCAATTCGCTTTGGAGCCGTGATTAAAAAACTGGATCAGAAAATTACTGAGGCTGGAGCAGAAATTGAAGATAATCTTTGTCTTTCTAATCATACTTCCAGATGGAATATGGATGTATATCTGGCTGTTGACAGAAAAATTCCGGGCATGAAAAATGTTTCTCTATCCGGTAAGTTTCTCTGCAAGGTATATGAAGGAGATTATAAGGAAACTGAAAAATGGTGTCATGATTTCGAAAGATATGCACTTAATAAGGGCTACTCTATAGAAGACTGGTATATGTGGTATACAACCTGTCCTAAATGTGCAAAAAAATATGGAGAAAATTATGTGGCCATTATTGCCAGAGTAATTTAGTAATAAGCTTCAGCTGCAGAAATTAATATTTTATTCTAAAAAATTAGCTTATAGAGGAGTAAAGCCTCAGTCAAATGAGGCTTTTATTTAAGCAAAATAAAAGGAGTGGTTAGATGTTAAAACTAAAAAATAAAAGCTTTAAAATTATTACTGAGAATCTAAAAGAAAAAGCAAGACCAATCGACAGAGAGCGTTTTAACTTTCATTTTAATAATGCAGGGCCAGAAAAACTGCTTGCAGAAATAAAAAAATATCAAAATGAGGATGGAGGTTTTGGTCAGGCCCTGGAGCCAGATTTTAGGCTGCCCTTATCAACACCAATGGCGACTTCAATTGCTTTAAGGTATCTAAAAAATCTTGATAATACTAAGCCAGCTCAAGCTCTTATCAAAAGGGCAATTTCTTATCTTGAAAAAAGTTTTAATCAAAGTAGAAAAGGCTGGTATGCAGTAAACAAAGAAGTCAATAATTATCCCCACACACCCTGGTGGCATTATGATGAAGAAGCGAAGATGACAGTTATTGATAAAAACTGGGGTAATCCCTCAGCTGAACTGCTTGCCTATTTATACAGATATAAAGATTATAATAAATCAATTGATTTGAATCCACTAATTGATTATGCAGTTGAGCAGATTAATGAAAAAGATAAATATGAATCAGAAAATGAAATTTACTGTTATTTAAAATTATATGAAGAAGTGGATTCTAAAACAAAGCCACTTTTAAAAGGAAATATCGCCGAAGGAATTAAACAGCTTATAGTATATGATCAGAATAAATGGCAGGAATATGTGCCACTTCCGCTTGATTTTGTTCCAGCACCAGAAAAGGAAAGCTTTGGTGTAAGTGAATCTAAAATCGAAGCTAACCTTGACTTTTATGTTGAATTGATCGAGAAAAGTAGAGATACTCTCGTTAAACCTCCCTGGGGAGAAAGTTTTTATCAGACTGACCTTAAAGAAACCTACCAGGAATGGCAGGGTAACTGGACACTAAAGATTCTAATTACTTTGAATAACTATGGCAGAATAGAAAAATAACCTTTTTATATTGATAATGATAAATGAAAATGGTTGATATCTATTAAAGAAAAGTATAGTAAAGAGAGTGAGATTAATGGATAAGCTATTATATCAAAAAACAATAAACTATCTTAATTATTTTTGTAAGGAAGTTAAGGACCGCTCTGTAGGCAGTCCCGGCAACCGAAAAGCAACAAAGTTCTTTAATAATACACTCAAGGATCTGAACTGGCAGACAGATATGCAAAAGTTTGATGCCTTTGACTGGGAAGATGGAGGTGCGACTTTAAAAGCAAATTCTGAAAAATATGAAGTATTTGTTAGTCCTTATTCCTTAGGCTGCAGTGAAAAAGCTGAACTGGAAGCTGCTTCAAATATTAAAGAACTTGAAAATGATAATTTTGATAATAAAATTCTACTTTTATACGGTGATATTACTAAAGAACAGCTAATGCCAAAGAATTTTATCTTTTATAATCCAGAAGAGCACCAGAAAATTATTTCCTTATTAGAAAAGAGCGGTGCAAAGGCAATAATTACGGCCACAGATAGGAATGCAGCCCTTGCTGGTGGTGTTTACCCATTTCCCTTGATTGAAGATGGAGATTTTGATATTCCTTCAGTCTATATGACAGCTGAAAACGGCAGAAAACTGCTGGCTCAAAAAGGAAAAGAAGTCTCACTTAAGTCTAATTCAAAAAGAATTGCTGGCCCGGGCTATAATGTAATTGGATTCAAAGGGAAAAACACATCACAACGAATAGTTATAACAGCACATATAGATGCTAAAAAAGGGAGTCCCGGGGCCATAGATAATGCCACAGGTGTTGCAGTCCTATTAATCCTGGCTGAACTTCTAAAAGATTATGATGGTAATAAACTGATTGAACTGGTTGCTTTTAACGGAGAGGACTATTATTCAGTGCCCGGCCAGATGGCATATATCAAATCCAAGCAGAATAATTTTGATAATATTTTCTTAAACATCAACATAGATGGGGCAGCTTATAAAATTGGAGGCACTTCTTTTTCCAGCTTTGATTTAGCTTGTTTACTGGAAAAGAAGCTAGATGATCTAATAAAGAGCTACCCCGGTATTGTTAGAGGCAGCAAATGGGCCCAGGGTGACCACAGTATCTTTATTCAATATGGGGTGCCGGCAGTGGCCATTTCTTCGGAGTGGTTTATTGACAATATTGACTCACAGCAGATAACTCATACCAAAAAAGATAATTTAGAAATAGTGGATGTAACTAAAATAATAGAAATTGCTGAGGCTCTAAATCAATTTGTTAGAAAAATTTAATTAAAGACGAAAGGTCGAGGCGCTATGATACTTAAAATTTTAAAACATGACCTATTAAAAAAGAAAATTATAACATTTGCTGTCTTTATCTTCATTATGCTTTCAGCTCTTTTAATGGCCGGTGGAACTAATATGCTGATAACTCTTAATGACTCGATAGATAACTTATTTGAATTAGCTTCTATACCTCATTTTGTTCAGTACCACTCAGGTTCTATTGATCAGACTCTTATCGAAAACTGGAGTCAGCAAAATGCAAATGTAAAAGAACAACAGAGCTCTGAAATGATTAATATCCCGGGCTCAGAAATTTTTATTAACAGTGAGCAGCCAGAAAATGAGACAGTAATGGATATCGGCTTTGTAAAACAGAATGATTCTTTTGATTTACTGCTTAATTTAAATAATGACATTATAGAGGTTGAGCCTGGAGAAATCGCAGTTCCGATCTATTACAGGCAGAGAAAAAATCTAGCTCAAGGAGATAGTTTAATTATTCAAAATGATCAGTTCAAACTGGAGTTTATCATAAAAGAATTTGTCAGAGATGCCCAGATGAACCCGTCTATTATTAGTTCCAAGCGTTTTGTTATCAATCAGACTGATTTTGAGAAGATGAAAAATCAGATTGGAGAAACTGAGTATTTAATTAGTTTTCAGCTGAATGATCCAGAAAAAATCAGTGAATTTACAAATCAGTATTCTCAGTCTGAACTGCCGGAGAAAGGGCCAGCAGTTGATTATAAGATTTTTAAGCTGTTCAACAGTCTGACAGATGGGTTAATTGCTGCAGTTATCATTTTAATTAGCTTATTATTAAATCTGATTGCCCTTTTATGTTTAAGATTTATTATCCTGCTGACCATTGAAGAAGATTATAAAGAAATTGGAGTTATGAAGGGCATAGGGATAAACGCTCGAGATATTAAGAAGATTTATTTATCCAAATATCTTTTTATAGCTCTCAGCAGTTCGACAGTTGGGTTTTTGATTTATTTAGCTTTTAGAAAAAGTTTTTTAAAAAATATTTTGTTATATACAGGTGAAGCGCCAAAATCAGCTGTTCAAGTTTTCTTACCACTGCTTACTGCTTTTCTGATAGCAGCAGCAGTAATCGGTTTTTCTATCTTTATTTTAAAAAGGTTTAATAAAATTTCTCCAGTAGAAGCCATTCGAATGGGAATGAATACTAACAGCGGTTTTAATAAAAGAAGATTTTCTCTTTCGAAAAATAAACTGCTCAATGCAAATGTTTTTCTGGGACTAAGAGATGTATTGCTGCGCTTTAGATTATTTATTATTCTTTTTGTGGTCTTTATTTTAACAACATTTATTATTATTGTTCCCTTAAACTTTTTAAATACTATTCAGTCTTCAGAATTTGTCAGATATATGGGAATAGCAGAAAGTGATATTATACTGGACCTCAGATATACAGAAGGCATTCAGGATCGCTTTGAGCAGATTAAAACTTATCTGGCCGGTGATCCCGATGTCTTAGAGCAGGGAGCTTTTGTAACTTCCCGCTATAAAATTATAAATCAGGACGGTCTGGAAGAAAATATATATATTCAGACTGGAGATTTTAGTCAATTTAATGTAGATTATCTGGAGGGGGAAACACCTGTTAACGATGATCAAATAGCCCTATCTTATCTAAGTGCTTCTGAGTTAAATAAAAATATTGGTGATAAGCTCCCTGTGATAATTGAAGAGCAAAGAAGAGAAATGACAGTCACAGGTATTTATCAGGACATCACCAATGGCGGCAGAAGTGCTAAGGCTAATATTCCAGCCGACTATCAAAATGCCAGCTGGTATAATATTTATATTAATGTAAATGCAAATCTAAATGATAAAATAAAAGAATATGAAGCTCTTTTTGATAATACAAAGATTATCGACCAGCAGGGATATTTAGAACAGACTCTGGGTGATACAATTAATCAACTAAAGATCTTAACTCTTGCAGCTATCATCATTGCATTAGTTGTAATTATTTTAATAACTTCTCTATTCTTAAAAACCTTAATTGCCAGAGATAAAGCTCAAATTGCGATTATGAAAAGTATTGGTACTTCTATTGATTCTATTAAAATCCAGTATATAACTAAAGCTCTCTTTGTTCTGATTCTTGCGATCATTATCGGCACAGTTGCTGCCAATATTTTAGGAGAACAGTTATTAACTCTGATTCTATCTTTTATGGGAGCTTCCAGAATTGAGATGATTATTAATCCAGTTAGAAGCTATTGGATAAGTCCTTTAATTATGATATTAGTTGTAGTTCTAACCACTCTGTTAAGTATCAGTTCAATCAAAAAAATTAATCTCTCAGATATTAAGGTTGAGTAGAAAGGAGTTTATGATGAATCAAATCCTAAAAACTGAAAATCTATCTAAAGATTATTTTATCAATAAAAGGAAATTTAATGTCTTAAAAAATATTAATATTTCAATTGAAGCCGGTGACTTTATTTCTGTAATGGGACCCTCTGGTTCTGGTAAAAGCACCCTGCTTTACAATGTAAGTGGGATGGATAAAATGAGCTCTGGTGAAGTAATCTTCCAGGGAGAAAAATTAAGTAAATTAAACGAAAAGAAGTTATCTAATTTAAGACTAAAAAAAATGGGCTTTGTTTTTCAGCAAATAAATTTACTGAACAGCCTCGGAATAATCGACAATATTATATTTCCGGCGCATATGGAAGGAAGCAGAGATCAAAAAATGATCAGGCAAAGGGCGGTTGAGCTGATGGAGAAGACCGGGATTATGGAATTAGCAGAAAATGAAATAACTCAGGCTTCCGGAGGCCAGCTGCAGAGAGCTGCAATCTGCAGAGCCTTAATTAATGAACCGGAAATATTATTTGCCGACGAGCCAACCGGAGCTTTAAATTCTCAGTCTGCAAAAGAGGTAATGGATGTTTTTCATACAATTAATAAAGAGGGGACAACAGTAATGATTGTCACCCACGATATCCGGGTCGCATCCCACAGCAGCAGGGTTTTATTTATGAAAGATGGTAATATTATAGGTGAAAAAGTTCTGGGTGAATTAAAAGATTTGGAGGCAGAGCTTAAAGATAGAGAAAGTAAGTTAAGCAGCTGGCTGCTGGATTTAGGTTTTTAATTTACTTTTGAATTTAGAAAGGAAATAATAAGATGAAAGTTGAGCAGAGCAAAATCAAAATTATAAAATGGACGGCCAGAATACTGGCTTTAGGATTATTATTATTTTCGCTTCCCTTTTACTTTGGTTATGGCAATCCAATTCCTTTTTTGAATCCAGATTACTCGTTTTTAGATAATCTCTGGCTGCTGATTTTTCCTTTAGTTTTTATTAGTCTCGCTCTGGGCTGGAAGTATGAAAAAATTGCCGGCTATCTGCTCATAATTTCTATTTCTACCGGTCTTCTGGCAACAGTAATAATTGAAAATGAATTTATATTTGAAATGATAATTCCACTTTTTATCGGTATTCTATATTTGATTACAGCTTTTAATAAAAATAATTAAAACTAGATTATTTGTTATGAATTACTTATAATTTCGAATTACTATCAACTTATAGATGGGGGATATTAATGTATACTAAAAATGATTTGATCAAGGACTTTAAAGAAATTGGAATTGATCCGGAAGGTACACTGCTGGTCCATTCTTCAATGAAGTCCGTTGGGGAAGTTGAAGGACGGGCGGATACAGTAATTGATGCCTTTATGGATTATATGAAAGATGGTTTACTAGTTTTTCCAGCTCACAGCTGGAGTGAAGAAAATAATGAGGACAATATTTTTAATCCCAAAACTGAAAAATCCTGTGTGGGTATTTTAACTAATATTTTTAGAAAAAGAGAAGGGGTTTTAAGATCACTGCATCCAACTCATTCTTTAGCAGCTTATGGAAAAGATGCGGAAGAGTTTATCAGTGGGGAAGAAAAAGTGGATACTCCCTGCCCCAGAAATGGCTGTTATGGCAAGCTCTATGATAGAAATGCACAGATCTTATTTTTAGGCTGCACTTTAAAAAGCAATACTTTTATTCATGGAGTTGAAGAGTGGAATCAGATTCCCAATCGGCTTGGTGAAAAACCTGTTGAATATAAAATAATTACTGGGGACAAAATAATCAAGGCACCAGTTCATCCCCATCAGGCACCGGTAAAAGATGTCTCAAAAAATTATGATAAACTGAGAGAACCATTACTTGAAAAAAATATCTGCCGCACCGGAAAAATCGGAGATGCAGAATCATATCTCTGTCAGGCAAAGGAAATGGCAGATTTAACTTCCACCTTTCTTCAAAAAAATCAGGACCTTTTTCTTGAGGACCAGCCGGTTCCTGAGCAATGGTATAAAGACTAAAGAAATTAAAGCTATTATCAATTAATTATAACCATGAGGTGTGGTAATTTGCGCTTAAAACAGGAGTTTTATCATAAAGATGCAGTTCAGGCTGCCAAAGATCTCTTAGGAAAAATTATAGTTAGAAAATATGATGGAAAAACAATCAAAGTTAAAATTGTAGACACTGAAGCATATTGTGGTGCTGAAGATAAAGCCTCTCATGCTCACAATAACAAAAAGACAAAACGCACAGCTCCCATGTTTAAAGTGGGCGGACATGCCTATATTTATTTAATCTACGGCATGTATTACTGTTTAAATGTTGTAACAGCAGCAGAAAATAACCCACATGCAGTTTTAATTAGAGGAGTTGAGCCCCTGGAGGGACTCAATTATATCCAGGAAAATCGTCAGATTAAAAGCAGCAAAATCGAAGATTTGACAAATGGGCCGGGAAAATTATCTCAGGCTTTAAAAATAGACAAAAGTCTTGACGGCTGTAATTTAGTAGAAAATAGCTCTCTTTATATAATAGATGGTGGGACTGAAGAATTTGAAATTGAAAGTTCTCCCAGAATAAACATTGATTATGCTGAGGATTATAAGGATAAAAAGTGGCGATTTTTCATCAAAAACAATAAATATGTTTCAAAATAATAGGCTGATTATTATTTTCACATATTTCTGCAGGATAATTTTAATTTTTGTCTAATCTCTGTAATAAGTCCTGAAAAATTTTCAACTGTAAATTGCTTTTATTTTAAAGTTAGGATTAATCAAGTTAGAAAGGGGTTGGTTTTAATGAAAATTATTGATCTGCTGGAACTTAATGAAAATGCTGAAATCTTAAATAAAAAGGAGCTCACAGTAATTAAAGAACTACCTTCTTTTATTCTTTCTCAAAAGCAGGAGGAAAAATTTAATAGTGCAGGACAGTGGCTTGTTTTAGATAAACTGCTGGAGATTGATAATCAATATGTAGTATATCTACACGATGAAGAAAAAGAAACCACCTGGATCAAACTACCGGCTAATTATGTTGCAGAAGATTATATGGTGGATTATCAAGCTGAGGATCAGTGCCCTCTGGGCATTGATGTTCTAATTAAGGAAGATGGTTATCCAATTGGAGTTATAAAAGGCTGTGATTCGATTCAGCAGGCCAAGGTAGATAATAATTTAGATGGCCACAGATATAAAGGTGAATTAGGAATAACCCTCAACAATAAGTACTTTTTAACTTATAAAAAAGAAAATGAGGAATTTAAAGTTGTTAAAACAAATGTTGACTGGGATAGAGGTAAACACACAATTTAATTAGTAAAATGGCAGAATATAAATTCAGGGGCTGTCTAAAACAGCCCTTTTAAAATGGAGGAACTACACAAATGGCAGATTTTAAAGATTTTTTAAAGTTAGATATTAGAGTAGGAAAAATTATTAAAGTTGAAAATTTTGCAGAGGCAAATGATCCGGCTTATAAGCTCTGGCTTGATTTTGGAGAAGAAATTGGAGAAAAGAAATCCAGTGCGCAAGTTACTGATTTATATCAGCCGAAAGATTTAATTGGAAGCCAGGTACTGGCAGTTGTTAATTTTCCACCAAAACAGATTGCCGACTTTATGTCTGAAGTTCTGGTTCTAGGTGTTTATGGAGAAGAAGGAGTAGTTTTAATTGAGCCGGAGCAGGAAGTAAAACTGGGCTCGCGTCTGGGTTAAATATCCTGCAGTATGTAATCATAATGAATTTTTTTAAAATAAAATAAGGGGCGTGAGAATATGGTACTCTGGCAGTTAGAAGATTATTTAACTACCTTCTTCTCAATTATAAAAGCTAAAATAAAAAATTACAAAATTGGCGACAACTTAGATAGGAAAAAAATTAATTATAGTAGTAATGCCAGACAATATCTGTTGTGGTATAATTCTCAGTCAAAAATTAGTCGCAATAATATTGTTTTCTTCATTCATGGAGGAGGCTGGAATAAAGGAAATCCCGAATTTTTTAAGTTTGTGGCTGATTACTTTACTAAACTTGGCTTTATCACAGTTATACCGGCTTATAGGCTGACTGATGAACATCAATTTCCCAGTCAGGCAATTGATGTTTTTAAAGCTCTAAAAAAGACTTTAGAAATTATAGAAGCATCAGCAGTTAAAAAAAATATGATAGTAGCTGGTCAGTCAGCGGGTGCACATCTGGGTGCTCTACTGCTTTTAAATCAGAAGCTGCAGGAAAAGTTTGAGATTGATGAAAATATTTTCAATGGATTTTTATCAATCAGCGGCCCCCTTGATCTTTCCCGTCCCTGTCGAACTATCAGGGCTGAAAAATATTTATATGATTTTGTTCCCACTCCTCAAAAAAGAAAAAAAGCTAATCCATCTAACTATATAAAATCTGAATTCAAAACTCCTATTTTTTGTCTGCATGGGGCAAAAGATCCTCTGGTCCCTAAAGAACATTCTATAGAATTTATAAAGGAAATCAAATCAAAAACAGAGGCAGAAACAAAATTAAAAATATGTAAAAATAAGCATCATTCTGATCTGACAGATTTGTTTTTTGAAAAAGGACCAGCAAATTCGGCTGTAAAAGAATGGATGCTAAAAGTAGATGCTTTAAATTAATTAAGATATGGAACTCATCATAAGTTGACAGAAGTCAATATTTCTGCTAAACTTTTATTAAATTCAAAAAATTTGAGATGGAGGATGAGAGAATGAAAAAGAAGAGTAGAGAAGAGAATAGAGACGGGTTTTTTGGTGATTTTGGAGGCAGTATTGTTCCCCCAGAATTAGCTGATGTCTTAGAGGAATTAAAAGATGCTTTTTATGAAATAAAAGATGATCCAGAATTTAGAGAAGAACTTGCTTATTTATTTAAAGATTATGTAGGTAAACCAAGCCCTTTATATCTTGCTAAATCTCTGACTGAAGAAGTTGGAGGCGCAAAGATTTATCTAAAAAGAGAGGATCTAAATCACACTGGTGCTCACAAGATCAATAACTGTATTGGTCAGGCGCTGCTTGCCCGAAAAATGGGTAAGAAAAGAATTATTGCTGAAACTGGTGCCGGACAGCACGGTGTAGCAACAGCAACCGCCTGTGCCTTATTTGATATGGACTGCATCATTTATATGGGTGAAGTCGATACCAAACGTCAGGCTCTAAATGTTTTTAGAATGGAACTTTTAGGTGCAGAAGTAAAACCAGTTACTGCTGGTGATGGAACCTTAAAAGACGCTGTTGATGAAGCTTTAAAAGACTTTGTCCAGAATGCAGATAATACCTTCTATATGCTTGGTTCTGCAGTAGGTCCCAATCCTTATCCGACAATGGTTAAAGAATTTCAGTCGATTATTGGTCAGGAAGCCAGAGAACAAATTCTAGAAAAAGAAGGTAAACTTCCTGATTATCTCGTAGCCTGTGTTGGTGGTGGCAGTAATGCTATTGGTTTATTTGCTCCTTTTGTAGATGATGAAGATGTAAATATCTTAGGCATTGAACCTGGTGGTAAGGGAGATAAACCAGGAGAAAACGCTGCTCCTTTAACTTATGGTAAACCTGGTGAGCTGCACGGTTTCAAAAGTTATGTGCTCTATGATGATCAGGATGAAAAAGTTATCTCACATACTCATTCAATTGCAGCTGGCTTAGATTATCCGGGAGTTGGTCCAGAACACAGTTTCCTCAAGGACTCCGGTCGAGCTAAATATACAACCGCTTCTGACCAGGAAGCTTTAGATGCCTTCCACTTATTATCTGAAAAAGAAGGTATTATCCCTGCTCTTGAGAGTGCTCATGCTGTAGCTGGTGGAATGAAGATAGCTGCTGAGCTGGATAAAGATCAAATTGTAATTGTTAACCTTTCTGGACGCGGAGATAAAGATGTAGCCCAAATTAAAGAATTACACGAAAATGGAAAATTAAACTATTTATAAGATGAATAATTAAATTAATAAATTAAGGCTGAATATTTCTGAAAAGTTATATTCAGCTTTTTTACTATAATATTTAAGCAGAGGTGAATAAAAATGAAAAAAGTAGATTTTAATCAGGTATTAAATGATTATAATGAGATTCTGCCCCAAGGAGTATTTTTAACAACTAAAAATGACGGTGAAGTAAACACAATGACAATGGGCTGGGGAACTGCAGGTTTTATTTGGAATCAAAATATTTTAATGGCTCCAGTCAGAAAATCACGCCACACACATCAGCTTATAGAAGATAGCGATTATTTTACAGTCAGTGTACCATTAAATGGCCAGTTAAAAAAAGAGCTGCAGTTTTGTGGAACTAAGTCAGGCAGAGATTATGATAAAATTGAAGAATTAAATTTAGAGCTGGCAGAGGTCGAAGAATCTGAAGTTCCGATTATCAAGGGAAATGATCTTCATTTTATCTGTAAGATTAAATATCAGCAGGATATGCTGAAAGAAAATTTGGATCAGAATATATTAGAAAAAAACTATCCAGATAAAGATATGCACACATTTTATTATGGAGAAGTTGTCTCAGTTTATAAAGAAGAATAATAGAATAAATAAAACATATATTTTAAATTAAGTAGAGTCTCCAAAAAGCAGAGGCTCTAGAAGCAAAAAGTTTTCGCTGGAATGGGGATTTGATCAGCTTTTTAATTTATGAGGCTTTAGGAAAAGTGCTCATTATAGATAAAAATTGCTGATTTTAGCTCATTTTAGCGGAAATCTCTTTTTTTAAGTAAAAACTTCGTAAAATTATTATTTTACGAAGTTTTATTATCAGAGTAAATTATTCTATTAAATATTGGCTGAAATCAATTATCATAAATTCTTTCTTTTATATCTCATATCTTAAGTTTACTTAAGATATTGGGATATCAAAAAATTAAAAGTACCGGGTACCTGAGAAAATTTTTCCAGGTACCCGGTACCGATATTAAACTTCTAATTTTTCAAAGTTCTCTTTTAAATGTTCAGCAGATTCTTTAAATGCGTTTTCCTCTTTTTCGGCCAGTGGTAGTTCTAAAACTCTTTCAATTCCATTAGAATTAATTAAAGTTGGCAGACTTAAACTTATGTCTTCAACTCCATAATATCCTTCCATCAATGATGAAACTGTTAATACTGCATTTTCATCTCTCAAGATAGCTCGTGCAATTCTTGATACTGCTAAAGCTACTGCATAAAATGTAGCACCTTTTTTCTCAATTATCTCATAAGCAGCGTTTTTAACTTGAGAACTTATTTCTTCAAGGCTGTGGTCTTTATCCTGACAGTCTTTAGTGCAGATTGGACAGTAGTTTTCTATTTTTGTTCCAGCAATGTTGGTTAAACTCCAGACCGGAACCTCACTATCACCATGTTCTCCAATAATATAACCGTGAACATTACTGGCAGCAACTCCACAGTTTTTACTGAGTAATGATCTAAAACGGGAACTATCCAGCACTGTTCCCGAACCCATAACTCTATTTGCTGGAAAACCTGAGAGTTTATAGGTCAAATGAGTCAGTATATCTACCGGGTTAGTTACAACTAAGAGTATCCCATCCTGATTGTATTCAGTAATTGAAGAAACTATATTTTTGAAGATTCCTGTATTTTTTTTGATAAGATCGAGCCTTGTTTCCCCGGGCTTCTGGGCAGCTCCAGCAGTTATAATAATTAACTTTGCATCTGCCAGGTCCTGATAATCACCAGCATAAATATCAACCGGATTGACAAAAGAAGCTCCATGTCTTAAATCCATTGCTTCTCCTTCAGCCTTATCTTTATTAACATCGATTAAAACAATTTCTGAGCCCACTCCCTGAACCATCAGAGCATAAGCAGTTGTTGCTCCAACTCCACCAGCTCCAATGACGGCGATCTTATTAGGGTTTAAATTCTTATTCATCTTATATCACCTCAGTGAAATATTTTGTTATTATTTATAATAATTACTTGAAATTCATTTGATATTCTTTCTCTTTATTAAGTATATCATTTTACTCAGAAATAAAAGGTAAAATATTTTACAAAATTATTTCATTCTTCTTTTTATATTCCTGATAACGCCGGTGGACTGTTGATTTTGAAACATCATAGCCCAGACCGCGCAGAGTTGCTGCTATATCTTTAAATGTTAAGTCTAATTTTCTTAACCGGATAATTTCCTTTAAAGGAACTTCCTTGCGGTCCCGTCCACCCTGATCAATATTTTTTAGATTATTAGCAGGATTAAATTCACCTTCTGCAATCTTATTTTTCATTGCCCGGCTGATATTCTGATTCCTGAGTTCCTGCTGATAATTTTCCACAACTGCCAGTATTTCTAAAATCATCTTCTCTAAATCATTTAAAGCAATTGCACCTTTATCAGCCAGAGTATGTATTTCTGCTCCCATTTTTTCGACCTGATGGATTAAGGCCATCTTGGCATTACCGCGTCCCAGTCGGCTGCTGTCCTGTACTAATAAAATATCTATTTTCCTTTTTTTGATTAAGTTTAAAACCTCAATAATCCCCGGCCTACTCTCATTAAAGCCGCTTTCTTTTTCTTCAATAGTTTTAATTACTTTCAATTCATTTTCTAAAGCATAACTTAAAAGTTCTTCTTTCTGCCTTTTTAGACTTGTGCTCTGACTTTCTTTTTGAGTGCTAACTCTAGTGTAAATAATTGTTTTTTTCATTTTTTATCAGCCTTTCTTTATTAAATAGTATATTATATGAAAATAATTATAACAAAAAAATGACTGCAAAACAGCGATTTCCCCTGAATTACAATCATTTTCGTTCCAGACTATATATGTTATTTTCATAATTTATTCTATTGGAATTATCAATTCTCTCCCGGGATTAATTACAGCAGAATCTATATCATTAATCTTTTTAATTTTATAAATCATCTTTCTCAAGTCAACATTTTTCGATTCATAGTAATGAGCGGCTATTGACCAGAGAGATTCTCCAGTTTCAATTTCATGTCTGATAAAATTACTGCTGTTTTCTCCAGAACCAATTAGTGAAAAAATTGCAATAAACAAAACACTAAGTAATAATACGGCTGCTGCAGCAGTCAAAATCTTCTTTAAAATTGATTTTCTCTTTTTCTTTGCTGTTTTAGCTCCCTGATAATTTAATGAATAAGCATTTATAACATTCATAACTAACCCCTCCTATTTAATATAAACATCTGTACTAAACAACTGTTTGTATTTATATTATAGCAGTACACATGTTCATTGTCAAGAGCTATTTGAACGATTGTTTGTCTATTTATTATTTTTATGTTATAATAGAAGAAAATAAGAATGGAGGAATAATTATGGAAGAGCTATCTAAAAGACAACAAAGTATATTACAATTTATTATAGATGAAATCAAATCCAAAGGATATCCCCCTTCTGTTAGGGAAATTGGGAAGGCTGTTGGCCTAAAATCTCCTGCTTCTGTTCACAGTCATTTAAAAACTTTAGAAAAATTGAATTACCTCCGCAGAGATCCCTCCAAACCGAGAGCAATTGAGGTAATTTATAATAATGACCAGGAAGCAAAAAATGAAAAAGAAATGATTAACATCCCGGTAGTTGGTAAGGTTACTGCAGGAGCTCCTATTCTAGCGGAAGAAAATGTAGAAGATTATTTCCCTCTCCCCTTAAGCTATTTAAAAGTAGGAAATAATGATTTATTTATGCTTAAAGTTAGTGGAGATAGTATGATTGAGGCTGGAATACATGATGGTGATTATGTTATAGCTGAAAAACAGAGCTATGCTGAAAATAATGAGATTGTAATTGCCTTACTTGATGATGAAGCAACAGTAAAGCGTTTTTTCAAAGAGGAAGATCATGTCAGATTACAGCCTGAAAACCCTGCCTATGAACCAATTATATCTAAAGAGGTCAAGATTTTAGGGAAAGTCACAGGTCTATTTAGAAAGTTTGACTAGTTTTATGAAATTAATGTAAAAAAACTAAGCAAATTAATGCTTAGTTTATAAATAGTTCTTTATAAAATTTTAATTAATCTAAATAACTTAAATTTTTCCGCTGCTGGATAATTCTTTTATCCTATCAGCGGCTTTTTTTATTAGTTTAAAATCATACCAGCTGTATTTTTTCATCTTTTCATTTCTAAGCAAATAGGCAGGATGAAAGGTTGGTAAAAAGTAAATATCTCCTCTTTGAAACCACTTTCCCCTGACATTGGTTATTGACTCTTCCGGATCAATTAAATATTTAGTTGCTGTAGATCCTAAAGTTACAATAACTTTGGGCTGGATAAGCTCAATTTCAGCTCTAAGAATTGAAACACAGGCTTCAAATTCATTTTGATGGGGAACTCTGTTCCCCGGGGGACGACATTTAATTACATTGGTGATATAAAGCTCTTCTCTTTTTAAATTAACAGCTTCAAAAATTTTATCCATTAATTTTCCTGCCCGTCCCACAAATGGTCTCCCTAAACGATCTTCATTTGCTCCAGGACCCTCACCAATCAGCATAATTTTACTATCTGTACTACCTTCTCCCATCACAACTCCATTAGCCCCTTCTCGCAGTTGACAGCGGTGGCATTTCAGTGCTTCCTCTTTTAACTGCTGATAATTATCCCTGGGATAAGTAAATAACTGCTGAATTTTAAAATTTCCCTGCTGGTCAAATAACATCAAATTCCCCCTGCAATTAAATTTAATTATTCCGCAAAATCCTGATATTCTTCACTGGCCAGAGCTTTAAATAAATTTCTAGCACTGGCTGCTTCCATAACAGCCCTAAAATAATTACCATTTTCATAGTAAACATAACCTTTAATTAAATGAGAATACTCATTTTCCTGCATTGAAAGAGCCTGATCTGCATAATTTAAGGCCTGATCATATTTTTTGATTTCAATTAGAGCCGCAGCAGCATGATTTAAAGCCCATAAATTTTCTGGATCGATTTTAAAAATATATTCAAAAAGTGAAACCGCTTCCCGGTAATCCTTGTTTATTACTTCTCGAAAAGCAGCATAATTTAAAAGCAGCAGGTTATCAGAGTCCTGATAATTTTCCCAGTCAGCTAAATACGGAGAAACAGCAGTGTTAAAGTCTTCCCGGCTAACACTGCTGCCAAAAACATCTATAATATCATATGCATTTTTTATTTCTCCAGTATTAGCATAGGCTACTGCCAGGGTGTAATTTAAGACAATATTGCTCTCATTCACTTTCAGCTGTTTTTGGGTAGTATTAATCAACTGCTCCCAGTTATATTTAGACTCAGCAGCTGTAGTAGAGTTAAATAACATTGTTAATAATGAAATTATTAATAAAATCAATAACTTTTTCTTCAAGTATAAATCAGCTTCCTTTATTCCAAATTTATTACTAAATTCATAATTTAAACAGCTAATAATAGAATAAATCTGATCCGATCTATTCTTCCTCTAAGTCAAGAAGACCGCTTATTTTCTCAACTGGGGCAATAGTGGATATTGCATGTTTATAGATCATCTGGTCTCGCTCATCACTTCTCAGAATAACTGTAAAGTTATCATAGGCTGTAATTCTTCCCTTTAATTGATAACCATTGACAAAGTAAACAATAACCTCAATGTTCTTTTCGTGAACATGTTTTAAAATGTGATCCTGATAATTAATATTGTTATTACTCATCTCTGCAGCCCCCTTTTATATTTTTAAAGCTTCTTATATTATAAATTCAATATTATTTTGAAAATTCCTGCAAAGATAAATAAATATTGTCTAATTATTCTTCATTATCAGCTGATTCCTGAGCAGCTAATTCCTGAAAATATGAATTACCACTGCCAAAGTATGATTTTAACTGATAATATATATCGTTAGGAGAACGAACTCCAAAGCCTGTATAAACTGCCTCTCCATCTTTAAAAACTTTAGAAACAGGGACTGAATTGATTCCGTAACGTTCAAATATTTCTGGAGCATCAGTTAATTTTAGCTGATATAGATCCAATTGGGGGAAAGAATCAATGACCTGATTTATATTTTTTTCAGCAATCTGACAGTAACCACAGCTGTCATTTGAGAAAAGAACAAAAATTGCATCCTTTTCTTTGATTAGTCGGTCAAATTCTTCTCCATTAGAAATCAATTTCTTTTCGCTTTTTGTATTCTTGCTCATAATCTTTTTCTCCTTTTATTAATTTTAGCATTGTCTCTAAAATATTATCTTTAGTTTCCGCTTCGATATTAAAAACTATTAAATTTTCTTCTTTACGCAGCCAGGTAAGCTGTCTTTTGGCAAAATGTCTGCTTCTTTTTTTAATCTCATATACAGCTTCTTCCAGGCTGATTTCCCCATTTAAATGAGAAATTAATTCTTTATATCCTAAAGCCTGTCGAGCAGTATCACTTAAATTATGATGGCGTTCTATAAGTGTTTTAACCTCTTCTAAAAGACCCGCTTTCATCATTAAATCAACCCGCTGATTGATTCTCTGGTAGAGATTTTCACGACTTCTGATCAGGGCAAATTTATAGGCACTGTAGCGGGGTGGACGCTCCTGCTGCTTCTTTTTATAAAAACTTTTTGTTTTACCTGTCTGCTCATAAATTTCTACGGCTCTGATAACCCGACGCAGATCATTAGGATGCAGTTTTTCGGCTGTTTTAGGATCTTTTTCAGCCAGAATTTGATGAACTTTTTCTGTACCCTCTGCTGCAGCCATTTTTTCTAAGCTGTCTCTCAGCTGATAATCAGGTTCAATCTCCGGCAGCATAAAACCCTCCAGCACTGCTCTTAAATAAAGGTGAGTCCCTCCAACCAGCATTGGAATTTTACCTTCGGCTTTTATTTCTGTAATTACCCGGTCACAGTCATCCTGAAACTGAGAAACTGAATAATCAGCTTCAGGGCTTAAAAAGTCAATCAGGTGATGTTTTACCTGTTTTCTTTCAGCTTTAGATGCTTTGGCCGTACCAATATCCATCTCCTGGTAAATCTGCATTGAATCAGCTGAAATTATTTCTGCCTCAATTTTCTGAGCAAGTTTAAGTGATAATTCTGTTTTGCCAACTGCTGTTGGTCCTGTTAAAACTATTAAATTTTTCATTATCTACCAAGTCCTTTTTCTATTTCTTCCCGGCTGATATTGATCATTATTGGGCGACTGTGGGGGCAGCGATAGGGATTTTCTGTTTCGTACAAATCTTTGATCAGCTGAACACTTTCCTTTTTTGTCAGCGGCTGACCGGCCTTAATTGAAGAGCGGCAGGCTAAGTATTTAAGCATTGTCTTTTGTATTTCAGCTGCAGATTTTGCTTTCCCCGCTTCTGCAAGTTCTACTATCAGCTCTTCTATAATATTTCTTGTAGGTTTATTTTTCAGTAAAACAGGAACTTCCTGAATTAAAATTGTATTACTGCCAAAATCACTAAAGTCTATCCCAATTTCTCTGATTTGATCTTCATACTGGCGTACAATTTCTCTTTCTTCTGCTGAAAGTTCTATTTTTACCGGCAGCAGCAGTGACTGCGACGCTTTATCTTTCTGATTGAATTCTGCGTAGAATCTTTCGTATAAAATCCTTTCCTGAGCATTATGCTGATCTACAATTTTTAAACCCTGATCAGTTTCAATCAATAGGTAACTGTTAAATATCTGTCCTAAATATTTAAAGTAACTTTCTTCAGCTTCTACCTTAGCCAGCGAATATTCCTGATTTTCATTCTTTTCAATAAGCTGACTAAATTCTTCTTTATCTTCCGAGAAAGTCTCTGCCTGCCTGCTGTCACGGCTGTAGTTTATATTTTTTTGTAGATCTTTTTTGCTGTAATTATTTTTTTCCCCTCTGTATTTATTGTTTGAAGAATAATTACCACTCTTATTTTGCTTTCGGGGATTGTAATTATCTGCTGAAGATTTTCTCTTAAAATCAGAACCACTATCATTCTGCTCATCAGAATTAGAATAATCTGCTTCAAATTTTCTTCTCTTTTGATCCTCTTTTTCGCCAAATAATTTCTCTCGTTCTACTTCTTCTTCCTCGGTCTTCTGGTCTTTAAATTCAGTAGACTGCTTTAATTTGATTCTGGTAGTCGGATCATTTTCTTTAAGTGTTCTGCGCACCGCCTTTTTGATTACATCAAAAATAATCTGACTGCGGCTGAATTTAACTTCTCTTTTTGCCGGATGCACATTAACATCAACTAAAATAGGGTTGACCTTAATAAAGAGAAAAACAATCGGTTTTCTGCCTGGATCAATTAACTTATTATAAGCTGTCTCCACTGCTTTTGCAGTAAGATTGTTATATATAGGTCTACCGTTGACAAAAAAGAGTTCATGACTTCTGCTGGATCTGGTTAATTCAGGTCGGCAGAGATAGCCGCTGAGTTTGATATAGCGGTCTTCAATATCAATTGGAATTAAATTATCGGCAATTTCACTGCCGTAAACTGCATAAATTGTATCCTTTAGCTTTCCATTCCCGGGCGTAGACAAAATCTGTCTGCCATCATGATAGAGTTTAAAACTCAAATCACTGTTGGCAGTGGCTTCTGCACTGACAATTTTACTGATATGAGAAAACTCAGTTGTTGTAGTTTTTAAATATTTATAGCGGGCAGGTGTGTTGTAAAATAAATCTCTTACAGTAATTTCTGTACCCACTGTTGAGCCTACAGGCTTTTTACTTAGTATTTCTCCACCCTTAAGAGTAATTTTTTCGGCCTGGTCACTATCCTCATGTCTGCTGATCATTTCAACCTCAGCAACTGAAGCAATACTGGCTAAGGCCTCACCTCTAAAACCCAGACTGTAGAGTGAATAAAGGTCATCTATATCTTCAATTTTACTGGTCGCATAGCGGTTAAAAGCTGATTCAATATCATCGGCCTGAATCCCGTGCCCGTCATCTTTGACTTTAATCAGCTCACGACCACCATCTTCAATTTTAATTTCTATATTCTCAGCCCCAGCATCAATTGAGTTTTCAATCAATTCTTTAACAATAGAGGCAGGACGTTCTATAACCTCACCTGCTGATATCTGATTTGCTACATTTTGAGGAAGCTGCTTTATAATACCCATCTTAATTCTCCTCTTCTTTTAAATCCTTTTTTAATTTATATAAAAAGTTCATTGCATCCATTGGAGTCATCTCCAAAATATCCTGTTCATCTAGTTTCTTTAAAACAGGACTTTTTTCTGTATTAAATAGAGGCAGCTGCTGGTGTTTATCATCGGCAACTGTTTTTTCCAGTTTACGCACCGGCATCTTATTATTTTCTTCCAGCCTATTTAATATTTTCTGAGCACTAATAATTATTTCCTCCGGCAGACCTGCCAGACGGGCAACCTCTATACCGTAACTATCACTGGCTCTACCTTCAACAATACGGTGTAAAAAGTGTACCCCATCATTATCTTCTTTAACCAACACATTATAATTTTTGATCCCGCTGTACTCGTCTTCCAGTCTGGTAAGTTCATGATAGTGTGTTGCAAATAAAGTTCGAGCACCAATACGCTCCGGATTGTTAAGATACTCACTGACAGACCAGGCGATAGAGACTCCATCATAGGTGCTGGTACCTCTACCAACCTCATCTAAAATTATTAAGCTTTTTTCAGTACTGTTGTTGACTATATTAGCTACTTCATTCATTTCTACCATAAAAGTACTCTGACCTGTTGTTAAGTCATCACTGGCTCCAACTCTGGTAAAAATTCTGTCAGTTAGACCAATCCGAGCCTCATCTGCTGGCACATATGAACCCACCTGTGCCATTAACACTATCAGGGCAACCTGACGCATATATGTCGATTTACCAGACATATTGGGACCGGTAATAATTATGAAGCGCTGATCACTCTGGTTTAAATAGCAGTCGTTGGGCACAAACTGCTCGGCAAACATTTTCTCAACTACCGGATGGCGTCCATTTTTAATTATAATTTCGTCATCATTATTAACTTCCGGCCTGTTATAATTATTTTCAATTGCCAGAAAAGAGAAGGAAAGTAGAACATCAAGCTGAGCTATAATAGCGGCAGTCTTGTTGATCCGCTCAACCTCTTCCGCTATCTTATCTCTAATTTTAACAAATAATTTATACTCTAGATCATTTATTTTTTCTTCTGCTCCCAGCACTTCTGACTCTTTTTCCTTTAACTCCGGTATAATATATCGCTCACTGTTACTTAAAGTCTGTTTTCTTTCATAACGCTCCGGTACTTTATCAGTATGAGAATTTGTTACCTCCAGATAATAACCAAAAACTTTATTGAAACCAACTTTTAGGGTGCTAATTCCTGTTTTTTCTCTCTCCTCTTTCTGGAGAGAAGTAATCCAATCTTTACCATTACTGACCAGGTCCCTGAGTTCATCAAGTTTGGCATCGTGACCATCCTTGATTATTCCTCCTTCAGTTATTGTGGTTGGCGGCTCTTCTTTAATTGATTGATCAATCAAAGTGTAAATATCATCTAAAAGATCAAAATCCTGCTGCATTTCAAGCAGTAAATCACTTTCTAATTCAGTCAGCAGTTCTTTAACAGCTGGTAATTTGGCAAGTGAATTTCTTAAAGCAATCAAATCCCTGGCGTTTGCCGATTGATAGGTGATTTTACTCATAATTCTTTCTAAATCATAGATTTCTGATAGTTCAGCTCTTAATTTTTCCAGAATCATAAAGTTATCTATAATCTCTGCCAGTGCATCATGTCTTTTGTTAATTTCTGCTTTTTGAATTAAAGGCTGATTGATCCACTTTTTAATTTCTCTACCGCCCATAGAAGTAACTGTCTGATCGACTATAGAAAGTAAAGAACCTGAGCGCTGATTATCTCTAATAGTCGAAGTCAGTTCCAGGTTGCGGCGGCTGGCCGAATCTAAAACCATATAATCTTCCAGGTGGTATGACTTTAGGGTTGTTATCTGATTAACTGTTCTCTTTTGCGTTTCACCTAAATAGGAAAGTACCTGACCGGCTGCATAAACAGCAGCCTTCATCTCTTCACAGCCAAAACCTTCCAGGGATTTTAGTTGAAAATGATCAATTAAGCCCTGATATAGACGTTCATATTTTTTATCAGCTAAGATATTTAAAGTAAAATTATAAATCTGCTGCAGCTCCTCGATCAACTTAGTTTGGGCTGTTTTTTGATCTAGAAGCAGCTCCTGGGGCGAAATGCGGTTAATTTCATCTTTTAATTTATCCTGATCAGCTGCTGGAAACTCTGTCAGATAAAATTCCCCAGTTGAGATATCAGTATAAGAAAAGCCGTAGTAATCCCCGAATTTAAAGGCAGCCGCTAGATAATTATTTTCATTTTCCGCTAAAATTTCATTTTCGATCACTGTCCCAGGAGTTACAACCCGAATCACATCCCGCTCTACAATACCACTGCTTTCTGATGGGTCTTCGAGCTGTTCACAAATTGCCACCTTGATTCCACTTTTAATTAATTTTTCAATATATGAGGCAGCTGAATGATAGGGAACACCTGCCATCGGTATTTTTTCTCCCCCACCCTTGTTGCGGGAAGTTAGAGCAATATCAAGTATTTTAGCTGCTCTTTTAGCATCATCACCAAACATTTCATAAAAATCTCCCAGTCGGAAAAAGAGGATTGAATCCCGATATTTATTTTTTAAATCATGATACTGTTGCATCATTGGTGTTAGCTCTGCCAAATTAATCCCTCCAAAATTTATAAATTAAATAAAATAAAACCTGAAAGATCTATTTAATTATCCTTCAGGTCAACTTTGTGAATTATTTCTTCTTAACCAGGTTCAAAACGGTGGTTTTGGACCTGGTTCCATAATATATTAAATTACTGTTCCTTCTAAGGTCCAACTTTTTGCAGCTTCAATTTTTACCTTAACAATTTCTCCAATCAATTCTTCATTTTTTTCAATAAAACAAATTTTATTGGTAGAAGTACGGCCCTCATAAATTTCTGGATCATTATTGCTGGGCCCTGTCACCAGTATTTCCTGAGTTGTACCAATTAACTTCTGGTTTTTATCATAGCTAATTTTATTCTGTAGATCCATTAAGCGCTTTAAGCGCTCTTTTTTCACTTCTTCCTCAACCTGATCGTCTCTCCTGGCTGCAGGAGTACCACTGCGCTGAGAATAAATAAAGGTATAAGCCATATCAAAATTTAATTCTTTGACCAGCTCAATTGTTTTTTCAAAATCTTCTTCGCTTTCTCCTGGAAAACCAACTATAAAGTCTGTAGAAACAGCTGCTCCAGGAATTTCCTCCTGAATTTTCTTAACCCGCTCTATATAATACTCTCGTGTATAACCACGATTCATTTCTTTAAGAACTTTGTTGCTTCCTGATTGTACCGGGAGATGAATATGATTGGCCACCTTATCCAATTTTTTAATATTTTTTAATAATGCATCAGAAAAATCTCTTGGATGAGAGGTCATAAAACGGATTCTTTTTAATTTTTCAACTTTATTTAATTCTTCCAGTAATTTTGGAAAAGTAATCTCTTTATCAAGATCATTTCCATATGAATTAACATTCTGGCCGAGAAGAGTAATTTCCTTAACACCATCTTCAGCCAGCCTTTTAGCTTCATCTACAATTGATTCTACCGGTCGGCTGCGCTCTCTACCTCTGACATAAGGGACTATACAGTAGGTGCAGAAATTATCACAACCCTGAATAATTGAGATCCAGGCTGAATGATCAGACTCGCGCTGAGAAGGAAGATCAGGAATTAAGCCCTCTTCTTCATCCCAGACTTCAACAACTCGATCTCTTGTTTCTTCAATTTTTCTAATCAAATTAGGTAAATGGTGAATATTGTGTGTACCAAAAATTAAATCTACATGCCTGTACTTTTTATAAACTTCATCAACAGGTTCATCCTGCTGCATCATACAGCCGCCAATACCAATTATCAGGTCCGGATTCTCTCTTTTATATTTTTTGAGCTCACCAAGTTTACCAAAAACTTTTAATTCGGCATTTTCTCGGATAATACAGGTATTTAATAAAATTATATCTGCATTAGCCAGTTCATCTGTATGCTGATAACCCATTTTTTCCAGCATACCGGCAAGTCTTTCTGAATCATGTTCATTCATCTGACAGCCGTAAGTTATTATATTGTAATATTTATTTTCACTCATTATTTCACTCCTGTAATTAACTTAAAATCTATTGATTATCATCATAATTCTTTAACTGTTCTAAACTTTCGTTTTTACCCATTACAACCAGGCGGTCACCTTCCAGAATTTTATCGCCGGCTCCAGGAGAAACATTAAGATTTTCTCCCCGCTTGATTGCCATTACATTAACATTAAACTTAGATCTAAATTCTAATTCTTTTAAAGTTTTACCGATCATTTTATTTGTAGCAATTATTTCTATTACCCCATATTCTGGTGCAAATTCTATATAATCTAATACATTGGAAGAAATCAAATTGTGAGCAATTCTGGCTCCCATATCTCTTTCGGGGTAAACAACTCGATCTGCTCCAACTTTAGTTAATACTTTACCGTGCAGGCTGTCTGGTGCTTTAACAATTACATAGGGAACACCGAGTTCCTTTAAAATCAGTGTGCAGAGAATATTGGCAGAAACATTATCTCCAATACTGACAACTGCAACATCAAAATTCCGGACACCTAAAGTCTTGAGAGCTTCCTCATCTGTGGCATCAGCCTCTACAGCATGAGTAACCTCATTAGAAATCGACTGTACCCTTTCTTCATCCTGGTCTATTGCCAGAACATCATAACCATTATCAGCCAAAGTTGTAGCAACACTGGAGCCAAAACGGCCTAAACCAATCACAACAAACTGTTTCATCAGTATTTCCTCCTGTCAAATAAACTTCTATTTAATTAACCAACCATAACTTTTTCTGTAGGATAATGATAAACTCCTTTGCGTTGTTTTTCTCCAATTGCAACAGCTAAGGTTAAAGGTCCAACACGGCCGGCAAACATAGTAATAGTAATCAGAACTCTACTAATATCAGATAACTCACCGGTAATTCCAGTTGATAATCCTACTGTTCCAAAGGCAGAAACTGTTTCAAAAAGAGCATCTATAAATTGAAAATCTTCAATAACTAACAATAATGTTGTAACCAGAATAATAAGGCCGGCAGCAAGCATGGTAATCGTAAAAGCCTTATAAACAATCTGTTTTTCAAATCGCCGGTTATAGATCTCCATATCTTCTTTTCCAGTAATCATATTTTTCATGGTTACCAGAATCACACCGAAGGTTGTAGTTTTAATTCCACCACCGGTTGAACCTGGAGAAGCACCAATAAACATTAAAACTATAATTAAAAATAATGAAGACTGCCTTAAGGCCCCGGTGGGAACTGTATTAAAACCTGCAGTACGCGGGGTAACTGAAAGGAACATTGCCCCCAGAGTTTTATCCAGTAAAGGGAGACCCTGAAGTGTATTATTATATTCTAAAATAAAGAAAGTAATAAATCCAAAACCCAGTAAGGCCAGAGTTATTACGATTACAATTTTAGTCTGCAGAGTTGTCTTTTTGAATTTAACTCGATTATAGGCTTCCATCATAACTCCAAAGCCGATTCCACCGAGTATAATTAAAGCCATAATTACTATATTAACTGTTAAATCACCAGTAAATCCTTCCAGACTGTTGCCGAAAAGATCAAAACCAGCATTGTTAAAAGCTGAAACCGCGTGAAAAATGGATAAATAAACAGATCTCCAGAAAGGATAGTCCTGACTGAAGCGCAAAAATAAAATTGCGGCAGCTGTTCCTTCAATTGCGAAAGTAAAACCTAAAAGATACTGCACCAGTCTCACCATACCAGAAATTTGATACTGGTTAAGATCTTCCTGGATAATCAACCTTTCTTTTAAACTAATTTTTTTCCCGACTATAAAGGCGAATAAAGTAGACATCGACATAATTCCGAGTCCACCAATCTGGATTAAAAGCATGATTACAGTTGAACCAAAAATTGTAAAAGCTTCTTTTGTATTTACTACAATCAGACCGGTAACACAGGTAGCTGAGGTAGCTGTAAAAACAGCATCTACTGCTCCCAGGCCCTGACCGTCAGTTGTTGCTACTGGCAGCATCAAAAGCAGTGATCCGAGCATAATAATTACAAAATAGCCGCTTACTAAATATTGAGCTGGTGTTAAATTTTTTTTCTTTAAATTCATTTGTACCCCGCCCTTACATCTTATTCGAAGTTATTATACTATAATTAATTTTGAAAGTAAAATAAAAACTGGGGTTCAAGCCCCAGCTTTTAAAAAATATTTAAATATAAGTACTATTAGCCATCATATGGTTCGAACATATCTTTACCAACACCACATTCAGGACATGTCCAGTCATCTGGAAGATCTTCAAAAGATGTACCTGGCTCGATTCCACCTACAGGATCTCCTTCTTCTGGATCATAAATGTACATACAAACTGTGCACTGATACTTCTGCATATTAAGTCTCTCCTTCCTCATTTTAATATTTATTTACTTAACTAATTATAAAACAGAAATAACTAAAATGTCAAGTTTTTACTGCCTAGAGGCGTTCAAAATATTCGGGAGAATAGGCTGATTTTATACCGCTCATACTCGCTATCCTCTCAGCAATCAGAGAAGCAATTAAAAGTGGAATCGTCAGACTGTAATTATGAGTAAATTCCAGAATAATAAAGGTAGCTGTCAGAGGAGCTCTAATAACTCCACTAATCACAGCAGCCATACCAATCAGGGCATATAAAACTGGAGAACCGCTTAAAAAAGGAAAAATTCGGTGAAAAGAAATACCGATAATTATTCCAGTTAAACTGCCAATTAACAGTGACGGAGAAAAAATCCCGCCAGAGCCTCCAGAACCCAGTGTTAGGGCAGTTCCAATAATCTTGAAGATTAAAATTAAAAGTAAAAAGCCCAGATTAAATTCGCTCTGCTCAAATAAAGAAATAATAACCCGATTACCAGAGCCCATTATCTCAGGCAGACTAAAAGCTATAACTCCTAAAAGCAGACCTCCCAGCGCTGGCTTAAGAATGATATTAATATTTAAATTATCGAATATATCGGACAGTTTATGCAGAGTATAAATAAAAGCAACTGCAAAAATTGCTGCAAAAACTCCAATAACCGCTGCTGTTAAAAAATTATAGGCACTGCCAACCTGACCTAAATTTAAATCTGCCAGAAATAGATCTTTTCCACTCCAGCGAATAACCATATCAGCAGAAATAGCACTCAAAGCAACCAGTATCAAACGACTTTTTTCAACTTTATTAAATAAGATTTCAGTTACAAACATAATTCCACCAAGTGGAGCATGGAATAAACCAGCAATTCCAGCTGCAGCCCCACAGCCTAAAAAGCTTTGATAATCATCAAGGTCAAGGTCAAGCTTATAGGCAATTAAATCCCCCATTCCGGCCCCTATTTCTACTATTGGACCGATTCTTCCTCCTGAACCTCCTGTTGAGATAGTAATAGCTGAGGCAAAACCTTCAGTTAAAAGATCACGATAGGTTAAATGACGCTCCTTGCTTTCAATTGAAGACAAAATGGCTGGAATCCCGTGACCTTTTGCAGTCATACTACCATATTTAATTATAAAACCAACAAGCAGTCCTCCTAAAGCTGGTAGAAATAAAAAGCTTAGGCGGTTTAAAACAGTCAGCTCCATTCCAATATCAAGCAGCGAAAAAGTGAAATAGTCTAAAATGTTATTATATAGCAAAGCTATTAGCCCTACTATTAGGCCAATTAAAAATGCTAAAAACAACTTTAGATATCTATTATTCAATTTACTATCAGCTGACAAATAATCACCACCTAACTGCAGTTAGATTTTAAACATCAATAGTTTGAGCCAGTTCTGCATTATTAAAAATAAATTCTTTTCTTAAAGAGGCATTTGAGCCCATTAAACGAGTAAAAATATCATCTGCTTCAATATCATCGTCAATTTCGACCTTCTGCAGAACTCTGTTTTCCGGGTCCATAGTTGTATCCCAGAGCTGTTCTGGATTCATTTCTCCCAGACCCTTATATCTCTGCAAGGAAAAACTACTGCCTTCATTTTCAGCTCTAAATTCTGCTAATTCCTGATCACTGTATAAATAATGACTCTTACCTCTCTTTGTAACCTTATATAAAGGTGGTTTGGCCAGATAAATATGGCCATTATCAATCAACTCAGGCATATAGCGGTAAAAGAGGGTTAAAATTAAAGTTGCAATGTGAGCACCATCTACATCGGCATCAGTCATGATAATTATTTTGTGATAGCGCAGCCTCTTTAAGTCAAAATCTTCTCCAATTCCTGCCCCTAAAGCAGTGATAATTGAAGCAACCTCTTTATTATTCAAAATCTTATCCAGTCTGGCCCGCTCTACATTTAAAATCTTTCCCTTAAGCGGTAAGATAGCCTGAAATTTACGCTCTCTACCCTGTTTTGCTGAACCACCGGCTGAATCCCCCTCAACAATAAAAAGCTCACTTTTTTCGGCTTTTTTGCTGCTGCAGTCGGCAAGTTTACCGGGCAGGGAGTTAGAAGAAAGCGCAGTTTTCCTTTTAGTCAGCTCTCTTGCTTTTTTGGAAGCCTTGCGGGCTCTAACTGCCTGGACTGCTTTATCAATAACTTTTTTTGCAAGTTCCGGATTGGTATCAAAATATAAACTTAAATATTCGTAAACCTCACTTTCAACAATACTTCTAATCTCACTGTTGCCGAGCTTAGTTTTGGTCTGGCCCTCAAACTGAGGCTCAGGCAGTTTAACATTAATTACCGCAGTAATTCCCTCTCTCACATCTTTACCATTAAGTGAAGAGATCTTAGCCGGCAACTGGTTGTTATTCTTGGCAAAGTTATTAATTGCTCTAGTGAGAGCAGTTTTAAAACCTGTTAGGTGATAACCCCCATCAACCGTATTAATGTTATTAGCATAAGAAAAGATTCGCTCATTGTAGCCGTCATTATACTGAACAGCTATCTCCACCTCATAATCATCAGGTTTTGATTCAAAATATATTATGTCTTCATTGAGTATATTACGATCTTTATTTAAAAATTCAACAAAAGCTTTAATCCCACCATCATACTGAAATTCCTCTTCTTCAATTTCTTCTCCACGCTCATCTCTTAAAACAAGGGTCAATTCCTTGTTTAAATAAGCTGACTCCTGCAGGCGGTGGGCTAAATTATCATATTTAAACTCTGTAGCTGTAAAAATCTCGGAATCGGGCTTGAAGCGAATTACTGTTCCACTACGGTCAGTACTGTCCAGTTTTTTTAGTTTATCAACAGGAATTCCTTTTTTATAGTGCTGCTGATATTTATTTCCCTTCCAGTGGGTTGTAATCGTCAATTCCTCCGAAAGAGCATTAACTACCGAAACACCAACTCCGTGTAGTCCTCCAGAAACCTTATAACTATTATTATTAAACTTTCCTCCGGCATGCAGGGTTGTTAAAACTACCTGTACAGCAGGCAGCCCTGTATCCCGATGGATATCAGCGGGAATTCCCCGACCAAAATCCTCTACAGTTATTTCCTCTCCTTCGTGAATAGTAACCTTTATCCGGTCACCATTTCCAGCTAAAAATTCATCTATACTGTTATCTACAACCTCCCAGACAAGGTGATGTAAACCTTTGATTCCTGTACTTCCAATATACATTCCTGGTCTTTTGCGAACAGCTTCCAGACCCTTAAGCACCTGTATCTGATCTGCATTATAATCTACATTATCAAAAAGTGTATCCATAAGACTTCACCATCCTCCATTTCCTTATTATAACAAAGAGATTTAGAGAATGCCAGTCGTTTAAGCTTTAAATTTGCAAATTCTATGATAAGAATGATATTATAAATTAGCAGAAAACGATTAAATTTGAGAGGAGATAGATAATGAAAGAAGAAATTTATCCAATTGCAATTGAAGATAAAATGAAAGATGCTTACCTGAATTATTCCTTAAGTGTAATAATCGGTAGAGCTTTACCTGATGTTAGAGATGGTTTAAAACCTGTACATAGAAGAATACTTTTTGCCGCCCGCGAACTGGGGCTGCTGCACAATCGTCCTCATAAAAAATCAGCTCGCCTGGTTGGTGAAGTTTTAGGTAAATTCCATCCTCACGGTGATAGTGCAGTTTACGATGCTATGGTCAGGATGGCCCAGGACTTTAATCAGCGTTATCAGCTGATCGACGGCCACGGTAATTTTGGCTCAATTGATGGTGATAGTGCTGCTGCCATGCGATATACAGAAACTAAGCTGACAGAAATTGCAGAATCGCTTTTAGATAATATAGACGAAGATACTGTTAATTTTATTGATAATTTTGATGGCAGTCTGCAAGAACCGGAAGTACTGCCATCTAAAATCCCCAATCTTTTAGTTAATGGCTCCAGCGGGATTGCTGTTGGGATGAGTACATCTATCCCTCCTCATAATTTAGGAGAGGTTATAGATGCCTTAATTCACCTTCTCGACTATCCTAATGCCAGACTGGATACTATTATTAAAAATCACCTACCCGGACCTGATTTCCCAACTGGAGCTGCTATAGTTGGTAATGATGGTATTAAAGCTGCTTATGAAACCGGTAAGGGAAAAATCACCTTAAGAGCCAAAAGTAAAGTTGAAAAGGAAGGTAGACATCAGAATTTAATTATTACCGAAATTCCCTATCAGGTTAATAAAGCAAAATTAATTGAAGAAATAGCCAATCTGGTTAACAAAGGGAAAATATCTGCTGTTTCTGATTTAAGAGATGAGTCAGATAAAAAAGGAATTAGAATTGTAATTGAATTAAAGAGCAGTGCTGATGCCGAATTAACTTTAAACAGATTGTATAAATATACTAATCTTCAGACTAATTTTAGAATTAATCTCCTGGCCCTCAATGATAAAAAACCTGTAGTGATGGGTCTACTGGAGATTTTAGACCACTTTTTAGATTTTCGCAAAAAGGTTATTAGAAACCATACCGAATATAATTTAAATAAATCTGAAAATCGATACCATATCTTAGAAGGCTTAAAAAGAGCAATTGATGAACTCGATATAGTAATTCAGGTCATTAGAAGCTCTCAGTCAAAAAAAGAAGCTAAAGATAAACTAATTAACAAGCTGGATATTTCAGAAAAACAGGCTCAGTCTATTTTAGAAATGCAGCTGCAGCGCCTGGTGGGAATGGAGTTTGAAAAACTTGAGGCTGAAAGAGAGGATCTGGCAGAAAAAATCAAGTACTACAAAAATATTTTAAATAATAAAGAAGAGTTAAATAATGTTCTTCGAGAAGAGCTCAAAGAAATTAAAAAACGCTTTAATGATCAGCGTCGAACAGAAATAATTGCTGACGACAGCAAAGCAGAAATCACTAAAGATGACCTGATTAAAGAAAAAAATGCTGTTCTCTCGCTTTCCTACCGGGGAATTATCAAGCGGAATGAAGAATTCAAAAACTTAAGAGCAGCCAAAAATGACTATCTGGTGCAAACAGTTGAAGGTTCTTCTTTAGATCAGCTTCTCTTCTTTAGTGACCAGGGGGAAGTTTATAATTTACAGGTCCATGATATTGAAGAACACCACGGCCTGGCTACTGGAGATAATTTAAGTAAGTATCTTCAGATTCCGATGCAGGAAAGCATTATCTCTCTAAATATCCTGGATAAAAACCAGAATCAGACAGGAAATCAGTACTACACTTTTGTTACCCGCTCCGGACTGGTTAAAAGAAGTGAGGTTGAAGATTACCGCACCAATTACAGCCATATTAGGGCGATTAAACTGGATGATGACAGCCTAATTAATGCTGTAAAAACTGATGCCGAAGAGGATCTAATTGTGGTCAGCAAAAATGGCTATCTAATCAGATTTAGTGGAGATACATTCTCAACCACAGGCCGCAATACACTCGGCAGCAGAGCCATTAATCTAACTGCTAATGACTATGTAATCTACTTTAATACCTTTAAAGAGGATGAGTATCTGATTTCAATTAGTGAAGATGGCAGAGCCAATAAAATAAGCCTAAATAGTTTTAGAGCTCAGAAACGAAATGGTAAAGGAATAAGAATTTTTTCCAACAGCAAATATAAACTGGCAGGTGCTGTTAGGGCAGCTAAGGATGATAAAATTTTAATTGCCGCTAAAAATGGTGAAATTAACGAAATTAATGCAGCTGATATTCCAGAGACATCTCCCGGTGGAAATATGTATCAGGTGACAAAAGAACTTGATTTCGAAAAAATTTCAGCTGTGGAAAAAATTATAGAGGTAGAATAAATAAAAATAAAATAAAACTTTAAAAAAAGAACCTCAGTCATTATGACTGAGGTTCTTTTGCTCTTATTTTAAAAATACATGGTTACCGATAGTTACAACTTCTTCTCTCTTAGCAAAGAATTCTGGATTTTTGGATTTAGCAGGGTTATAGAAATATAAACTTCCCTGACTGGGGTCCAGACCGCTCACAGCATCATAGGCAGCTCTGAAGGATTCATCGTCAGGTGATAAATTTATCATTCCATTTTCTACCGGGGTAAACTGGCCTGATTGATACACAACTTTTTTAATAGAATTTGGGAAGGAAGGGTGATAAACCCTGTTAATTATAACAGCCCCTACTGCCACCTTACCCTGATAGCTTTCCCCTCGAGCTTCTGCATTAATTATACTGGCCAAAATTTCTATTTCTGCTTCACTAAAATTTTTATAGTTGTAAAAATCATTTCTGGTTTTTGTTTCTTGATTATTACTGCTACCAGAAAGTACAACCAGTAAAAACATCAGCCCCAGCCCTGTATAAATATCTTCTTTTTCTATTGAAGCAGCTTTAAGCTCTGATACTGGCGTTAAATACGGTAAAAACACTGAATTAAATAGTAAAATCAAAGCCAGTGTGACTATTATTTGTTTAAAATGAAGCTTCTTCATATACTATTCTCCTTATATAATATAGTTACCGACTTTTAAATAACATTAACTGCTGCAAATATAATATTTAAAGCAGTAATACTTTAACTTAAAGAATTAAAGCCAGTAGTGCTAGAGCTCCCAGGATATAACCAGTATTAAATGAGCCTCTTTCTTCTTCTAATTCTTCATTGGCAGCTTCTTTTTCTGCTTCTAATTCTGAAATTCTAGCTTCAAGTTCTTCAATTCTTGTCATGTTAACACTCTGATTATCCTCCAGTTCCTGCAGCCTCTGGCCGGAAACTCCCTCTTCTTTAATAGTTTTTAATTCTTCTTCCAGAGTGGTGATCCGATTATCCAGACCACTGACATTTTCTTCTAATTCAGCCAGTCTAGTTATATGATCAGCAATCTCCTGTACTTCTTCCTGCAGTTCAGATACCCTAACATTAATATTGGATATATCTTCATCCTGAATCTGATTAGTGTCTTCAGCATTTTTTAATCTTTCTTCAAATTCTTTCTGCTTCTGGGCTATAATAACCAGTTCATCTCTAAATTCTAGGGAAAGTTCCCTAATTACATCAACATCTTCTTCAGAAAGATTACGAGAAGCTGTACCTCCAACAGTATTTTCTAATACATTAGCAATTATTTCTGCCATTTCATACCTTGTTAGTGCCTCTTCTCCATTAAAATCTTCACCAGAATAGAGGCTCAAATATCCTCTTTCTGCAAGGAACTGGACACTGTCATAAGCCCAGTGATCACGGGGAACATCATCAAACTGCTGGGCAAAAGCCCCCCCGGTAAAAATCAAGATTAACAGTAAAGTAATTGAAAATACACTTTTATATTTTAACATTTAATTTTCCTCCTCTAAATTATTTCTGATTTCAATCTCAAATGAATCACCAGGTCCATTTACAGCCTCAAAATTACTTATACTTATATTTCCAGGTTCGTCTTCCTTTAATTGAAAATGGACTGTTGCAATAACACCATTTGCTTTATTAAAAGGAAACTCCTGATCAAATATAACTTTTCCTTTTTCTGATCTATCAGGCCTGTTAAAGGGCAGTAAATTATTGTCTCGCACAAAGAAATCACCACGAGAAATATGAGTTAATAACAGCTTTTTAGGATCGTAATTAAGATCAAAGGCTATATTTTCAGCTTCAGAAATATTTGCGGCAACTATATCAACTGCAAAATAATCCTCATCACGCTGTCCTCTGGTTTCTCTGAGTAAAATAAGTGGTTTTAATGCAGGTAAATTGATTTCTTCAACTATTGTCTTTTGATAATTATTTAGACCACTGACCTTTAGAGCAAAGGGAAGAGTTCCATCAACTCTTAAAGCCTTTATTGCCCAGTTAATATTAATCTTTTCATTATTCCTTAAAATTCCAACATTCTTCTTGCTTATTTCACTGCTGGCTGTAACTAAACCAGGAGGCAGAATTAATTCTGCTACAACTCCATAAAGAGAACTTTCCCCTGAATTATTAATTTCAGCCTGTATTCTAAATGGATTTGGCTCTAGCCTTCCATCAACAGATTCTACGTCCTCCATCAGAGTTATATTAGCATCCAACTGGGGAGGTCCTAAAAATTCAACTTTTCTTTCGACTTCATTTGAATCTGTATTATCAGCATCTACTATAACACGATATGTCATAGATTCCGGAAGATTATTTTTATCTTCAGCTTCTACATTCCAGGTTATTTGAGAAATATCTCCAGGCTCCATATCACCGAGATCTCTACTGACCTGTTCGGCATTAAAGCCATCAGGAAGATCAATTTGAATCGAGACATTACGAGCATTAATTTCAGAAGTATTTTCTAAATATGCTACCACTGGAAAAGTCTGATTATTATTATCTAAGGTTACTTCCGCTGGTGAGGTTACACCAAGAGATAAAATGCCAGGAACAATGGTAATTCCACCAAGACCATATTTAGTAATATAGGTCTTAGTTTGACCGGGTTCTAATATCTCAGGCACCCAGTACATTGCCATAGCACTGTCAATTTCATATTCTCCCTTACGCATAAAGTCCTGCCCTGGATTAAAATCAAAATCCCAGACACCATCTGCCAGACTACCCCAGTCAGAAAAATATACTCTATCTGGTGTACTTACATCAGGCCCAATAAATGAACCCTGAGAAGTTACCTGAGGATTGGAAACACTGTCAAAAGCCTGCCAAAAATCATCAAGCTGCTTGTCATAATATAACTTATCAGTTGATATAGTATCTTCACCAAGTCTAAAAGGGGCACCATCATTCTCCCCCAGCATGGTGTCAAGCATTATTCTCAAACCAACTTTTTCTTCCTGCTGACCTTCATTTGTAACTCTATATTGAATTTGAGCGCTATCTGCCAGACCGGTAGTTGAACTTTTAACGATTGAAAGAATCTGTTCAACTACAATATTATCAAAACGAGTCTTAGTTACAATTTTATTATCTTCAACCGTCGGTTTTTGGACAACTTCACCGTATCTAGCACCATCTCCTGCTCTTCTCTCTGTCGAACCACCAAAAACATATTTTTGATCATTAATCCAAAGTGATGTATAAGAAGTCCAGGGATTTGGTCGACCATAAATTAAAGGCTTATTATCGTCATTTTCTCTCGCAGGGGCTCCACCAGTTGTTTCTACTGCAAATCTCCCCTGTGAGTTTTGATTTTGATTAACTACAATCACTATATACTCATTACCAAAGCGAAGATTATTGTGCTCATCTTCATTTTGAAAAAAATTATTCTGTGCTGCTGCCTGAAAAGAGAATACTAACAGCAGTATTAGTGACACTGAAATTATATATCTATATTTTTTCATTAATTATCACTCACCTCCAGAAATAAATTCAACCTGACCGATATCAACTTCTACCTGACTGTTATCAGATTCATCAATATAATACCTTACTGAAACAGGAATTCTATAAGGTCTTTGATATTCTTTAAATTCCCAGCCGTGTTCTAAAGTTAGCTGAGCAACTCTGTCCATAGAATCATATCCGGAAGATTCCAGTACTTCAATATTATTAACATTACCACCAGGTGAAAGTTCAACCATCAATCTAACTGTACCTTCAGAACGACTTCCCACTAAATCTTTAGGGAAAGTTGGCGGTTCAATTAGACCAATTAAATCACCTGAGGTTGGTGGAGGTGGTGGATTAACTTCTTCAGCCTCCTGCTCAACATTATCTTCTGTACTATCCTCATCTGGAATATTTTCTGCTGTTTCTTGATCGAGCTGACTTTCTTCTTCAGCCTCTGTTTGATCAGTCTGGCTATCTTCTTCGGGTATTTCTTCTGCATCTTCTGTCTGCTCGGATTGAACCTCAGTTTCCTCCTGAGGAACTTCCAGTTCACTTTCACTTTCTTCACTGGCCATAAGGTCTTCTTCCTGTTCAGAACTTTCTTCGGGTTCTGGTTCAGGCTCGACCACCTTCTCAACTGGCTCAGGTTCAGGTTGAGACTCGGGCTCCAGTTTAGGATCTGGTTTCGGTTCTTCTTCCACAGGTTCCGGTTCAGAAACAGTTTCTTTCTCTACCTCAGGTTCTGGCTGCTGTTCATCTTCAGCCTCAATCTCAGGTTCAGCTTCTGGTTCCTGCTGAGGCTCTAATTCTTCTACCTCTTCTAATTCTGGCTCTGGTTCTGGTTGAGGTTCCGGTTCAACTTCTTCTTCAACTGGTTCCGGCTCAGGTTCTTCCGCTACAATTTTTTCCTTTTCTTCCTCGGCTGGTTCTTCAGTTAATTCAGCTTCTTCTTCAGCATTTTCCTCATCTAAGGGAGCGGGCTGATAATCAACCATCTGCACATAGCCATAATCATCTAATTCATTCTCACTTTGAGCACTTCCGTGCAGAAAACCAATTGGAAGAAAATAAAGAACTAGAAAATGAAAGATTATTGAAATACTTATATACAACAGTAATTTTCGATCGTCATTGCTATTAGGCATAAATTCACCATCCCATTAACTACCTTCTTTATCTGCAGCTAGTGCCAGCCTTGTAATACCCACATTACGCATCCCGTCCATTAGGGAAATAACATTTTCATAACGCGTATTTCTATCAGCACTAATTACAATTGTTAAATTAGCATTTTCCTGATTAGCAACTTCAGCTTCAGATATTATTTGGTTTAAAGCTAAAGATTGATCTCCGTAATAATAATTTCCATCTGAATCAATTTGGACAATAAAATTTTCTGAAGTTTGTTCTGTTGCAGTAACCGCCTTAGGAAGCTGCATATCAATCCCCTCAGGAGTAGTCCTAAATGTAGTAAAAAGCATAAAAAATACTAAAAGAAAAAAGATAACATCAATCATCGGAATTATATTGATTGAGCTTTTTTTCTTAAGAGTAGTTTTGAACATCACTGTCACCTCTATTATTAGCTACAACATCTACAATTTCTACCATGCTTAAGTTCATCTGATGAGCCCTTCTTTCCACTTTATGGGCAAAATATGAATAAAATATAGCAGTTGGAATAGCAATAATCAATCCCAAAGCTGTACTGATCAGTGCAGCTGCAATACCAGAACTTATCTGAGCAGGGTTGGCAGCACCTGCAGCAGTTCCCAGGATATTAAAACTACTAATAATTCCCATAACGGTTCCTAAAAGACCAAGCAGTGGGGAAATCATAGCAACAACATCAAGGATGGGAAGATGTCTCTCCATTTTTTTGATTTCATCTTCTCCTACAGCCTGCAGTACCTCTCTTAAACGCGAAGGATCTTCACTATTATGAGCTAAGGCTGTTGAAAGCAGTTTTGCATTAGTACTTTTTTTACCTTTTAATTCATTTAAAGCACTTAAAATGTCACCTTCTTCAACTAAAATCTCAATTCTTTTGATTAATCTAAAGTTATTATCATTATTTCTGTAAAAGAAAATCGCTTTTTCAATTATTACCGCCAGACTAAAAACCGAAGCAATCAATAGTGGTATAGTCATTGGGCCACCTAATGTCAACAAATTCCAGATACGAGTTAAATCCAATCCAATCACTCCTCTTAAATCTAATAATTATTAATTAATTCTGTGCTAATTTTTTATTTCAATATAAAGAATCATATTCCTTTAAATTAATCCTTAAAGCTTCTAAAAATCAACTTAAATATTGTCCCACTATCATCACTTTCCACATCAATTTCTCCCTGGTTGGCTTCGATCAATTCTTTAACTACGGCAAGTCCAATTCCTGTTCCTTGATTTTTAGAATTTCTTGATTTATCAGCTCTATAAAATCTTTCAAAAATAAAGGGGAGGTCCTCACTACTGATTCCTATCCCGCTGTCTTTAATAAGTACTTTCACTCTGTTCTTATCCTCTAGAGCTTTAATCTCAATTTCGCCATTTTCAACATTATATTTAATTGCATTTTCTATAATATTATTGAATATCTGAAAAAGACTGTCCTGATCTCCTTTAATATAGAGTTCTTTATTAAAACTTAGATTTAAATTGATATTTTTATTATTTAAAGCTTTCTGCTGCTGTTTAATTATTTTATTAATAATAGAATTCAGCTTAATTTTTTCTTCTTTTAAATTAAACAGCTTATTTTGAGCTTCAGCAAATTCATTCAATCTTTCAATTAAACTGGTCATTCTCGCAGTTTCTTCCTGCATTTCAGTGATACTTTCCTGATCAGCTTTAATTTTACCATCTTCAATTGCTTCTAAATAACCTTTAATCGTAGTAAGAGGAGTTCGTAACTCATGAGCTAAATCAGAAGTTGATTCCTTTCTAATTTTTTCCAGTTTATCAAGTTTCTTACTCATTAAATTAAAGGCTTTAATTAGTTCAACTAATTCGTCATCTCCTTTGCTTGTAATATTCTGCTGATAATTTCCACCGGCAACTTCCAGGGCAGCATTTTTTAATTTAATTAAAGGATCAGTAATTTTCTTTGATAAAATAAAAGAAAGAAAAATAATTAATAAAATTACAATTAGTGCACTAAAAATAATTGCTCTATAAATATTTCTTCTAAAATAGTTATATAGTTCTGAATCAAGCTGATTTTCTGCACTCATTTCTTTCCAGAAAAGTGTCAGCACTTTCTCTCCAGCAGCATAAACTTCTCTGCTCATAGTTTTACCAGGTAAGTCCTCAGGTGTCTGGCGCATACTATTTAGATGGGGATTACTGTTCATTCCCATTCTTCGCATCATCTGATTCATCTGATTATTCTGGACGGGAAAATAAATGATTTCTCCCTGATTGTTTTCAACCCAGATAGGAATTCTATTAGTTCTGCTGAAATTATCAATTAAATTTTCGACACTCGCAAAACCATCATCTGCCAGATTTTCACTTAAAACTTCTGCCAGCTCAGAAATAGTTTCTTCTCGCTGTAAGTTTATAAAATTATCAAATCTTTCTCCAATCGAAAAATTAATAAATATCCCAACCATTAATAATGAAAGAATAACAAGTATTAAAAAAACAAGAAAAAGTTTTTTGCCCAGTTTTGACATTAAAGATCACCTGTGAATTTATAACCAGCACCGTAAACAGTTACTATATACTGGTCTTTTTCCAGTACCATTTTTTTACGGATATTTTTTATGTGAGCATCGATAGTCCGATCAAAACCACTAAATTCTAGACCCATAACTTTATCAGCCAGCTGATCTCTGCTCAAAACCTGGCCGGCATTATTTATTAGGGTCATCAAAATTTTAAATTCAGTACTGGTTAACTCACAGTCTTTATCCTCTTTTTTAACCGTCATTTCATCAGGATATATTTTGAATTCTCCACTGTTAAGAGAAATTATACTTGCTTTTTCCATACTGCCGCTGCGTCTTAAAATTGCCCTCGTTCTTACAAGCAGTTCCCGAGGGCTAAATGGTTTAGTAAGATAATCATCTGCACCATAATTAAATCCACTAATTTTATCCTCTTCAGTACTCTTGGCAGTCAGCATAATTATTGGAATTTCAGAAATCTGTCTAATTTTCTGGCAGACCTCTTCACCACTAATTTTAGGCAGCATTAAGTCTAAAATAATTAAATCAAAATTTTCGCTTTTAAAAATATTCAGAGCTTCCTCTCCATCAACCGCTTCTGAAATATGATATTCATCCTGCAGATAACTTTTAATTATCTTTCTTATTTTCATTTCGTCTTCAACTACCAGAATTTTTTCCATAATGCCACCTCAAAATAATAATCGGCTATTCTTAGTCCAGTCTACTAATAAGTCCCTAGCTATTATCTATTATATAACTTAACACCTGGATAACACAAGTTAAAATAAGATTAAAAATAAAAAATCTGTCTGCCATTTTGGCAGACAGATAAAATTTCTATCTAGGTTCTACAATTAATTTAATTGCAGTTCTTTCCTCCCCATCGATTTCGATATCAGTGAAAGCAGGAATACAGATCAAATCAATTCCACTGGGAGCTACAAATCCTCTTGCAATTGCTACTGCCTTTACTCCTTGATTTAGAGCTCCTGCCCCAATTGCCTGAAGTTCTGCATTTCCATTTTCTCTGAGAACTCCAGCTAGAGCCCCGGCAACTTTGTTTGGACTAGAACTTGATGATACTTTTAATACTTCCATCTTTGTCTATTACCCCCTTGAATAAATAATATATTATTTCCCTCTATATAATATATTAGCCATATATGAAATAAATTCCTGCTTTTTTGTCAAAAAATTATAAATTATTTTTCTTAATTTCCATGATTTGTTTGACAGCGTTGGTTTCTGGATCTGTTATTAATAGACAGGCTTCAATTTTAACTTCACCTGTGCCCACTTCATATCTGACAGGTAATGAGTTTTTCATCTTTTCCACCATTTTATCAGGCTTCATACCCAGGATAGAATCAACAGCACCGGTTAAACCAGCGTCTGTTATATAAGCAGTGCCTTCAGGAAAAACCTGTGCATCATTTGTCTGCACATGAGTATGAGTTCCAATGACAGCTGTAACCATTCCATCTACAGCTCTCGCAAAGGCCATTTTTTCTCCAGTTGCTTCTGCGTGAAAATCAACTAAAATTAGATCTGAATCTTTTATTTTGGGGTACAGCTCCATAAATTTGTGGTAGGGAGAATCATTTCCCTGCATATAGACCTGACCAATTAAATTAACAACAGTCACTTTTTTAGAATTAATTTCTAAAGTCTGCCAGCCCCTGCCTGGATTATTCTCGGGAAAATTAAGGGGGCGAATCAAATTAGGATCCTGATCAATAAATTTAAAAATATCCTTATTATCCCAGGTGTGATTACCCATAGTAAAAAAATTAATACCATAATCGTAGAGTTCTTCCGCAACTTTTTTGGTTATTCCAAAACCACCGGCTGCATTTTCGCCATTTGCTATCACAAAATCAACTTTATATTCCTTAATTAAGTCGTTCAAAAAAACTCTAACAGCCCGTCTGCCAGCTCTACCAACTATATCTCCAACAAATAAAATATTCATAAAAGCTCTCCTATTTTGTATAATAAATTTATTAAAGGCTCCTCAGAGAGGAGCCCATTAATTTCAGAATTAATTATTTTTATTTAGCATAATCTACTACTCTGGTCTCACGAATAATAACAACTTTGATCTGTCCAGGGTAGTCGAGATTTTTTTCGATTTTCTTAGTAATATCTCTAACCATTTTAGTGCTTTCAACATCATTAATTTTATCAGGCTGAACAATGACTCTGATTTCTCTTCCTGCCTGAATGGCATAAGCTTTTTCTACACCGTCAAAGGACTCACCAATTCCTTCTAAATCTTCAAGTCTCTTGATATAAGACTCTAATGTTTCTTTTCTAGCTCCTGGTCTTGCTGCTGAAATTGCATCAGCTGCTGCAACTAATACTGCCTCTACTGATTTGAATTCAACATCATTATGATGAGCTTCAATTGTATGAATTACCTTTTCGCTTTCACCATATTTTCTTGCAGTATCAACACCAATATTAACATGAGTTCCTTCCATATCGTGGTCAATTGCCTTACCAATATCATGAAGCAGGCCCCCACGTCTTGCAAGGGTTACATCTGCACCCAGTTCAGCAGCCATAATACTTGCTAAATAGGATACTTCCATAGAGTGCTGTAATACATTCTGTCCATAACTTGTTCTGAATTTGAGTCTACCTAAGAGCTTGACCAGTTCAGGATTTAAGCCGTGAACTCCTGTATCAAATGTTGCCTGTTCTCCAATTTCTTTAATGTGCTGATCTAACTCCTTCTCAGCCTTTTCAACCATTTCTTCAATTCTAGCTGGATGAATTCGACCGTCAACAATTAATTTTTCTAAAGCAATTCTTGCAATTTCGCGTCTGATTGGATCAAAACCAGATATAACAACCGCTTCCGGAGTATCATCGATAATTAAATCAATACCGGTGAGACTCTCTAAAGTTCTGATGTTTCTTCCTTCACGTCCGATAATTCGACCCTTCATATCATCATTTGGAAGATTAACAACAGAAACAGTTGACTCTGTTACATGATCAGCCGCTGATCTCTGGATTGCAAGTGAAATAATTTCTCTTGCTTTTTTCTCAGATTCTTCTTTAGCCTGAGCTTCCTTTTCTTTGATCATTTTTGCATACTCATGATCTAACTCAGATTCTACCTTATTTAAAAGATATTCTTTAGCTTCATTTTCTGAGAAACTAGAAATCATCTCTAATTTTTCTTTCTGTTCTTTTTTGATTTCTTCAATTTCCTCTTCAGCTTTGCTTAAGTTTTTATCTCGATCTTTAATGCTCTGCTCTTTTCGTTCGAGGTTTTCAGCTTTGCGATCAAGATTTTCTTCCTTATGCATCAGTCTATTTTCTAACTTCTGCAGCTCATCTCTTCTTTTTTGACTTTCTTTATTTGCTTCTTCGCGAATTTGATGAGCTTCTTCTTTAGCTTCAAGGATAGTTTCCTTTTTCTGTGCCTTGGCATCTCTTTCTGCATCTTGGATAATCTTCTCTGCTTCTTCTTCTGCAGACTGCATACGTGCTTTCGCAATATATTTTCTAATTAAATACCCAATTACAATTCCGAGAGGTAGGGCTATTATAAAATAAAATACACCTCCAGTAATAATATTCACCCCCTGTCTATATTCAGTTTTTTAATTTTTATATTTACATTTTCTAATAATATTTTAACTTTTTTCGCTCCTTATGTCAAGAAAAGACTATAATTTGCCACTATAAGGAAAAAGCCTGCCAGGGGCAGACTTTCAAGTTCTCTATCTATTTTATTTATCGGTAACCTGATATATTAAATCATAGCTAAAACCTTTATTGGCCAGATAATTTTTTAGTTTATAACTGGAACTATCCTCTTCAGTCCTTCTGCGCAGCCATTTTTCTTTGAGATATTCAGCCATTTCAAGCTCATCCTGACTGCTTAAATACTGATTTAAGGCAGAGTTAATAATTTTTTGATTAACTCCCTTATTTTTTAGTTCTTTATAAATTAATTTTCTACCACGAGGATGATGCTTTTTCCGTGATCTAATCCACATTTCTGCAAAACGCTCTTCATTTAAATAATCATTTTCCAGTAAAAAATCGACAACTGCTTTGATAACTTCCTCAGAAAAATCTTTTTTACGCAGGCGATCTTCAATTTCTTTGATAGTTCTTTCTCTGTAGCTTAGTAATTTAAAAGCTTTACTGCGGGCCTCAGAAAATTCTTCCTTATCTATTTGATCCATTGGAAATTATTCCTCTTCCTTTTCTTTTCCTTCTTCAGCATTATCTTCTTCACCGTCTATTAAACCTACTTTAACTCTTATTTTTTCGTCTATCTCTTCCATAACTTCCGGGTTATCACGCAGAAATTCTTTGGAGTTTTCTCTACCCTGACCCAGACGAACATCTCCATAAGAATACCAGGAACCGGCTCTATCGACAATTCCTGTTTCTTCTCCCAGGTCAATAATACATCCAGCCTGCGAGATTCCAGTTCCATACATAATATCAAACTGACAATTTCTAAAAGGAGCAGCTACTTTGTTTTTTACAATTTTAACTTTAGCTGTACTACCGATTAACTTATCTCCATCTTTAATTGTCTGCGATCTTCTCATTTCTATTCTAACAGAAGAATAGAACTTGAGTGCACGCCCACCAGGAGTTGTTTCAGGATTACCAAACATAACTCCAATTTTTTCTCTAATTTGATTAATGAAAATAACTGAAGCTTTTGATTTACTGATTGCTCCAGATAATTTACGCATTGCCTGTGACATCAATCTAGCCTGCAGACCCATGTGGGAATCTCCCATATCTCCCTCTAATTCTGCTTTTGGTACTAAAGCAGCTACTGAGTCAATTACAACTAAATCAACAGCATTACTGCGGACAAGTGCTTCACCTATTTCTAGAGCTTCTTCTCCACTATCTGGCTGTGAAATCAAAAGGTTATCAATATTAACTCCTAAATTTTTCGCATATTTAGGGTCAAGAGCATGTTCAGCATCGATAAAAGCTGCAATACCATCCAATTTTTGAGCTTCAGCAATTATATGCAGAGCCAGGGTTGTCTTACCTGATGATTCATTACCATATAACTCAATAATTCTCCCTTTAGGGATACCCCCAATACCTAAAGCTAAATCAAGCGGTAGAGCTCCTGTAGGAATAGCTTCTACATTTAACTTTTGAGAATCTCCTAATCTCATGATCGAACCCTTACCAAACTGTTTTTCAATCCTATTAACTGCTTTATTAAGCGCTTTTTCTTTATCACTAGTTGCCAAGTTTATCTTCCTCCCCAAATTTATTTTAACTGCAATTTTTGTCTTTAATTATATTATAGAACAGATGTTTAATGATTGCAAGGGTTAATTTCTATTTTATGGAAAATAATTCAATATATTCTGGGCCTGATTTTTTCAACTGACTCTGATAAAGGGTAATGCTTTCTATTTGTGCATAGATATTAAACAGATTGGGCATAAGTAGTTCTTTTTTAATTTTAAAAGCTTCACCTTTATTTCGCCCCAGTGTTAAATGGGGAATATAATCCCTCTCATCTTTTTCAAAACCATATTTAATAAGCTCATTTTCCAATCTCTGCTGCAGCTTAATTAGTTCTTTTTCCCCTCTGTCAAGCCCAAGATAAATTACTCGGGCTGAATCAGTACTTGGAAATGCAGCAAACTTAGCAAATTGAATGTATTCGTTTTTTTCCTCAAAATCAATATTTTTTAAAGCCTTAATTAAATTTTCTTTTTCCTGAGTTGAACTTTCACCAATAAATTTAAGCGTCAGATGCCATTTATCTTTTTCAGTCCATTTGATATCATTTTTCATTTCAGTTTTTATATAATTTAATTTATTCTCGATTAAGTCTTTACTGCGAGAGTTAATGTCTGCTGCTATAAATAATCTCATATTAACACCCTTTAGTTTATATCAAGTTCACTTTCTATTCTATCCAGAAGCTCTCTGGCCTCCTGATAATTGTCATTAATGTGCAGAGCCCTTCTTAATTCAGCCCTTGCTGCTTCCAGCATTTCTGCTCCATAATAAGCTTTACCCAGATAATAGCGGCTTTCTGCGTAATCGGGATTATTTTCTACTGCCAGAGAAAATCTTGAAATAGCTCTGTAATATTCTTCTCGCTCTAGATGAATTTTCCCTTCTCCAAGAAATGCTTCAACATAATTAGGATTATATTTTAAAGCCTGGCTGTAATAATTTAAAGCCTGGTTTAAATTACCATTTTTCTCAGCTACTCTAGCCAGCAGATAATAGCCATAATATGAATTTTCGTTTAATTCAACAGCAGTTTTTAGTGCTGATTCAGCCTGAACATAATCTTCCAGTTCAAGATAGCTCTCTCCCAGTCCAATATAATATGGAGCAAAATCCTTTCGGTTTTTTACACCCTGATTAAATATTGAAACAGCTGAATTATAATCACCTAATTTCTGATATAAATTACCCAAATTTAGAAACAGAGAAGATTGAGAACCGTTTAGCTCTAATGCTTCTTCATAATATTCTACAGCCTGATTTAAATCATCCTGTTTTTCTTTGATTTTTGCTAGGTTTAAATAATCAGCTGCTGCTGGGTCAGAATCAATTATTTCCAGATATATCTCTTCAGCTTTCTCCAGTCCCTGAGTTTCTAAATAGGCATAAGCAAGATCTCTTTTAAAATCATTACTTTTAATTCCCAATTCTTCCGCTTTTTCTAGATATTTCAAAGCTTCCTCAAAGTCAGCACTGTCAAATTGATTGTTTTTATTTAAATACAATTCTGCAATTCTCCAGTTTAAACTGCCGCTCTGAAAGCCGAGTTCATTCATCTCTTCCAGATAGTCAACAGCTTTAGAAGTCTGGTAGCGTTTGACAGCTGTCATAGTTGAATAATAAAGAACACTGAATTCCAGACCTTCATCCAAATCTTCTCCCTGAAGGAGATTAGTGAATTTTTCCTCTGCCAGAGCATAATTTTCAGAATTATAATAATTTAAGGCCTCATTAAATATTTCCGCTGTTGTCTTTTCCTCTTCATTTTCGACTGCTTCCTGTGCCAGGACAGAATTAGAGAAGGAAAAAATTAAAAAAATAATGATAGTTAAATAAAAAGTTTTTTTAAGCATTTTAATTTTCCTCACTTCCTTTAATTAATTTATAAATCTCAAAAAGTACCACCTGTGAAGCATAATAACGATTTAATTCTCTGCCGTAATTTTTTTGAAGTTCTATGATTTTAAGCTTCCCTTTAAAAGTAAGAGCTAAGAACATGGTTCCAGCTTTGTTTCCCTCATGGGGTTCAGGCCCTGCAGCTCCAGTTGTAGCAGCTGTAAGATCAGCAGCAAAAATTTTCGCTGCATTTTCCGCCATCGCCTGCACACACTCTCTACTGACAGCACCATATCTATCTAAAAGCTCAGCTTCAATATCAAGCAGCTTACTTTTTATCTTTTTATTATAAGCAACTACTGAACCTAAAAAATATGTTGAACTGCCTGCTTTTTCAGTCAGTCTCTCTGCAATTAAACCACCGGTAAAAGATTCAGCAGTGGCAATTTTAATATTCTTTTCAATTAATAACTCATGAACTTTATCAACTATGCTCTGCCGATCCTCACCATATAAATAATCACCAAACTCTGATCGTATAACCTCACTGGACTGATCTAAAACTTTATTTTCCTCCTCTTGATTCAGGCTGCAATTCTGATCAAGCTTAAGCCGCATTTTAACTTCAGCTTTTCCTGCCTGATAGCTAATCTTTAGATTAGAGTTAAGATCCAATTTGCTGAGTTCGGAGGCCAGAGTTGATTCGCCAATGCCAATAAAGTTAAATTCTCGAATTAACGATCGATTTTTATCTTTCTTTTTTAAATCATCTAATATCTTATTTTTAAATAGATACTTTAATTCTGATGGAACACCAGGCAGCAGATAAAATATCTTATTTTCTTTTTCAATTTTTAAAGCAGGAGCAGTCCCCTTTTCATTGGTAATAATTTCTGCTCCTTCGGGGATATAAGCCTGCGATAAATTATTAGAACTCATACCTGAACCATGATTACAGAATATATCTTTTAAGTTGTCCTCGATTGCCTTTGAATAAATCAAATTTAAATTTAATACTTCTGCAAATGCTTCTTTAGTCAGATCATCTTCTGTAGGTCCTAAGCCCCCTGTTATAAAAATTAAATCTGCTGATTGGGCAGCATAGGCAATTGTTTTTTTAATGCTGTCTTTCTGATCTCCACAGATCAAAATATTTTCGGGTTCAAAACCAAATTCACTTAAATTTTCTGCTAAAAAACTTGAATTGCTGTCCTGAACAAGGCCGGTTATTAATTCTGAGCCAGTTGCTACGATTACAGTCTTCAATATAAACACCTCATTATAATTATATCATTTTAAAAAAAGAAAATCGACCCATTTAAGGTCGATTGGATTAAAATCAGATTAAATTTATCAAATTACTGAAATAATAATTTTTAAAATAATAAGAGAAGTCAAACCAGCCAGAATATCATCGAGCATTACTCCCCAGCCAGAAGGTAAATCCTGAACTTTATCGATCAGCAAGGGTTTAGTTATATCAAAGATTCGAAAGAGTATAAACCCCCCTACTAATACAGGAATACTTATCTTCAAAGTGTAAAAAGTTAATAACTGTCCGGCCATCTCATCAATAACAATTTTACTGTCATCTTTGATTCCTGTCTGTCTTTCTTCAAAATTTGCAACTGCTATTCCACCAATTGAAAGAGCTGATATCAGGTAAATATCATTTAAAAATGGAAAGAAAAATAGAAGCAGGACCATTAATAATGATCCCCAGGTCCCGGGTGCAGCTGGAAGATGACCACTGTAAAAACCACTTGCCAGCAAATGATTTATTTTTTTAAGCATAGTTACCTCCCTTATGAATAATCAACCTCTGCGGCAGCAAAGTAAGTGTAGCCAGAATAAATTGTAATTATTACTGTTAACCAAATTAAAGACTCAGTTAAAAGAAACGGCAAATTAATAATTTGTGGATTAATGATAAGCACAATAGCAGTAATCATCTGGATTGTAGTTTTGGTTTTACCCCAAATATTAGCTGGAATTACTGAGCCCTGATCTGCTGCAACCACTCTTAAGCCGGTTACTGCAAGTTCCCTTGCCACTATAATTACTAACGGCCAGGTAGAAAGCACTCCGGTCTGCACAAAAGCTGTAAAAACTCCAATAATTAATAATTTGTCTGCCAGTGGATCTAAAATTTTGCCAAGGGTAGTTATCAAATTATGTTTTCTGGCATAATAACCATCAAACTTATCAGTTAGAGCAGCCAGACTGAAAACGACCAGAGCTGCAATACTGGTGCTCAGGGTATTAATTAAAAGCAGATAAATAATTACTGGAACCAGCAGAATTCTTAAAACAGAAAGTTTATTTGGTAGATTCATCCTCAATCTCTCCTATTAAATCATAATGGAAGGCTTCTTTTATTACAGCCTGATAGATTTCTCCAATTTCAAGCTCCACCTCATTTTTAGAAATATAAATCTGATTATCTATTTCCGGTGAATCATAACGAGACCTGGCCAGATAATTTTCCTGATCCTGATCTTCAATAATCACTTCAATTTTACGCCCAATTAATTCCCTATTTTTGGCCAGAGAAATTTCCTGCTGCAGCTGCATGATTTCTTCTTTTCTTTCTGCTTTAATCTCTTCTGGAACTCGATTGTTTAAATTATAGGCTGCAGTCCCCTCTTCGCGAGAAAACTCAAAAACACCAAGTCTGTCGAATTTAAACTTTTCAACAAATTTTTTCAAATTTTGAAAATCCTGCTCTTCTTCGCCCGGGAAACCCGCAATCAGAGAGGTTCTGATTTTTGCATCAGGAATCTTATTTCTAATCTTATTTATTATATTAGCGATATCTTCTTCATTTCCTTTACGGTTCATTAACTTTCTTATTTTTTGTGAAGAGTGCTGGATCGGAAGATCAAAATAATTACAGATTTTATCTTCTTCAGCAAAAACTTCAATTATTTCGTCAGTAATAAACTCCGGATAACTGTATAAAACTCTAATCCATTTAATCCCTTTCACTTCAGCCAGGCGTTTTAAAAGTGGTGCCAGAGCAGAACGACCGTAAATATCTACTCCATACTGAGTTGTATCCTGAGCAATTATAATTAATTCTTTAATTCCAGACTCAGCTATTTTTTCTGCTTCTGCTGCAATATCAGCAATAGATCTGCTCTTTACTGCCCCTCTAATCTGAGGAATACTGCAGTAAGTACAGTTATTATTACAGCCTTCTGCAATTTTTAAATATGCATAAACATCGTTGTCTAACTCTCTTGGCAGTGAAGAACTGTAATCAAAACCAGCTTCCTCAATTCCACCTGTATCCTTACCTTCAAGACTCTCTCTGATAACCTCTGCTATCTTATCAAAATTTGAGGTTCCTAAGACAGCATCAATTTCGGGAATATCAGCTTCCAACTCTTCACTATAGCGCTGGGTCAGGCAGCCAGTTACAATAACCGATTTACAGTTGTACTGTTTTTTATATTCAAGAGCAGCTAAAATTGTTTCAATAGACTCTTCTTTTGCATCCTGAATAAAACCACAGGTATTGATAATTATAACTTCTGCCTCTTCAAAATCATCTGTATATAAAAAATCATCTTCTCCTCTTAAAAAGCCATTCATATGCTGACTGTCAATTTCATTTTTAGGACAGCCTAATGTCATTAAAGAATATCTTATCATTTTTACTCCTTTATAGTGTCAAAATTTAAATTTAAATATATATTATTCCAGATTTAATAGCTCTATAACTACAAAAAAGCCCTCAAAGGGCTTTGATTCTAAAATGGTCGGGCTATCCGGATTTGAACCGGAGACCTCTACACCCCCAGTGTAGCGCGCTACCAAGCTGCGCCATAGCCCGTTGTCAACAAGAAATATTATATATAAATTAAGTCTTTTTGTCAAATTAAATTTTGGATATTTATTTTATAAAATCCAGTTTTTTTAAATACTCCATAGTCTGATCAGGATAATCTGTTACCACAAAAACTTCCTGAAGGGAGGAACTGTTTTTTGCAATTAGTTTAATCCCACTTCTGGTATTATACTTAAGCTGAATATAAGCTGGGGTCCCACTACCCTTTCTTCTGTTAATTCTACCCGGAATAATACTCTTAACAAGCTTTGATAGAGCAATATCTTCGAGCAGGGGTAATATATCTTCAATTATAGTATGTTCCTGTTTGATTTTATTCTGCCTGTATTTATTTGCCAAATTAATCACATCCTTTATTAATTATAGCATTGAAAGACAAGCTCCGCAAATTATTAAAACCCGGGGCTAATCAACAAAAAAGAAAAATACCTGTAAAAAGAAAAAAAGAAGTCGTAATCGACTTCCTTATTGTTTAATGGAGCTGATGACCAGACTTGAACTGGTAACCTGCTCATTACAAGTGAGCTGCTCTACCAATTGAGCTACATCAGCACAGTATTAAATTAAAAAATGGCAGGGGAGACAGGAGTTGAACCTGCAACCAATGGATTTGGAGTCCACTACTCTGCCAGTTGAGCTACTCCCCTAAAAATCAAAAATGGAGCTGATGACCAGACTTGAACTGGTAACCTGCTCATTACAAGTGAGCTGCTCTACCAATTGAGCTACATCAGCATAGTATTAAATTGAAAAAATGGCAGGGGAGACAGGAGTTGAACCTGCAACCAATGGATTTGGAGTCCACTACTCTGCCAGTTGAGCTACTCCCCTAAGACGAGGCGTTTTTCAATCAAGCAATAACTATTATAATAGAGTTAAAGGTATAGGTCAAGTGTTATTATTGGAATTATACTACTTTAGAACAATTTAATCTGTTTTTGCTTAAAAATACTTCTCTATACCCTGATTTTCATTAATTTTTGGCTGGATATTTATTAAAAAAATTCTAAATATTCCACTCTTCTCCTGTAAAATTGTAAGCTATAATACATCTGATATATTTTTTCTAAAATGTTATAAAGAACTTGAAATTAGTTTGAGAATATATTATCATATATATCGTAAAAGTTAAATATTTTGTAATATGAGGTGGTTATAATGGAAAAACATGACTTAATAGTAATCGGAATGGGTCCTGCTGGAATGGCAGTTACAGCAATGGCTGCAAATATGGGACTGGATGTTCTCTCAATTGAAAAACATAAAGTTGGTGGGGAATGTCTAAACTACGGCTGTGTTCCCAGCAAAGCTTTATTAAAAGCGGGAGAGGTAAATGAAGTTGCTGAAAATTTAAGACAGTATGGAATAAAATTAGCTGGTAAAACTGAAATCGAAAATCCTTTAGAAATTGTTAGAAATAAAGTTGGAGAAATCAGCGGCAACAAAACAATGAAGGTTTTTGAAAGAGCAAAGTTAATTGTCGACCAGGGGGAAGCTAAATTTGTTGACAAAAAAGTAGTTGAAGTAGCTGGGAAAAAATATACTGCTGATAAGATCTTTATTGCAACAGGTACTGAACCAATGATTCCACCAATTCCTGGACTGAAAGATGTTCCCCGTTTAACTAATTTGAATATTTTTGAGCAGGAAGATATACCCGAAACCCTAACAATTATTGGTGGAGGTGCAATCGGATCAGAAATGGCTCAGGCTTTTTCCAGATTGGGATCTAAAGTAAATATGTTCCAGATTGATGATCATCTGGTGCCAACAGGTGATGAAGAAGCTGGAAGAGTACTGGAAGAAAAGTTTAAAAAAGAAGGCATTGGTGTCCACAACAGCACTGGAATCAACAAAGTTGAAGAAAAAGACGGTAAAATCGTTACCCATACAGATGTAGGAATCTTTGAATCTGATAAAATTTTAGTAGCTACTGGTAGAAAGGCTGTTTTAGATCCTTTAAAACTCGATAATGCTGGAATTGAATATGGTAAGTCTGGCATCAAAGTTAATAGAAAGCTGGAAACTAATGTTAAGGGAGTATATGCTGTCGGTGACTGTAATGGTAAGGCTCTACTCTCTCATGCTGCTATGCACCAGGGAATGCTGGCTTTAATGAATGCTATCAATCCAACTCCAATTAAACAATTTAATTATGATGATTATCTTGTTCCCTGGTCTGTATTTACTAAACCAGAAATTGCCCAGGCAGGAATCACAGAAAAAGAAGCAAACGAAAAAGGCTTGAATTATCAGATTGTAAAAGAAAGATATGAAGATTATGGCCGAGCAATTGCAGATGGTAAACCAGAAGGATTTGTTAAGGTAATTACAAACAGCAAAGGAAAAATATTTGGAGCTACAATTGTTGGTGAAGCAGCCAGTGAGCTAATCCATGAATGGATATTAGCAATTCAGCATGATATTTCAATGTTTGATATTATGATGACTCAGCACTCCTTCCCCACTATTTCTCTAATGAATAAGCGGGTTGCAGAAAAGTGGATGATGAATAAAACAGACTCTGGAATAATTCCTAAACTAGCTAAAAAACTTATATAAAATAAAAAGCAGGCACCTGCCTGCTTTTTTTAATTCCTCTTTTTAATAGCAACTACTTCCGGTGGTGGCCCTGGCTGATTAAGAAATTTATAATTTAAAACATTATATTTTTTATAATCCAGATCAGTTACATAGTCCAGAACTGCTTCTCTTTCCTCATCTCCTCCATCATGACCGCTGTAAATAACAAGCACAACAACTCCGTCCTTTTTGAGCAGCAAAACTGCTTTTTTTAAAGCTCTAAGTGTACTTTTAGACTTTGTTATGATCTCTTTATTTCCTCCCGGCAGATATCCAAGGTTAAAAATAGCAGCTGATATTTCCTCATTTAAATATTGATCAAGCTCAGCGTGACTGTTTTTAATCAATTCAACATTCTCTTCCAATTTAGCTTCCTGCAGCAGTTTTTTTGTATTAGCAATGGCTTCTTTTTGAATATCAAAAGAAATAACTTTCCCTTCTGCTCCAACCAGCTCAGCTAAAAACTTTGTATCATGACCATTGCCAGCAGTAGCATCAAGGGCTTTATCTCCAGATTTAAGTGCTTCCCTTAATAAAAAATGTGAAAAATCAACTGCATTAAAGAAATTGTTTGACATAAAAATCACTCTCTCTCATAAAATTTTATTTAAAGCTTTATAAGTCCGAAAAAACTTAAAAAAAATAGTATTCACTACTTAATTTACTATCAAAGTCAATAATCAGCATCAAATTAAATTGACCATCTGCTGAAGTTACTATATACTATTAATTGTGCTTGTGAAAAAGCTATCTGCCCTCATCGTCTAGGGGTCCAGGACACCAGGTTTTCATCCTGGCGGCAGGGGTTCGAATCCCCTTGAGGGTACCATTTTAATAAGGAGGGGTGCCCGAGTGGTTAAAGGGAGCAGACTGTAAATCTGCCGGCGATGCCTACAAAGGTTCAAATCCTTTCCCCTCCACCATTACTTTAAATATTTAAAACACCCGCAAAACGGGTGTTTTTTTATTTGTTATTTAATTTTACAAAATAAACAGACATACTTAATCTCTCAGATTATTAATTCTTATTTCCTGATCTTGATTAATAAACTCTACTTCTGCTATTTCCCCATTTCCAGCCCAGGGACCGTAAACTTCTCCATTTATTTTAGCTGTAATAGCATTTCCGTTTCCTATTTTTATATAAAGCCTTTGATCTACTTCAAATTCACGCTGATCTCCATCCTCTAAAATACCGCTAAATACATTTTCTCCATCGAGGTCTACAGAAACCCAAACTGTGTCAGCTGCAGAAAAAAGTAGCGTGTTGTCAAAATCAGCCACAGTCTCTTCTTCAACTGAACCAGCTGCAGTTTCAGACTCATTAGCATCTAATTGAGTTCTTTCTGTATTTTGAACCTCTTCCTCTTCAACCTCAGATTCAACATCCACAGCTGCTGAATCATTTCTTTCCTTTCCACTCTCTTTACTCTCTGTTTTTTCTGATATAATTATTTCATTAATTTGATTTTGTTCCTGAGAGTTTAAACCATTCAATTCTTGAAAATTATTTTGCTCAATTATTTCCGTATTTTCTTCTGTAAGAATATCTGAATCAAATGAATCAAATAAGTTGTCAGTCAATTCATTTTCGAAAGAATCATCATTAAATATTCTCAAACTGGAATCTAAATCTTCTTCTGAATTAACAGCATTTTCTTTATCTATTTCCTCTTCATCCTCTTCAGCTGCTGAAGCTGAATCATCATTATTTTCCACTTCTAAAAGTTCTGATTCTTCTTCTATATTCTCCTGAATGCTGTTCTGCTGATTTAATAATCTTATTTCAGAATTGTTAACATATTGATAAGTGTAAACTGCAGCAGCACCTAAAAATAGTAATAATAAAATAATAAAAATAATTTTTAATGGATTTTTTTTATTATGATTCTGATTACTGCTGGACACTTTAGTTCCGTTTAAATAATCTTTTTGTAAGTTGCTTTCTTTTTCTTCTTTGATATTTAAAATCGGGTAATTTTCAAGTAGAGCCTGATAATTAATATCTACTTCTCTTGCATAACCCTTTATAAAAACCTTTAAATAAACATTTCCGGGTAATATATCAAAATTGTTTTCTTCAATTGCTTCTAGATATTTTTTTCTAATTTTGGTTTCTTCCTGAATATCATCTAAGCTTAAACCTTTTTCCTGTCTGGCTTTCTTAAGTAATGTACCCAGTTCAAGTTCCATTTCTTCCAATTTATTGTCCTCCTTATGCACTAGTGCACTGCTGCAGCTTTTAATATTTATTGGTTAATTTACTTAAAATTCAAAGTAGATAAACACTATTTATTATTATAACATACTTTAGTAATAAATTTAATCTTTTTCAATGTAGAGCTTTTTGCTTTGTACAATTTTTTCTTAAAAAAGAATAAAAAATTTGCAGTAAATATCTCCAATAATAATTAAAACTCTTCATTTCAGACACATAAATATTTTTTGCAGTTCTTTTCCATTAA
>Ga0208296_100015_pt1 | contig 91481 bp, 76 predicted proteins | sample Wag42014_10_22_FD_187333 | JGI IMG/M metagenome (GOLD analysis project Ga0208296, IMG submission 187333) | Deep subsurface shale carbon reservoir microbial communities from Ohio, USA - Utica-2 Time Series 2014_10_22 (SPAdes) (version 2) ...
TGTGATCTCTCAATTACTATTTACGAGCTCAGGGGGAGGGATTCCTGCATTTTATGCGAATTCCTATCCTGACAATTATGATAACTATTAATATTTTTAAAAAAACTATTAGATTTGACGTAACGTGTAGTAGTGATGGAGGGGGTAATATTAACCGTTCTTTAGAAGGTACAGTTTATTATAATAATTCAAATTCAAGAATATTTGGTGCAGATGTATATTTAGATGGTGATTTAAGAGCTGAAACAGATAAATATGGAGAATTTTATATTTCAGGTTTGAATAAGAATAGTTATAATTTAAGAATAAAAAAAGATGGATTCCATGATTATTATGAAGATTCTCTACTTATTAGTGAAATAGATGATGTAATTGTTTATTTAGTCCCTGAAGATGACAGGACAATTGTTAGTGGTCAAATAAGCATTTATAATTCTACTGGCTTTGAAGGAGAAAGTTTAAATAATAAATTAGGTAATTTTACTTCTTTGTCAAATATTACTAAAAACAGAGCAGATGATGAATATATTGAAAATGAAGTAATAGTTAAATACTCAGATTCTGATCAAGTTAGTTCATTGAGTAATTCAAATCAAGTTCAGGGCTTAAGTGTATCAAAATCGATGAATCTTGGAAGAGGCGAATTAGTAAAATATAAGACACCGGTTGACAAGAGTGTAGAAGAAATAATAGAGTATTTTGAAAAACAACCAGGTGTAGAATTTGCTGAACCCAATTATATTGCTCATGCATTAGCTCAACCAAACGATACAGAATACGGTTTACAGTGGGGTTTAGTTTCAGCTAATATGGAAGCGGCATGGGATCAGCAGGAAGATAGTATTAATGTGTCAGTAGCCGTTATAGATTCAGGAGTCATTCCTAATCATGATGATTTAGATAATAATTTGTTCAATGGAGCTAATTTTGTAGGCGGTTCTGAAGAGGGAGATCCATATAACTTTGAGGGAACTGACGATCCAACAGATAAGACACCAAAATCAGAAAATGGTAGTCATGGTACACATGTTGCAGGGGTTATAGGAGCATTAACGAATAATAGTAATGGTGTTGCTGGGATGAGTTGGGGAATTAATATAATTCCTGTAAGGGTCTTAGACTCAGATCAAACAGGAAATATATATGATATAGCAGAAGGGATTTATTATGCTGCTGGTAGCGAAGATATCGGTGGTGTGAATGCAGATATATTAAATTTAAGTTTAGGAACTCCAAGTGCAAGTGATACTCTTAAAGAAGCTATTGAATTTGCACATAATAGAGACAAGGTAATAATTGCTGCCACTGGAAATGATGGAAATAGTTCTTTATTATATCCAGCTAAATATCCTGAAGTTATTGCTGTTGGGGCGGTTGATAAGACAAATAAAAGGACAGATTACTCTAATTATGGTTCTGATATAGATCTAGTTGCTCCAGGGGGAGATTTAAATATTGATAATGGTATATTGAGCACCTGGGGATATTATGAAGATGGAACTGTTTATACAGATGAATATGCTTATATGGAGGGCACTTCAATGGCAGCAGCTCATGTTAGTGGTGCTGCAGCATTACTTATTCAATCAGGTGTCAATCCAGTTAATGTCGAGAATCGATTAAAATCAACAGCTGTAGACTTAGGTTCAAGTGGCTATGATTATGAATATGGTAGTGGTCTGATTGATGTTTATGGAGCCTTGCTTAATCAAAGATTAGAAAACCCATATATTTTCGCAGCATCTAAAAGTGATAGTACTACAATTAGAATAGAAAGTGACTTCTCACAAATGGAAGATAATGGAGAATACACTTTAAAAGATGATATCGTTGGAAGTTATTATATGGCTGTTTGGAGAGATGTAAATGATAACAATAATATAGATGCAGGGGATTATTTTGGCATCACAGATTCCCGAACTTATTTTGAAATGGAAAGTTATTATACAATAGACATAGACATGTATTATGTAACTTCAAGTTCCACCGCAGCTGCACTAAGCGTAGAAGGCATTGAAAAATTAAGAGACTAATCAAAGGAGGAGTTTAAATTGAGAAAAAATATTAAAATTTTATTTCTGGTAATAGCTATTGCTGCCTTATTTTCGATTTCAGCATCGGCTCAGATTCAGGTAGAAAATAGAAATATAGATTTTGACCTTATACCAGATCAAATAACTGCCGACACTTATATACCTATCGAAAAGCTAGTTGATGCAGACTTATTTGATATCGACCGAGTCAGCAGCAACCGGTATATTGTGCTAAAAAACAATAACTATTATATTCTAGAAAACAATGAAAAATTGGTCAGAACTAATTTAAGAAATAGGAGTCTTGAATATGCTCCAGTAGTTATTAATCAGCATTTTCTGGTTCCGGTAGAATTTCTGGAAGAGTTTTTGAATTTCAATGTTCGAGTCGAGAAAGGTTTAACCATGCCGGATAGAATTGATAGAAATGATCAAAGTGAAAATGAGCTTCGCTTTAGAGTTTACCTCAATGATGATGAGTTTGATCGTAATGAGCGGCTAAGACTTAGATTTGAAATTATGAATACTGGAAGAAATGATGTTAATCTGCGCTTCAATTCGGCTCAAAAATATAATATTTATGTAAAAAACAGATTTGGGCGAGTTCTTTACTCCTGGGCTGACAGCAAGATATTCTCTCAGGCAGTACAGAATATTGAAATTGAAGGCCGGGATTCTCTAAGATTTGAAGAAGAAATTGACCTGGATCAGTTTAGAGAAGGCAGATATTATGTCGAGGTAGAAATAACAGCAGATAATTATCAATTTGATCCTATAGAAAAAGAATTTGAAATTGATGATTAAATCTATGTTTTAGTCAAAACTAAAATAAATAAATATAATTAAAGAGCTGAATTTATTAAAAAGGGCCTGATCATCTGATTGGGCCTATTTTTTTGCCTAAAATTAGTTAAAATAGTTTGACAATGGATAAATCAACCTGATATGATTTTAGTATATACTAAAATCATATAGATTTAATTAAACAAAAAACTAAAAGATAAGCTGGAGGGTTAAATTGATGAGAGTAAAGAAGCTTTCACTGGTCATTTTTTTATTTACTATTTTCTTAGTTTTTAGTCTTGCTGTTCAGGCAGCTGATGCTGATTTAATAGCGCATTATCAGTTTGAGGGAGACTTAACTGATGCAGAGAGTAATTTTTCTGATTTTAAGGTAACTGGTGACAGAATTTTTAATAGTGGTGGGAAGATTAATTTTGGTCAGGGGAAAAATGGTCAGGCAGCAGTTTTTGATGGCAGTTCAGGATTGTTCTTAGCAGAAAATCTAATTGACGATTATTCCTACAGCATTGCCTTCTGGCTGCGGGCAGATACTATAAATCAGTTTACAACAACATTTTTTGCTGGGCTGTCTGATCAAGAATCAGGTATTGAATCCTGGATTAGTTTTGTGCCCCAGGGTCCCAGCGGGAGAACAATGCTCTGGTCAGGTAATAACTGGTATGATGCTGATGGTAATTTTAAGATACCGGAAGATCAGTGGGTTCACCTGGCGGCCGCAGTTGATCAGGGTGAGGTCCACTTTTACATCAACGGTACAGAACATTTTAGAGGGTCTGATTTTCCTGATGTTTTTAGTGAGATAGAGGCCAAATTTGCTCTGGGTGTAAACTACTGGGACAATCCCTTTGAAGGTAAAATTGACGATCTGAGAATTTATGATCAACCTTTAACTGCAGAAGAAGTAGCGGAACTTGCTGCAGGGGCAGAAAAAATTGAAGTTAAAGCTGAGACAAAAGTAGAGCTTGATCCTCAGAGTGTTTCAGTTCATGACCCAATGATTATTAAAGAAAATGGAAGTTTTTATGTCTTTGGTTCTCACCTGGCAGCAGCGAAATCAGAGGACTTAATAGAGTGGAAGCAGGTTTCTGGTGATTGGGATGCTTCCAATCCAATTATTCCTAACCCGGAAGAGGAACTGCAGGAAACGCTTGCCTGGCCTGAGCCTGATGCAGAAAGCACCTGGGCCAAAAGTCCCATCAAAATTAGAGCAAAAGATACGAATAAATATCATTTATATTTCAGTTCAGCCCACTGGGAGTCAGAGCGGTCCAATATTTCTCTCGCGGTTTCTGATAATATAGAAGGTCCATATGAGTTTGACAGGATTTTAATCAGAAAATATGAGGAAGGTCAGTACAGCCGTGAGGCCGGTGAAAACTTCAGGCATCAAAAACATCCCGGAGTAATTGACCCTCATGTTTTTTATGACAAAAATGGCAGGCTCTGGATGTTATATGGTTCTTATGCTGGCGGACTTCACCTGCTTGAGATGGATGAAGAAACAGGCTATCCAGAAAATTACAATCCCGAGACAGGCTATTTAGAAGAAGGCTCAGGTTATGGCAAAAAGCTAGCAGGTGGAGGCCATTCTCCAATCGAAGGTGGCTATATTTTATATAATCCGGAGACTGATTATTATTATCTCTATATGTCATTTGGCACCCTGGCAGCAGATGGCGGCTATAATATCCGAGTCGCTCGCTCTAAAAATGTTGATGGTCCTTATTTAGATCCTCAGGGGACAGATCTAAGAGAATATGACAGCGGCAGCTGGGCTGATGCGGTTAACTATGGTGCTAAATTAATCGGTAATTTTGTTTTTGAAAAATCTGAACTGGGATATTTATCACCGGGCCATAATTCAGCTTATTATGACCAGAGCAGCGGCAAAAGTTTTGTCATCTTCCACAGCCGCTATCCCGGTCAGGGAGAATATCATCAGGTCAGAGTTCATCAAACTTTATTTAATCAAAAAGGCTGGCCGGTAATTACCCCTCATGCTTATAATGGTGAGAGTCTTTCGGCAGTCAGTGGGGAGACGGCAGTCAGTGGGGAGAAAATAAGCGGCAGCTATCAATTTGTAAATCACGGCCGTAATATTCAAAACGGCTATAAGGAGATCAATTATTCAGAAGAAATAAAACTAAATGCTGACGGCAGCATCAGTGGAGAAGTAAGAGGCAGCTGGAAGCTGATCGATGATTATTTTGCCGAGATTACTATTGAGGGAGAAACATATTATGGAGCATTTATCAGCCAGTTTGATAGGGGCTTAGCTAAAGAAGTAATGACCTTCAGCGCCCTTTCTGATAAAGGTGTAACTGTCTGGGGTAGTCAGTATTAAAATTAAAAATTAAAAGTCATTGAACTCTAAAATCGCTTTCGAAAGGAGGATTTAGTCACAATCTGGCTGAATTCTCTTTTTTTATACCCCAAAAAGCAGGAAGTAGCTAAAATTTATAGAAAACAATTACTAATAGCTAAAAATTTTAATTTTGATGGGGTAATAATTTATGTTAAAAAATAAAATCAAATTAATGGATAAATATATTATCAAGGAGGTCAGCTATCCCTTTATTCTGGGGGTTTTTATAGTTACTGTGATCCTGATTGGTAATTACTTTTTTCAACTGACAGATTTAATAATAGTAAAAAAAGTTCCGGTACCGCTTGTGCTGCAGCTTTTAGCCTATAAAATCCCTTCCGTAATGGTCGAAACCTTTCCGATTGCAGTATTATTTGCAACGATGACCGGGATTGGGCGGCTGAATAGAGAAAATGAGATTACAGCAATTAGAATGGGAGGAGTCAGCATTTTTCGGCTGATAATTCCACTGCTGGTTGTCGGAATAACTGTGAGTGGGCTGACCCTGATTTTAAATGAGAAGATTGTGCCCTGGGCAAATCACCAGGCAAATAATATTATTCGCGAAACAATTTTAAAAGATGCAATGCCCGATCCGGAAGAAGAAGTCTTTTTTAAAGGTCCTCAGGGGCGTCTTTTTTATGTTGAAGAATATGACGAAAAGGCTGGGGAGCTGCGCCGGGTTGTTATTTATGAGCTGGGTCAGGACCAGTTCCCGGAGGTAATTACAGCTGAGCGGGGAATAATTGAAGAAAACCGCTGGCTTTTAAATTCAGGAATTATTCACCAGTATGATGAACAGGGACGAGTTATTTTTGAAAGTAAATTTCAGGAGATGGAGATTCAGCTGACTGATGAAATGAAAGAACTTTACGGCAGCCAGAAGTCTTCATCAGAAATGAGCAGAGAAGAACTCGGCAAAAGAATTGCTCTATTCAAAAAAAGCGGGATTAATGTGGATTCCTTGATGGTTGACTATCATTTGAAACTCGCCGAGCCGCTGACAGCTCTCCTTTTTGTGCTGATTAGTGTTCCCTTAAGCTTGAGTGGTAAGGAAAGCAGAACTTTAAATTTGATTTTTACAATCGTCATTGTCTTTTTATACTATGTAATTTTATCCTTCAGCCGCTCTTTTGGCAAAAATTATATTCTGCCACCACTGGTTGCTGCCTGGCTGCCCAATCTGATATTTCTGCTTCTGGGAGTTGCACTGCTTTTCTGGCGTGATTCCTGGCAAAAAATAATCAATAAGATCTTTAAAATCCTGGGGATTTCTACGGCGGTTTTCCTGCTGGTTTTAAGTCTGAACACAGCCGGAAGTGCGGAAGAATTTAGAGTCAATGCAGATTATTTAGACTATGATCAGAGCAGTGGCTTTATTAAAATTAGAGGTAATATCGATGGTAATTATGGTCAGTATTATTTAAAATCAGAAGATATAAAGATTGAGCTTGCCGACGGCAGCCAGCGCAGTCTGGAGAGTGCCGAAAATATTGAGCTTTTACCCGGAGCAATTTCGGGCTGTGATTTTGACAGTCCCCACTATTATTTTGATGCAGAAAGAGTTGTCATTAAACCGGAAGAATATATTAAGATGTATAATATAGTTTTTAAAGAACTAAACGGCAGGCTGCCGCTTTTATACTGGCCCTATCTTTACATCTCATTGAAAGAAGAAAACAGCAATTTTGTCCCTCCCTTTGGCTACCATCAGCAGCGGGGCTGGTTTATCAAGACCAAATACTTTTACAACAACCGCTTTGACCTCCCCGGTAACTTTTATCTGGACCACTACACTATTTCAGGTTCAGCAGGGGGAATTAAACAGTACTTTCTCAACAGCAGCCGGCAGGAAGCCTATCTTTATTACTATACTCAGCAGAATAAAACTGATCTTCCCGGCCTTTTCAACTGGGAAGCAGAATTATATCATGAGGCCGATCTCGGCAGCTGGGAGGAAGAATTGTCCTATTTTTATCAGGATTATGATGACAGAATTGAAATCGAGACTGGACTTGATTTTTACTACAACAAACAGAGTCGGCGCAGCAGAATAAATTTTGATTATGAAGAAGAGGATTATTTTGAGCAGAACAGCCGGGATCAAAAAGATTACGGGCTTGATTTCTATTTTTATGACCGCTTTTTCGACAGTCTGACAGCCAGAGTTAATTATGACCGCGATTATATCAGGGATCCTGATGATGGTCTGGAGCGGGAAATCAATAGAGACCTTGACCTGCGCTATAATCCAGGCGGAGGCTGGCGCAGTCGGCTTAACTATTATGATGGTGAGAGGGAAAGTCCTACAGACCCTTTAAAAAGCAGACAGGGAGGGGAATTTTCAATCTCCAAAAGAAGCGGTTATTATGATTTCACTTTTTTACTGGAGCAGTATTCTCCCCGCCTGACAGAAGATGACCAGGTTAACTTTTCCCGACTGCCGGAGCTTTCTCTCGACTATAATCCACCGGGGGCTTTTTCCTACCTCGGTCAGCTGGGGCGTTATTACGAAGATGCCAGTGGAGTAGAAGGTTACCGGATTCGCGGGGAAGCAGAATACAGTGACTCTTTTTCCCTGCCTTTAAATAGTTATCTGAGAGTCAGCCAGGAATTCAGCAGCAGTGCCTATCAGATTGAAGGCAGAGAATATGACCGAATTCCCAACCAGCAGCATTCTGAAACCGGCCTGCGGCTGAGGACAAATTTAGGCCGCAGCTTAACTCTGCGCAATAACTATACATATCGAGAGCAGTGGGGCTATACCCCCTTTGAATTTGATGAGGTGGAAAGAAAAAATGAGCTTGAAAATGAGCTTAATTATCAAATTTCTCCCTATCTAGATTTTGACCTGGAAGGCGGTTATGACTTTCTTGATTATCAGTATCTGCCGCTGGAAGCATATCTGGACTTAAACCCGACCGAAAATTGGGAGCTTAAGCTTGGAACTCGTTATGACTTGAATAATATGCTTTTTGATGATCAACTAATTTTCAGCAGTACTTATGAGAGCGAGCGCTGGGAGCACCGGCTGGGGCTTGAATATGACCTCAATTCCTCCCGGCTTGAAGAAATTGACAATCAGCTGATTTATGAGCTGGAAGGAGACTGGGGCTGGTATCTGGAGAGTAATTTGAGTATCGATTATGACTATGATCAGCAGATCAGGGAGGCCAATATTCAGCTCAATAAGAGATTCCACTGCCGGGAGCTTAAGTTTAGCTATGATTATCTGCGGGAGGAATTTACTGTTCAGTATTCAATCGATCTTTTCCCCGCCGATCCAGTTGGCTTTACTAAAACAGAAGACGATCTGATTTTTGAATCACGGATAGAAGACCGCCTTAAAAGCGGTGATTTGTAGAAAGGAGAAATTCGATGCAGGCTAAAAGAGTAATCTTATCAGTTATAATAATTTTAATTTTAGTTTTCAGCTTCTCAGCTTCCGGGCTGGCCCAGTCTGAGCAAAATACTGAGCAGTCAGCAGAAGTCGAAGAGTCAACAGAAAATGAAGATGCAGTCTATATCAACGCCTCCCGCCTGGAATATCAGGAGGAAAAAACACTTTTGAGTGGTGGAGTTCGAATCAGAAAAGATGAGACCATAATTAATGCCCTCCAGGGTGAGCTGTTTAGAGATGAGCAGAAGATGATCTTAAAAGAAGAAATTGCAGTCGAATATCCTGACGGCAGAGTTAAATCAAAACTGCTGACTGCTTTTTTAGAAACTGAAGAATATATTTTTGAAAATGAAGCAGTACTTAATTACATTTTATCTGACGGAGATGAAATGGTTCTGCACAGTGATTATCTAAAAATAACCGGGGACAATAATTCATTTACTGCTGAAGAAAATGTGGAGATTGATTATGACGGCCAGAAATTTAGAGGCGACAAAGCCAACTATAATGGCGAAACTGAAATGATGGAGCTGACAGGTAATGTGGAGATCGAGGAAGACCGCGACTGGGTGCGCAGTGATCGAGCAACCTTCAACCTAAAAGAAGGGGGAGAAGGCTATACTGCAGAGGGTAATGTCGAAATTAAGATGATGCTGGATTAATCTAATATTTGGTTTGCAGAAAAAGACTGACTTAAAATTTCAAGGGAGAGAGGTAAAGCGATGGGCCTGATATTAACAATTTTAACAGCAGTATTATTGACCGCGGCCAATTACTATATGCACCTCTATTTTTTGACCTGGATTGCTTTTTTGCCCTTTCTCTATTATCTTTATCACTACAGGCCGGGAATGAGATATAAAAAGATTTTTTTGAGCGGCTGGAATCTCGGATTCTGGATTCTACTTTTCTCAGGCAATTTTATGTATCATTCAATTAAATTATATACCGGGGCGCCACTGCCAATTATTATTTTACTTTTAGTGCTGCTTTTTTTGCTGCTTGCTTTAAGCTACGGCATCTTTTTTCTCATTTATTTTTACCTGGAGCAGCGCCTTTTGGCAGCTGAAGGTTTTAATCCTTTTTTCTTTGCCGGCTCCTGGACTCTCTTTGAGCTGGCCCGCCATTATCTGCTCTTCTTTTTCCCAATTGCCAACCCTGCCTACACTCAGGCTGAATTTTTGGCGTTTATTCAGCTGGCTGATCCGGGAGGAATCTGGCTTTTAACTTTTATCCTGATTCTGGTTAATGGGCTGCTCTTTCAGATTATTTTAAAGAAAAATTTCAAAAAAATACTGGTGCTCGGACTTTTGATAGTGCTTATTTTTAGTTTTTCTCATTACAGTCAGCAGAAGCAGCTGGCTGAAAGCAGCAACATTTCAGAAAAGATAGAGATCGGGATTATCACCAGCGAAATTAAGCAGCAGGAAAAATGGAGTTCCAGGCAGCTGGAGCAGAATATTGAGCTGACTTTAAATGCGGCTGATAAATTAAATCAGACGAGCCTGGTTATTGCTCCGGAAACAAATCTTACCTTTGATTTTCATCGAAATCAGCATTACCGGCAGCTTTTTTTAGAAAGACTGGCAGCAGAATTTGAAACTCCAGTTCAGATTGGTTCTCTAGCCTCTAAAGATTCAGGCAGCAGCCGCTACAATAGTTCCTATTTGCTTTCAGAGGAGGGAGAAGTACTTGCTCGTTACGATAAAAATCTGCTGCTTTATTTTGGTGAGACCTATCCCTTTTTGGAGCTTTTAAACAAGTATACACCTTATTATTTCTCATCCTTAGAAGCGGGAGACGAAAGAGTTATCTTTAAAAGTGGAAACTTAAAGTGGAAAACCGTAATTTGTTCAGAAATATTATATCCGGCTTATGTTAAAACAGAAAAGGAAGTTGATTTTATAGTCAATCAGACAAATGAAGCCTGGTTTAATGAAAGCAGGCTTTTAAAAAATATAATGTGGCAGGCTGCAGTATTGAGAGCAGTCGAAAACAGAATGCCGGTTATTAAAACAGGAAATCAGGCTCACAGTGGGATTATTTATCCTTCCGGTGAGTACAAGAAAGTTGATCCTGCAGAAAATTATCATAAATTAAAGTTAAATTAATTTGCCAAAAACTCTTTTCAGATCAGGCCTTTTTCTGATATAATCAACTCAAGAAAATGTTTTCAAAAATTATTATTTTATTTATTGGGAAAAAAATTCAAAATTTGAGCCGGCCGAAAAAAAGAAAATAGCTATTTAGAGTGGATATATTTAAATCAATATCCACATTTTTTATCTCTAATTATTTTTAATTTTCTTTTTATTTAGTCAGGTGTATAGTTATTGATTTTTTAAACAAAATTTGGAGGTGCAGAGATGGCAATTAAGGAAGTTAAGAAATTTCCTATTGGTGGAATCCACCTGCCTGAGAAAAAAGGGCTGACAAGTGATCAGCCGATCAAAATAATGCCGGATCCGGTAGAGGTAGCGATTCCCTTAAGCCAGCATATTGGTGCTCCAGCGGAGCCTATTGTTAAAGCTGGCGATAAAGTTAAAAAGGGTGAATGTATAGCAGAATTGCAGGGGAAGATTTCGGCTCGAGTTCATTCCAGTATTAATGGAACAGTTAAAGGAATTGTCGAGCGAAAAATGCCTGGTGAAGGAAGTTATCAGTGTATTTTAATTGAAAAGGATAAAGAAGAGGTTGAGCTGGAAAAAGAAGAAATAGATCGAAAGCTCCTGCCTGAAGTAGAGACAATTAGAAAGCGGGTAGAAGCAGCCGGGATAATTGGAATGGGAGGGGCTGGTTTTCCAACCCATGTTAAACTTAGTCCACCTCCGGAAATGGAAATTGACACAGTAATTATCAATGGAGCCGAGTGTGAGCCTTTTCTGACAGTTGATCACCGCCTGCTCCTGGAAGAATATGAAGATTTGTTTAGAGGTCTGGAGCTGATCAAAAAGGCAGTTGGAGCTGAAAATGGGATTATTGCAATTGAGTTAAACAAAAAGGATGCAATTGAAAAATTACAGCAGAAAGCTGCTGACTGGCCCGGAATTGAGGTACAGGCACTGGATACTCGTTATCCTCATGGAGCCGAAAAACATCTGATCAAAGCTGTTTTAGATCGAGAAGTTCCCAAGGGGGAGCTGCCGATGGCGGTTAATGTGGTTGTTAATAATGTGCAGACTGCAGTCAAAATTGCCAGAGCAGTTGATTTTGAAGAAGCAGTAATTGACCGGGTGCTGACTGTTAGTGGTGAGGCCTTAAAAACCCCTTCTAATTTAAGGGTTCCGATCGGAACTTCAGTTCAGGATGTAGTAGAATTTTGTGGTGGTCCAAAAGATAAAGAAGACTATCAGATTATTGTGGGGGGACCGATGACAGGAATGAATATTGATGACTGGACAATTCCGGTAACCAAAGGAACTTCCGGGGTAGTTTTAATCACTGCTGAAGAATATGCAGATAGCGAAACCCGTCCCTGTATTAGATGTGGTAGATGTGGTGAAGTCTGTCCTATGTACCTGGCGCCAAATAGGATAACTGCTTTTATCAATAATGATCTGCTTGAGCGTTCACTGGAAGTTGGCTTAATGGACTGTATAGAATGTGGTGCCTGTGCTTATATCTGTCCATCCAAAAGGCCGCTGGTCCGCTGGTTAAAACGAGGGAAGGCAGAGCATAGAGCAAATCAAAAATAAAAGAGGTGGTATTTAAAAAATGGCAAATTTATTTAGGTCGAGTGGGCCTCATATAGAGAGCCCAGAAACTATAGAAACCAACATGTGGAGTGTAGTAATAGCACTGATTCCTGCTTTAATTGCGGGAACATACTTTTTTGGCTTATATGCACTGTATTTAGTTCTGGCCAGTGCTTTAAGTGCTGTTTTATTTGAAAAACCTTTTGTCAAAAGCAAAGCCACCTTTGGAGATGGGAGTGCTTTTCTGGCGGGTATTTTACTTGGCCTGACTCTACCACCTGTGGTTCCCTGGTGGATACCAATTCTGGGTGGATTCTTAACAGTTGTGGTTGGGAAACACTTATTTGGTGGGCTGGGCAGCAATATCTTTAACCCGGCTTTAGTTGCCAGAGCAATTTTGCTTTTATCCTATCCTGCCTTAATGATCGAATGGGTAAGTCCGGTTGATGGAGTTTCAGCGGCCACAGCTCTGCAGCTGGGGAGTGATTCCTTTAGTTATACTGAACTGATAATCGGAAATGTTCCGGGCAGTATTGGCGAAACTTCTGTTATTGCTCTGCTAATTGGTGGAGCTTATTTGTATCTTAAAGATTATATTGATCTGAGGATTCCGCTTTCTTTTGTAGCCGGTGCGGCTGGAGCAGCGATGCTTTTTGGTCAGGATCCAGTTTTTGCCGTATTTTCCGGAGGTCTAATTTTTGCTGCTATCTATATGGCAACAGATATGGTAACTTCTCCGGTTGCTAAATGGGCAAAGATAGTTTATGGTCTTGCAGGAGGATTTTTAACAATTTTTATCCGCCGCTATACCCCTTACCCTGAGGGAATAACCTTTGCAATTTTGATTATTAACGGAGCTTCTTATTTTCTAGATAATGCTTTTGAGGAACCGCATTTTGGCGAAGTTGAGTATGTTAAGAAAAGAGTTGCTCACTTCAGTGCAATAATCATGGCGGCTGTATTAATTTTACTTGTGGGCATGACTTTAATCGATGATGACGACCCCTATCCCGGTAGTTTAACCTACAATCATTTAAAAGAAGCGGTGCCGGCAGCAGAAAGCTTTGAAATAATAGAAAGAGACGATAATGATATTTTATTTGCAGCACGAGCAGAGGAAGAAATTATTAAAGACCTTGTTTACATATCTCGTAATGGTTTTGAAGCTCCAATAGAGCTTTTATTGAGTCTGGAGCCAGCAGGTAGTATAGATAAAATTCAAATTATTAATGAAAGCGAATCACCAACCCTGGGAGCCAGAATAAAGGATCAGGAATTCCTGTCTCAGTTTAGAGAATTTACAACTGCTGAGGCTGATCAGGTTATGGCAGAAACTGATATGATCAGTGGAGCTACTTATTCTTCTCAAACAGTCTCTCGAGGAGTTCAGGCTGGTCTGAGGCTTTTAATTGCAGAAAAGGAAGCTGGACTGCAGGATGGAGTCTATCAGGGACAGGCTGAAGGAGCACAGGGAGATATTGTCCTGGAGATTACAGTTGAAAATGGAGATATAGTTGATCTAGAGATTCTGAAAGAGCAGGAAACCGAGCATCTGGCTGAGCCAGCTTACGAAGAGCTAGAAGCTCAGCTCTTAAGAGAACAAACTGCTGATTTAGATGTTATATCCGGTGCAACTTATACCAGTGAAGCATATATGGAAGCAGTACAAAAAGCAATCGATCAGGCTTCCCCGGAATCCAGTACTGATGGTGATTTTGAAGCTGGAACTTACCAGGGCTCAGCTCAGGGCCACTCCGGTCAGATCGAATTAGAAGTTGTTGTTGAAGCTGGAGAAATTACCGAAATTGAAGTCTTATCCCAAAATGAAACTGAGGGTCTTGGTGATGATGCAATTGAAGAGATTGCAGCTCAAATTATTTCCGAGCAGAGCCTCGAAGTTGACTCGGTTTCTGGAGCTACTAATTCTTCAGAGGGGACAATTAATGCAGTTAGGAATGCTTTAAACTCTGATTCGGAGTCAGCTGAGACCGATGCTGGTTCTGAAGAAGATTCAGAAACAGACACTGATTCTTCAGCAACCTGGGAGGAAGAAGACTCTGAGGGAGAGGAAGAAACTGCAGCTGAAGCAGAAAGTGAAAGTGGTCTGATCGGCTTAGCTGACCTCAACTTAGAAAACGGAGAATATCGGGGTTCAGCTGAGGGGCACCGAGCTCCGATAGAAGTCAGCGTCTTAGTTGAAGCTAATGAAATCAATGAGATTAGAATAGTGTCTCAGGAAGAAAGTCCCGGTATTGGAGATGAGGCAATGGCAGAACTGAGTCAAAATCTACTTGCCGAGCAGAGTCTGGAAGTAGATCTGGTTTCAGGAGCCACCAATTCTTCTGAAGCTTTTCTAAAGGCGATAAATAATGCACTTACAGGTGAAAGGTACGGCAGCCTTGAAGAAGCTGAAGATCTGCAGACAGCTAAGGAAATTCTTGCAGCTGAAGAGGATTCTGATACTGATTCTTCAGCAACCTGGGAAGAAGAAAGTACAGAAGAAACAGATGAAGAAGCTGTAGAAGGAGGTTCCAATGGATAAAAATCTAACAATACTCGAAAAAGTAATGCTGATGGGGCTTTTGCCACTGCTGGGAGCTACCAACAATTTAAAACAGGCTTTAATCACAGCTATCAGTGCAGTTTTGATTTCGCTTTTAATAAAATTCTTTGCCAGATTTATGACTGAAAGGGAGGATTATCACTGGTATTTACTGATTGGAGTTGGTATTACCCTAAGCTATGTTTTTTACATAGCAGTTATCGATATCTTTCCGGAATTAGAAATCTATGTTAACAACTATTTACTGCTGCTTGGCGTAACTCCACTGATATATATTGGAGCCAGCAGAAGTGAGAATGAATTTTTCGCCTATCAGAAGGATTTCTTTATCCTGATGATTTTTGTCGGTGCTCTGCGTGAACTATTAGGTAGAGGCAGTATTTTTTCTATTCAGCTGACAGCAGCGGGTTATCCACCTTTGGGTTTTGTCAAAGATTTCCCCGGAGCGTTTTTAATAGTCAGCATCATTTATCTGCTGGTAGAGCTTTCACGTAAGGATAAAAAAAACCTGAGGGAAGGAAGTGAGAAAGTTGTCTGAGTTATCTCGTCTATTTTTGAATTCATTATTAAGTGAAAATATGAGTCTTGCTTTTTTCCTGGGGATATTATTTATGATGGTTGAATCAGGCTCGATCAAAAAAACAGCGGTCAAAGGTTTAAAGTATGTGAGCACAGTTTTTGTAATTAATATACTGGGCTGGTTTTTACACAGCTTTTTACCATCAGGTCTGGATCCACTCAACCCGGCAATATTTTTTATTACAACAGTGCTCGGGGTTACCGTTCTCAAATACTGGGGTGAGCTGAAAGGGGAGTGGTTTGGGCTGCCTAAATTCATCCTGGCTATTGGACCGCTTTTTGGTACCCAGCTGTTGATTCAGAATGGAGCTTATGTTTATGCAGAGATGATGACAGTAAATACAGCCTATATTCTGGGCGGCTATATTCTTTTTGTGCTGATTGCGGCCATTAAAGAAGAAATTATCATTTCTGATGCAGCACCTGTTTTTAAAAGTTATTCGACTCTGCTGGCTGCAATTGCAATGCTGGCCCTGGGAGTAATTGGGATACAAATTATCTAATCAAATTTAATAATTCCTTCAGATGATGCCGACAGTTCAAACTGTCGGTTTTGCTGTTGTTTTAAACCCAAAAATGTTATAATATGAATAGTAATAGTTATATATGTAAATTAAGGAGGGATTACTATCTCTGCAGCTAAAAGCAGTACCTTTAAAATTATTGATTTAGAAAGTGGTATGATAACTAACGAGGAAGTCCGGAGTGAGTTTGGCGGTGTCTTAATCCCACCCGGCACCCGGTTAAATAGAAAGCTCATTGATCAGTTAAAAGAAACTGAAATTAAAGAAATTCAAATAAAAACAGCTGCCGTAATTGAAGCAGAAAAGGATAAAAAAGTAATTGCTAAAGAAAAATATGAAAAAAGTCTCGATGATTTTTCTGAAGCTTATAAAAAAGCCTACTATATGAAAAAGGTTGATTTTAGAACAGTTAGAAGTCTGACTGAAGAGGCAATGGAGATTTCTCAATATCTTGATTTAGAAGATATTCTAAAAATAACTCGTGATATTGATATGTACACTTATTCTCATTCTCTCCATGTTGGAATTCTGGCCCATAAGTTTGGAAACTGGTTAAATCTAACAGAAAACAAAATCTGTAATTTGACCACCTCAGCTCTGCTTCACGATATTGGCAAAAGCAGAATTAAAAAAGAAATAATAACCAGGCCGGCTCCTCTGAGCCCAGAGGAATATGAAGAGGTCAAAAAACATTCCGAATATGGTTATAAACTTCTCAAAAAAAGTAACCGTTTTTCAAAAAGTATAATGGCCGGAGTTTTAACCCACCACGAGCGCTACCATGGAGGTGGTTATCCCCTTGGTCTAAAAAAGGAAGAAATTCCTTTATTCGGGAGAATTATTGCTATCTGTGATACTTTTGATGCCCTGACAACTGACCGGCCCTACCAGAAAGCAGTTTCACCATTTACTGCAGTTAAAATAATGGAAGAGGATTTTGATTCCTTTGATCACAGGCTGAAGATGCTTTTTATAGAAAAAATTCCTTATTCACTGATTGGTGATCGCGTAGTTCTGAGCAATGATCAGCTGGCACGGGTGGTGTTTATTAATCCCTCTCATCCGGAATCACCAATAGTTAAAACAGAGGATGAGTATCTTGATTTAAGCAGTCAGAGTGAGCTGAGTATCAAAAAATTACTTAGAGACCTTGAACAGATGGAAGAAATGATGGAAGAAGCTGAGCAGAATTAAAGTTGAGGAGATCTTATGAATTTTTTATCTTTTTTACCAACAGGAATCATAATCTTAAATATAATTTTTATCATCCTTTTGATCTTTTTTGAAAGAAAGGATCCGACTGCAACCTGGGCCTGGCTCTTAATTTTAACTTTAATTCCAGTACTGGGCTTTGTTCTGTATCTATTTTTAGGTTTAACCCCTAAGAAAAGGAAGCTTTTTCAGCGGAAACAGGAAGAAGATGAGTTAAAAAAATATGATGGCAAACTTATTGCCGCAGAACTAAAGGAAAGAATTAAGGATTTTGATCATCTGGAGCAGAGTATAATTAGGCTGGCTTTTGAAAATGATCTGCCGGCAGGACTGGGCTACAATCAGCTCGATATTTATACCAGCGGCCGAGAAAAGTTTGCTGATTTATTTGAAGATATTAAGAATGCCGAAAAATTTGTACATGCTAATTATTATATTATTAATGATGATCAGCTTGGTGATCAGTTTATGCAGCTTTTAACTAAAAAGGCGGCAGAAGGAGTTGAGGTCAGGCTGCTCTATGATCGAATGGGCTGCAGAAATCTTTCGCGCTATACAATTTTCGAACTGGAAGATGCCGGCGGTAAAGCGGTTCCTTTTGCTCCCTTTGTCCTTGATATGAATTACCGCAACCACCGCAAGAATGTGGTAATTGACGGCCAGATCGGGTATCTGGGAGGCATAAATATTGGTGATGAATATCTGGGAGAGAGCCGCAGATTTGGTGACTGGCGTGACACTCACCTGCGTTTAAAAGGTGAAAGTGTTGACAGCCTTCAATATCGTTTTCTTTTAGACTGGAGCTTTGCCAGTGGTAATGCCCTGATGCGGAAGCAAAAATATTTCCCTGAAAAAAAATCTAGAGGAGATGTAGCTGTCCAGATTGTCAGCAGTGGGCCTGACTCTAAAGAGGCTGAAGTCAAGTCCCTCTTTTTGAAGATGATCTATGAGGCCGAAAAGTCAATTTATATTCAGACCCCTTATTTTATTCCCGATCAATCGATGCTGGAAGCTCTAAAAATTGCCGCTCGCTCTGGAGTTGAGGTTAAAATTATGATTCCAGACCGGGGAGATCATCCCTTTGTCTATGCCGCCAATAACTCTTTTGTCGGTGAACTTTTGGATGCTGGAGCCCGCTGCTACCGTTATAAAAAGGGCTTTCTGCACAGTAAAACTCTCTGTATTGACAGCCGGGTTCTTTCGATCGGAACAACCAATATGGATGTCCGCAGTTTTAAATTAAATTTTGAGATAAATGCCTTTATCTATGACCGGGAGCGGGCCAGATATCATAATCAAATTTTTGCAGAGGATCTAGAGAATTCGGAGGAAATAACAAAAGAGATTTTTGAAACCCGGGGCTGGACAATGAAGCTCAGGGAGTCAGTTTCAAGACTTCTTTCACCGATTCTTTAATCTGGCTCTTAATAATTATTATAGTCTCAAATAAATATTGATTAATCTAGCCGCCCTTTTTGGGGCGGTCTTTTTTTTATATAGGAAATTATGCTTTTGCAGGAATGTGGATAAATTTGTAGAAGGATAAAAATATTATGAGCCCAAAACAAAGAGGAAAGCACATTAAAGTTAAAACAATATTGAATGATCACTGGGAAGTGTTTAAGATTAAACATCTTCCAGGTAGAGTGCCTGCTGATATGTTAAACCATGTAATTGATCAGGTAGAAAAATCAATGAAATGTGGTAATCCAGAGAATGGTTATGCTAAATATAAATGCCTGGACTGTGGTGAAGAGCATATTGTTAGCTTCAGCTGTAAAAGTAGGTTCTGCTCTAGATGTGGTAAAGTTTATGTAGATAAATGGGTAGACAAACAGGTTGATATGATCTTAGATGTCAGCCATAGACACATGGTATTTACTGTTCCAGAAGAATTAAGAGGATATATTTATTGGCAGAGAGATATCATAAAAGAATTAAGTGATAAAGTAGCAGAATTAATTCAGCGATATATAGATAAAAAAGGTAAAATTCATGAATATGAAGCTGGAATAATAACAGTAGTTCATACATTTGGCCGTGATATGAGCTTTAATCCTCATGTGCATGCGTTAATAGCAGAAGGTGCATTAGATAAATATCATCAGTGGAGTAAAGTAGGATATTTTTCCTACAAATATTTAAGAAAAGCCTGGCAGAAAGTACTTTTAGATATCTTTAAAGAAAGATTTTCTGATAATCCAAAGGTTCAAAATCTAATTAGATATTTCTATAGAAGATACAAAGAAGGCTTTTATGTCAATGCAGAAAGTAGAATGAATAGTGCTCGAGGAGCAGCAAAATACATAGGAAGATATTTAGCCAGACCAGCTATTGCAGAATATAGAATTTTAGAGTATGATGGGAAAAAGGTAAGGTTCTGGTATGAAGATCATAAAACAAAAAAGAGAGTGGAATTAGAGCTATCAGCCATGAAATTTATTGGCAGAATAATAATGCATATTCCACCTAAATATTTTAAGATGACCAGACGATATGGGCTCTACAGAAGAGGCTATAACAAAAGAGTAAAAAAGATAGTAGCTCTGTGGAAATACATGAAAAGAAGACAATTAAGACTAATCATGCACCATAAAAAGACCATATCATTAAGCTGGAGAGAAAGAATGATAAAAAGTTTTGGTAAAGATCCAGTCAGATGTAAAAACTGTGGTAAAGAAATGGTCTTGTATGAGATCTGGCATCCATTATATGATTTTCTGTATCATATAGAACATACCGATGATAGTGGAAGATATATTAAAAGCAATAGTTGGGAGGTTGATCCAAGATATGAAAGAAAAAAACTGGCAAGAAAATATGGAGATCCCATTCCATTCCCCAGAAGACACAGACAAAGAGTGGTATAAGTTTGAATGTCCTAAGTGTGGGGAAGAAGATGAAGTCCCAGGTTATGTGATAGATGAGTTTGCAATGGGAAAAGATTTGAAAGAAGGAGAAATGCCAGGAGTGGCATGTCCTGAATGTGGTGCAGAAATGAAGTTTAAATACACATTTGAAAGATAAAACCCTACTAAAGAAATATTAATTAACTTCTATAGTAGGGTGGCCGTTAGGCCATTTTGTTCTGGGTATTATAATAATTTTACTTCATTTCCAAATTATTCTATGATATACTTTTTATAGTATAAATATTAGAAAAGGAGGAAATTTAATGCAGCAGTTTGATGTGACGGCTCATAATTATGATTTCGTTTTTAAAGATTCTTTTAGTCTCTTTAAAAATGATATTGGCGATTTTTTAAAGGTGGAGCTGCCTGGAATTGATTCTTATCTGGAGACTGAGTTTGCTGAGATTGAAACAAGTGCGGAAAGGATGGATTTAAATTTTAAATTAGAAGATGGTTCAATTTTGCATTTAGAAGAAGAGATAGAGGTTTCTGTTGATGATTTGATTCGTTTTGCTTCCTATGATCTAAAGTTGTATAATAGATATAGAGATAAAATACGGACAATAATTTTATGTATTAAAGGTTATCCCGCTGCTGAGGCAACTTTTAATGCCGGGAGTCTGGGCTACAACACAATTGTTGTTAACATGTCTGATAAAGATGGTAAAGAAAAGATGAAAGAATTAAGAGAAAAAATAGAGAAAGGTGAAGAAATTAATTACCTGGAATTAATATTTCTACCTTTAATGAATAGTGACCAGGATATGGTTAAACGGGTTAAAGAGACTATTGAGCTGGAGAAGCAGCTAGAAGTTGAACAGAATCTAAAAAATAATATTGTTGCTTTAACATTTGTGTTATGCGATAAACTTTTAAGTGATCAGGAAATCTCAGAAATATGGAGGGATTACAAAATGGTAAGAATATTTAAATATGCAGAAGAGCAGGGGAAGAAAAAAGGAAAAGACGAAGGAAAACAAGAAGAAGCAAGGATGCTTATGATCAGACAAATAAAAGCAAAATTTGGTAATGCAGATAATGAAATTATTGATTTAATTAACAAATCTGAGTTAAGTAAAATTGAAGACTTAAGTGAGAAAATTGTAACTGTAGATTCTAAAGAAGAAATAATTGATTTTTTGAAGCATTAAAATAGGAGCAAGTTAGTAACCGGCTGGGATTAAAATCTCTGCCGGTTTTTATATTTATCAAAACTTTTCTTAAATTTTTTGATTTTGTTGCACAAACTATTTACCTCAATTAACTTGAGTGATATAATAAGGATTGTATTGTGTCAACAATTATATATGTAGAAGGTGATAAAATGCTCTGCGAAACTCCATGTTTTCTAAATTCTTTAGCATATAAAAGTGTGATCTTAAATAAAGATTTGGAAATCATATTTATAAACAATGACTGGAAAAAATATATTTCACAAACAGATAAAGTAATTAAAAATAACAGTATCGGCTTAAATTATATTGAGCTAATCAAAAGTCTCAATAATTCTGCAGCAGATTATTCTGCTGAGATAAATTCTGGAATCAAAGCTGTCGTCAAAAACAAAAAAGACAAGTTCGAGTTAGAATATCATGATTCATCTTCGGAAAATAAATCCTGGGTAAAGATGATAGTTACTCCTTTTGCTGAGGGAGTTTTAATCATGCATGAAGATATAACTGACAGGAAAAATTATGAAGAAGCATTACAAATAAGAGAAGAACAGTATAAAAAGATTTTCAACACTGCTCCGATTGGGATGCTAGTTGAGGATCCAGAAGGAAAGATACTGGAAGTTAATGAAGAACTGTGTGAGATGACCGGTTACAGCAAAGATGAGTTAATAGGAGATAGTATTTTTAATAAACTTGTTGTTCCTGATAGAATTGAAGAAGCAAAAAAAGATATCGAAATAATACTAAGCGGTCAGGATTTAGAATTTAATCTTGATAATATTAATAAAAATGGAGAGCACTATTATACTCATTTTAAAGAAACTAAAATTAATCTACCTGATAAAGGAACAGGTATTTTATCAATGCAGGTAGATCTGACAAATCTGAGAATGAAAGAAAAGAAACTTGAGTTTTTAAGCTATAATGATCAGTTAACAGGACTCTATAATAGGGCATATTTTGATCAGGAGTTAAAAAGGCTGGATAATCAAGATGAGCTGCCGCTAAGTTTGGTGGTTATTGATGTTAATGGTCTGAAGATGATTAATGATGTCTACGGCCATTTGGCAGGAGATGAACTGATCAAAAGTGCTGCAGCTGTGCTTAAGTCATGTTTGAGAGACGAAGATATTTTAGCAAGATTTGGCGGTGATGAGTTTGCTCTAATCTTACCTCAGACTCCTAAAAAAGATGTTGAGAAAATAATAAAAAGAATTAAAGAAGAAAGCACTAAGGTTGAGGTTGAAGGAAATAAGTTATCTTTAGGTATCGGTTTTGCGACTAAAACTAAGCTGGAAGAAGAGATTGAGCAGATATTTGAGCAGGCTGATGATAATATGTATAAAGATAAACTGGTTAAAAATAAGGACAGCAAAAGTAATATTATAAAGAATTTAATGATTACTCTGGAAGCCAAAAGCAATGAAAATAAAGAACATGTTCAGCGGCTGGAAGAATTAGCAGTTAAATTGGGGCAGAGGCTCAATTTAAGTTATGAACAGCTGAGTAATCTATCTCTATTAGCTTCGATCCATGATATAGGTAAAGTAACAATTTCTGAGGGGATTTTAAAAAAGCCGGATAAGTTAAACAAAGATGAATGGGAAACAATGAAAAAGCATGCTGAAAGAGGCTATAAAATAGCAAGCTCTACTGAAGAATTTTCAGTTATTGCTAAATATATTTTACACCACCACGAAAAATGGGATGGAACTGGTTATCCGAATGGTTTGAAGGGAGAAGAGATCCCACTTTTCTCCAGGATAATTGCGATAGCTGATGCCTATGATGTGATGACCCATGCCAGACCTTACAGTGAGCCATTGTCAAAAAAAGAGGCTTTAAAAGAAATAAAGAAATGTTCAGGAAGCCAGTTTGATCCTGAGCTGGTAGAGGAATTTGTTGATTTAATATTAGAAGATTAATTTATACATTAAAACAATTTAAATATTGCCCTTGATTATGGAAAAGAAAGTGGAAGTCCATATCTTTTCTTCAATCAGGAAATGAAAGAACAGATAAAAAGAAAAGATAATCTAGAAAGTGAATTAAGAGAAAGCATTCGTCTAGAAAATGATAAAATATATCTCGAATATCAGCCAATCTATGATTTAAATAAGAATAAAGTAGTTGCTTTTGAAGCTCTTGCCCGGATGCAGTCCAGTCAATATGGTAGAGTTGCGCCAGATGAATTTATTCAGATCGCTGAAGAAAAGCACTTAATTATATCACTGAGTCGACTAATTCTTAAAAAAGCAGCTAAATTTTCTGCTGATCTGGAAAAAGCTGGATTTGGAGAAGTCAAGATATCAGTTAATATGTCAGGACTGGATATTATACAGGAAGATTTCACAAAAAAAGTTATAGAAATAATTAATAATGCTGGTATAAAAGCTGAGAATATTAAAATTGAAATTACGGAATCTGTTTTGCTAAATAATTTTGAGATTATTAATTCGAAACTAGCAAAATTAAAAGAAGCAGGTATCACAACTGCTCTGGATGACTTTGGTACAGGCTATTCTTCTTTCTATAGATTAACAGAGTTAAATATTGATCTGATAAAAATTGATAAGTATTTTATTAACAAAATAACTAAAGGAACAGAAAATAATATTGTTGCTGCTGCAATTATTGACTTAAGTCACAGTCTTGGCTTGACTGTGGTTGCAGAAGGTGTGGAAACGGATGCCCAGAGAGAATATCTAATAGAAAAGAACTGTGATTATATACAGGGCTATTTATTTAGCAGGCCACTGCCGGAAAAAGAGGCTGTTTCACTTTTGAAATCAGAGAATTGATTTGGCTCTTAAATAAAGCAGAAGGTCCAGAAATATTGTGGAATGAAAGCAAAGACACTGAGGTAGAGGAATTTAAAAGTGAGATTGGGATTCTAGTCAAAAAAAGATAGAATTTAATCTAACAGGTTGAAGTATTAAATTGGGGAAGTTAAATTACCCGGCGGGGATTAAAATTCCAGCCGGGTATATTTATTTAAACTTCAGTTGTTTACTTAACTAAGTTAAAGTGATAAAATATTGATGAGATTATTATCTGAAAAATGAGTTTTCATTAAAAAGTTTTGGGAGGCTAGAAATGAAGAGTCGGGTCTTTGTAAGAGCAAAAAATAAATTTAAAGAAATAGAAATTACTGATATAAATAAACCTGTTATTTCAGAAAAATTTTTAAATAAGTGGCAGAATATCTTAAATCTAATCACAGATTTAGTTAATATTTCTGCAGCTTTGATAATGAAAATAAATTCGGAATCAATAGAGGTTTTTCTTAAAAGTGAAAATAAGTCAAACCCTTATAAAATTGGAGAAGAAGTAGAGTTGGGTGAGGGCTTATACTGTGAAACTGTGCTGGGAGAGAATAAAGAGTTATACATAGAAAACGCCTTAAAAAATAAGATCTGGGAAAATAATCCTGATGTTGAGCTAGAAATGATTTCTTATTATGGTTTACCGATAAACTGGCCGGATAAAAAGTCATTTGGGACAATCTGTATCCTTGATAATGAGAACATAAAACTACGGAAAAAGGATAAAAAGCTGCTGCAAGAATTTAAAAACATAGTTGAAGAAGATCTCGAACTATTGATTAATCAGGTTGAACTAGTTGATCAAAAACGACTTTTCGAAAATTTATTCGACGAATCTCTGGAAGGGATTCTTTTAATGGATCAGGATTATAATGTACTCAAAGTTAACTCTAAGTTCGAAGAAGTTTTTGGTTATTCTGAGGCTGAGCTGCTGGATAATAATTTAGAAAATTTTATAATACCAGAATCCGAAAAAGAAAATTTTTATAAATATAAAAATCAGGTGCTGGCTAATAATAAAGTTGAAACAGAGGTGAGAAGAAAAACCAAAGAGGGGACAATTAAATATTTTTCTCTTCATGTTATTAAGGTTGAATTGATGGCCGGTAAATTAGGGATTTATGCTGTTTATGATGATATTACTGAGCAGAGAAAGCAGAAGGAAAAAATAAAATATCTTTCATATAAGGATTCTTTAACTAATTTATATAACCGGCGATTTTTTGAAGAGGAGATGAAGCGGCTGGACACAAAAAGGCAGCTGCCAATAAGCATTATTATGGCAGATGTTAATGGGTTGAAGATAATTAATGACAGTTTTGGTCATCAAAAGGGAGATCAGTTATTAGTTAAGACAGCTAAAATTTTAAAGTCGACTATCAGAGATGAAGACATTTTGGCCCGTCAGGGTGGAGATGAATTTGCCATAATTTTACCGAAAACAGATCGAAAATCTGCCCAGCAAATAATAAATAGAATTAAAAGGAAGTGCGAAAAAACTGAAGCTGATGAACTGCGGGTTTCAATTGCCCTGGGAACTGCCACCAAGACTGAAGAAATTGAGGATATAGAAGAAATTTTAAAACAGGCTGATAATGATATGTATCAGAACAAATTATCAGAAAGCAGAAGTACAAAGAGTAAGATAGTAAAGGGCCTGGTTGATACCTTAAACGAAAAAAGTAATGAAACAAAGGAACATTCAGAGCGAATGAGTAATCTGGCAAAAGATTTTGGCAGATTTTTGGGACTTAATAATTCACAGCTGCACCGATTATCTCTGCTTGGCACCTTACATGATATTGGAATGATTACAATTCCTGAGTCTATCTTAAATAAACCAGATAAATTAAAAGCAGCCGAATGGAAGATTGTCAAAAAACATCCGGAAACAGGTTATCAGATTGCTTCAGCATCCGAAGAATTTACAATAATTGCTGAAGATATTTTAGCTCATCATGAGCGCTGGGACGGAAGTGGCTATCCGCGCAAGTTGAAACAGGAGAAGATCCCTTATCTGGCAAGAATAATTACTATTATAGATGCTTATGATGTGATGACCCATGATACTCCATATAAAAAGGCTGTAAGTAGTGAAGAAGCTCTACAAGAAATTGAAAAATGTGCTGGGGGTCAGTTTGATCCAGAATTAGCAGAGAAATTTATAGAGATGATGAGAAGATAATGAAATTATTGATTTTTTGAAACATTAATTTGAATATAAATATTATTTTTACCGGTTGGAGTTAAAAGTTCAGCCGGTTTTTGTTATTATATTAATTTTACTTTATTTCCAAATTATTCTATGATATACTTTTATTAGTATAAATATTAGAAAGGAGGAAATTTAATGCAGCAGTTTGATGTGACGGCTCATAATTATGATTTCGTTTTTAAAGATTCTTTTAGTCTCTTTAAAAATGATATTGGCGATTTTTTAAAGGTGGAACTGCCTGGAATTGATTCTTATCTGGAAACTGAGTTTGCTGAGATTGAAACAAGTGCGGAAAGGATGGATTTAAATTTTAAATTAGAAGATGGATCAATCCTACATTTAGAAGAAGAGATAGAGGTTTCTGTTGAAGATTTGATTCGTTTTGCTTCCTATGATCTAAAGTTGTATAATAGATATAGAGACAGGATTCGGACAATAATTTTATGTATTAAAGGTTATCCCGCTGCTGAGGCAGTTTTTAATGCCGGGAGTCTGGGCTACAACACAACTGTTGTTAATATGTCTGATAAAGATGATAAAGAAAAGATGAAAGAATTAAGAGAAAAAATTGAGCAAGGGGAAGAAATTAATTATCTGGAATTAATATTTCTTCCCCTGATGAATAGTGATCAGGATATGGTTAAACGGGTTAAAGAAACTATTGAACTGGAAGATAAGCTGGATGCTGATCAAAAATTTAAGAATAATTTGGCTGCTCTAACTATTGTGTTATGTGATAAATTTTTAAGCAGTGAAAATATGATAGAATTATGGAGGGATCGCAAAATGGTTAAATTTTTTAAATATGTAGAAGATCAGGGTAAGAAAAAGGGAAAAGAAGAAGGTAGAATTGAGGGAAAACAGGAAGAGGCAAGATTAATCCTGATGAGGCAAGTTAAGGCTAAGTTTAAGAATGCAGATAATGAAATTATTGATTTAATTAATGAAGCTGAGCTGAGTAAAATTGAAGATTTAAGTGAAAAAATTGTAACTGTAGATTCTAAAGAAGAAATAATTGATTTTTTGAAGCATTAATTTAAAAACAAATAGGATTTAATCAACCGGTTGAAGTTGAAAATTCAGCCGGTTTTGTTTATGGACATAAATTTATGGAATAAAGATAAAGGAGTACAGGTTAATGATATTACAGGATAAAACGGAATATGTAGATGAGATATTTGATGATAGATCAGTAAGTGAGATAACTATCAATAAAAGCAAATTTAATAACTGCAGTTTTAAAAATACCCGGCTAAAAGAAATAATGACAAAAGAATGTAATTTTGTCGAATGTGATTTTTCCAATTCTTATTTAAATGCCTCAGTTCATGAAAATTCAACCTTTTTAAATTGTAATTTTGAAGAAGCCAAGTTATTTAATGCAGAATTTGTGGACTGTAGAATGGTTGGCGCAAACCTAGTTGGTGCTGACCTGACTGCACTAAAAATAATTGGTGGAGACTGGTCATATGGTATATTTAGACATAATAATCTGTCGGGATTCGATTTCAAGAGAATAAAGTTTGCTGGCGCAGATTTTTATGGCTGTAATTTAAAAGAAACCAATTTTGGTGAATCTGATTTAAGTGGTGCTGTGTTAACAGAAGCAAAAATTAGTGGGGCCAATCTGCGGGGAGCTAAGATTACTGGTATTGATTTTAAAAACATAGAATTAAAGAATGTACATCTAGATTATATGCAGGCGGGGATAATAGTTGAATCACTGGGGGCCTTAATAGAATAGAATTTAATTGAAAGCAAAACAATATAATTTTTTTAACTTGAGTTTATATATATCTTCTAAAGATATTATAATTAAAAATATAAAAATGTAATTTTACCGGTATAATGCAGGAATACAAAGCCTGATGTATAATATAAGTATTATTACTAAAATGATGTCTGAGGTGAGCAATTAATGAAAAGCTTAATAGATAAGTTATCAATAGGAGTTGTAATAGCTGACCAACAGGGCCAGCTTCTTTTTACTAACCAGACTATTAGAGAAATGACTGGATATACAGAAGTTGAAATTAGAACAATGGAAGACTGGTATAAAAAGGCTTATCCAGATCCGGAATCTAGAAAAAAGGCCAAAAATTTTTTTCAATATGACATAGAAAATGATATTCAGGACCGAACATATAAAATTACAACTGCTGCTGGTGAGTATAAATATTTTAATTTCCGTTATTCACAATTAGATGATGGAAAGGTTCTCTTTGAGATTATAGACATTTCTCACCGAATTAAGCAAAAACAGGAGCTAAAAAATCAGAAGATAATATTTGAGAACCTCTTTACTAATTCTCTGGAGGGTATTGCTTTAATGGATTCAGAATTTAGAATACTGGATGCCAATAATAAGTTTGAAGAAATATTTGAGATTTTAAAAAATGATATTAAAGATGAGTTTGCTTTAGACGCCGTTAGTTTATATGAAGAACCAGAAAATATTGAGAGAGAAATCAATGCGATTTTAGAAAAAGAAGACTGGGAAAATGATGTGAGATTTAAAGTTAATAATAAAATTAAATACTGCAATGTTCATATTTTCTCTGTAGATAATAAGGAGCATGAGAGACTAATTTATGCTGCGGTTGATGATATTACTCAAAGTAAAGAACGAGAAAAAGAATTAAAGGAAGTTAAGGAAAGGCTGGAATTGGCTGTTTCTGGTGCTAATATCGGGATTTGGGACTGGAATGTGGCTGAAGAATATATTCATTTTAATGAAAACTGGGCTCAGATGCTGGGATATGAACTTTCTGAGCTTGAGAGTAACCTTAATACCTGGCTTAATTTAGTTCATCCTGAAGATAAAGAGCAGGCTTTAAAAGATGTAGAAGATCATCTGAAGGGTAACACTGAAAAATATTATAATGAGCATCGACTAAAAACTAAATCCGGTGACTGGAAGTGGATTAGAGATATCGGTAAGGTAACTGAAAGAGATGAAAAAGGAAATCCTGTCCGGATAGTAGGAGTTCATATTGATATAGATCAGGAAAAAAGAGCTGCAGCAGAAATTGAATTTCTCTCGAATCATGATGAACTAACCGGTCTTTATAACAGAAGATATTTTAATGAAGAACTTAAGCGATTGAGTAATTCTAGAAAATATCCGATCAGTATTATCGTTGGAGATATGAATAGTTTAAAAGATATTAATGACAATTATGGCCACAGCATGGGTGATAGATATATTAAAAGAGTTGCAGCAGCAATTAAAAGCTCTGTCAGAGCTGAAGATGTTGTTGCTCGAATTGGTGGAGATGAATTTGCAGTTATCTTACCTGAGACCGGTTATTCTAAGGCAGATGATATTGTTGATAGGATTTTAAAGAGAATAGAAGAAGACAATAAGTTTGAGGAACTGCCGGTGCCTTTAACTATTGCCCTGGGCTTTGAAACAACAAATTGTAATAACCATGATTCCAGTGTTGAAAATATTAGAAAATGTTACAATAAAGCTGATGAAAAGATGTATGAACAGAAATTTGCAGGTAGATGTTAATAAAGATAATTAAATATGATTATTACAGAGCTGGGGTTTTTAAATGAGACTTCAGCTTTATGACTTTACAGAACCTAAAAATGCAGATTTTGTCGACTTGTGAATAAAGGAAAAACCATATATTTCAAGAAGTATATATATTAGATGATGTTTGGATTAAGATGGTAATTTCAGAAAATCAAATTAAAGGTTTTATCATGGAGGATTATTTGTGAGGAAATATATTAGTGATATTAATCAAAACTATTCTTTGATCAAGTTGACTGAATATGCAGTAATTTTGTCTACTATTTTATTAACTATTGATCTTTTGAATTTACCTTTGAAATACTTATTAGGTGACAATAAGTTATTTATTTTTTTAATTGCTGGAGCAGTAATTATTCTGTTAATATTAAAAGGGATTGAATTTGGATTAATAGATACTTTAAAACTAACAACAGTCAATATAATAGATGCATTTTCTGTTACAATGATTTTTTCAAGTACTATATATTTGGTAATTGCTAGTTTTTATGGCTTTTTATTTTTATATAAAAGTATTAGTTTGTTTATTATAGTAATTATTTTTTTCTCTATTATATTAGGAAGAAGTATTTATTTAAAAAAGAAGAAGATAGAAGCAAAGAAATATACTCCTAATATTGTTGATCTAAAGGATATTTATAATGGTAATTTCAAGTTAGAAGAAGATCAACTTGTTTTAATAAAAGAAGAAGAGGTTAATTATGATTTGCTGGAGAGAGAAAATATAATTAATCAATTATATAATGCAATTTTACAATCTAAGCCAGATGGGAAATTTGTAATTAGTTTAGAAGGTGGATGGGGTAGTGGCAAGACAACTATTATAAATAACGTGAAGAAGCAGCTTAGAAATACAAAAGAAGACATTATAATAATAGATGAATTTGATCCCTGGTCATATTCTGATCAAAGAAGTCTTTTCTATAAAATGTTTGATATTATAATTAAGAAATCAGGATTAAAATATAATACTCTGGCAGCTAAAAAAATGGCTGAAGAAATATCAGAAAATATTTTTGGAACTCAAAAATCAACAAGAATATTAAAGACTTTTTTTGAAAATGAAAATGATGTAGTCACTCTAAAAAACAAAATAAATGATTATTTAAGATTATGTGGAAAAAAAGTTGTCTTTTTTATTGATAATATAGATAGAATTGAAAGTGGAAATATTATTTTATTATTTAAACTTGTTGGTAATATTTTAGATTTTAATCGTGTAACCTATGTTCTTTCATATGATAACGATCGGATCAGAAAAATTTTTGATAATGATTTAAATATAGATTATAAATATTTAAAAAAAGTGATTCAGATGCAAATTCGAGTTCCAGAAGTAAATGAAAATGCACTTAATAATTTATTTAAAAAAAGCTTGAATAATTTGCTCATTGAATACGGAGAAGACAAAGAAAATTTAAATTATTATGATTGTATTATTAATTTTATGTGTGAACAAAAAATTGATGTAAGAGATTTTAAAAGATTTATTAACTCTGTTATTGGGTCAGTGTTTAGTGGTTCAAATTATTTAAATAAAAGAGATTTGGTGATTATTGAATATATTCGATTATATAATATTTCTTTATATCAAAAAATATATAAAAATAGTAAATTTTTTGTTTCTCATGATAAAAAAGAAAATAGTAAAATATACACTATGTCATTACATAACGAAAAATTTAATCAAGATGGTAAAGAATTTTTTAAAGAACTTTTTTCAGATGAAAAAAATAATAAGTATAAAAATATTTTAGCTGAAATTTTCCCATATGTAAAAAAATATAGTAAAAATCAAGATTTAGAAAATAATAGAGTGCAGATTTACGATGGATCTTATCCAAATATTATAAAAAATAAAAGAATATGTAGCGGTAAATATTTTGATTTATACTTCACTAATACAAAAAATGATTTCATTTTGATAGGAGAAATTATTGAGAACTTTATAGATAATTTAAATCAAACAAAATCTTTTGATAAAAGGAAGGAAGCATTTAAGAATTTGTTAGATTCTATTCAACAATCTTATCAAAGAGAAATGTTTGAAAGATTCGAATTTTATATTGAAGATTTAAAAAAAGGTTTATTATTCGACCTAGTTAATATACTATTCGATAAAATTTATATAATTAATAATATTTCTGGATTTTTTGCTTTAAGTGCACGCTCTAGAGTTGAAGTTATAATTTGGGAATTGCTTCAAAAAATAAATGAGGAAGAGTATGATGATTTTTTAGATAACATCAAAGTTGATTATGGAAAGATAAAAATTATTAGCAGCATATTATATTGGTTTAATAATGATAGAGAAGGAAAAAATATTGAAGGGCGAAAAGAAAAAATGCAATTATTATATCAGGAGATGGGAAGTACTATAATAGGAAATAATATAAACCTATATAATGCCCCATATTACTTTCCCAAAAATATCTGGGGTTTAGCAAGGGTTTATGAAGAAGATCAAGAAGAATTTCAAAACTATATTAAAAATATTACTGATAAAGATAATATTTTTAGACTTATTTATGACTTCATTTCTTTATCTTATGGTAAGAAATTTAGGTACTCAATTAGGCAAGAAAATTTAGAGAACCTTACTTCTGAAGAGTATATAGATAATATTTTAGAAGAAACTGAGCCATCTACACCAGATCAAAAATTTATTCTTAGAGTGTATGAAAATCATAAAAATAATGAAACTGATAGATTTGGAGAAAAGGGTATAATTCTTGATGAATTAAAAAATATAAATCTTTAAGATTGCAGTGAAAGGTAATGATATAATTTATAAAGGGAGGATGAAACAAATGATTATAAACTATCAAGTTGGTGAACTTTATACAGCAAAGACATATAAAGAAAGCGGATTTAATTTTCCAGAAGGGGAATATAAGTTAAATATAATTAGAGAAGGTTTCCCTGGAAAACCTGTCAATGATGAAGATGAATTAATTATTGCAGAAGAACAGTGGCTCGAAGGATTAGAAGGCAGCGATCAATATAGAACTGATTTAGAAGGTAACTGGTATTACTTTGAGTTTCCTATCAATGATGAGGGTATTGATTATATGTGGGTGCCTGAATCAGTAGTGGTAGAAGTTTTTGAATAATCATCTATTGGATATAATTTTAAGTTGAATTGGTTGTTTATTATAGAAATAATTAAATCATTAATATTTTAGTCTGACAATACGGTGTCAGAGGGGTATGATATTTTATTAATGAGTTCAAATAATATTTAAGAGGAATAATTTTATTTGAATTGAGATTAGTAAAAGAATGGAGGTAGAAATGGGTGAAATAATTTTTGTATTGTTTATTGTATTGATCTCATATTTTCTTTTAGATAGACCCGAGTCTTCTAAGAATCGAAATTCTAACGAAGAAAAAGAATTTAATTCTCAAGATATGGCCAAGATTAAAGTTGTACTGAGAAAATATATTGATAAAAAATCAACTTTTAGAGATTTTGAGTTTTCTCCACTAGATAATACCTATGAGTTAGATCTTAATGCAGAATTCAGGTTTGAAGGTTTAGAAAGAGCACAAAATTATTTAGAGAAAGAACTTGATATAACTGGTGGTTTAAGTCTGGATATGATTTCTGAGTTGATTTATTCTGACCAAAAAACCAAAAATATTATAGATCGCAAATCAAATAATTTTATAGAAATTATGGAGCATGAAGTTCGTAAGTTACTTAATAAATCTATAAATAGTGCTTTAGATATACCTAAAACAAATTTTTCTGATGATTTTATAACAACATTTAAAGAATATTTATTGGAGAAAAAAGACATACAGATAAGTAATAATGTTTTATCACTTATTATAGAAAAAGAGAAGTTGAATATGTATTCTAAAGAGCTGGAAAAAGCCATTGATTCAAATAGAATATCAGATATAACCCATTTTTCAAAAAAATATTTAGATATTTATGGATATAGCATAGATGAAGATTATATAGTTTGGATGATTAATGTGTTTGATTTAAATTTAATGGTTGATGATGTTATCAAAAAAATAAATAACATTAAAAATTCAAGAAGAAAAAAGAAGAATATTGAAGAGATGGATAAGTTCTTGAATTCTAATGCTGATTATAAAAAGAGTGCTGATATTAACGACATTGATATGATGACAGGAGAGGAATTTGAATATTTTTTAAAAGATTTGTTTATAAGATTAGGTTATGACGCAGAAGTGACCCAACTATCTGGTGACCAAGGAGCGGACTTAATAGTTGAAAAAGATAACCGCATTGTTATACAAGCTAAAAGATATTCTAATAAAGTTAGTAATTCTGCTATACAAGAAGTTATTGGTGCAAAAAAATATTATAATGCAAAAAAAGCAATGGTAATTACAAATTATTATTTCACTAAATCAGCAAAAGAACTGGCTGAAATTAATGATGTGATTTTATGGAATCGAGATATGTTGAAAGAGAAAGTAAGCTTAGCATAAAAGAGATATCAAATCAGGAGGCAATTAATATAATGAACAATTTCGGAGAAAAAGTAAATTTTATTTGGAACATAGCAAATCTTTTAAGAGGTCCATACAAACCAGAAAAATATGGAGACATAATACTACCTCTTTCAGTTTTAAGACGCTTCGACTGCATTTTAGAACCGACTAAAGACAAAGTTTTAGAGAAAGCAAAGGAAGTAGATATCCCTGAACTGTTGAATGCAGCAGCAGGATTTAAATTTCACAACAAAAGTAAATATGATTTTGAAAAACTGCTTGATGATCCAGATAATATAGCAGAAAATTTAAGAGCATATATCAGAGGTTTTAGTGCTAACATTAGAGAGATTATGGAAAACTTTGATTTTGATAAAGAGATAACTAAACTTAACTCAAATAATCTGCTCTTTCTCGTGGTTAAAGAGTTTAATAAATTAGATTTACATCCTGAGAAAGTATCCAATCAGGAAATGGGTTACATATTTGAAGAATTAATTAGAAGATTTTCTGAAAATGCTGAAGCTGGTGATCACTATACACCACGAGAAGTAATAGAATTAATGGTCAATATTATTTTTAATGGTGAAGAAGATGAGCTGACTAATCCAGGTAATATTTCTACTATAGGAGATTTTGCTTGCGGAACTGGTGGTATGCTTTCAGTAGCTGAGAACTACATTCACGAGATGAATCCTAATGCTGAGGTTGCCTTATATGGTCAGGAGATTAATGATCAGTCCTATGCTATCTGTAAAGCAGATATGTTGATTAAAGGTGAAGGAGAAAATGCTGATAACATTGCTTTAGGAAACTCTTTAACCAATGATTTACATAAAGGTTTACGGGTTAGATATGGTTTAATGAATCCTCCCTTCGGTGTCAGCTGGAGAAAAGACAGCAAGGAAGTAAAAAAAGAGCACAAGAATCAGGGCTTTGATGGTAGATTTGGTGCTGGTACACCAAGAACTTCTGATGGATCTCTTCTCTTCCTGCAGCACATGCTTTCTAAGATGAAGACTGATAAAAAAGGTAGTAGAATGGCTATTATCTTTAATGGTTCTCCTCTCTTTACTGGTGATGCCAATAGCGGTGAGAGTGAAATCAGACGCTGGATAATAGAGAATGATTTATTGGAGGGTATTATTGCTCTGCCAGAAGAATTATTTTACAACACTGGGATCGCTACTTATATCTGGGTTTTATCCAACAGAAAAAATGATGATTTAGAAAAAGGACCAGTTAGAAAAGATAAGATTCAGCTGGTTGATGCCACTAGTTTTTATAAAAAAATGAGAAAATCTTTGGGTGCCAAAAGAAACAAAATTTCTAAGCAGCAGATAAATAGAATAACTGAAATCTATGGTGCTTTCCAGGAAAATGAATACTCTAAAATATTTAATAAAGAGGAATTTGGTTATCTTAAAGTTCGAATTGAAAGACCACTTAAATTAAACTTCAAAATTACTGAAGAGAGAATTGAAAATATTTATGCTGAAAATACTTTCTCCAAATTATTTGATGAAGAAAAATATAAAAAGCTGAAGAAATTATCTGAAGCACCTGAGTTTAAGTCTAAGGATAAAAAGAAACTTGAAAAACTTGAAGAAGGAAAGAAATTACAGGAGAAAATTTTAAATAGATTGAGAGAACATACTGATCAGAAAAAAGTCTGGAAAAACAGAAAAGAATTTAAAGAAGTACTGAAAGATATTTTAGGTGATTTAGATTTAAAGCGGTCCTTAATGAAAGCTGTAAGAAATGGACTTGCCAAAAGAGATGAAAATGCTGATTACTGCAAAAAGCGAGGTAAGATAGAATCAGATACAGATCTTCGTGATTATGAGAGAATTCCCTTCAGTCATAAAGTAGAAGAATATAAACAGGATTATTCTGATTTTGTGGAGAAAGAAAAAGATAATATTACAGCTTATTTTGAAAATGAAGTTAAGCCACATGTGCCAGAAGCCTGGGTTGATTACTCTTATACCAGAGTTGGGTATGAGATTCCTTTTACCAGATATTTTTACGAGTTTGAAGAGTTAGAGCCTTCTCATGAGATTAAAGAAGATATAGAAAAGCTGGAAGCAGAAATCAATGAGATTATGCAGAAAGTTTTAGGGTAGTGGTTATGATGAGAGAATATAAGAGATATGATGAGTATAAGGATAGTGGTGTTGAATGGATAGGTACGATTCCTAATGAGTGGGATGTTGAAAGATTTAGAACCTTAACCAAGAATATTCAAAATGGAAAATGGGGAGAAGAAGCTCAAAACAATAGTGATGATATATATTGTGTAAGAGTTGCTGATTATAATAGAGAGAAAAATATAGTTGAAGATCAAGAATTCACCATTAGGAATTTAGATAAATCAAGTAGAGAAGAACTATTATTAGAAAAAGATGATTTATTACTTGAAAAATCTGGTGGTGGTGATAAACAACCTGTTGGATTTGTTGCACAATATAAATCTGAAAAACCAGCCATTTATGCTAATTTCATGGCTAAGATAGAACCAAGAAAAGAATATATAAAAACTGATTATTTAAAGTATGTGAATGTTTCTGTTTATCAAAAAAGAGAAATTTTAAAAGTTATTAATCAAACAACAGGAATTCAAAATTTAGATACAAAAAGATATTTAGAAATTGAATGTCCTTTACCTTCCAAAAGTGAACAACAAAAAATAGCATCATATCTCGACCAAAAAACAACTGAAATAGATAAGATAATAAATAAAAAAGAAAAGCTTATAGACAATCTTGAAAAATATAAAAAATCAGTTATAACTGAAGCTGTAACTAAAGGTAAATTAGGAGATAAATATCTTAGTGAGGATGGAGAATTAGTTGATGAGATTGAGATGAAAGATAGTGGAGTTGAATGGATTGGCGAGATACCTGAATATAGTGATGTAATACCATTTAAAAGAATCTCCATTATTACTTCAGCTAAGAGAATTCATGAAAAAGATTATAGAGATAAAGGAATTCCATTTTATCGCTCAAAAGAGGTCGCTAGGTTGAGTAAAAGATTAAAGGCTGAAGCAAGGAATTACATTTCTAAAGAACTTTTTAATAAAATAAAAAATAGATATGGTATTCCTGAAAAAGGAGATATTTTGATTACTTCTATTGGAACAATAGGGCAAGTTTGGGTTTGTGATGGTAGAGATTTTTATTATAAAGATGGAAATATTACTCAAATTATTTTAGAATCTAATAATTATATCAATTCTAAGTTTATAAAATATTGTTTTGATTCAAATTTAATAAAAAAGCAATATAAAAAAATGTCAGCAGGATCAACTTTGCAAGCATTAACAATTGAAAAAATAAAAGAATTAATTATCATTCAAAGTAATAAAAAAATAAAAACAAATATCGTAAATTATCTAGATAATAAAATTCAAGAAATAAACAACCTTATCAATAAAACAAAAGAATCAATAGAAAAGTATAAAGAATATAAAAAGTCTCTAATTTTTGAAGCTGTTACAGGTAAAATAGATTTAAGAGATTACGAATTAGAAGGGGGAGAAAAACTTGCTGAGCACAATAACTCCAGCGAAACTGAAAGAAAACGCCTTTCAGCAGTTGATTAAAGAATATCTGATTTATGAGAATGGTTATGTTGAGAGTAGCAATTTAAACTATGATAAATATCATGCTTTAGATACAGAAATGTTATTTGAATTTCTGGAAACAACTCAGGAAAAAATCATGCAGGAACTAAAAAATATTTATGGACCTGAGTATAAACAGAAAATAGTTAAAAGATTAAATGAAGAATTAGCCAGGAGAAGTATGATTGATGTAATCAAACATGGTATCAAAGATTATGGCAAGAAATTGGACTTAGCATATTTTAAGCCCCCGACAGATTTTAATGAAAAATTAAATAAACTGTATAATCAGAACATCTTCTCCGTGATCGATGAATTAAATTATAAGGATAAGAAAAGAATTGATGTTGTTCTTTTTCTAAATGGTTTACCTATCATAACAATGGAGCTAAAAAATCAAGATACAGGGCAGGATTATAAGAATGCTATTTACCAATATAAAAATGATAGATCACCTAATGAAAAATTATTTAGATTTAAGCAGCGTTCAATAGTAAACTTTGCTGTTGATAAAGATGAAGTCTATATGACAACTGAACTTAATGGAAAGGATACTTTCTTTCTCCCCTTTAATAAAGGAAAAGGCAGAGGTAAATCCAAAAAAGCTGGTAACCCTGAAGTTGAGGGCAAATTAAAAACACATTATCTCTGGGAGGATATTTTCAAGAAAGATCAGCTTTTAGAGATCCTGCAGAAATTTGTCTTTATTGATGTTGAAGAAGATATTGATGAGCAGGGAGATCTACATAAAGATGAAAAGTTAATATTCCCTCGTTACCATCAGTTGGATGTAGTATCTAAAATATTGAATGATGTTAAAGATAAGAAGGCTGGCCATAAGTATCTGATTCAGCATAGTGCAGGCTCAGGTAAGACCTATTCAATCACGTGGTTAGCCCATAGATTGTCCAGTTTACATGATAGAGATAATAATCCTATCTTTAGCAGTGTGATAGTTGTTACCGACAGAGTTTCTTTAGACCAGCAGCTGCAGGAGACTATTTATCAGATAGATCATAAGCTGGGTGTAGTAGCTCCCATCAAAAAAGATTCACATCAATTAGCTGATGAATTAAATTCAGGTACCAATATTATTATCAGTACAATCCAGAAGTTTCCTTTTATCCTGGACAAGGTATCAAATACTAAAGACAAAAACTTTGCAATTGTAATTGATGAGGCACACTCTTCTACCAGTGGTAAAAATATCTTAGCTTTAAAAGAATCCTTATCCTTAGAAGAGGCAGCTGAATTGGATAGACAAGCAGAAATGAATTCTGATGATGTTGAGGATAAGATCAACAAGGAATTAATGCGGGTTCAGAGTCTGGATTCCTTGAGCTTCTTTGGTTTTACAGCTACACCTAAATCTTCGACACTAGAACTCTTTGGTTCTACTAATAAGGTAGGTAAAAGGGAGCCGTTTCATGTCTATTCAATGCGGCAGGCAATAGAAGAAGGTTTTATTTTAGATGTTTTAGAAAACTATATGACCTACAAAACTTATTATCGGGTTAATAAAAAGATTAAAGATGATCCAGAGTTTGAAAAGTCAAGAACTTCAAAAGAGATTGCCAGGTTTGTAAGCCTTCACCCTCACAACATATCACAGAAAACTGAAATAATGATTGAACATTTCCGTGATAAGACAATGCATAAAATTGGTGGAGAAGCTAAAGCAATGCTTGTTACCTCTTCTCGTCTACATGCAGTCAGATATAAGAAGTCTTTCGATAAATACATTAGAGATAAGGGCTATAAAAACCTAAAAAGTTTAGTCGCTTTTTCAGGCACAGTCAAAGATGATGGTTTTGAATATACGGAACCCAAAATGAATGACGGCATACCAGAATCTGAAACAGCTAAAGAATTTGATAAAGATGAATATCAGATCCTTTTAGTTGCTAATAAATATCAGACTGGCTTTGACCAGCCAAAACTGCACACCATGTTTGTTGACAAGCGGTTGAGAGGTGTTAATGCTGTCCAGACTTTATCCCGTTTAAATAGGACATATAAGGGAATTAAAGAGGATACATTTGTCCTTGATTTTGTCAATGAAGCTGATGATATCAAGAATGCTTTTGAACCTTATTATGATGTAACAAGACTGGATTCAGATAATATAAATCCAAATGAGATGTACACTCTTTATGATGAGATAATGAATTCCATGCTTATCAATAAAGATGATATTTATGATTTTGCTCAATGCTATTATGAGAATGACTCTACAGAAGAGATAATAGCCGCTGGAGATAATGCTCTATCTCACAGTGCAGATAGAATAAGAAATTTATCGAAAGAAGATAAATTAGAATTCAGATCTAAAATGAAACGATTTATTAACCTCTATAATCTAGTGCTGCAGGTTCATCCTATTAAAGATGCTGATCTGCACAAGATGAATATTTATTTAAGATTCCTGCTTAAAAGAATTGATATTGAGACTCCAGGTAATGTAGATATTTCTGATAAAGTTGTATTGGAATACTATCAGCTTGAGAATAAAGGTCAGCAGAGTATCGGATTAATTGGTGAAGAAGAGCTTACTGGACCATCTCTTGGCAGTGGCAGCTATCACGAGGAAGAAAAAGAGTATTTGAGTGTTATTATTGAGAGATTGAATGAAAAGTTCCAAACTGACTTCTCAGAGGCAGCTAAAGTTGCCACCGAGCAAATGACTAATAAGTTAAAGAATGATGATGACTTAAAGAAAAGAGCTCAGGCTAATAGCTTGGAAGATTTCAAGATTGCTGTTAAGAAGAAGTTTACCGACACAGTTGTTGAGTCGTATAATGAAAATACTGAGTTCTATGGTAAGATTCTTAATGATAAAGACTTTAAGGAGCAGCTGATGGAGTTGATTATTATTGATCTTTATCGGAGTTTGAATGATAACTAGCTATTATTTTGCAGGATAAAATTATTTGCCATAGAAGTAATATAATATGCTCATTAATTCAAGATTAATGCAGGAGGTTTGCTAATGGCTGATATCTATTTTGATGAAAAACACTTTTTAACATCTGATCCTAATTTAACAGAAAATGAGGATTTAAGGGAACCTCAGATTGAAGCCTATTACAAGGCATTTAATCATTTTATAAAATATAATAAAACTTCTCATGCAATTATAGTTCTTCCTACAGGTGTAGGCAAAACAGGCTTGATGGGTATTTTGCCTTACCATATTTCTGAAGGTAGAGTTTTAATTATTACGCCTGGAACCACAATTAGAGATTCTGTTGTTGACTCTTTAAATCCTAAAAACCCTGAAAACTTTTGGCTAAAAAGAAAAGTGTTTAATCAAGTTGATGAGTTACCAACTCTAATCGAATATGAGGGAGATAAAACACCTAATGAGATACTTGAAAATGCTAATATAGTGGTTTTAAATATCCATAAACTTCAAGAAAGACTTGAATCTTCACTTATAAATAGACTTAATGCCGATTTTTTCGATATGATTTTAATAGATGAAGCTCATCATTCTACAGCAGATACCTGGGTTGAGGCAACTAATTATTTTTTAGCTGAAAAGGTTGTCAAATTAACAGGCACACCTTTCAGAAGTGATGGTAAACCTATAGTTGGTGATGAAATATTTAGGTATAAATTAAGTGCTGCTATGGCAAATGGTTATGTCAAGAGTCTGGAAGATCTTGTACATATACCAGAAGAATTGCATCTAACTGTTGATAATGATTCTTCTGAAGTGTATACTGTAGAGGAAATATATGAAATGGGAATAAAAGATGAAAACTGGGTAAGCCGCTCTGTTGCATATTCTAAAGAATGTTCACAAAAAGTGGTGAATAGAAGTATAGAACAGTTGGAGGAAAAAGCTAAGTATAGTGATTTGCCACATAAAATCATAGCTGTTGCCTGTAGTATTGAACATGCTGAGCAAATTAAAGCTTTATACGAGCAGATGGAATATACAGCAACAATTATTCATAGTAAATTGAAAGAAGAAGAATTACAGATGGCATATAAAAATATTGAAAATGATAGAACACAGGTAGTTGTTAATGTTGCAATGCTTGGTGAAGGATATGATCACAAATATTTGTCTGTAGCTGCATTGTTTAGGCCCTTTAGAAGCAGATTGCCTTATGCTCAGTTTGTAGGTAGAATTTTAAGAAGAATACCAGATTCTGAAGCTCAAAGCGCTCAAGACAATGTTGGAGTTATAGTTTCTCATGAACATTTATATTTAAGAGATTTATGGAATTATTATAAAAAAGAGATTCAAGAGAGTAATACAATTCGTTTATTGGATGAATTGGAGAAATCAGAAATAGATCTTGGGTTTGAAGGTGAGTCCAATCGTGATTACTCAATTGGTAAAGCAACTGAAAAGGGTGAAGGGGAAACCATTATAGATTCTTATATCACCACAGAATTGATAGAAAAACAAAGAGAAGAGAAAGCTAAAAGGAAACAGGCCATTATAGAATTACAAAATTTATTAGAAATCAAAAAAGAGGAAGCTGTAAAAATTTATGATCAAAACCAAAGTAAAAAGTCTAAAATTAAAAGGCCAGATCAATATTTTAAGGATCAAAAAAACAAAATAGATAATTTAATCAGATATGAAATAGTACCAGAAATAATTAGTGATTTTAAATTAGATGCTTCGGATAATGACATTAAGAACTCTAAACTTTTCGAGGGGGAATTTTCGTGGATCAAAAAAATTAATTCTAATGCAGGGATGCTGGCAACTTATTTTAATAATGCTTTAAAAATGAAAATTGATAAAAAGAGAAAAGACTGGAAGTTAGCTGATTATGAACATGCTTTTGAAAAGGTAAAGCCAATAAGGGAATATGTTGAAAATGTATTGAAAAATTATTTAAGTCCAGGAGATGAAAAGAATGAGAAAAGATATTGAAAAATTGTACGACTTGTTTTATTCATCTATTTTAACTCCGCACAATTTATTAGATAATATTGAGTTAGGTAATTACCGCTATATTAAGTATTATCAAGAGAACAATAAAACAATAGCAGAGATAGAATGTGAAGTTGAGGGTGAATTTGTAGTTTTTTATTATAAATTTGATCAAAAAAATAGGTTGGACAGTGTTTTTATGGGAGAAAACAAAAAATTAGTTTATGATAGAGAGCTGGAAAAACAGTATCAACTTGCTGAAGTTGTTCAAAATCAAATAGAAATAAAAAATAGTTTGAATAAAGCACAGTAGATTAGGAATTTATTGAAGTTGCAAACTCTTGATTTTTCCATTATAATATAACCTAGAAACTACGGAAGGTTTGCAGGGTCAAAAGTGTTAATACCCAAAAAGTCAAACGCTTTTCAAATTTTTATACTGGAAATCTTATTTAAATAACTCTAAATATTTTCTGAAAATGGTCTTTTTTATTGTCGTCAAGACACTTAAATCAACATTAAAAACAGCTCACAAAGGCTGTTAGTTCAATGAATATAATTTTTTCTCAAAAATCACTTGACGATAATAAGAGTAACTGTTATAATATTTATTGTTGCTTAAGAAAAGTTTTAGCGTGCGCCTGTAGCTCAACTGGATAGAGCGTCTGACTACGGATCAGAAGGCTAGGGGTTCGACTCCTCTCAGGTGCGCCATTTTAAATTTTTAATTTTTTGTTTTATCAGGAGATATTCTATGGAAAATGATATAAAATATATGAAGATGGCCCTGGCAGAAGCCAGGAAAGCTTATCAAAGAGCTGAAGTACCAATCGGTGCAGTTGTTGTCTGTGATGACCAGGTTGTTGGCCGTGGGTTTAATCTCCGGGAGCAAACTCAGGATCCAACTTCTCATGCCGAAATGATTGCTCTAAGAGAAGCAGCCAAAAAAAATGAGGCTAGCTGGCGCTTGGAAGATTGCCAGCTTTATGTGACTTTAGAGCCCTGCCCAATGTGTGCAGGTGCAATTCTACAGTCTAGGATTAAACGCCTTGTTTATGGAGCCAGTGATCCCAAAGCCGGAGCTGTCAAGAGCCTCTATCAGCTTTTAGATGATGACCGTTTTAATCATCAGGTAGAAGTTGAAGCAGGAGTAATGGAAGCAGAATCAGCTCAGCTTTTAAAAGATTTTTTCCGTGAGTTAAGACAACGGAAGGATGGGTGAGTCTGGCTGAAACCGCTCGACTCGAAATCGAGTAGACAGTTTTGCTGTCTCGGGGGTTCAAATCCCTCTCCTTCCGCCATTAGATTTTATCATCCATAGATTATATATAAATTTTCAAAGTAGAGACTTAGAAGAGAAGTGTTATTAAATTTGAGTATTCGAATTTAATCCTACTTCTGACTTCTTACATCCTACTTCCTTACGGAGAGGTGTCCGAGTCTGGCTTAAGGGGCCCGCCTGGAAAGCGGGTGTAGGCTCAAACCTACCGAGGGTTCGAATCCCTCCCTCTCCGCCATTAAAACTTTATAATTTTTGAATAAGATTTGGCCGCACTAGATGGGGTGGTAGCGGTACCCTGTAACCTGCAAACCGCTATAGCAGGATTGACGCCGTGGCTGAGGATTTTTTCTTTCAGGGTCTGGCCCTGATAAGTAGTGTTGACAATTGGGTCTCGCGCAATGGAGTCTTGTGAACCCCGTCAGGTCCGGGAGGAAGCAGCGGTAAGCAAGTCGCTCCATGTGCCGCGAGGGTGCCTGGTTCGAGCCAACTGTCAGGGTAACGCCTGGGAGAAGATCTTCAAAGCTCGGTGTGCGGCCACTATTTTAAAACACCCGGAATAGGGTGTTTTTGTTATATAATACTATTTTTGAGGTGAAAAAAATGTCCTTTCTCTCTCTTTATCGAAAATATAGGCCAGAAAATTTCAATGATCTGATTGGTCAGGATCAGGTTAAAATTACTTTAAAAAATGCTCTAAAAAATGATAGAGTGGCTCATGCCTACCTATTTGCCGGTCCCCGGGGAACAGGAAAGACTTCAACCGCGAAGGTTTTTGCTAAGTCACTTAACTGTGCTAATCCGTCTGCTGACTTTGAACCCTGTGGCGAGTGTAATTCCTGCCAGCGGATTGAAAAAGGAAATTCACTTGATGTAATCGAAATTGATGCCGCTTCAAATCGCGGTATTGATGAGATTAGAGAATTGAGAGAAAAGGTTAAATTCTATCCCGGTGAAGGCCAGTACAAGGTGTATATCATTGACGAAGTACACATGCTGACCAAGGGAGCTTTTAATGCCCTCTTAAAAACTTTAGAAGAACCGCCGGAGAGTGTAGTTTTTATCCTGGCAACTACCGAACCTCACGAAGTTATTACAACTATTATGTCCCGCTGTCAGCGCTTTGATTTCACCCTATTAACTTTAACCAACTTAAAAAAGCGGTTAAAATATATAGCGGAAGCTGAAGGTTATGAGATTGACAGAGAAGCTCTGGATATTTTAGCCCGCAGTGCCCGGGGTGGAATGAGAGATGCAATCAGCCTTTTGGATCAGGCCATTTCTTTTAGTGATGGTCAGCTCAGTGTTGATGAGATTTCGCGGATGCTGGGCAGAATTGATAAATCGGATTTAAAAGACTTTTTACTTCATCTAAGCAGCGAACAAAGCCAGCCGGCCTTAGAATTATTAGATAAACAGCTGGAATCTGGCCTGGGAATTGAAAGATTTAGTGATGAATTGATAGAATACTGCCGTGAACTACTTCTAGTTAAGGAATGCGGAATTGATTCCGGGATTTTAGAGTATTCCCGCAGCTATTTAGAAGAAATTGCTTCTGTGGCTGCAAATTTGAGTACTAAAAAGATAACTCGAATCATTGATGAATTTGCTTCTTTAAAACAAAAGCTGCGCTCAAGTGCCAGACCCCGTTTACAATTGGAGATAAGTGTTATAAAATTAAGTAGTAGGGGAAGCAGTGGAAGTTCCCTGGAGGCACGTCTTTCTGAACTGGAATTTAAACTGGATAATTTCTTAAACAGCAGCGGAGATTCTGCAGGAAATAATAGTTCTGATTTTAAGCAGAAAATTGAAGCACAAAAGACTGCTGCTGAAAAAGAAAAAACCAGTCAGAATAATGAGCAGAACAATCAAAGTAAGAGAAGCAGTAAAGAAGAAAATACAGATAAAGATAAAAATAAAATTCAAAAAAATAATAGAGAAACCGCTCCAACTCAGCCAGCGGGTAGAAAACCGCAGCAGGAGAAAGAGAAAAAAGCTAAGTCGGAAACAGAGCCAGCAGCAGAGAAAATTGCTTCAGCTGAAAAATCAGCTGCCGCAGCTTCTTCAAAAGAGAGTCCCCAAAAACCAGCAGCTGCTGGTGGGGCTGTCAGCCTAAATCAGGTTAAAGAAAATTGGGCTCGAGTTTTAAAAGAAACCCGTCAGCTCGATATTTCTGTTCAGGCACTCTTGCGAGAGGGAGAACCGGCGGCAGTGGAAGGAAAAACAGTTATTATTGCTTTTCCAGAATCTAAAAAGTTTCATTATAAAGGAGCATCTTCCAACAAGGCGCTGGTGGCCAGAGTTTTAAGAAATGTCTTAAATGAGGCTGTAGAGATAGAATTTCAGCTTGGTGCTAAAAAAAAACTAGCTGACGAGCCGGAAACTTCTGCTCCAGATAGGAGCGAAGGAGTTGAGGTTGTTGAAGATTCTAAACCTGCTGCTGACCGCGGACAGAACAGCGGTGCAGAGATTGATCCGGCAGTAGAAGAGGTTGATAATCCTTCAAATAAAGCTGAGGAATCTTCAAAAAATAGTGATCAAAATTTAGAAGCTGAAGAACCTGCTTCTCAGTCAGCTGAAGTGGCTGAGCAGGCCGGTGATTTGGATATAGAAAGTTTAGCCAGAATTTTTTCTGGTGAGATTATTGAAGTGGACAAATCAATTTTAGAAAATAGAGGAGGAAATTAAAATGAATATGCAAAAAATGATGAAACAGGCACAGAAGATGCAGGCTAAGATGGCTAAGATGCAGGAAGAACTGGAAGAAAAGACACTTGAGGCAACTGCCGGTGGTGGAGCTGTTAAGGTAGTAGTTAATGGTAAGCAGGAAGTTGTTGATCTGCAGATTGATCCTGAAGTAGTTGATCCTGAAGATGTAGAAATGCTGGAAGACCTTGTACTGGCAGCAGTCAATCAGGGTATGCGCGAAGTTCAGGAAATGGTAAATGATGAAATGGGTAAAGTGACTGGTGGTATGAATCTACCAGGGATGCCCTAATGAATCCATATCCTAAACCTATGGGGAAATTGATCGGCGAGCTCAGTAAACTGCCCGGTATCGGGCCTAAAACTGCTCGCCGTCTTTCTTTTTATATACTCGGTCAGCCGAAAAGTGAGGTAAAAAACCTCTCAGAGGCGCTGATTGAGGCCCGCGAAAAAATCAATTACTGTTCTAACTGTAATCACCTGACTGAAGGGGAGACCTGTACTTTCTGCCAGTCTGAAGATCGTGATAGAACTTCAATCTGTGTTGTCGAAAGCCCGCGTGATGTAGTGGCAATGGAAAAGACCGGTGAGTATAATGGACTTTACCATGTGCTGCACGGAGCTATTTCTCCGATGGATGGAATTGGTCCTGATGAGATAAGAATCCGAAATTTGATTCCCCGCCTGGAAAAAGATGAGGTTAAAGAGATTATTGTAGCGACTGATCCCAACGCTGAGGGTGATGCGACTGCGATGTATCTTGCTAAACTGATTAAACCGCTGGGAGTTAAGGTGACCCGGATAGCTCACGGAATCCCTGTTGGTGGAGATTTAGAGTACGCAGATGAGGTAACCCTCTCTAAAGCTCTGGAGGGAAGAAGAGAGTTATAAGTATTTTCGTTTATGTTTGTTTATGAGCGTTTATGTACACGCACCGTGAACCTGTCGGATTTTGTCGCCGCCAGTAGCAGAGAAAGTAAATACAGCAGAGAAGTCCCTTTCTGAGGGGCTTTTTTCTTTATCAGCAGCAGTAATTTAAGCAGATATTTCGACATAAATCGGGTGGTTCACGGTGCATGTACGTTTTATTTACTTGACATTACCCTTAAGCTTTGTTAAAATACTTAAAATATTAGATTCCTAAAAAGCTAAACTATTATCCTTTTATCTCAAATTATTACATATTTATTAGGGCTAATTTAATGGCTTACAGTTCATAATTTTTAGCAGTAATTTTTTAAAAATCCAAGGAGGTTGGTTATGGAAAAAATAATTAAAGAAGGCTTGACTTTTGATGATGTTCTGCTGGTACCGGCAGAATCAAATGTAGTACCCAAAGAAGTAAGTACAAGATCTAAACTGACTGATGAAATTTATCTCAACACTCCGATTATCTCTGCAGGAATGGACACTGTTACCGAAGGTGATATGGCAATTGCAATGGCCAGAGAGGGTGGTCTGGGTGTTATTCACAAAAATATGCCGATTGCAGATCAGGCAGCAGAAGTTGATCGAGTAAAGCGCTCTGAAAGTGGAGTCATTGTTGATCCCTTTTTCTTAACTCCGGATGCCCTGATTGAAGAGGCTGAAGCCCTGATGTCTAAATATCACATTTCTGGGGTGCCGATTGTTGATAAAAATGAAAAACTGCTCGGGATTTTAACCAACAGAGATCTCCGTTTTGTCGAGGATTATAAACGTCCTGTTTCGGAAGTAATGACAGATGAAGAACTGGTTACTGCTCCAGTTGGAACCGATTTAGAGGGTGCCAAGGACCAGTTAAGAAAACATAAAATTGAAAAATTACCAATTGTTGATGATGAAGGAATTTTAAGAGGTTTAATTACTATTAAAGATATAGAAAAGGCAAAACAGTATCCGCTGGCCTCCAAGGATAAGCAGGGAAGACTGCTGGCAGCTGCAGCTGTAGGAACCGGTAATGATACAGATGAGCGGGTAGCTGCTTTAGTAGAAGCAGGGGTTGATATCCTGGTTATTGATACAGCTCACGGCCATTCGCAAAATGTATTAAATGTGGTTAAAAATATCAAAGCTAAGTACCCGGAATTACCTGTAGTTGCAGGTAATGTGGCAACTGCTGAAGCGACAGAAGCACTGATTAAAGCTGGAGCAGATGTGGTTAAAGTTGGAATCGGACCTGGCTCGATCTGTACGACCAGAGTTGTAGCCGGTGTTGGTGTTCCCCAGATTACAGCTATTAATGATTCTGCAGAGGTGGCCAAAAAATATGGTAAGACAATTATTGCAGATGGCGGCATTAAATATTCCGGAGATATTGTCAAGGCAATTTCTGCCGGAGCCAATACAGTAATGATTGGAAGCCTGCTGGCCGGAACAGAAGAAAGCCCGGGAGAGTTAGAAATTTATAAAGGAAGAAGTTATAAAGTTTACCGCGGCATGGGCTCAGTTGGTGCGATGAAGAAGGGGAGTAAGGACCGCTACTTCCAGGAAGATGAAACTGAAGCAGAAAAATTTGTGCCTGAGGGAATTGAAGGTCGAGTGCCCTATAAAGGTACATTAGGAGAAACAATTTATCAGCTGCTCGGAGGTTTGAAATCAGGTATGGGATACTGTGGAACCCCGGATATTGATTCACTGATCAATGATTCTAAGATGATCAGAATTTCTGCAGCCGGTCTCCGCGAAAGCCATCCTCATGATGTAAAGGTTACTAAAGAAGCTCCAAATTACAGTGTTGATTAAGATTGTAGTTGAGGCAGCTAAATAGATATTATAAGCTCTCTGCTTTTTAGGCAGAGAGTTTTTGTTTTAGAATTGCTTAAATAGTGTGGTCCAGTCTAAGCTTAGTTTTTGCGGGCTGTCACTATCATATCTTTGTTGCTAGTTTTACAGACATAAGCTCAAAATAGTATTAAGATTATATCTGTAAGTTAAAAAGTTTTTAAACTAAATTGAATTTAAAATGATGAAAATCATAATCCTATTAAAGTAATAACAGGGGGAATTGAAATGAGCGAAAAAAATAGACAGGAAGAAAACTTGATTATTATTGGTGGTGGACCTGGTGGTCTTTCTGCTTCCATTTATGCAGCAAGAAATGGTGTGGCACCACTGGTTTTAAATGGTCCTGAGCCAGGTGGCCAGATTACAACAACTTCCGAGCTTGAAAACTATCCTGGTTTTCCAGAGCCAGTTGGAGGTTTTGAGCTGACTCAGAAGATGACAGAGCAGGCCGAAAATTTTGGTGTGCGGTTGGAATATGAAAGTGCTGAAGAAGTTGATTTTTCTGGAGATAAATTTATTGTAAAAACTGAAGCTGGAGAATACATTGCAGATTCGATTATTATCGCTACTGGTGCTGAGCCCAAGACTTTAGGTCTTGACAAGGAGGACAGCCTGCGTGGTAATGGAGTTTCTTACTGTGCAACCTGTGATGCAGCCTTTTTCAGAAACAAAGAGGTGGCAATTGTAGGTGGTGGTGACACAGCTTTATGGGAATCAACTTTCCTGGCTAAATTTGCAGAGAAGGTATATATTCTACACCGCCGTGATAAATTCAGAGGAGCCAAAATCCTTGGTGACAGAGTAAAAGCCAAAGAAAATATCGAAATTCTCTGGGATACAGAGGTAAAAAGTATCAAAGGTGAAAAGAAATTAGAAGGACTGCGCATTTTCAATAATAAAACAAATGAAGAGCGGGACCTTGATGTAGATGGATTGTTTGTTGCTATCGGTCACCATCCCCGCACCGAATGTCTTAATGGTCAGATTGAGCTGGATGACTACGGTTATATTGTAACAGATAAAAAACAGCACACAAATGTGCCTGGAGTTTTCGCCTGTGGTGATGTACAGGATCCTGACTACAGACAGGTTGTAATTGCAGCTGGATCTGGCGCAAAAGCAGCAATCGAAGCTTCTGAATACATCGAGGAAAAGGAAAATGCTTTTCCTGCTAAAGAAGTTAAGATGAAAAACATGGATCAAGAGTCAGATTCAGAAGAAAAAGCAGCAGGAGAAAAAGAAGAAGGAAGTTTAAATTTAAGTCTTAGTCTTGATTAAGTCAGATAAAAATAAAATCAGCTAAAGATATATTAATTATCTAACCGACGGGCGTTCTGTCTTATTGAAGAATGTTCGGTCGGTTTTTTTCTTTAAAGCAGAAAAAATTCCCGGCTAAAAAAATTAAATAGAGTTTTGAGCCTGATTGCATTAGCCGGGTGATTATTATATAATTATAATATAAATAAGATTATTTTAACAAAGTTTAGAGAGGGGCTGGCGGTTTTGGCAGAAGGTTTTTTTATTACATTCGAAGGTATTGAGGGATCAGGAAAGACAACCCAGATCAACTTACTTGCAGGTTACCTGGAGGAAAAGGGTTATGAGGTTTTAGTCAGCAGGGAGCCGGGTGGAACTCCTCTCGGAGAAAAAATCAGGCAGCTGCTTTTAGATCCTCAGTATGATTCGATGGATTACAGAACAGAAATTCTTCTTTATGCTGCCGATAGAGCTCAGCATGTTAAGGAAAAAATCAAACCTGCTTTAGAGCAGGGAAAAATTGTTATTTCAGATAGATTTGCAGACTCAAATTTGGCCTATCAGGCTGCAGGTAGAGGTCTCGATTATGAGATGGTTTACCAGATTAATGACTGGGTAATCGATTCAACCTGGCCTGATCTAACTTTGATACTGGATATAGATATTAAAGAAGGCTTAAAAAGAGCCAGAGCTGTGAGCCTTGATAAAGCAGGCGACAGACTGGAAAGAGAAGTTGACGATTTTCATCAGCGGGTTAGAGATGCTTATCTTGAAATGGCAGAGTCTGAAAGATTTGCCCTGGTAGATGCGGGCGGAACTAAAGAAGAAGTCCAGAAAGATATAAAAAAAATTATCGCCAGGAGGTTATTCTAATGGAAAAAAGAGCAGAAACAGGTAAAACAGTTAAGATGGTAGTTGCTGTAGTTCATGATCATGATGCGGCTGATCTGCTGGAAGCACTGACAACAGCTGGTTTTCAGGCAACTAAAATGGCATCTACAGGTGGTTTTTTAAGAGAGGGAAATACTACTTTTATGATTGGCTCAGATGAGGAGCATGTGGAGGAAGTCCTGGATATCATCAAAGAAAATTGCGAGTCGCGCAATAAAACTGTAGCACCAATGTCACCTGTGGCAAATTCATTAGAGGGATATTACTCCTTTCCCATGGAGATTAAAATTGGGGGAGCAACTGTTTTTATTATCGATGTAGAGCAGTTTATCAAGATGTAGAGATTAAGCTGCAGTCTCTGTAGACTATTTTTGTAATTTAACTTTTTAATTATAGAGCAGATTTTTAGCCAGTCAGAAGAAGTTTAAAGGAGTTTTTAAATGAGTTTTAACTCAGTTATTGGACAGAAGGAAGCGGTAGAAATACTGCAGGATGAAATTAAAAAGGATCGAATCAGCCATGCCTATCTTATTTCTGCAAAAAAAGGCAGCGGCAAGTCAAAACTGGCTTTTGAATTTGCAAAGGCCAGTTTTTGTGAGGAAGTTGAAGCTGACAGCTGCGGCAGCTGTATTAACTGCCGTAAAATGGATCACCAGAATCATCCCGATTATAAGGTGATTTCTGTGCTGGAAGGTAAAAGCGCAATTTCAATTGATCAGATCAGGGAGTTAAAAAAGGAAATAGCCTATAAGCCCTATGACAGTGATCACAAGATATATATTATTGAAGCAGCCGAGAAAATGACAAAAGAGGCGGCCAATTCACTTTTGAAAACCTTAGAAGAACCACCCTCTTTTGCCACGATCATCCTGCTGGTGGAAGACAGCGGCAAACTGCTGCCGACAATTGTCTCCCGCTGTCAGCAGATCAAGCTGCGGAATGTAGATCGAGCAGAGATCAAAAAAATGCTGCTTGCAGAAGGCTTGACTGAAGAAAGAGCAGAAATTATCAGTCTGGCTGCTGCTGGAAGTCCGGGCAGGGCTCTGGATATTATAGAAATTGAAGACTATTTTAAAGAAAGACAGCAGATTTATGATTTTCTGAAAGATATAAAATCAAAAAACACAATAGAAATTTTCAAAATTACTGAAAAAATTACATCACTGCTTAAAGCTGATTTTCCCTGTTTTAATTTGCTATCAGACTGGTATCGCGATATAATGATGATTAAACAGGATTATCTGGAAGCAGTGATCAATAAAGACTATTTTGAGGAATTAAAAGAGCTTGCTGCAGAGCTGAGCCTGCAGGGGTTGATTAGTGATTTAGAGTTAATAGCTCAGACTGAAGAATATATAGAACGCAACATTAGAGAAGAACTTAGTCTGGAAGTCTTATTTTTCAAACTGCGCCAGCCTGATCAAGAATAGATAAATGAGGTGTGTATTTTAATGAAGACGGTAGTTGGAGTAAGTTTTAAAAAAGCCGGAAAAATCTATTATTTTGATCCTGGTGATCTAGAGATAAAAACCGGAGATTATGTAATAGTAGAGACTGCCCGGGGTATAGAATATGCCGAAGTAGTTGTTGGTAAAAAAGAAGTCTCAGATGATGAAATAGTGGCGCCTTTAAAGGATGTTATCAGAAAGGCGACTTTAAAAGATAGAGATAGACATGAACGCAATCTTGAACTGGAAGAAGAAGCATTTGATATTTGTCTTAAAAAAATTGATAAACACGGACTGCCGATGAAGCTGATAGATGTAGAATATACTTTTGACCACAATAAAATTATATTTTACTTTACAGCTGACGGCAGGGTAGATTTTAGAGAACTCGTTAAGGATCTGGCATCTGTTTTTAAAACCAGAATTGAACTGCGTCAGATTGGTGTTCGGGATGAGGCCAAAATGCTTGGCGGCCTTGGACCCTGTGGACTGCCGGTCTGCTGTGCTACTTTCCTGCGGGATTTTCAACCAATTTCGATTAAAATGGCTAAAAAACAGGATTTATCATTAAATCCTTCCAAAATATCAGGTCTCTGCGGCCGCTTGATGTGCTGTCTGCGCTACGAATCCCAGACCTATAAAACTCTAAAAAGGTTAATGCCCAATGTTGGCGAAAAAATTGAGCTGGAGATGGGTAAAGGAAAAGTTGTAGACCGCAATCTGGTTAAACATACGGTAGAAGTTGATATTGGCACAGAGGAAAATATCGAAGTTGATGTAGATGATCTGGACGAATATGACTTAGATTAAATGGAAAGGAAGGAAATTTAATGGATCAGGAAATATTGAGCAGCCTTGCCCATTTTCAGGAACAGATCGAGGCACTTTCCCTCCGTTTTCATAAACTTAAAGATATTACCTACAAATTATATCAGGAAAATGAAGAGCTGCAGCGGGAAAACGAAGAATTAAGGTCACTTCTTTTTAAAGATCAGGAAGAGGCCGAAGAAGCTGTGGTCGAAAAAGAAGGATACAGTAATTTGATTCATATTTATGATGAAGGTTATCATGTCTGTCCTTTAAGTTTTGGAGAAAAAAGAAAAGGAGACTGTCTTTTTTGTTTAAATCTGCTGGAAAATCAGGGTAAGGAGAAATAATTGATGGAAGAGATTCATTATTTAATTAAAGATGAGCTCGAAATTATACAGGACGATCGTTTTTTTAAATTTGGAACTGATTCTGTACTTTTAGCAAATTTTGTGAAACTCCGCCAGGGAGATAAAGTGATTGATCTTGGTACAGGCAGTGGTGTAATCCCACTGCTTTTAGCATATAAAAATAAGGGTGTAGAAGTAACCGGGGTAGAAATTCAGCCTGAGGCAGCTGAGCTGGCCAGGCGAAATGTAGAATATAACCACCTGCAGGATCAGATTAAAATTATTAATCAGGATCTCTGTCAGCTGGATTCTGAACTGGAAGCCGGCTCATTTGAGGCTGTTGTTTCCAATCCTCCCTATCTGCCGGTTGAAGGCGGCAAAATGAAGGAAAACGATTTTGTGGCAGCTGCCCGGCATGAAATTCATGCAGAACTTGAGGATGTTGTGGCTGAGGCTGCCCGGCTTTTAAAATACGGAGGCCACTTTTTTCTTGTCCACCGCGCGGAAAGACTGACCGAGGTGATAGAAGCACTGGCCAGATATAACTGTCAGGCAAAGGAGCTGCGCCTGGTCCAGGCACGCCGTGACAGCGAAGCTGATATTTTTTTGCTCAAAGCCAAAAAGGGAGCCAATCCCGGCCTCAGAGTCAAACCGGTTTTAATAATTTATCAGGATCAGAGCAGTGAATATACCCGGGAGCTGAAGGAAATTTATGGTCAGGAATAAATTAGAGGATTAATTTTTACTAGGAGGAATTTTTTTGCAAGCAGCAAAGCTTTATTTATGTGGGACTCCAATCGGCAATTTAGATGATGTCAGTCAGCGGCTGCTGGCCACCCTAAAAAATGTTGATTTAATCGCCTGTGAGGATACCCGCAGAAGCCAGAAACTTTTAAACTATTTTTCAATCAAAAAGAAGATGCTCAGCTATCATGAGCACAACGAAAAAGAAAGAAGCAGAGAGCTGATTGAGCTTTTAATAGAGGGTAAAGATATTGCTTTAGTTAGTGATGCCGGGATGCCCGGTGTTTCAGATCCAGGAGAAATTCTGGTAAAAAAGGCAGTAGCAGCCGGAATAGAAGTTGTTCCGATCCCCGGACCGAGTGCTTTTTTAGCTGCTCTGGTGGTTTCGGGACTTGACATTTCTACTTTTTCCTTTAAAGCTTTTATTCCCCGCTTCGGCAAAAAACGTCAGCAGTTTTTGGAGGAGCTGGCTTTAGCAAAAGATACTACAGCCTTTTATGAGTCTCCCTATCGACTTAATGATACACTTAAAGATTTAAGTCAATTCAGTAGTGAGCTGGCCTCACGCCAGGCAGTTGTTGCCCGCGAAATAACCAAAATGCACGAAGAAAAATATTATGGAACAGTGGCTGAGCTTAAAGAGCGCCTGCAGAGTCAGGAAATAAAAGGGGAAATAGTTGTAGTTGTTGCCGGCCGCAGCGAAGTGGAAGAGGAAAGTGAAGGCTGGGAAGATTTAAGCATTCTGGAACATCTTAAACTTTTAATTGAGAGTGGAATGACCAAAAAGCAGGCAATTAAAAAGGTTGCCAGCCTGAGGGAACTGCCAAAGAGTGATGTTTATAAAGAAGCAGTGGTTATTTCAGTTGATAAAGATAAATTTGAATAGTTTTGAACACAATTTTTATAAATAATTAGATCAAAATATTGATGATTAAATTTGGAAAGGATGATCAATTTTGAGCAGAGATACCTATTATGTAACAACACCAATCTACTATCCAAGTGATAAATTACATATCGGCCATGCTTATACAACAGTGGCTGCCGACACAATTGCCCGCTATAAGAAGATGCAGGGTTATGACACCATGTTTTTAACCGGTTCTGATGAGCACGGGCAGAAGATTGAGCGCAAGGCTCAGGAAGCAGGTAAAGAACCCAAAGAATATGTGGATCAGATCGTAGCAACTTTTAAAGATCTCTGGGATAAGCTGGATATTGATTATGATTACTTTATCCGTACTACAGAAGAGCGCCATGAAAAAGTTGTGCAGAAAATTTTCAAAAAGCTCTATGATAAGGGTGATATTTACAAAGGTAAATATGAGGGCTGGTACTGTACTCCCTGTGAGGCTTTCTGGACCGAAAGACAGCTGGAAGAGGAAAATGGCGAGAAGGTCTGTCCTGACTGTCACCGCCCGGTAGAATGGGTAGAAGAAGAAAGTTATTTCTTTAAAATGGGGAAATATGCAGATCGTCTATTAGAACATATTAAAAGTCATCCGGAGTTTATTGAGCCGGAATCACGCCGCAATGAGATGATTAATTTTATTGAAAATGGACTTGATGATTTAAGTGTCTCAAGAACTACCTTTGACTGGGGAGTTCCGGTGCCTATTGATGAGGATCATGTTATTTATGTCTGGATTGATGCTTTAAGCAACTATATTACAGCCATCGGTTATGAGACAGACCAGGAGAACTTTGAGCGCTACTGGCCTGCTGATTTACATCTGGTTGGCAAGGATATTCTCCGCTTCCATACAGTTATCTGGCCGATTATTTTGATGGCCCTGGATCTGGAATTACCGGATCAGGTATTTGGTCACGGCTGGCTCTTAAGTGAGACAGGTAAGATGTCAAAGTCGAAGGGGAATGTAGTTGATCCCGTAGTTTTAATCAATGACTTTGGTAAGGATGCAATTCGCTACTACCTGCTGCGGGAAGTTGCCTTTGGTACTGACGGCAAATATTCTACAGAGGCACTGATTCAGCGGATTAACTCTGACCTGGCAAATGACCTGGGTAATCTTCTAAACAGAACTGTTTCCATGGTGGAGCAGTATTTTGATAGTGAGATTCCGGAGCCGGGAGAAAAAGAGGCAGTGGATAAGGAATTGATTGACCTGGCCGCTGAGACAAAAAAAGAAGTAGAAGTTGAAATGGAAGAGCTTAAATATACTGCAGCACTCGAAAAAATATGGAATTTTGTGCGCAGGACTAATAAATATATTGATCAGACAACACCCTGGATTTTAGCCAGAGAAGAAGAGAGTCGCGAAAGATTAAAAACTGTGCTCTACAATCTACTGGAATCATTGAGGATTACTGCAGTAATGTTAAAGCCTTTTCTGACAGAGGCGCCTTATAAAATGGGTGAACAGCTCGGCCAGCTTGAAGAAATTAAAAATGCCGACTGGGAGGCTGCCAACTGGGGTGCTTTAAAAACAGGTGTTAAGGTTTATAATGGGGAACCAATGTTCCCAAGAATAGATATAGAGGAGTATTTTGAAAAGGTTGAGGCCCGTAAAGAAGAGGCTGAAGCTGAAAAGAATGAGGAGGAAAATGATTTGGATTTAGTGGATATCAAGGATAGAATTACTTTTGAAGAATTTATGGATGCAGATATTAGAGTTGCTGAAATTTTAGAGGCAGAAAAAATTGAAGGCAGCAATAAACTTCTCAAGTTAAAAGTTGATATTGGCCTGGAAGAAAGACAACTGGTGGCAGGTATTGCCAAGCATTTTAGTGCTGAAGATGTAATTGGCCGTAAGATTTTGATTGTAGCCAATTTAGAGCCAGCCACAATTTTTGGAGTTAAGTCAGAGGGTATGATCTTAGCTGCCTCTGATCCAGAAGGAAAGATGGTTTTATCAACAGTAAGTTCTGATATTGCAAATGGAAGTCAGGTAAAATAATAATTAAAGCGGGAGGAATTTACAGTGAAAAATAGAGAGAATATACCCAAGGCCACAATTGAGAGGCTGCCTTTATATTACAGATGCCTCGATAAGATGGATACTTTTGAAGATGTTGAGGTAGTTTCTTCTAAGGATCTGGGAGGAAAACTGGATATACCTTCAACTCAGGTGCGCAAGGACCTCTCTTACTACGGAGAGTTTGGGCGCCGCGGAGTTGGCTATAATGTCAGTGAACTTAAAAAATCAGTAGGTAAAATTCTGGGTGTTGACCGGGTTTGGCCGGCAATTTTAGTTGGTGCCGGTAACCTGGGAAGGGCTCTGGTTAATTATAAAAGTTTTGCCATGATGGGATTTGAAATTTCACATGTGCTGGACAATGATCTGGATAAGATCGGGAATTTAATCAATGAGCGTGAGGTTCAGAGTGCTCAGGATATGGAAAAGATAGTTGAAGAAAATGATATAAAACTGGGGGTAATTGCTGTTCCAACTGAAGCGGCTCAGGAAGTTGCTGATCAGATGATTGAAGCTGGAATTAAGGCGATCTGGAACTTTGCTCCCACCAGACTTTATGTTCCTGATGAAATTGAAGTTAAAAATGAAGACTTGGCAGTGGGAATTGTTTCCTTAATCTATCATTTAAGCTGGCAGGAAGAAATGGAAGCAAAGGGTGAATAAATAGTGAGGATCGAAACAGCAGTTTTATCCAGCGGCAGCAAAGGTAATTCTACCTATATTAGAGCCGGTAAATATTCAGTTTTAATTGATGCCGGTTTAAGCGGTAAAGGTCTGGAAGAGCGGATGGCTGCTCTGGATCTTGATCCAGCCGAGCTGGATGCTTTATTGATTACTCATGAACATAAAGATCATATTAAAGGAGTGGGAATCCTCTCCCGCCGCTATGATCTCCCAATCTATGCTAATGATGGGACCTGGGCTGGAGCAGAATCTGACCTGGGCAAGATTGCACCGAAAAATAAGAGAATCTTTACTGGAGATTTTATGATTGGTGAGCTCAGTTTTTCACCTTATGCAATTTCTCATGATGCTTCTCAGCCGGTGGGTTATGTCTGCCGGACTGGCAGCAAAAAAATTGTACTGGCTACTGATACAGGGGTGATGAACGAGGAAATTATTAAAAAAATTAAAGGTGCAGATTTTTTTGTGCTGGAATCCAATCATGATCTGGAGATGCTGATGACAGGTAAATATCCTTATTTTTTAAAAAATAGAATTAAGGGTATTGAAGGACATCTCTCTAATGATGACACAGCAGCTTTACTGCCCGGCTTAATTAAGGATAATTTTCCGACAGTAGTGCTGGCTCATTTGAGTGAAGAAAATAATAATCCAAAGGTTGCCTATATTACAGTAAACAATGCTTTGAAAGAAGCAGGATTAAAAGTTGGAAAAGATTTAAGAATGGGCTGTGCTGCTCAGGATAAGACAACCCCTCTTTTCCGACTCGACAAAAAAGATAGAGAAAAGGAATTGTTTTAATGCTTGATATTAATATTATTACAGTCGGCAGCCTAAAATCATCTTTTTTAGAGCCGGGAATAGAAGAATTTAAAAAACGTTTAAGCCGCTACTGCAGTTTAAATATTATTGAACTTAAAGATGAAGTGGTTCCGAAAAACCCTTCCTCTAAAGATCTTGAAGCCCTGCAGGCTCTCGAAGGGGAGCGGATAGTAAAAAACATTCCCGAAAGAACATATACTTTTGCCCTTGATGTTAAGGGGAAACCGATGACATCTACCGGTTTTGCTAAATCACTAAATAATCTGCAGGTAAGAGGCTACAGCTCTTTTACCTTTATAATCGGGGGCGCAACCGGCTTGAGTGAGTTTGTACTGCAGCAGGCAGATTACAGATTTTCGCTCTCCCATATGACATTTACCCACCAGATGATTCGCTTAATTTTACTGGAGCAGATCTACCGTGCCTTTAAAATTAATAATAACGAGCCCTACCATTTGTGATGATATATACTTGTACCGGGTCCAAAACAGCCGTATTGGACCCGGTACAAGTGATAAAAAGAACAAAATATTTTATATAAAGGATGATCAAAATGGATTTGTTTGATTTAACAGGGAAGAAGGCCTTAGTTACCGGCGGAAGCAGAGGGCTGGGACGAGCGATGGCTGAAGCGCTCTTAGAGGCTGGAGCAGAGGTTATTATAACAGGAGTTTCTGACAGAGTTTTAAAAACAGCAGCTGAACTGCAGGAAAATGGTTATCCTGTTTCAGGACTCAGTTTTGATTTGACTAAGCGAGAGGAAATTAAAAAATCATTTCAAAAAGTTATGGCTGAGTTTGAAGGTCAGCTTGATATTCTGGTCAATAACGCTGGTATTCAGCGGAGAAATAAAGCGGAAGAGTTTTCAGAACAAGACTGGGATGATGTAATTGAAGTTAATTTGAATTCAGTTTTCATTTTATCTCAGCTGGCAGCAAAAGAAATGATTAAAAATGATGGTGGAAAAATAATCAATATTGCTTCTTTACTTAGTTTTTTTGGTGGCTATACCGTTCCTGCTTATGCGGCCAGCAAAGGTGGAGTTGCTCAGTTAACGAAGGCTCTTGCTAATGAGTGGGCTGCAAAAGGAATTAATGTTAATGCAGTTGCCCCTGGTTATATGGACACAGATATGAATACAGCTTTAGTAAATAATCCCGAAAGAAATGAACTTATTATGTCCAGAATTCCTGCCGGCAGGTGGGGAAAGCCGGAAGATATGAAGGGGATAGTAATTTTCCTTGCTTCGAGAGCCTCAAATTACCTAAACGGAACAGTAATTCCGGTTGATGGCGGCTATCTCGGCAGGTAAAATTTATTAAAATTTATAAAGTTTAATAAAAAAGGTGCCTTAAAACTCTCAAATTTAGGAGAGTCTTCGGCACCTTTGCTTGATTTATTGTCAATTTATTTTCTGGAATAGAATTCTATTACCAGCTGATCATTAATTTCAATTGGAATTTCCTCTATTTCAATTTCTGAAACCAGTTTTGCCTCAAAATTGTCAAAATCTCTTTCCAGATAGCTGATCGGACTTAAGTGTCTGTCCAGAAAATTTTCTCTAAACAAATTATTTTTTCTATATTTTTCTCTCAAAGTAATCTGATCACCAATCTGAAGCTGATAGGAAGGTATATCAATTTTCCTGCCGTTGACTAAAATATGACCGTGAACAACCATCTGTCTGGCCTGCCTAATTGAGCGGGCAAAACCTGATCGATAAACAAGATTATCCAGTCTTTTTTCCAATTTTTTAATCAGATTATCACCTGTCACACCATCTTCACTGGCAGCATCTTCTACATAGCGGCTGAATTTCTTCTCCATCAGTCCGTAATATGCGCGCAGACGCTGTTTTTCCAGCAGCTGTTGTCCGTAATTAGATAACTTTCTATTTGCTCTATTAAATGTTCCATCTGCTCTTTTCATTGCCTTGGGATGTCCATAAATATTAACACCCAGTCTTCTTGATTCTTTAAATCTTGGACCACGTTTTCTGGCCAATTTAAATTTCCTCCTTATTAATAACTATTAGCCGCGGTTATTAATCCACAGTAATCTTATCAAGTTTGAAGGAGTAATTATAGTTCCTGTTTAACAATTTAACAATTTTCTGGATAATAAATATTTTTAGAGCAAATTGATTTACAAAAGCAGAGCTGATGTAATATAATAGAATATAGGATATTAAATATAAATTTAACTCGTTTAGTTTTGACAGTTAGAGGCAAAAAGTTTTTTCCAAGCGGGTAAAAATCAAGTTAAAGTGAAAGAGGAGTGTAAGTTTTGAAGTGTAAGATTTGTGGAAGCAGTGATTTAGAAGTCTTAAATATTCAGAATAAGTATTACCACTGTCAGCAGTGTGAGGTAATTTTTATAGATCCAGCAGAAATTGTTGAGCAGAGTGAGGAAAAAGAGCGCTATGAGGGGCATGATAATAACCATCAAAATGAAGGTTATGTCAGGATGTTCAAAGATTTTATAGCTGAGGTTATAAAACCCCATATTAATTTAGATAAGCTAAATAATGGTCTGGAATTTGGCTGTGGTCCGGGGCCGGTACTGGCTGATCTTCTGGAGTCGCAGGGACTTAAAGTTGACCGCTATGACCCTTATTTTTTCCCAGAAAAAGTATTTTTAAATAAAAATTATGATTTAATTACATCAACCGAAGTTTTCGAACATTTTTCAGATCCGGTTAAAGAAATGGAGCTTTTGACTTCTCACCTTAAGGAAGATTCTTATCTGGCTGTGATGACTTCTTTTCACCCCGGGCCGGAAGAGTTTGAAGACTGGTGGTATAAATGGGATCCTACCCATATAGTTTTTTATAATCAAAGAACATTTAATAAAATTGCTTCAGATTTTGACCTGGATATTGTTTATTCTGATCAAGAAAAATATATTCTTTTTAAAGCTTAGAGGGGGAGAGAGTCTTGAAAAAAATTGTGATAATGGTGAGTGTTTTGGCAGCTATGATGTTGTTTTTACCAGTAGTTCAGGCTGAAGAAAATGATGTCTGGGAACAGGCAAAAAAAGAAGGGATTCAGTTCCGGGCAGTAGGAAATGAGCCTGGCTGGCTGGTTGAAGTGAAAGATGATCAGAGAATAAAATTTGTTAATGATTATGGTAATTTAGAGATTAAGGCACCTGTTGATGATCTCTGGCTGGGTCCTGCTGGTGAGGACAAGATTTATTATATAGAAAATGATGTGGTTCAGTTTCAGGTAATAATTATGAAAAAATCATATCAGGATCCAATGAGCGGAGAAGTGTTTCCCTATCAGGTGAGAGTAGTTTTCCCTAATAAAAGTTATGTCGGTGGGGGAAGGTTATTAATTGAGGCTGAAGATAATACTCGCGGAGCTGAAGAGGAAAATGGTCAGCCCGAAGGAAATACTGAAAACGAAAACTAAATTAAATAAACTTAATAAATAAAGCCCCCTTGATTAGACAGATGAGCAGGAAAATATCTGTTCTAATTGAGGGGGTTTTTGGATTTTAATAAATAATGTCTTTACAGCTGTCAATTCAGATGATATAATAGTCAGCAAGACAATTAAAATGAGGTGATAAAAATTAAAACTCAGGAGCGAAGACATAAACTTTTGCAGCGGTTAAAAGCTTCAAATGAGGCATTGATAGGTTCTCAACTTGCCGAAGAATTTGGGGTCAGCCGCCAGGTTATTGTTCAGGATATCGCCCTGCTTAGAGCTCAGGGAGAAAAAATTGTTGCCACCTCTCAGGGATACTTTTATGAAGATAATCTGGGGATGACAACTGTTAAAGCTTCTATTGCCTGCCGCCACGGTGATCAGGAAGAACTCAGAGATGAGCTTTCAACTGTAGTTAATTATGGGGGAAGAGTTATTGATGTTAAGGTTGAGCACCCAATCTACGGTGAGCTGAGCGGAAATTTGATGATTAGTACCCTTGCTGATGTAGATAATTTCATTAAAAATTATCAGGATAATGAGGCAGCACTGCTTTCAAAATTGACTGATGGGATCCATCTGCATACAATTGAAGCGGTTAATGAGCAGGTTTTAGAAAAAATCAAGGCAGAATTAAGAGAAAAGGGTTATTTGCTGGAATAATAATTTTTTGTTTTTGCTGTAAAGACAGCTGTAAACTTATACTGTAATTATTGGGAGGTTTAAATTCATGGAAAATGATAAGCTAAAAAAACTGCGTTACATTTATTTAATATTAATTTCTCTGCTGGTGATTTCAGCCTTTGCTGTGCCCTATACTCTGCTAACTTCAATTAATTTATTTTACGGGGCCTTTTTGTTCTGGAGTCTTTTTGCTGCAGCAGTTATCTTTTTGACTATTAAAATTACAACTTACTGGAGGAATAATTAATGCCTACTACATACTTATATATCGCGGTAATTTTATACATAATAGCTGGTTCTGCTGTTGCGTTAATGGCCAGAAGAGAGATGAATGAAGGAATTGTGGAATATTTTTTAAGTGGCAGAAATACTGGTGGTTTTGTGGCTGCTCTATCTTACAGCGCAACGACTTACAGTGCTTTTATGATGATTGGTCTGGCCGGTTTTACTTATTCAGGTGGGGTGGGTGCCCTGGGATTTGAACTGGTCTATCTTTCCGGACTCTCCCTTGTTGCCTTTTTTGGTCCCCGCTTCTGGCTGATTGGTAAAAAGAATAATTATGTATCTCCTTATGAGATGCTTGGTGACCGTTATCAGAATCAGTGGATTGCCTTTGCTGCTTCTCTTTCTGCCTGTGTTTTTTTAATTCCCTATCTGGCTGTTCAGCTGATGGGAGTTGGCTATCTGTTGAGTGGACTTTCTGGGGGAGAGATTCCTTTCTTTTTTGGAGTAGTTATTGCAGTTGTGCTGGCCATCGCCTGGGCTCTAATTGCCGGGATGAAGTCTGTAACCTGGACTGATTCTCTGCAGTCTTTAATCATGATTGTGGTCAGTATAATCATTTTATTTTATGTAATTTATCAGCATCTGGGAGGATTTGCAGAGTTTTTTGGCTCTCTGGCTGCTCTAGAAGGAGATGTGCTGAGTGTGCCGGGGCCGGGATTCTTTAGTTTCAAGACATTTCTTGGCTTAAGTCTGCCCTGGTTTTTCTTTTCAATCTCTAATCCTCAGGTCAGCCAGCGGCTTTTTATTCCCCGTGATCTGAAGGCGATGAAGACGATGATCAAGGGATTTTTAATCTTTGGTTTTATTTATACAATGGTTTCTGTTATCTGGGGCTTTTCGGCTCGACTTTTAATTCCCGGGCTGAGCAATGCTGACCTGGCAACTCCGGAACTGCTGGCATCAGAGTATGTGCCGACTGTCCTGGCGCTGGTAGCGATGATAGGAATTACAGCTGCAGCAATTTCGACCATTGATTCAATTATGCTGACCCTATCGTCACTTGTAGTTAGAGATATTTTCAAAAATATGGAGGACAATTTAGATCGGGATCAGAATTTAAGACAGCTGAGAACTGCCAAGATTGCTATTTTGCTTATTGCTCTTTTGGGCTTTTTCTTTGCAATTCAGGAGCTTGATTTAATTGCCACTCTCTCAGTCGCGGCTTCAGTTGGACTGCTGGTAGTAGTTCCTTCAATGTTTGGTGCCTTTTTCTGGAAAAAAGCTACAGCTGCGGGCTCACTAAGCAGTATAATTTTTGGCTCTTTGACCGCCCTTTATCTTCAGTTCAGCGGCTGGAGGCCTCTGGGACACTGGGCAGGAGTCTGGACTTTAATTGTGACAGCAGCAGTTTTTGTTGGAGTCAGCTTCTTTACTCAGGCACCAGCTGATAAAGCAGAAGAGTTTATCGGTTATTTAAATCGGGAATGTAAAGAGAGGAATATTATTTAAGTTAGTAGATCTGGTTCAGTAAAGCTCATTAATCCGAAAAATATAAAATTACTGACCAAATTAAATGAGAGAATAAGCTTGACAAAGTGATTTTTATAAGGTAAAATTAAAAAAACTTGAATTAGAATAAAATATTAAATTTAAAAACTGTGATCAGGGAAAGTAATTAAAAATATTTATCTCAGCGAAGCGGGGTTAGTGAGAGCCCGTTGGTAGATATTTTAATGAAGTTCCCCTGTGAGTTGTCAGCTGAACAAAAAAGTAAGCCTGTACCGGCCGTCTACCGTTATCCCGACAGATTATAGGAGTTATTACTAATTCCCGTAATTAATGAGTGGGCTTTTTAGCCAAAAAGACTGGTACCACGAGTATACAACCCTCGTTCTTTAATTAGAACGGGGGTTTTTTGCATTTTGACAGGGTTTTACAAAAACTGACAAGCACCGTGAACCTGTCGGTTTATGTCATAATAAATCGAAATAATTATTTTAATCAAGTTGTCTGACATAATTCGGGTGGTACACGGCGCTGTGCATTTAAAGGAGTGAGTAGATGAGTAATTTAGAATATGGATATTTAGGACCACCAGGAACATTTAGTGAGCAGGCGATCTCTAACTACTGTGCCCGTTATGGTGGCAGTACAACTGCCTGTGGCTCAATTAGAGACATTGTAGAGGCGGTAACAGCAGATCGGGTTGACCTCGGACTGCTGCCGCTTGAGAATTCACTGGAGGGATCGGTAAATTTAAGTCTTGACCTTTTATATCAGCATCCAGAACTTAAGCTTTACCGGGAGATAGTCCTTCCAATCGAGCAGTACCTGCTGGCCCGGCCGGGGGTTAAAAAAGAAGAGATTAAGGAAATTTACAGCCACCCTCAGGCAATTGCGCAGTCAGGTGATTACCTGGCCAATGAATTTAAAGATGCAAAAATCATTTACACAGATAGTACTGCGGCAGCAGCAAAAAAAGCGCTTGCAGACAGAAACCGAGCTGCTGTGGGCTCAATCAGACTGGCTGAGATTTATGAACTGGAAATTATGGCAGAAAATCTGCAGGGAGATTTGCCGAATGCGACCCGCTTTGTCCTGGCAGCAAAAAAGGATAAGGATTTGGGTCCGAATAACCATCTGGGAGAAGCGGCAGCAAGTGACTTTAAAACTTCTATTATCTGCGCACCAAAAGTCAATGAAGCTGGAGTTCTGCACCGGATACTGGGGAAATTTGCTGAAGAAAATATTGATCTGACAAGAATTGAATCCCGCCCGAGCAGACAGCGGCTGGGAGAATATATTTTCTATATTGACTTAAAAGGCTGCAGCAGTGATCAGCATCTGAGTTCAGCCCTGGAGGAGGTAAAAAAGATATCATCATATTTTAGACTTTTGGGTTCCTATCCGAAGACAGTAATCGAGTAAAAATTAACTGTGATTGGCTAGAAATCTGGTGAAAAGTTATTCAAAAGCGAGCTGAAAGTTAGAATTAAAATTGAATATTTGGGCGAAAAAGCGGAAATTTTATTTGACAGAACTAAAATTGCCTGCTATAATACTCATTAAATAAATAATGTCACCCAAAAACTTTGAAAGAGGACCCAGTAAGCCACAGGCTGAAATACACCTCTTGAGTTGCCAGCTGAAAGTTAAACGAGTAAGCTTAAATGGCCGTCAGCCGTCGTTACCCGGTGCGGAAGTGTTGGCTTCCAGTAGAGATAATCTGTTATTTAATGAGATTAAAACAGGTGGTACCGCGATTTCAATCGCCCTGACTAAGGGGCGATTTTTTGTATTTTTAGAGAAAAAATATTTATTTCGACAAAAAATGACAGGTTCACGGTGCGTGCACATGAACAATCACAAACGAACATAAACAAAAAAGCATTTTAGTAGAGAGGAGAATTAATTATGATAGCAGTATTAAAAAGAGATGCAAGTCAGGAAGATAAGGATCAGGTAATAGAGGTAATTCGAGGTGAAAATTTTGAGGTTCACCCAATTCAGGGAGTAGAAAAAACTGTAGTAGGTGTTCTGGGTGATCCGGCAAGAAAGTCAAATTTGAAGGAAAAGTTAGAGACCATGGGGGCCGTAGAAAAAGTTGTGCTGATTTCCGATCCCTATAAATTAACCAGCTGGAATTTTAAGCAGGAAAAAACGGTCATTGACCTCGGTGATGGAGTTAAGGTCGGTGGTGATGAGATGACGGTGATGGCCGGTCCCTGTTCGGTGGAAAGCAGAGAACAGATTATTGAGACAGCCAAAATAGTGAAGGCCGGAGGAGCTCAGATACTGCGTGGTGGAGCCTTTAAGCCGCGGACATCCCCATATTCTTTCCAGGGGCTGGGAGAAGAGGGCCTGAAGCTGATGGCAGAGGCCAGAGAAGAAACTGGACTGAAGATAGTAACTGAACTGATGGATATTGAACATATTGATGTGGTCTGCAAATACACTGATATTATCCAGATCGGGGCCCGCAATATGCAGAACTATTCTCTTTTAAAGGAGATCGGAAAACTTGATAAGCCAGTAATGCTCAAGCGGGGGATGGCAGCGACAATCAAGGAATGGCTGCTGGCGGCTGAATATGTAATGAATAACGGTAACCATAATGTAATTTTATGTGAAAGAGGGGTTAGAACCTTTGGTGAAGAAACTCGCAATACAATGGATTTAAGTTCAATTCCTTTAGTTCAGCAGTTAAGTCACCTGCCGGTTATTGCAGACCCAAGTCATGGAACCGGCCGCTGGGAGTTAGTAATTCCGGTTGCCAGAGCAGCAGTCGCTGTGGGTGCAGATGGAATTATGGTTGAGGTTCACCCTGATCCCCAGAATGCTCTTTCTGATGGTCCCCAGTCATTGAAGCCTAAAAACTTTAATTTAATGATGGATGAACTTAAAGCAATTAATAATTCTCTGCACACATTTGAATCCAGAGAAAGAAAAATTGCTTATGCCTAAATTCGAAAAAATTGCTGTTGTCGGGATTGGCCTGATTGGGGCCTCCCTGGCAGCAGCTTTAAAAAAATCCGAATCGAAGCTGGAGCTTACAGGAGTTGACAGCTGTGCAGAGACTATCAGCAAAGCAGAAAAGATGGGGATTATTGATCAGGGATTTACAGAAATAGCAGCTAACTTAGAAGATCAGGATCTGATTTTTATTGCTGTTCCGGTAGCAGCCATCCCGGCTGTAATGAGAGAGATTAAAGCTGGAGGCAGCAGTCAGCAGCTGCTGGTTGATGCAGGCAGCACTAAAAAGGAAGTAATGCTGGAGGCAGCAGAGATTTTAAAGGACAGTCCGAAAATTTTTATCGGCGGCCATCCGATGGCAGGCTCTCATAAATCAGGGATTGACTGGCATGATCCGGAGCTTTTTAAAGGTGCACCTTTTATTTTGACTCCCTGGCTGGATCAGAGTCAGCAAGAAGAGGAAGAAAAGATCTTGAAAGATAGCTCACTATTTGATCTTTTAGAAACTTTTTCAAAATCAAGAATTGATTCGGCCGAAGATCTAGATCAGGATGAGGCTGAGCTGAAAAACTTAGTTCAAAAAAAAGAACTGCTGCAGCAGCTAAAAGAACTGATAGGAAAAATTGGAGCCAGAGTCCATATTATTTCGGCAGCAGAGCACGACCACTGCACAGCCTACTTAAGCCACCTGCCGCATCTATTATCATCAGCACTGGTAAATTTAAGCCAGCAGCAGGATTTTAAAGGTGAATTTTTTGAACTTTCAGGAAGCGGCTACCGGGATATGACCAGAATTGCAGGCAGCTCAGCTGAACTCTGGCAGGATATTATACTCTCTAACCGGGAAAACCTGGCAGAATTGATTGGAAATTACATAGAGGAACTGCAGGAACTGCAGCATGATCTGGAAGCCAATGAGCAGGATAAAATTTATAATTTTTTAGCAAAAGCAGCAGAGATTAAAACTGGGGCAGAAAATAAAAGTGATACTGAAAAATAGCTTATAATTGAAACTATATTAATGGAGAAAATTAATGCAGAAACTAAAATCAAGCTAAGCTAGAAGCAAAAAAGAAGAGAGAAATGAGGAGGAAATATATTGTTTAAAGTTAATCCAGCAGATAAAATCAGTGGTGAAATTAGGGTGCCGGGAGATAAGTCGATTTCCCACCGCTCCCTGATTTTAGCATCAATAGCAGCAGGAGAAAGTAAGATAGAGGGGCTTTTAGAGGCGGAAGACTGCCTGAGCACAATGGGGATTATGCGCGATTTAGGAATTAAGATTACCAAAGGAGGGGCGGGTAAATACACCGTTCAGGGGAAAGGTCTTGACGGACTTGAAGAGGCAGATGATGTTTTAGACTGTGGTAATTCAGGGACATCAATGCGGCTTCTGGCCGGACTTTTAGCCTCTCAGGATTTTTATTCAGTGCTGACAGGAGACCACTCGCTGCGCAAAAGACCGATGCAGCGGATTATTGGACCACTTTCCAAAATGGGAGCTAAAATATGGTCCCGCCGGGACGGACTAGCCCCACTGAGTATTAAGGGCCAACAACTGGAGGCGATGGAATACAAACTTCCTGTTGCCAGTGCCCAGCTTAAGTCTTCAATTTTACTGGCAGCTTTAAAAACTGAAGCCGAAACGGTAATCATTGAACCGGCAGTTTCCAGGGATCACACCGAGCGGATGCTCAAAGCTGCCGGGATCGATCTGGAGATTTTAGAGGATAGGATTATTCTAAAGCAGGCAGCAGAGAGAAAACTTAATCCATTTGAGATAAATGTTCCGGGAGATATTTCTTCGGCCGCCTTTTTTATTGCAGCTGGACTTTTGGCAGCCGAGGGTGAGCTCTTAATTAAAAATGTCGGCATCAACCAGACCCGCAGTGGCTTTTTAGAAGTAGTTGAGGCCATGAATGGTAAAATTGAACTTTTAAATAAGAGAGATCAGGGAGGAGAACTAACTGCAGATATTCTGGTTAAACCCTCAGACTTAAAAGGGACAGAAGTCAGTGGTGAAGTAATTCCCCGCCTAATTGATGAGATCCCCATAATCTCTGTGCTGGCAGTTTTTGCTGAAGGTAAAACAGTGATCAAAGATGCAGAAGAATTGAGGGTTAAGGAAACAGACCGGATCAAAGCAGTGGTCACAGAATTTGAAAGACTGGGAATAGAAATTACAGAAAATGAGGACGGGATGGAAATCAGCGGCCCCCAGCCAGTAGAGGGTGGAATTGAAGTTGAAAGCTATCATGACCACCGGATTGCAATGTCGCTGGCGGTACTGGCTTTAAATTCTAAAAGAGGAATTACAATTAACGGCAGTGAAATTATAGCTACATCTTTTCCTAATTTTAAAGAATTACTAAAAGAGGTGATTGGATGAAAAAGATAATTGATGATATTTCAGCCGGTGTTAAAGAGATGAACCGCTATCAGGCCGGCAAAAGCATAGAAGAGGTACAGGAAGAATACGGACTGGAAAAAATAGTTAAACTTGCTTCTAATGAAAATCCACTGGGACCAGCAATTCAGGTGATTGATACAATACAGTCAGAGGCTAAAAATGTCTGTCTCTATCCAGATTCAGACAGCAGGGAGCTTAAGACAGCTCTGGCGGAAAAGTATCAGCTGGCAGAGGAAAAAATATTTCTGGGCAATGGCTCCGATGAAATTTTAGACCTATTAATGACTTTGATTTTAAAGCCAGGGGACGAGGTTATTCAGGCAGATCCAGCTTTTATCAAATATGAGCTGGCAGTAAAGTCCAGGGGCGGCAGCAGTGTCAAGGTTCCACTTGATCAAAATCACAGACATGATCTGCAGGCGATGGAAGCTGAAATCAGCGATCAGACAAAGGCAATTTTTATCTGTAACCCCAATAATCCAACCGGAACCATGCTCGAGCGGGAAGAGATAGAAGACTTTTTGGAAAAGGTGTCAGAGGAAGTACTGGTAATAGTCGACCAGGCTTATCAGGAGTATATCACAGCCGAAGACCCCTTTGATGGAGTTGAGCTGCTGGAAAAATATCCAAACCTAATGCTGATGCGGACATTTTCTAAGGCCTACGGTCTGGCCGGAATGCGGATAGGTTATGCCCTGGCTGATCCAGAACTAATTGATTATTTAAATAGAATTAGAGGCCCCTTTAATGTCAACCGCCTGGCACAGAAGGCTGCAGTGACAGCTTTAGAGTCAGAATCACATCTGGAAATCTGTCAGAATTTAAATAACAAAGAAAAAGAATTTCTCTATCAGAAGTTTGAAGAGCTGGGGCTTGAATATATTGAAACTGAGGCCAATTTTATGATGGTTGACACCGGGATGCCGGCCGCTGAAGTCTTTGAAGAGCTGCAGCAGCGGGGAGTAATTATTAGACCGGGCCATCAATTTGGGATGGAAAGCTGGATCAGAGTAACCATCGGGACCAGAGCTGACAATGAATATTTTATCAGGAACTTAAAAAAAGTATTAGCAGAGGGGAATGAGTAATATGATAGCGGTATTAAAAAGAGGGGCAACTAAAGATGATGAACAGAAGGTAATTGAGTTAATTGAAGAAGCTGGTTTCTCAGCCCATCCGGATACCGGGGCGGAAACTACGATTGTCGGAGTTGTTGGAGTTGCACCTGAAAAAAAGGTTAACCTAAAAGAGAAACTGCAGGTTATGAGCTGTGTGGAAAAGGTAGTAGTGATTTCTGACCCCTATAAGCTGACCAGCTGGAACTTTAAACAGGATAAAACAGTAATTGACCTCGGCGATGGCGTTAAGGTCGGTGGAGATGAGCTGACAGTGATGGCCGGGCCCTGCTCGGTAGAAAATGAAGAGCAGATGCTGGAGACTGCCAGGGTGGTCAAAGAAGCAGGAGCTAAAATACTTCGCGGTGGTGCATTTAAGCCGAGAACTTCTCCCTATTCTTTTCAGGGGCTGGGTGAAGAAGGTCTTAAGTTATTAGCCAAGGCCAGAGAAGAAACCGGGCTCAAGGTAATTACAGAATTGATGGATATTGAGCATATAGATGTTGTCTGCAAATATACTGATATTATCCAGATTGGAGCCCGCAACATGCAAAACTATGCTCTTTTAAAGGCAATTGGGAAGCTCGATAAACCGGTAATGCTTAAAAGAGGGATGTCCGCTACCATCAAAGAGTGGCTGCTGTCAGCAGAGTACGTGATGAACGAGGGCAACCATCAGGTTATTTTATGTGAAAGAGGAGTTAGAACTTTCGGTGAAGAAACCAGAAATACAATGGACTTAAGTTCAATTCCTTTAGTTCAGCAGTTAAGTCACCTGCCTGTGATTGCTGATCCGAGCCACGGAACCGGACGCTGGGAGTTAGTAATCCCGGTTGCCAGAGCGGCAGCCGCAGTTGGCGCAGATGGAATTATGGTTGAAGTCCACCCGCATCCGGAAAATGCACTTTCTGATGGACCACAGTCTCTAAAGCCTGATAACTTTAGGCTGCTGATGGAAGAATTGAATGCAATTACAACTTCTCTCAAATCATTTAAAGCAAGAGAAAAGAAAATTGACTATAAATAATGTAGGTTAAATTTCATCAAACACATTAGATTAAAGCAGCAAATATAAATTGAGAAGTAGAGTATAAAGGAGGAAAAATTTTGTTTGAATATATAACAGCTGGAGAATCACACGGGCCGCGGCTGACAGCAATAATTAAGAGTCTGCCCGCTGGCCTTAAAGTAGAAGTTGAGCAGATAAATGAACAGTTATTTAGAAGGCAGCAGGGTTATGGACGCGGTGGTCGAATGAAAATAGAGAGTGACCGGGCAATAATCAATTCCGGGTTGAGGCATCAGGAAACTCTTGGGACCCCCTTAAGTATGACAATTGAAAATAAGGACTGGCAGAACTGGGTTGAGGCAATGGCTCCTGATAAAGAGCGGGGAGATGATGTGGAAGCCCTGACAAATCCCAGACCCGGCCATGCTGACCTTCCCGGAGCTTTAAAATACAACCACCGGGATCTGCGCAATGTCCTGGAGCGGGCAAGTGCTCGCGAAACTGCAGCCAGAACTGCAGTCGGAGCAGTGGCCAGGCAGTTTTTAAATGAATTTAATGTCAATATTTACAGTCATGTTGTCCAGATTGGTAACTTAAAAAGCGAGACCTGGACAGATCTAAAAGCAAGAGATCCGGAGCGTTTCAAAAATGAGGCTGAAATCAAAAAATATTTTGCCGAGCTTGACAAAACAGCCCTCCGCTGCGGAGACGAGGCTAAAACAGAAGCGATGAAAAATTTAATTGATTCCTGGCGGGCCAATGGAGATTCTGTGGGAGGAGTTTTCGAAATCGTGGTTACCGGTCTGCCGGTCGGACTGGGCAGCCATGTTCACTGGGATTTAAAACTGGAAAGTAAACTGGCAGCTCAGCTGATGGGCATCCAGGCGATCAAAGGGGTAGAAATCGGCTCCGGATTTAAGGGTGCAGGTTTACCGGGTTCCAAGGCTCATGATGAAATATACTATGATCTTGACCGCGGTTTTTACCGGAGTTCCAACCAGGCAGGTGGAATAGAAGGTGGAATGAGCAATGGCGAAGAACTGATTATCCGTCTGGCCATGAAACCTATTCCTACTCTGGCCAAGGCGCTGCATTCTGCTGATATAATCTCTAAAAAGGAAACTACAGCTGCCAAAGAGCGTTCTGATGTCTGTGCTGTTCCAGCAGCCAGTATAGTTGGGGAAGCGGTTACTGCTTCAGTGCTGGCAAAAAGTACAGCTGAGAAATTCGGCGGCGACAGCATCAGAGAAATCAAACGCAATTATGACGGTTATTTAGAGCAGTTAAGAAAGTTTTAATCTGATTAATATCTTATTTTAAACTTTCTCTCACATTTTTAACACATTCCTTTTCTATACTATTAATTGAGAAATGAGAAAAAAACAGAAATCATTACAGTAAATTTCAAAAAATTAATTTTCAAAGGAGTGTTTTAGAAATGAAAAAAGTTCTCGTTTCACTTTTATTAATCACAGTGCTGATGGTTCCGACGACAGTTATGGCTCAGGAGATGGAATTAAATGGTGAGCAGCCGGCCGATCCCTCTCTGGAAGAGAATATTAACAGTAATTCTGCAGTAGCCGAAGTTAACGGAGAAGAAATTACACAGGCAGAACTAAATCAGCAGGCAAATGTTAACCAGCTCCTGCAGCAGCTAAGTCAGATAGACCAGCAGCTGGTTCAAATTTTAGCTCAGTCTGAAGCCGGGTCTGAAGTTATCAAGGAATACCAAAAGCAGAAGCTTGATTCTATTATAGATAATGTACTGCTCAAACAGCAGGCTAAAGAAAAAGGTATTAGCCTCAGTCAGCAGGAAAAGGAAGAAATTTACAAAGAGCAGAAAGCAGCAATTTTGGAACAAAATCAGATGGATGAAGAAGAGTTCTTATCTGTCTTAGAAAAACAGGGCTTTGAAAATGAAGAGGCTTATAAAAAAGAATTTCTAAGTAATCCTCAAATTAAAATCAATAAGTTAATTGAAGAGGAAGTAGCAGCTGAGATTGAAATTAGCGAAGAAGAACTTAAAAAGGCTTATGAGAAAAACAAAGATGCCTTTGCTCAAAGTGGTAAAGATACTGATTTTGAAGATTTAAAGCCACAGCTGGAGAAGATGCTCAGACAGCAGAAGCGAAATAAAAAGATAAGTCAGTATCTAAGTAATTTACGTGAAGAAGCAGAGATTGAAAAGATGATTTAATCCTCCTGAATAGATAAATTTGTTATGGGCCCCTTAGAGGGCCCATATTTAACTTAACTTGATTTAAAATTATTTTAAAAAGCAGATTTTAGATTAATTTAATCTTTCTCTCACATTTTTCTCACATTTCTAACCTATACTTATAATCAGATAAATAAAAAAATGCTTAACTAAATTATTTTAATAGTTAAGTCAATAGTAATTTAAGGGGAGTGCTTATATTTAATGAAAAAGATTTTAGTTTCACTTTTATTGATAACTGTTCTGATGGTTCCGACAGCTGCTCTGGCTCAGGATACGGAGTCTAACAGCGAAAAACCTGCCGCCCAGTCTTTAAATCAGGGTAATCAGGTTGTAGCTACTGTAAATGGAGAAGAAATTTCTTCCCAGCAGCTGGCACAGCAGGCAAATGTTAATCAGATCTTACAGCAGGTAAGTCAGGTAGATCAGCAGCTGGCACAGCTTTTGGCAAGTTCTGAAGCTGGAAAGACTGTACTGGAAGAACTGCAGAAGGCTAAATTAGACAGCCTGATTGACAATGTATTATTAGAACAGGCAGCAGCAGAGTCAGATATTACTTTAACTCAGGAAGAAAAGAACGAGATTTATGAACAGCAGAAATCAGCAATTTTACAGCAGAACCAGATGGACGAAGAACAGTTCCTTTCAATTTTAGAACAGCGTGGTTATGAAAATGAAGAGGCTTATAAAGAAGAATTTTCTAATAACCCTCAGATTAAAATCAATAAGTTAATTGAAGAGGAAGTGCTGGCTGATATTGAAGTTAGCGAAGAAGAATTAAAATCAGCTTATGAGGAAAATAAAGAGGCCTTTGAGCAGAGCGGTCAGGATGCTTCTTTTGAGAAGCTGAAGCCGCAGCTGGAGCAGATGCTCAAACAGCAGCAGCAGAGTCAGGCAATCAATCAGTATTTAGATAAATTAAGAGAAGATGCTGAAATTGAGAAAAATATTTAATTTAACCTTCCTTATATAGAAATTATATACAGCAGAGTCCTGCCCTAAAAAGCAGGACTTTTTTCTTTATGGTATAATTAATTTAATTGAAAAGGAATATAAGCAGAGCCTGTTGTGAGGCTGTTTCAGATTTTATTTTTTTAACATTGATTAGATTTTTTACAATTATCTTTTAAGGAAGTGACAGAATGAGCGGCAAAAATGTTTTGATAATTGACGACGATCCTCATATTAGAGAAATACTGGAAGATTACCTTAAATTTGAGGGCTTCAGTGTTTCGGCAGCTGAAGATACGGAAAAGGGATATCAGCTTTTAAAAACCCAGTCTGTAGATGTCTTGATTCTGGATATAATGCTGCCAGATGAAAACGGCTGGGAATTCTGTCAGCGGATCAGGCCGGAGTTTGAGCTGCCGATTATTTTTCTCAGTGCCAAGGACGAATCTACAGATAAGATTACCGGTCTTGAGCTGGGAGCAGATGATTATATCAGCAAACCCTTTAGTCCACGGGAGGTTGTTGCCAGAATTAAAGCTGTCTTAAGAAGATATCAGCAGGGAGAGGAAGAATCAAAACTGCTTCAGTTTGGTGATCTGATAATTAATAAGGAAGAACATTATATTAAATATCAGGAAGAACTTATTGAAGTTACTCCCAAAGAGTTTTCTCTACTCTGGCATCTGGCTCAAAATCCAAAAAAAGTTTTTAGGCGGGAAAATTTACTGAAGGCTGTCTGGGGTTATGATTATTTTGGTGATGTGCGAACAGTAGATACTCATATTAAATCACTGCGGAAAAAGCTGGGTGATGCTGCAGCTGCAGTTGAGACAGTCTGGGGGGTTGGATATAAATTTGAAGCTGAAAAACTTAAAGACTAACAGTTTATTTGGTAAATTATTTTTTCGATTTATAGTGCTCTCGCTGATCATTATAGTGATTTTTGGTTTAATAGTTATCTATTATTTAGAAGATTTTCTTTATAACCGCCGCGAAAATGAGGTCCTTTATAATTTAAATCAGTTAAAAAACGATATAGACCAATATCTGGCAGCCGGAGAAGATGAGGAAATCAATAAAATTTTGAGCTTAACCGCCCGGCAAAATCGGGGGCAGATCTGGTTAACTGACCGAGAAGGAGATATTATTTACAGTTATCCCGGCCGGATAGATGAGCGGGTAGATTTTGAAGGTTTTGAGCAGATTTTCGACAATAAAATGCTTTCCAGCCGGGTTGATTCAGAGCAGTTTGATCGGCCGATGCTCTTAAATGCAGCTTCAATAGAAGTTGAAGGAGAAAAATATGGACTGCTGTTTTTCACTTCGGTCCAGGGAATTAATTCAACGGTTGGCCAGATTCAAAAAATTATGCTTTATTTGATTCTTTTTTCAGCCCTGCCGGCACTACTGCTTGCCTATTTCTGGGCTAAAAGCATTTCTGAACCTCTAAAAAATATTAGTAAGACCGCTGAAGAAATAAGCCGCGGTAACTTTATAGAAATCAGTAATGCTCAGAATACAAAAGAATTAAAAAATCTGGCAGAAAGCATCAATGAAATGTCAAAAACTCTGGCTCAAAACATGAATAATTTAAAGGAAGAAAAAAATAAGTTGAACTACATTCTTTCGGGAATGGAAGAAGGGGTGCTGGCTTTAAATTCAGCTCAGGAAATCATTCTGCTTAACCAGTCCTTTGCAGATCTTTTTATTTCCGAGGAGCAAGTTGAATTGAATAAGCAGCAGAGCCTTTCTGAGCTGATCGATAATCAGGAAGTAATTGATTTTATAAATGAGAGCATTCAAAAAAGGGAAAATAGAAGTCTGGAAGTTAAGGTAGAGGAAGCTGATAAATATCTACTGCTGCACAGTACAGCTATTTTTAGAGAGAGTAAGTTCTGGGGAATTGTTGTAATTTTTCAGGATATTTCAGAGAGGTGGCGGTTTGAGAAGCTGCAGAATGATTTTGTGGCTAATGTTTCTCACGAATTAAAAACCCCACTTTCTTCAATCAGAGGTGCGGCTGAGATTGTCTATGATGGTGCTGTCAGTCAAAAAAAGGCCAGGGAAAAATACTTAAATATGATTATTGAAGAGAGCAACAGGCTGGAAACAATGGTCAACAATATTTTGAGTATTTCGGAACTTAAATCTGATATTCTGCGGTGTACAGAAGTCAATTTTTCAGAATTTGTCTATAATATGCTGCAGGATTATAAGAGTGTGAATGAAATAGAGCAGGATTTTAACTATCAGCTGCAAGAAAAGATAACGCTCAGGCTGGATGCCGATAAAATCAAAAGGGTAATTATCAATCTGCTCGATAATGCGGTCAAATATTCGCCTGCTGCTGGAGAAATAAAAATTATTCTAACTAAAACTGATTCAGCAGTAAAATTTGCAGTCCGGGATCAGGGACCGGGTGTGCCGCCAGAAGAACAAAAAAATATCTGGGAAAGGTTTTATAAGGTCAATAAAAAAGGTTTTCAGAGCAAAAAACGGGGCAGTGGACTGGGGCTGGCTATTGTCAAAGATATTATAAAGCTTCACGGCGGCAGAGTTTATCAAAAAAATTTGGAGACAGGTTCGGAATTCGCCTTTGTACTTCCTGAAGCTAATAATCTGCCGGCTGCAGAGTGATAATCAGACTATTGTAAAAGATTTACTTACAATTTTGCTCTGCAGCTGGTATAATTAATAAGAATAAAATTTATTAAGGGGGCATTATAGATGAGTGAAGAAAAAAAGAACGAAAATGCGTATCAGGCCAAAAATGCCTGGGCGGAAATGGGCAAAGAAGAGAGAGAAGAAGTTTTTGCCTTTAATGAAGGTTATGCTAAATTTTTAAGTGAAAATAAAACCGAAAGAGAATTTGCTTCTGCAGCAATTGCTGAACTGGAAGCAGCCGGTTTTAAAAATATTAATCAGTTTGAAAGTCTCAAAAAGGGAGATAAGGTTTATGTAGAAAATCGCTCCCGGGCTCTGATGGCGGCTGTGATTGGAGAAAAAGATTTAAAAGAAGGTCTCAAAATAGTCGGCAGCCATATTGATTCACCAAGACTTGACCTAAAACCAAACCCACTTTATGAAGATGGTGAGATGGCAATGTTTAAGACTCACTATTATGGTGGAGTTAAAAAATATCAGTGGGTAACTATGCCGCTGGCTCTGCACGGAGTGGTTGTTAAAGATGATGGAACTCAGATAAATATCAGCATCGGCGAAAAAGAAGATGATCCGGTCTTTTTTATTAGTGATGTCCTGCCTCATCTCGGTAAAGAGCAGATGAAAAAGTCAATGAGTGAGGGTATTAGTGGAGAGCAGCTTAATGTAGTTGTCGGCAGTATTCCTGTGGCTGATGAAGATGCAAAAGAAAAAATTAAGGAAGCTGTTTTAAATCACCTAAAATCCGAATATGATTTTAAAGAAGAAGACTTTATCAGCGCTGATCTGCAGGTAGTTCCTGCTTTTAAGACCAGGGATGCCGGTTTTGACCGCGGCTTACTTGCCGGTTATGGTCATGATGATCGGGTCTGCAGTTATACAGCTTTAGAGGCGATTTTGGATATCAAAGACCCTCAGTACACTTCAGTAGTTTTACTGATGGACCGTGAGGAAGTTGGCAGTATGGGTTCAACAGGTATGCAGTCCCACTTCTTTGAGGATCAGGTGGCCAATCTGGTTGACCTCTATTACAATGAATACAGCGAACTGCTGGTGCGTAAGGTAATGCAGAATTCTAAGGTTTTATCAGCAGATGTTAATGCTGCTTATGATCCTGATTTTGCTGAAGTTTATGCCAAACATAATTCTGCTTATCTCGGTAAAGGAATTGTTGTCTCTAAATATACTGGAGCCCGCGGTAAGGCTGGAGCTTCAGAAGCCAGTGCAGAATTTATGGGAGAAATCAGAGGTCTCTTTAATAATGCAGGTGTGGTCTGGCAGACTGCTGAACTTGGTAAGATTGATGAAGGCGGCGGCGGAACTATCGCTCAGTTCCTGGCCAATTACAATATGGATGTAGTTGACTGTGGTCCGGCTGTGCTTTCTATGCACTCACCTTATGAGGTTGTAAGTAAGGCAGATGTTTATCATTCCTATTTAGCTTATAATGTATTTTTAGAAAAATAGATTAAGCTCAAATAGATTATTTAAACACAGGAGGGGCTGAAAGAAGCTTCTTCTGTGTTTTGAAATTTAATTTAGGAAAATGTTAATTGCTTAACTTTAATTAAATTTATATCGTATATAATAAATGTTGTAAGTCAAAATGAAATTGTAAATCGAAGGCCATAATTAAAGTTAAAAATTAATAATACCCAGGGAGTGATATATAATGGCAAAGATCGATCAGGAAGAAAAAAATAAAATTAAAGAATTGTTCTCAAAAAATTTAAAAGACGATGTTAATTTACTTTTCTTTTCTCAAGAAGAGGGCTGTCAGTACTGTGCAGATACAGAAGAGATTTTATCAGAGGTTACAGCCTTAGATGAAAAAGTAGATTTTGAAAAACATTTATTAGGCAGCGAAAAAGCTGAAGAATTTGGTGTAGATAGAGCACCAGCAATTATCTTCTTAAATAATGAAGGTCAGGATAGTGGAGTTCATTTTTATGGAATTCCTTCAGGCTATGAATTTACTTCATTAATTGAAGATATTTTAGATATGTCTGACCATGAAAGAATAGACCTTTCTGAAGATATCAAAAAAGAAGTAAAAGCTATTGATTCTGATGTACTGCTGCAGGTATTTATTACACCTACCTGTCCATACTGTCCTCGTGCGGTTAGAGTTGCCCATCAGATGGCAATGCTCAACCCTAAGGTCAGAGGAGAAATGGTAGAGGCAATGGAATTTGAAGAACTGTCTTCCAGCTTCAATGTATCCGGAGTACCAAAAACAGTTATTAACTCTGGTGCAGACGAACAGGTTGGAGCAGTACCTGCCAAAACAATTCTGAAAAAGATTCAGGATTTAGCAGTAGCAGCAAGCTAAAATAAAGACTTAGTATTTTTATTCACTTGTACCCGGTCCAAAACGACCGTTTTGGACCGGGTTCAAATAAACACAACACAGGAGGAAATTCAATATGAGTAAACCGGTAAAAGTAACAGATGGAAACTTCAGCAGTGAAGTTTTAAGCGCAGACAAAAAAGTTTTAGTTGATTTTTGGGCAGAATGGTGTGGTCCCTGTAGAATGGTGGCACCTGTAGTAGAAGATATCGCAAACGAATATGGTGACCAGATTAAGGTTGCTAAATTAAATGTTGATGAAAATCAGTCTACTGCTTCCCGCTATGGAATCATGAGTATTCCAACTATGTTAGTAATGGAAGACGGCAAGGTAAAAGATAAGCTTGTTGGTTATATGCCAAAGGATAAACTGGTAAACAAATTGGGTCTAAAATAATAAAATTTTGCTTGATTTGAAAGCCTCTCTTTTTATTTTATTATAAGAAGAGAGGTTTTTTATATTTTCTTGCCGATTACCCTGTAAAAGTTTAATCTTTTATGATAAAATTAAGATTGATTAAAAAAAGGAGGGTTATCAGTGCAGCGTTTACTAATTATACATACACCTGATGCTGATCTTAAAGATATAGCAGAGGGTATAAAAGAAGGGGCAGAATCACAGGGGTTTAGAGTTGATATCAAAAACACAAATGATGTGGGGAATGGAGTCTCCTTTTATCCCTATGACCTTATTTTAGCGGGCAGTCCGACTAAGGGGATTTTTAGAGGGAAAATAGACGAATCTTTAAGTTCATTTCTTTCTGAAGCCAAAAGAACTGTCGGTAAAGATGCTGTTGCCTATGTTAAACCTCGCTTTTTTGCAACGAATAAGGCTTTAAAAAAGGTAATGGCAGCTCTCGAATCTCAGGGCTGTATTGTCAAGAATTTCAAAGCAATTAAGAACCACCAGTCAGCAGTAGAATTTGGTAAAAATATTAAAATATAGAATCTAAAAACCGCAGTTAAAATTTGGGCTGTGGTTTTTTCAAATTATAAAATTTTGGAGTGAATTAATAAAGTATGAGTAAAAATTGTTCTATCAAGTTAGAAAATTTACAGAAACTTACTGATGATCCTGAAAAACAAAAGATCAACAACCAGTATCAGGGAGAGTTTTATATAAAAAATGAAAAGTTATACCTGAGTTATCTTGATGATGCTGAAGGTATTGATGGCTCCCAGACAATCGTTAAAATTGATCCGGAGCGGGAGCGGGTGCTGCTTCTGCGTCAGGAACCTGCAGCTATGAAACAGGATTTTAGGGTCGGCAAAAAGCAGGAAGGTTATTTTAAGACGGCCTATGGTGAAATTAAAATGGCAGTTAAAACTAAGAGATTGGAAATGGAAATCAGTGATAATTCCGGCCTGATTAGAATTAACTATCAGGTCTTTTTGGGTGGAGAGTTAAACGCTGAACACCATTTGAAAATAAATTATAAAATTACAAAGTAAAATTTATAGGAGGTTTTTTGATTTGCAGAAAAATTTACAGGCCGCTGTGGAAGCTGAATTAATCAGTTTTCTGGTCGAAAGTGTAAAAAAAGCAATTTATGATGGAGACTTGGATTTAGAAAAGGTGCCTGAGGTTTCAATTGAGGTGCCGCGCGAAAAAGGTCACGGAGATTATGCTACTAATCTGGCCATGGTTTTAGCAGGGAAAGCAGGGATGAACCCCCGCAAAATTGCTGAAATTATTGTAGAAAATTTTGAAAGTGATATTGTAGAGGAGATCAGCATTGCTGGCCCGGGTTTTATTAATTTTAAGCTGAAAAATGCCTGGCTCTGGAATAACCTTAAAATCATTACTAAAAGAGCAGAGGATTATGGTAAAATTGATGCCGGTAAAGGCAAAAGGGTGCAGGTGGAATTTGTTTCAGTTAATCCGACCGGACCTCTACATGTAGGCCACAGCCGGGGAGCTGTAGTTGGAGATGTAACTGCTTCAATCATGGAGGCAGCAGGTTATGATGTGGAAAAAGAATACTATATCAATGATGCCGGAAATCAGATGGATATTCTTGGTAAATCAACTCTCTTACGATATCGAGAAATTTTAGGTGAAGATATTGAAATGCCTGAGGATGTTTATGCCGGTGATTATATAAAAGAAATTGCTCAGGATTTATATGATGAGCACGGTGAAGAGCTAATGGAAAAAGACGAGGAGCAGCAGCTTGAAATCTGCCGCGAATATGCCTACCAGGAAATGCTGGCAGATATTGAAGAGGATTTAGAAGAATTCGGAATTGAATTTGATAACTGGTTCAGTGAGCGGACTCTTCATCCGGATAAAATTGAGCAGGCGATTGACCTGCTGCGAGATAAGGGTTATATTTTTGAAAAAGAAGATGCTCTCTGGTTTAAATCAACTGATTTTGGAGATGATAAAGATCGAGTTATTATCAAATCAGACGGCTCACCAACCTATCTGGCAGCAGATATGGCCTATCATTTAGATAAACTGGAGCGCGGTTTTGATAAACTGATTAATGTCTGGGGAGCTGACCACCACGGCTATATTCCGCGGATGAAAGCTGTAATTGAAGCTTTCGGTTATGATAAAGATATTCTGGAGGTAATTGTGGTCCAGATGGTGACTCTGCTTCGTAATGGTAAGAAGGTGCCGATGTCCAAAAGAGCAGGCAGTTTTGTGACTATGAAAGAGGTAAATCAGGAAGTTGGTACAGATGCAGCCCGCTACTACTATGTAATGCGGAGCACTGACAGCCACCTTGATTTTGATCTGGAGCTGGCCAAAGAGGAATCCAGTAATAACCCGGTTTATTATGTGCAGTATGCCCATGCCAGAATTCACAGTATTTTAGATAATGCTGAGCTTAAAGCAGATGCGGAAAACTTAGACCTGCTGACACATGAGGCAGAGCTTGAGCTGATGAAAATGCTGGCAAAATTACCGGAAGAGATAAAAATGATCGCTGAATCGAGACAGCCTCATCACCTGACAACTTATGCCTATGACCTTGCAACTGCTTTCCATTCATTCTATAATAACTGTCGGGTAAATACTGACAGCAAGGAACTGGCTCAGGCAAGACTTTATCTGGTAAATGCTGCCCGTCAGGTTCTCAAAAATGTTTTAACCCTGCTTGGAATCAGTGCACCGGAGCAGATGTAGCTATAAATCTGTCAGTTTAGGCAAATAACTAGTAGAGTTTTAAAATAAGGGAGATTTGCTAAAATATTTATGGTAAATCTTCTTCTTACATAAATACTTAAATTAAATCAAAGATTAAAAGTGGAGGAGATAGCAAAAATGACCAAGTATATTTTCGTAACCGGAGGAGTGGTTTCTGCTCTTGGTAAAGGGATAACTGCAGCTTCCCTGGGCCGCCTGCTTAAAAGTAGAGGTCTTAAAATCAGCATTCAGAAATTCGATCCTTATATTAATTATGATCCAGGTACAATGAGTCCCTATCAGCACGGTGAGGTTTTTGTGACTGATGATGGTGCCGAAACTGATCTGGATTTAGGCCATTATGAGCGTTTTATTGATACCAATTTAAGTCAGAGCAACAATGTAACCACCGGTAAAATCTACGGCTCGGTGATTCAAAAAGAACGCCGGGGAGATTATCTGGGAGCAACAGTCCAGGTAATTCCGCATATTACAGATGAGATTAAAGACCGGGTAACCAGGGTTGGGAGAGAAACCAATGCTGATGTGGTTCTGACAGAGATTGGAGGAACAGTTGGTGATATTGAGAGTCTGCCCTTTTTGGAAGCAATTAGACAGCTGAAAAATGATCTGGGCCGGGATAATATTCTCTATTTACACTGTACCCTGGTTCCTTATCTGAAGGCAGCCGGTGAGCTGAAAACCAAGCCCACCCAGCACAGTATTAAGGAAATGCGCAGTATCGGTATTCAGCCGGATATAGTTGTCTGCCGTTCTGAGCGAGAGCTGACTCAGGAAGTTAAGGATAAAATTTCTCTTTTTGGTAACGTGGAAAAAGAGGATGTTATTCAGCTTGTTGATGCAGAACATATTTATGAAGTTCCTCTGATGCTGGAAAAAGAGGGAATGGCTGAAAATGTAATCAACAAATTAAAATTAACTGATCGGGTTAAAAAAGCAGATCTTAAAAACTGGATTGACCTGGTTGATAAGATTAAAGATCGGGACCACAAAGTTAAAATTGGAATAGTTGGTAAATATGTAGAGCTGCCTGATGCCTACATAAGTATAGCAGAATCATTTACTCATGCAGGAATTGCCAACAACTGTAAAGTTGAGATAGAATATGTTTATGCTGAGGATTTAGAAACTCTGGCTGAGGCGGAAAAGGAACTTGCCGATCTCGATGGGATTTTAGTTCCAGGTGGTTTTGGAGACCGCGGCATCGAAGGTAAGCTGAAGGCAGTAGAATATGCCCGCAAAAACAAGGTTCCTTATTTTGGAATCTGTCTCGGAATGCAGTGTGCGGTAATTGAGTATGCCCGCAATGAGCTCAATCTGAAAGATGCAAACAGCAGTGAATTTGACGAAGAGGAAAAAGAGCCGGTAATTGCTCTAATGCCTGATCAGCACGATGTAGAAGATATGGGCGGCACCATGCGTTTAGGCCTCTATCCCTGTAAATTGGAAAAAGAGAGCATCAGTCGTAATGCTTATCAGGAAGAGGTTATCTATGAGCGTCACCGCCACCGCTATGAGTTCAACAATCACTACCGGGAAAAGATTGAAGAAGCGGGTATGATTTTAAGTGGATTGTCACCTGATGAAAGATTGGTTGAGATAGTTGAAGTACCCGACCATCCCTGGTTTGTAGGGGTGCAGTTCCACCCGGAATTTAAATCACGTCCAAATAGACCACATCCTTTATTTGTCAGCTTTATTAAAGCAGCACTTGATTACAAAGAAGAGTAAGTAATGAGGGGGAAAAAACATGGCAGGGGATTTAGTCAAATGTGACTTCGATTCTCCGGTAGCAACTGTCAGTATTAACCGGCCGGAAGTTTTAAATGCTTATAATGAAGAACTATTAGACCAGCTGCAAAAGACGCTAGAAGAACTATTCGAAGCTGAGGAAGCAGCAGCGGTAATTTTAACTTCAGAAGGCAGCAGAGCTTTTTCGGTCGGCGGAGATATTGATTATCTGGAAAAATTGAACTTTGAGCAGGCAAAGAAGCTTTCCAAAAAAGGACAGCAGCTCTGCAGTTTAATCGAGGAAGCTGATCCGGTTGTCATAGCAGCAATCGATGGTTATGCCCTTGGTGGTGGGATGGAGATCAGTCTGGCCTGTGATATTCGGCTTGCTTCAACCCGCTCCCGTTTTGGTCAGCCGGAAGTTAAACTGGGGATTATTCCTGCTTTTGGAGGAACCCAGAGGCTGCCGCGTCTGATCGGTGAGGCAGAAGCAAAAGAATTATTATATACAGGTGATATTATTGATGCAGCTTTAGCCTATGAGCTGGGTTTGATTAATAAAGTTGTTACTCCCCGCAGTCTGCTTTCTGAGGCCAGAGAACTGGCTTTGGAAATAACAGAGCGCTCAACTCAGGCTGTCAAAATGATCAAAAAAGCTGTAAATAAAAAATATCTGGAAGCTTCTAAAGCCGGTTATGAATATGAAAGTGAAGCATTTGCTGAATGTTTTAAAACTGAAGAACACAGAGTTCGAATTAAAGAAATTAAGCGAATTGTTAAAGAGGATAATTAGCAGTATTCTAAGCCTTAACCTAATTTTTGAGATTCAAAAAAGGATTTTCACAATCAATGAAGAATAATTAGGTTAAGGAGGTGAAGACCTGGCCTCAAGTTTACAGGCCGGGATATATAATGTTAATCAATCTTTCAACAACAATTGCTTTAAGCTGTCCTGCCTGTGGTCGTCTGGAAAAGGAAAAGGTAAATATCTTTGAACTGCCGGTGGGAGAGCTAAAGCAGTTAAGCTGCAGCTGTGGAGCGGAAAAGGCTGCCCTGCTGAGAAAAGAAAATTCTCAGGTGCAGATCAATTATTTCTGTCTGCACTGTGATAAGGCACATAAAGAGATATTTTCTGCCCAGGATTTCTGGCATTCAAATTATCTACAACCTCTTTCCTGCAGGGATACGGGTCTGAACCCGGGATTTTTTGGACCTCCAGTTCTGGTTAATGACGAAATAAAAAAGGAAAAGCAGGATCTGGAGTTAATGGCTGCAGAACTCGGTTTTGATGATTTCAAAAACCCTGAGATTATGCTGCAGGCGCTTGACATTATTCATGACATTGCTGCTGAGGGAGCTCTAAGCTGTGAATGCGGCAGTGATGATATAAATATAGAATTATTTTCTGATAAAATTCAACTAATTTGTAACAACTGCGGCTCGCGTTTAAATATAGAAGCTGTTGAGAAAGAAGATTTAAAAAATCTGCGACAGCTAAACAGCGTGCAGCTGCATTCTATTCAGGGAAAACCAAATAATTTTTAAAAGACCCTGGATTAATATTTAATAAGGAGGATATTAATTATGAACTTAGTACCAATGGCAGATATTTTACAGGACGCACACAAGAGAACATACGCAGTAGGTGGATTTAACATCAACAACATGGAATTCCTGCAGGGAATTATGATGGGAGCAGAAGAACTTAACTCACCTGTTATTTTACAGGCAAGTGAAGGTGCTATCCGCTACATCGGTATGGATTATGTAATGAAGATGGTAGAGGCTGCTACAGCAAATACTGATATTCCTGTGGCTTTACACCTTGATCATGGTAGTGACTTTGAGAGTATTATGAAGTGTATTAGAGCAGGATTTTCTTCTGTAATGATTGATGCTTCTAAAAAGCCTTTTGAAGAAAATATTGCCCTAACTAAAAAAGTTGTAGAAGCAGCTCATAATGTTGGTGTAAGTGTAGAAGCAGAATTAGGAACAATTGGTGGTACAGAAGATGACCATACAGTTGAAGAAAAAGATGCAATGTATACCAATCCTGATCAGGCAAAAGAATTCATCGAAGCCACTGGTGTAGATGCCCTTGCGATCGCAATCGGTACTGCTCACGGTGTCTACGAAGGTGATCCTGAGTTAGATTTTGAAAGACTAAAGACTATTAAGGGCTTAATTGATATGCCTGTTGTTCTTCACGGAGCTTCTGGTATTTCTGCTGCAGACTTAGAAAAGGCAGTAAGCCTTGGTGTAAATAAAGTTAATGTAAATACTGATTTCCAGCAGTCATTTACTGCAAAAGTTAAGGAAATCTTTGCTGAAAAGCCAGAATTATATGATCCACGTAAATACTGTGGACCTGGTAGAGATGCAATTGCAGAAAAAGTAAAAGAAAAAATCAAGATTTTAGGTAGTGACGGAAAAGCTTGGTAAGTTAAGTTATAGGTACCGGGTACTTGTAAAATTTTTCCACAAGTATCCGGTTTTCTATTTTAAACTATTATTAGTACCGGATACTTGTAAAATATTTCCATATAACAATTATGAGTTTGAAGTATTTTATCAGTATCCGTGTTGAAAGATGAGGAGGGTTTATTTGACACAGCTTTGGTTAGAATTTATTTTAATGGCAGTTTTTATTATAATTTCAGGAACTTATTTATCAAGATTTGGCGATATAATTGCTGATAAAAGTGGACTGGGTCAGGCTTTTATTGGTGGTATCTTGATTGCAATGGCAACTTCTTTACCGGAACTGGTAACCAGTATCAGTTCGGCTCTTGTTGGAGCACCCGATATTGCAGTCGGTAATGCTTTTGGGAGTAATACTTTTAACCTTGTTATTTTAGCCTTTGCTGATCTGCTGCAGGGCAAAGGTCCACTACTACTTCGAGTTAACTACAGCCACATTCTTTCCGGTCTGGTAGGTGTTTTACTTTCAGCCCTGGTAGTCTTCAGCCTAATTTTATCTCATTTTATGAACTTTAATTTAAGTATTTTTGGAGTTGGAGTAGATAGTATCATTCTGCTGCTTACTTATCTTGTAAGTGTGCGGATGATTTACCGTTATGATAAGAAAAATCCTCTTGATCCAGATGATCCTGTCAAGGAAGAGGATCCAAATCCGGATTACACTCTAAATAAGGCTCTGATGGGCTTTGCTCTCTGTGCAGTTGTAATTGTTTTTAGCGGCTATCGTTTAACTATTACTGCTGATCAGATATCAATGTTGACCGGAATCGATCAAAGTTTTATTGGTTCAATAATGGTGGCAGCGGCAACTTCACTGCCGGAACTCGTGGCAACTATTTCCGCTATTAAGATCGGTGCCTATAATATGGCAGTCGGAAATGTCTTCGGCAGCAATATTTTCAATATGACAGTTATTTTCTTTGCCGATGTTTTTTACCGGCAGGGAGTTTTATTAGAAGATGCCCGCATAGTACATATTTTAACTGCAACGGTAGGTATTGTGATGGCAACAATAATTTTAATTGGTTTGTTTTATCGCTCACGCCGCTCGTTTATGTGGATGGGCTGGGATGCGATTGCAGCCACAGTAGTTTATTTTGCAGGAGTTTATCTGCTCTTTCAGTTAGGATTGAACGTAATTTAATTTCAAATTTTTGTTATTGACTTAAATATTTTGTCTGCAAACCCTAGTCTCGTTCCAAATTTAATTACAAGAAAAAGTAGAATTCTTATTAGAGTTAAAACTGACTTCCTTCTTGATCGGCACATCCTGTGCCGCAGTCAGCTCAGAACCTCGTGTTCTTCGGTCAGTTTTAACTCTGCTAATCATTAACTTTTTCTAAGTAATTTATTAAGTTACATCGACTAGAGTTTGCAGACAAAAATATAAATATCATTCAAAATTTGAAATTAATTACTTGGTTAATATAAATGAGGCAACCTAATCTATTGCCGCCTCCTGCGGCAGGATTAGCAAACAACAATAATATTCTTAAATGACTCAGTGATTGGCCACTAAATTGGTGAGTAAGATCTTCTTTTTTAAATGATTATTACTTTTATAAGATTTACATAAATATTTATTCATTCGAACAATATAATTTTAAATAAAACAGGGAAAATAAAGAAAGGTGGACTTGATGTGCTTAACATCAGTGAGTTAGAAAGAAAAACTATAACAGAATTACACGAAATAGCAAAGGAGATGGATGTCAGCGGCTATTCGCAGATGCGGAAAAAGGATCTAATCTTTGCTATTTTAAAGAAGGGAACAGAAAAAGGAGGGAATATCTTTGCTGAAGGTGTCCTGGAGATTATTCAGAGTGAAGGCTATGGCTTTCTCCGCCCTTCTAAGTATATTCCATCCAGTGATGATATCTATATTTCTGCTTCCCAGATCAGGCGTTTTGATTTAAGGACCGGTGATGTTGTTTCCGGTCAGGTCAGGGAGCCCAAGGATAATGAAAAATATTTTGCTATTTTAAGGATTGAGGCAGTAAACTATCAGGATCCGGAAAAAGCAAGGGAGCGCTCACACTTTGAGGATTTAACTCCTCTTTATCCGGAAGAGAGATATAAGCTGGAGTACCACAAAAATGAAATTTCTTCCCGGATGATCGATCTAATTGCTCCTATCGGCAAGGGGCAGCGGGGGCTTTTAGTTTCTCCTCCTAAAGCTGGAAAAACTGTACTCTTAAAAAAAGTAGCCAACAGTATTCGCTACAATTATCCGGAAAGCAAGATGATGATTCTTTTGATTGATGAGCGGCCCGAAGAGGTAACAGATATGAGGCGCTCGGTTGATGCAGAGGTAATTGCTTCAACTTTTGATGAGCCGCCTGAGGAGCATATTCAGGTAGCTGAGCTGGTGCTGGAGAAGGCCAAACGGCTGGTTGAGCACAAAAATGATGTAGTTATACTTCTAGACAGCATTACCCGGCTTGCCAGAGCTGCCAATGTGACCATTCCACCCAGCGGTAGAACTCTATCCGGTGGACTTGATCCAACAGCTATGCATTTCCCCAAAAGATTTTTTGGTGCTGCCCGGAATATTGAAGAAGGCGGCAGCTTAACAATTATTGCTACTTCCTTGGTTGATACCGGCAGTAGGATGGATGATGTAATTTATGAGGAGTTTAAGGGTACAGGTAATATGGAGCTGCACTTAAGCCGTCGTCTGGCAGAGAGAAGGCTCTTCCCGGCGATTGATATCAACCGCTCCGGAACTAGAAAAGAAGAGATGCTCTTAGGCGAAAAAGAGCTGGAGATTATCTGGAAGCTTCGTCAGCAGACTCAGGATATGACAGATTATGAGCTGATGAATACTTTCTTAAAACAGCTTAAAAATACTCAGGATAATGAGGAACTGCTGGAGATGCTGGATAAGGTATTTAAAGATTAGGTCCAAAATTTCCTCGATAAATTGTATAATTAAATGCACGGTTTGATTTAGAAAAAAATAGACACATACCTGTACCTTTTGTATAATGTTAATAGCGACAAAAACATTAGGAGGTACAGAATATGTGTCAAGATAATTGTAAC
>Ga0208296_100017_pt1 | contig 87934 bp, 88 predicted proteins | sample Wag42014_10_22_FD_187333 | JGI IMG/M metagenome (GOLD analysis project Ga0208296, IMG submission 187333) | Deep subsurface shale carbon reservoir microbial communities from Ohio, USA - Utica-2 Time Series 2014_10_22 (SPAdes) (version 2) ...
AACTCTCCGTATAAAGAATTTGAATTTGGCTCATATTATTTAATATAAGCTTTAAACTAATAATTACTTTTAAGTTTTAACACTCAAAGTATATTAACGTTGGCTTGCTGTTTAATTTTCAAGGTTCAACGCACCTTCTTTTTTAGAACGAAAGGATGGTGCCTTGCTCGACCATCGAGGTCGACGCCTCTCGCTTCATTGACCGTTGTGGTCAATATTTTCTTCTATATTTTATGCCGCGTTTTTTATCAGCGACATTTAATATCTTATCAACTCTGCCTCACTTTGTCAAGAACTTTTTAGAAAAACTTTTGAAAAGATTTTTCTTTATTTTAAAGCTTTTTCTTTTCTCTTATATATAAAGAAGAGAAATATTTAAGCTTTAATTTGAAGTTCTTTCAACCTCCAATTTGAGATCAGTTTCTAACTCAAATTTTAGTGGAGATTATTTGTGCGACGCTTATTATCTTATCAAGCTCTTTTAACTTTGTCAAGAACTTTTTAAATTAATTTTGTCGGCCGGAAAAGTCTTTTGTTTTTCGGCGACAAGTAATATAGTAACATCTATGATCACTGCTGTCAAGAAAAAAATAAAAAAACTTCCTCCAAGTAGATAATAATTGCTATTAAAGCTATCTACTATAAAGGAAGTTCTTATTATTCTTGTTTTTAAAGATCATTTTTATATATTTTTTCATTATAATTTACTACTTTAACCAAGATAATCTATATAATCATCATTATCAGTATTTTTCTGTTTGGTATTAATTCCAAACCCAAATGCAGCGATCTCAGCAAACTCATTAACAAATTTTTCAAACTTTCTCATAGTTATCACTCCTTATAGTATTATAAAATTATTGTTTTCTTATTGTTTTCTTATCGAGAAAAATTGATTTTAACCAAAATAATCAATATATTCGTCGCTATCTTTATCGATATTTCTAGCTAAACCAAATCCCATTGCAGTTGTTTCAGCGAAATTGTTAAGAAATCTTTCCACTCTATTCATAATTATCACCTCTTATAGTATTTTTAAATTATAGGTTTCTTTTAAAATTATATTTTTTCTTACAACTTATTACTTTCTATAACCTCTAGCCTTCATTTCTAATTCTGCTGCTTCAAAAATAAAATCTTTTACTTTTCTTAGCATCTTATATCACCCCTTGTAGTTTTGTAAAATTATAGGTTTTATTAACTTTCTTATTTTCTTATTGAGTACATTATATCGAATAAGAATTATTATGATGTAAAGTAGTTAACAATTATTAAAATTAATATGAGTTATTTACTCAACTTTACTTATCTGTATTCATTTTATGTTAATTCATAGTTATATAAAGTAAAATTGATTACATTTGAAAAAAACTCCACAGAATTTTGATCTCTGTGGAGTTAACTTATCATATTAGTAATTATTCTTCTGTATCTGTATTATCTGTTTCAATTTCTTCCTCAGCTTCAAGTTCAGCCTCTTCTGCAGCTTGAGCTTCCTCTGCTTCTCTGTCTATTTTTTCAACAATCCTGTCAAAACGAGCTTCTGCAATTTCTTCCGGGCTTAATTTTTCTTTTTCTTCCTTATCTTCAGCTTCATCTTCTAAAATATCATCATTAATTCTAGCTAAAGATACAACTTTATCATCTTCGCCAACATTAATTATTTTAACACCCATTGTATTTCTACCAGTAGTTGATATTTCAGCTGCTGGAACTCTAATAATAATACCATCCTGAGTTATAACCATCATTTCCAGGCTGTCGTCAACAATTCTGGCTGCAGCAAGCTTACCATTCTTCTCAGTAATATTGGCGGTAATTATACCTTTACCGGCTCTATTTTGAATTCTATAGTCAGAAATTGGAGTCCGCTTACCATAACCATTTTCAGTAATTACCAGCAGTTCTTCTCCTGCAGAATCTATTCCCATATCGATTACCCGATCATCTTCTGCTAAATTAATTCCTTTAACTCCATAAGAATTTCTACCTACAGAGCGAACATCAGCCTCATTAAAATGAATAGCCTTGGCATTGCGGGTAACCAGGAAGATATTTTCGTCCTCTTCAATAATTCTGACCCCAATTAGTTCATCATTTTCTCTTAAATTAACAGCAATTAGTCCGGTATAATTGGTGTCATACTCTTCTAAAGCTGTCTTTTTGATTAAACCATTTTTGGTGGCCATAATTAAATAGGCATCTTCCGGGAACTCTTTAACCGGGATAACTGCATTAATCTTTTCTTCTGCCTCTAATTCAAGCAGGTTAACAATAGCAGTACCTCTGGCCTGACGACCTGTTTCCGGTATCTGATATCCCTTTAATCTGTAAACTCTCCCCTGGTTGGTAAAGAATAAGAATTTATAGTGAGTGGTAGTTGTAAAGATATTCTCCACAAAATCCTCTTCTTTGGTGCTGATTCCTATTACTCCTTTACCACCCCGGCGCTGACTGCGGTATAAATCAAGCGGCATCCGCTTAATATATCCCTGATTGGTCATAGTTACTACAATCTGCTCTTCCTCGATTAGATCCTCTAATTCAAGATCTGTAGCTCTATTCATAATTGCAGTTCGGCGCTCATCATTATATTTATCTTTAATTGCTAAAATTTCTTCTTTAATAATTTCTAATAATTTTCCTTCATCTGCTAAAATAGATCTATAATATGTTATTTTTTCCTGTAAATCTTTATATTCTGTTTCTATTTTATCTCTTTCTAATCCAGTCAGGCTCTGCAGTCTCATTCTTAAAATAGCATTGGCCTGAGTCTCAGAAAGATCATAGTTCTCCATTAATTTAATTCTGGCTGTATCAACTTCATCAGCATTTTTAATCATTTCCACTATTTCATCAATATTAGCCAGGGCAATTCTGTAACCTTCTAGAATATGAGCTCTATCTAAGGCTTTATCCAGATCATACTGAGTTCGGCGTCTGATAACCTCTTTTTGATGTTCTAAGTAATGTTCTAAAATTTGTTTTAAGGATAAAACCTTGGGCTCTTTATCTACCAGAGCTATCATTATCACACTGAAGGTAACCTGAAGTCTGGAGTGTTTATATAGCTGATTTAAAACTACTTTGGGAGTAGCTTCTCTTTTTAATTCAATTACTATTCTCATTCCATCACGATCTGATTCATCCCTGATATCAGAAATCGCATCAAGTTTTTCATCCTTAACCAGCTCAGCAATTCTTTTGATTAAACGAGCCTTATTTACCTGATAGGGCAGTTCGTCAACAATGATCTGCTTTCTATTTACAGATAAATCTTCAACTCTGGTTTTTGCTCTTACAGTTAATTTACCGCGCCCATTTTTATAGGCCTTATAGATGCTGCCTCGGCCCATAATCTGACCGCCTGTAGGAAAATCAGGACCCTTGATAGTTCCCATCAATTCCTTGGTTGTAATCTCCGGATTGTTGATCAATTTAATTACTCCATCAATTACTTCACCTAAATTATGAGGTGGAATACTGGTTGACATTCCAACTGCAATTCCTGAAGTACCATTAACCAATAAATTAGGAAATCTAGCGGGTAATACTTCCGGTTCTTCTAAGGAATCATCAAAGTTTGGAATGAAATCAACTGTTTCTTTATTTATATCAGTCATCATCTCAGAAGCAATAGGAGCCATCCTGGCCTCTGTATAACGCATAGCTGCGGCACTATCACCGTCAATCGAACCAAAGTTACCATGACCATCTACTAGCATATAGCGGTAGGAAAAATCCTGTGCCATCCTAACCATCGTATCATAAACTGCTGTATCACCATGTGGGTGATACTTACCCAGTACTTCTCCAACAATACGAGCAGATTTTTTATGGGGTTTGGTATGGGTCATCCCCAGGTCATTTAAGGCATATAAAATTCTTCTGTGGACCGGCTTTAAACCATCTCTAACATCCGGTAGAGCTCTTCCTACAATTACACTCATTGAGTAATCAAGGTAGGAAGTTCTCATTTCTTTATCTATGTCAATTTTTTTAACTCTTGCTGCTTTTTGATCCAAAATATTTCACCAACCTTTATCTTATAATAAATTTATACATCAAGATTTTTAACTTCTCGGGCATGTTTTTGAATAAATTCACGTCTTGGAGCAACCTTGTCCCCCATTAAAATAGAGAAGGTCTCATCAGCCATGATTGCATCTTCTATATCTACCTGGAGTAAAATTCTATTATCTGGATCCATAGTAGTATCCCAGAGCTGAGAAGGATTCATCTCACCCAGACCCTTATATCTCTGCATGGAAACTCTGTCTTTTCCTATTTCCTCAAGCAGCTCCTTAAGTGCTTTATCATTGTAAACATATTCTTCTCTTCTACCCTTTTTGACCTTATATAAAGGTGGTTGTGCAATATAAATATTTCCATTTTCTAGTAAAGGGCGCATATATCGATAAAAGAAAGTTAAGAGCAAAGTTCTAATATGTGCTCCATCGACATCTGCATCAGTCATAATAATAATTCGATCATAACGAATATTATTTATATCAAATTCTTCTCCCACTCCAGTACCAATAGCAGTGATCAAAGCTCTAATTTCGTCATTATTTAAAATCTTATTTAAACGTGATTTTTCCACATTTAAAATTTTACCTTTAAGCGGCAGAATAGCCTGAAATTCTCTGTCCCGGCCCTGTTTAGCAGAACCACCGGCAGAGTCACCCTCAACGATATATACTTCTGTGTCATCTGCCTTCCTTTTTGAACAGTCTGCCAGTTTTCCCGGTAGAGCTGTAGATGTTAGGGCACTTTTTCTTCTGGTTAAATCTCTGGCTTTCCGGGCAGCTTTTCTTGCCTGAGCTGCACTCATTGCCTTCTCAATAATCGCCTTACCTACCTTGGGATTTTCTTCTAAATATGTTTTCAAAAATGAAGAAACGGCAGAATCAACAAAACCCCGCATCTCACTGTTGCCGAGCTTGGTTTTAGTCTGGCCTTCAAACTGGGGTTCAGATAATTTAACACTAATAATGGCAATCATACCTTCTCTAATATCTTCACCTTTGAGGTTATCATCCCCATCTTTTAAAATATTTTTACTGCGGGCATAATCATTAAAAGTACGGGTAGTAGCTGATTTAAAACCGCTTAAATGAGTTCCACCCTCTTTGGTGTTAATATTATTGGCAAAGGTATAAAGTGAAGTATTATATCCCTGATGGTACATAATTGCAACTTCAATTGAACCCTCTTCACCTTCATCTTCTATGTAAATTGGTTCAGAAAGAATTGGTTTTTTACTCTGTGATAAATATTCAACAAAGGAAACCAGGCCACCATCAAAGTGGAATTCCTCTTCTTCAACCTCTTCCTGACGGGTATCTCTAATTTTAATTGTTGTTCCTTTATTTAAAAAAGCCAGCTCTTTTAATCTTTGGGCTAAAACTCTAAATTCAAAATCTGTTTCTTCAAAAATTAAGGGATCCGGTTTAAATTCAATTGTAGTTCCTGTACACTCACTATCACAGCTTCCTACCACCTGCAGCTCATGCTGAGGAATACCTCTTTCGTATTTCTGCTTATAAACCTTACCGTCTTTCCAGGCAATCTCAACTTCCATCCACTCAGTTAGTGCATTTACAACAGAAACCCCAACTCCATGGAGACCACCAGAAACCTTATATCCTTCTCCACCAAATTTACCACCAGCATGGAGAGTTGTCATAACTACCTCAACTGCTGGTTTATCAACTTTAGGGTGGATTTCAACTGGAATTCCCCGGCCGTCATCTTGAACTTTAATTACATTTCCGGGCTTGATTTCAACTGAGATTTCTGTACAATAGCCGGCCATAGCTTCATCAATACTATTATCAACTACCTCATAAACTAAATGATGCAGTCCTTCTATACTTGTAGAGCCAATATACATTCCCGGCCTTTTTCGTACTGCTTCCAGTCCTTCAAGCACCTGTATATGTTCTGCTTCATAATTACTTCTGTCCTTAATATCCATCAATATCCCCCATTTTCTTCTGTAAACTTATCAACTCTATCTCCAAGTGTCTTAGATGAGATCATTGAAAGATAAATTGTCTCTCCTGTTAACACAAAAGAACGGGGATCTCCCCCGGAATAATCAACAATAAATCCTTCTTCATCAGAAATCTCCAAAAATTCCTCAGTTATCTCAGATGAAGTCGTACTCTCTAAATCACCAATTAATACTACTTCTTTTGATGGAATCATATAACCATCACCAAGATGTAAAAACATATGTCTAATTCACCCTCTTTTTTATTCTCCCCTTTTTAACCTGATAAACATTATAGGAGTTATTTTTAATTCCGGATAAATTTTCTCCATCTGTTGCTGTAATTATAGTCTGAATTTTATCAGCTATAATATTAATTAATGCTTTTCTTCTTAAACCATCTAATTCCGAAAAAACATCATCTAAAAGCAGAACTGGATATTCTCCGGTCTCTGACTTCATAAATTCCAGTTCTGCCAGTTTTAACGATAGAGCAGCAGTTCTCTGCTGTCCCTGAGATCCATATTTGCGAAGATCCATATCATTAACCTTTAATATTAAATCATCTCTATGAGGTCCAATTACTGTATAACCTCGAGATATTTCCTGATCACGTTTTGCAATCAGGCTGTCTATAAAAAGTTCTCTTAATTCTGCTTCTCCCAGTTTTTTAGAAAAATTATTTAAAGAAATATCATATTCCAGTTCTAAATTTTCTTTTCCCTCAGTTATCTTCCGCTGGGAAAGTCGAGCCAGAATTTTTAATTTATCAATAACTTCAATTCTTTTTAAAATGATTTTAGATCCAACTGCAGCCAGCTGTTCATCCCAGACTGAAAGCATTTCTCTATCAGTCGATTTTCTATCTCTAATTGATTTTAATAAATTATTTCTTTGTTTTAAAATATGATCATATTTATTTAAAAGATGATTATAATAGCGGCTTACCTGAGAAATTTCAAGATCAATAAATTCTCTTCGGTGAGAAGGACCCTCTTTAACCAGTTTTAAATCCTCAGGAGAAAATAAAACTGCATTTAAATATCCCAACAGTTCTTTTACTTTATCCAGAGGATTATCATTAATTTCAACCTGACGTCCACCTTTATCTAAACGCATGGCTAACTTTATTTTACCTTCTCTGCGCCTTAAAAGCAACTGAACAAGTGCTTTTTCCTGATCCCAGCTAATCATCTCCGAAGTAATACTGCTGCGATGCGAATTAGCTGTGGCCATTAAATAAATTGACTCCAGAAAATTAGTCTTTCCCTGACCGTTGGCACCTAAAAATATATTTAAATTTGGATTTAAATCAATCATCAGCTCTTCAAAATTACGAAAATTTCGGCAGAGAACTCTTTCTAAATACATTAATTATCCCCGACTTACTTTATATTTTTTATCTTCAGCTGTTAATTTAACAATATCTCCAGCTTTTAAAGTTTTACCCCTCTTTAATTCTATTTCTCCATTGACCTCTACTTCTCCTGCCTGAATTAGGTGTTTAGCTTCTCCACCACTCATTACAATATTAGCCCATTTCAAAAATTGATCTAAATTTATTGTATCACTTTTTATTTTTACTTCTTCCATTAATTTATTACCTCCTAATTTACAAAAAGTGTACCCCGTTAATAACTATCCACATATCAACAGAGCAGTACACTTTATTATTTTATTACGATTGTGACCGAACTGGCATAATTAGATAAATAAACTTATCCCCATCTTTTTGAGAATTTACAACAAGAGGATTTAATGGTCCTATCATTTCTATATTTATTTCTTCAGAATCCAATACTTTTAAAACATCAATGAAATAACCAGCATCAATATTGATTTTTTGATCTGGACCTTCTAGATCAATCTTAACTTCTTCGTGGGCATAGCCTGAACTTCCCTCAGCTGAATTAATTTCCATTAAGCCATTAGCTGCCTCAAGAGTAATAATATTTGCATCAAGTTTAGCAATTAATGATGCTCTTTTAACAGCTCCATGAAGTTGTGAGAGATCTGCAGAAAATTTACTGTTTGATTCATCCGGAATAACCAGCTCATAATTTGGAAATTTACCCTCGATTAAGCGGGAAATAACCTCTATTCCAGCAAAATTAAAACGAGCATAATTACTGTCAACCTCTATCTCAACACTTCCCTCATCTTCCAGTAAATTATTTAATTCCTGAAGAGTAGTACCGGGAATAATAACAGCTATTTTTTCATTAACTGAAGTCTGTAAGGGAGCTTCAATATATGAAAGACGGTATGTATTTGTAGAAACCATTTTAACCTTTTCAGATTCTACTTCAAATAAAGCTCCGGTTAAAGCAGGCTGAGTTTCATCTTTTGAAGTAGAAATTCTTACTTTTTTTATCATTTCCTTAAATTTATTAGCTGGTAATTCGAATTTTGCACTTTCCTCTACCTGGGGTAAATTAGGGAATTCATCTGGATCATAACCATTTATTTTAAATAAAGAATTAAGACATTTAATCTGCAGCTGCCATTTATCCTTATTTAATTCTATCTTTACTTCTTCGTTTGGCAGTTCCCGAATAATATTTAAAAATTGAGTAGCTGGCAGTACAATTGATCCGTCAATTTCTGCCTCTACTTTTAAATCATATTTGATTCCCAACTCCAGATCAGTTGATTTTAAAGTTAATTTATTATTTTCCAGCTTTAAAAAGATACCAGTTAAAATAGGTAATGTTTGGTTTTTAGCGACAGCTCTTCTAACTATGTTCAGAGCATTATATAAATCTTTTTGATTGATTGAAAATTTCAAAGTATATCCCTCCTGATTAAAAGTTATTAACAAAAACGAAAATATATAATAATGGTTAATTTATTAATAAAACTAGTAGTAATAGTAGTAGGGGCTGTGAATATGTGGATAAGCCCTTAAGTACTATTGAGAGCCTGATTTCTACTGTAGATAAGTTGTTAGTCGATAGGACAAGAGTTATCCACATACTAACAGTTAAGAATTATCAACAATCTATCAACAGGCACCTTAATAATTATCCACAGAAAATGTTAATAGATAAAATGTGGAGCTAAGTATTAAAAAATTAACAGCAAAGAAAGCTTTAACCGTGCTTAATTGTGTCAATTAATCTTTCAATTTTATTATTAAAATCATCTTCATTTTCTATTTTTTCTTTAATTTTATTGTGAGCATGGATTACAGTTGTATGATCACGGCCGCCAAATTCATTACCAATATGAGGTAGAGAAAAATCAGTTAATTCTCGACTCAAATACATAGCTATCTGACGGGGAAAAGCTATATTTTGAGTTCTTTTTTTGGATTCCATATCTTCCATTTTTAAATTATAATCATCAGTTATAATTTTTTTGATCCTTTCAATATTAACTTCTATTGATTCATTTTTCTTTTTATTAACCAGATCTTTTAAAGCTTCTCTTGCCAGATCGACATCAATTTCCCTGTCAACAAGGGATGAATAGGCAATTACCTTAACCAGAGCCCCTTCTAATTCCCTAATATTAGATTGAATTTTATTGGCAATATAAATAACTACTTCATTTGGAATAGTTAGATTCTCTATATCTGCTTTTTTTCTCAAAATAGCAATTCTGGTTTCTAAATCAGGTTTCTGAATATCAGTAATTAAACCCCATTCAAAGCGGGAACGGAGCCTTTCTTCTAAAGTAGGAATTTCTTTTGGGGGGCGATCACTTGATATAATTAACTGGCGATTTGATTCATGTAATGTATTAAAGGTATGGAAAAATTCTTCCTGTGTTCTTTCTTTGCCGGCCAGAAACTGAATATCATCAACCAGTAGAATATCAATATTGCGGTATTTATCTCTAAAATCAACAGTAGAATCATCCTTGATAGAGTTAATGAGTTCATTGGTAAAGGTTTCCGAGGAAACATAAACAACTTTATAATCAGGATTATTTTTTAAAATAAAATGAGCAATAGCCTGCATCAGGTGAGTTTTTCCAAGTCCCACATCACCATAAATAAAAAGAGGATTATATGCCTTTGCTGGAGCTTCGGCAACGGCAAGAGATGCTGCATGAGCAAAGCGGTTACTGTTACCGACTACAAAAGTATCAAATGTATATTTTGGGTTAAAGCCATTTTGCTTTAATTCTGATTCTATACTTTCTTCTTCAATATTTTCTTCAACTATTTCAACTTCCTTAGTTTTTTCTTCAGCTTTATCTTTATTATTTTCCTTATTTTCTTTAAATTTTTTTACTTCTTTTGGAGTTAATAAAAGTAAAGTCCACTGATTACCAGTTAAATCTTCAAGGATTTCTTCTATTAAGTCAGTATACTGACTTTCTATCCATTCCTGGATAAAATTATTTGGTACCTGCAGTACTAGCTGATTTTCTGCAGTAGTCATAACTGCCTTAGTTTCTGAAAACCAGGTATTAAAACTGGGATTTGTAATTTTTTCTTTAATATTTTCTAAAGTTTTTTTCCAGATGTGATCTAGTTCTTTTTGCGAGAAAGACATAAAATACCTCCTGTAATTCTAAAAAAATTGTACTTAAGTTAAAGTTATCCCCAATCACAGGGGATAAATAAGGGTTTATCCACAAAATTGTGGACAAGATTAGATGTTATCCACAGAATAATGAAATTAAACTTTACTGTTAAAGCAGTAAAATCACTTTTTAAATCAAAAAATTAAATAAAAATTTGTTAATAAAAAGAGAAAAGATATCCACAAAGAATGATTGTTATTAACAGTTTGTGGATAAATAATTAAGAAATTGTGGATAACTTGCTGTATTTGACTAGAATTTATAGTTTTGTTGATTATTTTATAAACAGATTGTTAATATCATCTTAACTATTAGCTCAGGAATTAATAAAATATAATCCTAAATAACCATATTAATAATAACAGATTATCAACAAATTATCAACAAACCCTTGAAAAATTTATCTTGTGGATAAACCTAAAACTTCTTGACTCTACTGCCTAAATAGCATATAATTTTAAATGTATGAATAAAAAATTGTCTTAGTTGTGGATTATTTTAGCTGGAGGTTATTTGGTGGAGAGTCTTAAAAAGAATAAGGAGTTTAAAAAAGTATATGAAAATGGAAAATCATATGCGACAAGAAATCTTGTAATTTACTGCTTAAATTACAAAAAAGGAAAAAAGAATCGTTACGGTTTATCAGTCAGCAAAAAAATTGGTAATGCTGTTGTCAGAAACAGACTGAAAAGAAGATTGAGAGAGATTATTAGAGAAGTTGAAAGAGAAAAAGAATTTAAAGGTTATGATATAATTTTTATTGCCCGTAAACCAGTTGTTAATCTTGATTATCATCGTTTAAAAAGAGATGTAAAAAAGTTGTATCAAAAGATGAATATAATTTGAATTACATAGAAATTGGAGCTTATTAATTTTATTTATCTAATTCTACATAATTATTAGTAACAAAATGATTATGAAACTGGTTATATAAGGTGGTAAAATGAAAAAATTATTTTTGTTTTTTATTAAAATCTATCAGAAGATTATTTCACCCTGGACTCCCAAAAGCTGTCGTTTTCGTCCTACTTGTTCAGAATACACAAAACAGGCAATTCAAAAATACGGAGCTTTAAAAGGAGGTTGGATGGGATTAAAGCGAATTTTGCGCTGTCATCCTTTCAATCCTGGGGGATATGATCCGGTAGAATAGGAGGAATTTATTAAATGTTTGATTGGTTAATTAATGGAATGGCATACGCTTTAGATTTTATTTACAATATTGTTGGTAATTATGGTCTGGCAATTATTATTTTCACTCTGTTGATTAAGCTGGTACTTTATCCTTTAACAGCTAAACAGACGCGCTCAATGAGAGAGATGCAGGAAATACAGCCTGAAATGAAAAAAATTCAGGAAGAATATAAAGATGATAAGGAAAAGCAGCAGGAAGCAATGATGGAACTTTATCAAGAACACGGTGTTAATCCAGCTGCAGGTTGTCTGCCGATGATTGTTCAGATGGCAATTTTGATTCCTTTATACAGAACTATTTTTGCTTTAGGTGACAAAATGGCAAATGAAGCATTTTTATGGATTGGAACAATTACTAATGGATCACTGGCTGAGCCGGATATTGCAATTGTGCTTTTAAATGCACTTGTTATGCTGGGACAGACATATATGACTCAGAAAATTTCTGGAGGAGAAGGCAAAAGTAATAAGATGATGTACATGATGCCTCTCTTTATAGTATTTATTGGTTTCTCATTACCTGCTGGAGTCTTATTATACTGGTTTACATCAACCCTATTTACTGTAGGTCAGCAGTATTTTCTATCCAAAGAACCTAGCAGAATCAAGGGGGATGCAGAATAAAAATGAAAAGCATAAAAGTAGAAGCTAAAAATGTAGAAAAAGCTGTAGAAAAAGCTCTGAATAAATTAGGAATTACAAGAGAAGATGCTGAAATTAATGTTATAGATGAAGGTAGTAAAGGATTACTTGGATTAATCGGAACTAAAGATGCTGTTGTAGAAGTAAAAGAAGTTTTCGATCCTGTCAAAAAGGGCAAAGAGTTTTTGGAAAGCCTTTTAGAAAAAGCCAATATTAATGTTGGTGTAGAAATCATGGAAGAAAAAAGTGATGCTGAACAGGTAGTTTACAACCTAACAGGAGAAAAAGAACTGGGTCTGGTTATTGGTCATCGGGGAGAAACTCTTGATGCAATGCAGTATTTAACTTCTATCTATATTAATAAAGAGCTGGAAGAATATTTTAGAGTTCTACTTGATGCTGAAGGTTATCGTGATCGCCGCCAGCAAACTTTAGAAAGACTGGCAGAAAGACTGGCAGCAAAAGCAGAAAGAAAAAAGAGAAAAGTTGTTTTAGAGCCGATGCCGCCACATGAAAGAAGGATTATTCATATAGCACTCAAAGAAAATAAAAATGTTAAATCATACAGTGAGGGAAAAGAACCCTACCGTAAAGTTATGATAGAACCATTAGATAAATAAAATTATCTAATCTAAATAAAGTGCTGTATTACTTTGGTGCAGCAGTTAATAAACAGAAAATAAAAGAAGCAGATGGCTTTTATCATTAACCCAGCAGGGATTTTCTCTGCTGGGTTATCTTTTAGGAGGTGTTTAGAAATTGGATATATTAAAAGAAGATACTATTGCAGCAATTGCAACTCCATTTGGCACAGGAGGGACCGGTAAAATTAGAATTAGTGGACCCCGGGCTTATCAAATTGGAGATAAGATTTTTAACTCTATCAAAAAAGAGAAAAAGATTTCTGAGCAGGATACTTATACTGCTCACTATGGACATATCAAAGATCCGGAGACTGAGAAAATAATTGATGAGGTGGTTGCAGTGATGATGCGGGCTCCCCACTCATTTACCGGAGAAAATGTACTCGAATTTGACTGTCACGGAGGGATGACCCCCCTGAGAGCAGTGCTGGACTTAACTTTAAAACACGGAGCCAGGCTGGCTGAACCGGGAGAGTTTTCGCAGAGAGCTTTTCTGAACGGCAGAATTGACCTGGCTCAGGCAGAAGCTATTATCGAAGTTATTAATTCTAAAACGGAAAAAAGTCTGGATCTGGCTGTTGACCAGCTGAACGGGAAACTTTCTAAAAAGGTTGATCAAATTAAAGAAGAGGCTGTAGAAATACTTGCTCATCTGGAAGCTGCTATTGATTATCCAGAAGATGAAATTGAAGGATTTTCTCCGGCTGAGCTGGGTGATAAATTTAATTATTTAAAAGAAGAGATAGAAAAATTATTAAAAAGTAGTAAACAGGGTAAGATCTATAAAGAAGGTTTGAAAACTGTAATTGTTGGTAAGCCAAATGTAGGTAAATCAAGCCTTTTAAATTATTTTTTAGAAGAAAAAAGGGCAATTGTAACAGATATTCCCGGAACAACCAGGGATGTTATTGAAGAATATATTAATCTGCAGGGGATCCCACTAAAAATTATTGATACAGCTGGGATTAGAGAAACAAGAGATGCTGTAGAAAAAATTGGAGTTGAACGCACCAGAAAATCAGCCGAAAAAGCAGATCTGGTGCTCTTTATGCTTGATATAAATCAGGGAATTACAGCAGAAGATAGAGAAATTTATAAATTAATTAAAGATAAGCCTCTGATAGTAATAGTAAACAAGACTGATCTACCGGCAAAGATTGAAAAACAAAAGATTGAAAATGAGTTTGCTGAGCACAGTGTTCTCTGGATATCACTTTTAGAAGAAGAAGGATTAAATGAACTAAAAGATGATATTTTAGCTGAAATTTTGGATGAGGAAATTGATACAGATGCTGAAACAGTAGTCACTCAGAGCAGACATCGTGATGCTCTAGTTAAGGCTGAAGAAGCAATTGAACGGGTAATTGTTTCACATGAAACAAATATGCCTTATGATTTTTTAACTATTGATTTAAAAGACTGCCTTGATGGACTTGGAAAGATAACAGGAGAAACAGTCGCAGATGACATTTTAGATAGAATATTTAATGAATTTTGTCTGGGAAAATAATTTTAAAAGTAAGGGAGAGATATAATGGATTTTCATAGATATCCAAAAGAGTACGATGTAATTGTCATTGGAGCCGGTCATGCCGGTTGTGAAGCATCTCTGGCACCTGCAAGAATGGGTATGAAGACTTTAACCCTAACAGTTAGTCTGGATCATGTGGCATTTATGCCCTGTAATCCTTCACTCGGAGGACCTGGTAAGTCACATATAGTGCGAGAAATTGATGCTTTAGGCGGAGAAATGGCCAAAAACATGGATGAAACAATGATTCAAATCAGAATGCTGAATACAAGTAAGGGTCCAGCAGTTCATGGTCTGCGGGGCCAATCAGATAAAGATGAATACCACAAGCGGATGAAACAGGTTTTAGAACAGGAAGATAATATAGATTTAAAACAACAGATAGCAGAAGATATAGTTGTGGAAGATGGAGAAGTTAAAGGGGTTGTAACTAAAACTGGAGTCTTCTTCCCCGGCAAAAAGGTTATTCTGACAACCGGTACTTTTTTAAAAGGAAGAATAATTATTGGTGAGGCTAAATTTAATGCCGGACCTAATCAGCAGTATCCTGCAAATAAACTTTCCGGAAGCCTAAAAGAACTGGGGATCAATCTGCGCCGTTTTAAAACTGGGACTCCACCTCGAGTCAGCAAAAAATCAATGGATTTTTCAAAAATGGAGCCCCAGCCGGGAGAAGAAGGTTTGAGTTTTTCTTTTGAATCTGAGCCTTTAACCGGTGAGCAGGCAATGTGTTATTTGACCTATACTTCGGAAGAAACCCACAGAATTATTAATGATAATAAAATCAGAACCCCTTTATTCAGTGGTGTTATTGATGGTGTTGGACCGCGTTACTGTCCTTCGATCGAGGACAAAGTAGTTCGTTTTCCTGATAAAGGAAGGCATCAGCTATTTATTGAGCCGGAGGGTTTGGGGACTGATGAGTATTATGTTTCCGGGCTTTCTACCAGCTTGCCCTATGACGTACAGATTGAAATGGCAAGAACTGTACCTGGTTTAGAAAATGTGGAGATAATGAGACCCGGTTATGCAATTGAGTATGACTGTGTGGATCCGGAAGAATTAAAACTTGATTTAGAATTAAAAAAAGTAAAGGGTTTATATACAGCCGGTCAGATTAATGGTAGTTCTGGTTATGAAGAGGCAGCCGGTCAGGGATTAATTGCCGGTATTAATGCTGCTTTGAGTCTGCAGGATAAGGAGCCGGTGATTTTAAAACGCTCTCAGGCCTATATAGGTGTTTTAATTGATGATCTGGTGACCAAAGGAACACCTGAGCCTTATAGAATTATGACATCTCGAGCAGAATACAGGCTGCTGCTGCGTCAGGATAACGCCGATCAGCGTTTAACTCCTCTGGGAAGAGAAATTGGTCTGGTCAGTGATCAGAGATATGAGAATTATCAAAAAAAAATGAAGGGCGTAAAAAAGGCTCTTAGATTTTTAAGAGCAGATGAAAACCAGGTTAATCCGACTAAAGAAGTTAGAGCCAGACTGGAAGAGCTTGGGAGTGGAAACTTAAGTAAACCAGTAAGTCTTGAAAAACTTCTGCGCCGGCCTGAAATTTCTTATTCAGATCTGAAGTTTTTTGCTGAAGATCTGCCGGAGATCAAAAAGGATGTTCAGGAACAGGTAGAAATTCAGGTTAAATATAAAGGTTATATCGAACGCCAGGAAGCTCAGGTAGAGCAGTTTAGAAAAATGGAAGAGAAAAAAATTCCTGAAGAACTGGATTATAATCAGCTTGATAATCTGCGCCTGGAGGCTAGAGAGAAACTTAATAAGATTAGACCACTTTCTATCGGTCAGGCGTCAAGGATTTCAGGTGTTTCTCCAGCAGATATTTCTGCTTTAATGATTTATTTAGAGCAGTATAATAGAACTAAAAAGGATGATCAGAATGGAGAAAAATAAAAAGGAATTTATAAAAAAATTAAGAAATGGAATAGAAGAGTTAAATATTTCCTACAGCAGCGAGCAGCTTGATCAGCTGTGGGAATACTATCTTTTCTTTATTGAGGAAAATAAGAAATATAATTTAAGCACAATTACAGAAGCAGATGCTGTTATCAAAAAACATTTTTTAGATTCGCTGGTAATATTAAAACAGCTTAATTTAGAAGGACGTAAGAGATGGCTTGATATTGGGAGTGGAGCCGGTTTTCCAGGTATGGTCTTAAAATTATTTTTACCTGGAGACAGCTTTTATTTGCTCGATTCTTCAGCAAAAAAGGTTAATTTCTTAAATCAGCTGAGTTATAAACTAGGACTTAAGGGCATTGACGCTACCCACGGCAGAGCTGAGGATCTGGCACAAATTGGTGAATGGAGGTCTTCTTTTGATTATGTCTGTTCAAGGGCAGTTGCTTCTTTAAATATTTTGCTGGAATATTCAGTTCCCTTTTTAAAAATAGGTGGTTTGGCTTATCTTTATAAAGGACCGGAATATGAAGAGGAAATTGAAGCAGCTCAGGCTGCTTTAAAAACACTTGGAGCTGAGGTTAAAGAAATAATAGAGCTTGATGTGCCGGGTTTAGAAGCTGAGAGATACTTAATTGTCATTAAAAAAATTTCTCAAACCCCAGAAAAATATCCTCGTCGGGCTGGAATTCCAAAAAAACGCCCCCTCTAAGTTATTTCCCGGGAAATAGTTTTGGAATTGACTTAATTCTGGCTAAATTAAATATTTATAAAGGAGATTTAAGTAATTTAGAGAAATATATTTTTATGTGGGGGTAATTATGAATGAAAATTCCTTTCTTTAATCAGGAAGATCAAAAAAACAGGGACCAGATTGTAGAAATCAAAGTAAAAGAAATTAAAGTTAATCCTTTTCAACCTCGGCAGGATTTTAATCAGGCTGAAATTAAAGAACTTGCAGATTCAATTAAAAATTTCGGCTTAATCCAGGCAATTACAGTTAGGGAAAAAGAAAATGAATATGAACTAATTGCAGGTGAGAGAAGGTTGAGAGCTGCCCGATTATTAAATAAGGAAGTTATTCCGGCAGTGGTTAAGGATTTTAATGATCAGCAGATGGCAGAAATAGCTCTGATTGAAAATCTGCAGCGGAAAGATTTAAATTTTTTAGAAGAAGCTAAGGCCTATCAGCGATTATTGGATGAATTTGATTTAACTCAAAAAGAGCTGGCGGCAAGAGTTTCTAAAAGCCAGTCAACTATAGCCAACAAATTGCGTTTGTTAAATTTGTCAGAACAGATCAGAGAGAAAATCCTGGCCGCTGATTTAAGTGAGAGACATGGGAGATCTCTTCTGCAGCTGGACAGTCCAGCAGAACAGCTGGCAGTGGTTGAAGAAATAAGTAAAAAAGGGCTTAATGTTAGAGAGACTGAAAAACTGATCAAGAAAAAAAAGCAGCCGGCTGAAAAGAGAAAAAAGATAAAACATATTTCTGATGACCTTCGTCTTTTTGCTAATTCTCTCGAAAAAAGAATTTCAGAGATTAAGGATTCAGGGATAAATGTTGAATTTGAGCGCAGTGATGATCAGGATACTATCGAATATTATATCAAAATTTCCAAATAAGAATTTATAGATTTAAATAATGTTCACAAAGAGGTGAAATAATGGCTAAAAAAATTGCAATTGTCAATCAGAAAGGTGGGGTTGGCAAGAGCACAACAGCAGTTAACTTAAGTGCTGGCCTGGCAGAAAAAAATAATAAGGTTTTACTGATTGATATTGATCCTCAGGGTAATGCAAGCAGTGGCCTGGGAATTGAAAAATCTGAGGTTGAATATACAATCTATGATTTATTAATTGAATCTGAGCCGCCTGCGAAGGCTATTTTGCAGAGTGAAAGCAAAAACTTGGACATCATTCCTGCCAATATTGAGTTAGCAGGGGCTGAAATAGAGCTTGTTTCTATTATCTCCAGGGAGAGCAGATTAAAAAAATCATTAAAAAATCTTGACCGCGATTATGATTATATAATTATTGATTGTCCTCCTTCTTTAGGACTTTTAACTTTAAATGCTCTGACTGCAGCCGACAGTGTTATGGTTCCTATTCAGTGCGAATATTATGCCCTGGAAGGTCTGGGGCAGCTGATGAATACTATTGAGCTGGTTAGAAAAAATTTAAATTCAGATTTAAGAATCGAAGGTGTTTTAATGACCATGTATGATGCCAGAACCAATCTTTCTGAACAGGTAATTGATGAGGTTAAAGATTATTTTTCTCAACTTGTTTTTGAGACAATAATTCCTCGCAATGTTCGTTTAAGTGAGGCTCCTAGTTTTGGTAAGCCAATATTAGACTACAGTTCCTCCTCCAAAGGAGCGGAAGCATACAGAAAATTAGCAGAGGAAGTGATCTCTCTTGAGTAAAAAAAGACTTGGTAAAGGCTTAAGTGCTTTAATAAATAATGAAGAAAACGTTGATCAAAACAGGGTTGAAGAAGTTTTTGTTGATCAAATCGAAGCAAACCCATTTCAGCCGCGGAGTACATTTGATGAGGATGCTTTAAATGAGCTGGCAAATTCAATCCGAGAAAAGGGTGTTATCCAGCCAATTACTGTCCGCAAGATTAAAGCAGAAAAGTATCAGATTGTAGCAGGAGAAAGGCGCTGGCGGGCATCAAAACTTGTTGGTTTGAACAAAATTCCGGCAGTAATTAGAAATTTTGATGATCAGGAAATGCTGGAAATTGCTCTAATTGAAAATATACAGCGGGAAGATTTAAACCCGGTAGAAGAGGCAAAAGCTTATAAGGAAATGCTGGATAATTTTGAGATTACTCAGGCGGAGCTGGCAAAACAGGTAGGTAAAAGTCGCTCTAATGTTTCAAATATGGTTAGATTATTAAAATTAGCTAAAAAAGTAAAAAACCACCTTGAGCGGGGTACAATTACCATCGGTCATGCACGAGCATTACTATCCCTGGAGAAGGAAGCGACTCAGGTTGCAGCCTGCGAAAATATTATAATTCAGGATTTAACTGTCAGGGAAACAGAAAAATATGTGGAGAAACTTAAAAACCCCTTAAAAGATAAGGAAAAGAAAAAAGAAAAAGAAGAATTACCTCAGGTCTGGCAGCAGGCGGCGGCAGAATTAGAAAAGAAATTAGGAACCAAAGTTAAGATTAAACAGCGCAAGAAAAACAATCTGCTGACTATTGAGCTTGATAGCGTAGATAGATTAAATGAACTTGTTAAAAAACTTTAATAGTGTTTCATGTGAAACAAATATATATAGAAGAGAGTAGATAGGTGATATCATGATAGGAACTATAGTTAATGTAGCATCAGTGCTAACCGGAAGCACAGTCGGAGTTCTTTTCCGGGGTAAATTTCCTGAAAAAGTACAGACAACTGTAATTCATGGAATTAGTCTGGCTGTAATTTTAATTGGGATGAAGATGGCCTTTAGTATCGAAAAAGATCCAGATATTCTACTGGTTATTTTTAGTCTGGTGATTGGAGCAGTAATTGGGGAGCTTCTACAGCTTGAGAAAAGATTAAATGATTTTGGTGAAGGTTTAAAAGAAAAGTTTGGGGGAGAAGATGACCTTTTTGTTCAGGGTTTTGTTCAGGCCAGTTTAATCTATTGTGTAGGAGCAATGGCTATTATGGGCTCGATTCAGGATGGGCTTAATGGAGACCCCAGCATTTTATTCACGAAATCACTGCTGGACGGAATAACTTCGATTGCTTTTGCAGCCAGCACAGGGATTGGAGTTGCTTTTTCAGTAATCCCGATACTACTTTACCAGGGGAGCATTACTCTAGCGGCGGGTTGGGCTGCTGTCTATCTGACTGAAGATATGATTAGAATAATGACAGCCAGCGGAGGCCTTTTAATTACAGCAATTGGTTTAAATATGCTGGGAGTCAGCAAAATTAAAGCTGGTAATCTTCTGCCCGCGCTGCTTGTAGCTGTAGTGCTGACAGCATTTGTATTTTAATTTTGCAATATTTAAAAAAATAATATATAATTGTAACATAGAATTTAATAAACGGGTGAAGGCTGGATGAGAGACCTTAGATGGCGCCGAAGGAGCAAGGGAGACCGAAACTCTCAGGCAAAAAGAATTCAGCTGGACGTAACTCTGGACATAGCAAATTATTAATGAACAGGGAGTCGGATTTCTTTCCGGCTTCCTGTTTTATTTTTATCAAAATTTAAAGGAGGTCAAACAAATGAAAAAGACTCCACTCAATCAGATACATAAGAATATGGGAGCAAAGATGACTGATTTTGGCGGCTGGGAAATGCCGGTGGAATATACCGGTATTATTGAAGAACATAAGGCTGTCAGAAATAAATGCGGTCTTTTTGACGTCTCTCATATGGGAGAAATTCTTGTCAGTGGTAAAAATGCTAAAAAATCGCTGCAGAAAATTATTGCAAATGATTTAAATAAGTTAGAAAAAGGCAAAATTATTTATACGCCAATCTGTAAAGAAGATGGGGGAATTATTGACGATTTGCTTGTTTATTCTCTGCAGGATGATCAGTTTTTACTGGTTGTAAATGCCTCTAATATTGAAAAAGATTATAACTGGATAAAAGAACACTTGCTTGAAGATACGACTGCTGAAAATCTATCAGCTAACTATGCGATGGTGGCACTGCAGGGACCAAACTCTAAAAAAATATTGACTCAATTAACAGATATTGATTTAAACAGCCTCAGTTATTACAGGTTTAGAGAAGCGAAAGTCGCCGGTATTAATATGATAGTTTCACGGACAGGTTATACAGGCGAATTAGGTTATGAACTTTATTTTGAGCCTGAAGAAGCTGAAAAAATGTGGAATGAGTTAATGGAAGCGGGTTCAGATTTTGGCCTGCAGGCCTGTGGTCTGGGCGCTAGAGACACTCTGAGGCTTGAAAAAGTATATGCTCTCTATGGTAATGATATAGATGAAAGCACCAACCCCTTTGAGGCTGAATTAGGCTGGACAGTTGAACTCGACAAAGGAGATTTTATTGGTAGAAAGAAATTAATAGATATAAAGGAAAACTGCTGTCAGAGAAAATTAACACCATTTGTAATCAGGGGTAGAGGTATGGCTCGCCACGGTTATGAAGTCTATGCTGGAGAAGAAAAAATTGGTGAAGTAACCAGTGGTAGTTATTCTCCTACATTAGAAGAGGGAATAGGCCTGGCTTACCTAAAAAGCGAACATACGGAAGTAGGTAATGAAATCGAGATCAAAGTGAGAAATAGAAAAATCAAGGCTGAGGTAGTAAAAGCTCCTTTTGTCTAGTTTAGGAACTTTAAAAATAATTAAGAGTAATTAGTTGCTGTATCAAAAATTATAAGGAGGAATAAAAATGAGTGTAAAAGAAGATTTATATTATTCAGAGGATCATGAGTGGGTTAGAGAAGAAGAAGACTATCTTGTAATTGGGGTTACTGATTTTGCTCAGGAAGAGCTGGGAGACATCGTTTTTGTTGAATTACCAGAAGTTGATGAAGAGTTTGATAAAGATGATAGTTTTGGAGTGTTGGAGTCAGTTAAAGCTGTTTCTGACACCTTTATACCGGTCAGTGGTAGAGTTATCGAAGTAAATGAAGACTTACTTGACAATCCTGAATTGATAAATGATGACCCTTATGGTGAAGGCTGGTTAATTAAGGTTGATCCGGCTGATGATTCTGAGCTGGATGAACTTTTATCTGCAGAGGAGTATGCTGAATTCATAGAGGAGGAATAAGCATGGATTATATTTCCAATACAGCAGCAGAAAAAGATAAAATGCTGAAGGAGATTGGAATTAAAGAAGTTAAAGATCTTTTTCAGATGATACCAGAAGCAGTATCAGCAGATGATGAATTAAATATTGAGTCAGGAACTTCCGAAATGGAATTGATGAGAAAGGCTCATGCACAGGCAGCTAAGAATAAAAGCCTTGATCAACAGATTTCTTTCCTGGGTGCAGGAGCCTATGATCATTACGTTCCTGGTATTATAGATGCTTTAATTTCTCGTTCGGAATTTTATACGGCCTATACCCCTTATCAGGCTGAATTGAGCCAGGGGACTCTGGAGGCAATTTACGAATACCAGAGTATGATCTGTGATCTAACAGGGATGGGTATTGCTAACGCCTCAATGCTGGATGGAGGCTCAGCTGCTGCAGAAGCGGTTACGATGGCTGCGAGAATCACCAGAAATTCCAGGGTGATCCTGCCTGACACAATTAACCCTGCTTATAGAGAAGTTATCAAAACTTATGGAACAGGAGTAGATCTTGATTTCGTTGATTTAGAAACAGAGGATCAGCTTATTGACCCGACTCAGCTTAAAGAAAACCTTGATGATCAGACTGCAGTTGTAGTTCTGCAGTATCCAAATTTCTATGGCTCTATAGAAAAAATGGAAGAAATTTCAAAAATGGTTAAAAACAATAAAAAAACTTTATTGCTGGTAATCGCCAATCCAGTCTTACTTGGAGTTTTGAAAGCACCTGCTGATTTTGGTGCTGACATTGTAGTTGGAGAAGCACAAAACCTCGGCAGTGGCCTCAATTATGGAGGACCATATCTTGGTTTTATGGCCTGTAAAGATGATAGGAAGATGCTCAGACAGCTTCCGGGTAGAATAGTTGGAAAAACAACTGACGTTGACGGAAAAGAGGGTTTTGTGCTAACTCTGCAGACCAGGGAACAGCATATTCGCCGAGAAAAGGCAACTTCCAACATCTGTACAAACGAGGCCCTAAACGCTTTAATGGCTACAATTTATCTCTCCACAATGGGTAAAGAAGGTCTAAAAGAAGTTGGAGAGCAGTCATATCATAAAGCTCATTATTTAGCTGACAGGCTTGATCAGCTGGCCGGTTATCAGGTTTTAAATAAGGAAAATTTCTTCAATGAATTTGTTTTAAAAACTGAAAAGGACAGTACAGAGTTGATAAAGGAGCTTTTAGCTGATGATATAATTGCTGGTTATGATTTAAAAGTGGCGGGCAGTGAAGGGATTCTAGTCTGTGTAACTGAAAAAAGAAGTAAAGAAGAAATGGATAAATTAGTAGAAAAACTGGAGGTGCTTTAAGTGGAGGAAAAACTAATAAAAGATTACAGCAGTCCTGGTCGCAGAGGTTATTCTCTACCTCCGCTTGAGGTGGGCAAAAGCGATATAAACGAAAATTTGGCTGGTTATTTAAGAGAAGAGCTTGAACTGCCTGAAGTTAGTGAAGTTGACGTAGTTCGTCATTACACGGCATTAAGCGAAATGAATTATGGTGTTGACTCCGGAATTTATCCACTTGGTTCCTGTACTATGAAATATAATCCTAAAAGAAATGAAAGAGTAGCAAGAATTTCTGGCCTGAGCAATATTCATCCTTATCAGCCGATAGAACAGCTGCAGGGATCATTGGAAATACTTTATCAGTTAAAGTTAGATCTGGCAGAAATAAGTGCTATGGATGAAATTACACTTCAGCCTGCTTCGGGGGCACACGGCGAATTCACTTCTCTTTTGATAGTAAAAAAATATTTTGAAGATCGGGAAGAAAATAGGACTAAAGTAATTGTACCGGACTCAGCTCATGGAACGAATCCTGCCAGTGCAGCAATGGCTGGTTTTGATGTGGTCGAAATTGCTTCTAACGAAAGAGGTATGGTTGATCTGGACGCCCTGGCAGAAGTGCTCGATGAAAATACAGCCGCTCTAATGCTGACCAATCCCAATACTCTTGGTATTTTTGAAGAGGATATTTTAAAAATAACTGAAATGGTTCATGAGGTCGGAGGGCTTGTATATTATGATGGTGCTAATATGAATGCTATCATGGGTTATGCTAAACCCGGGCTGATGGATTTTGATTTAATGCATTTTAATCTGCATAAAACATTTTCAACTCCTCACGGTGGAGGTGGACCTGGTTCTGGCCCGGTTGGGGTTAAGGACTTTTTGGCTCCATATCTGCCAAAGCCAGTTTTAAAAAAGGATCAAGAAAAATATTTCTGGGATTATCAGCGCCCAAAATCAATTGGAAAAGTGCACAGTTTTTATGGAAATTATGGTGTAATGCTCAGGGCCTGGGCCTATATTAAAACTGTAGGTGGCAAAGGACTTAAAGAGACAACAGAAAATGCTGTTTTAAATGCTAACTATTTAAAAGCGAGACTCAAAAAAGACTTTGAACTTCCCTATGCTGAAGAAAGCCTGCATGAGTTTGTCCTCTCCGGCAGCCGCCAGAAGGAAGAAGGGGCATCAACCCTTAATATAGCAAAAAGATTATTAGATTATGATCAGTATGCACCAACAATTTATTTCCCACTGGTAGTTAAAGAGGCTATGATGATTGAGCCTACAGAGACTGAAAACATAGGGACCCTGGATCATTTTGTGGAAACTATGCTGACTATTTCCCGGGAAATAAAAGAAGATCCAGAACTGGTTATAAATGCACCACATACAACAACTGTTAGAAAGCTTGATGAAACAGCAGCTGCCAGAAATCCTGATTTACACTGGTAAATGATGCTGGTTTGATACTTAAAAGGATTTTATCTAAATGAAAAAATAATATCTAAAGTATTAATATTTGCAGATGGCCCACTTAGGGCCATTTTTGCAGTTTTAGGTAACTATATGATATAATATTAAATTGAAGTTAATTAAAAGTAGGTGTATAAAATGCGAGAAGAAACGTATAAAAATCAGCTTGAAGATGAGAACAAAAAGCTTTATCAGGAATGTGTCAATTTAATGGAAAAAGGGCGCCGAAAAAAAGCTAAAAAAAAGCTTGATCATTTTTTAGAGGAAAAGCCAAATTTTGTACCTGCCCTGAACAAAAAGGCCGTTATTCACATCTATAATAAAGAATTTAATCAGGCTCAGTCACTGCTCAATCAAATACTGCAGCAGGATCCAGATTTTGCTCCTGCTATAACTAACCTCGGCAGTATAGCCAGAGAAATGGGTAATTCAAAGAGAGCCAAAGAACTTTATCAGAAAGCAATTAAGATAGATGAAGAATATGGACCTGCCTATAATAATTTGGGTGTGATTTATCGAGAAGAGGGAAATTATTCGGAATCTATTAAATATCTTAAAAAAGCCAGAAAAAAAGGAAGCTTTAGTTATGATATTAATGCAGATAAGCCCTTTTATAAAGATCCAGGCTGTCTTTTTGTTATTTTCTTAGTGGTTGCTTTGATTCTAATTCTTTATTTGCTTTTAAATTAGACTTTTAATTATAGGAGCGAAAATAATAGAAAATAGAGGAGGTCTTTAAATGCCGGAAGACTATTCAGTAGGTGACAGGGTAGAATTTAAAAAAACACATCCCTGTGGAGGTAAGACCTGGGAAATTTTGAGGGTCGGCATGGATTTTAAAGCAAAATGTGAGACCTGTGAGCGAGTAATTATGTTACCAAGAAATAAATTTGAAAAAAGTGTTAAGAAAAAACTTTAATTATTTAGGAAGGAAGATTTTTTAATGAAAATAGGAATTGTTGGACTGCCAAACGTAGGTAAATCGACTCTTTTTAATGCTCTGACAGAAGCGGGGGCTGATGCAGCAAATTATCCTTTTTGTACTATAGATCCTAATGTGGGGGTTGTGCCGGTACCTGACGAGCGCCTGGACTGGCTGGCAGATAAATATCAGCCAGAAAAGAAAACACCTACAGTGATCGAATTTGTAGATATAGCTGGACTTGTAGAGGGAGCCAGCCGGGGTGAAGGTCTGGGTAATAAATTTTTAGCTCACATTAGAGAAGTAGATGCGATTGCTCAGGTAGTTCGTTGTTTTGATGATGAAAACATAACCCATGTTGATGGTAAAATATCTCCAGATAGAGATATTGATATTATCAATACAGAATTAATGATGGCTGATCTAGCTCAGGTAGAAAAAAGACTCGAAAAATCTAAAAAGCAGGCTAAAAGTGGAGATAAAATATATCTCAAAGAAGTTGAATCTCTGGAGAAGATTTCAGCTGCTCTGGAAGAGGGAAAAAACATCCGTCAGCTTGAACTTTCCGAAACCGGAGAGAGACTGGTTAAAGAACTGCAGCTTTTAAGTGCAAAGCCAATTATTTATCTGGCTAATGTTAATGAAGATGATATTAATACCGGTCAGAATCAACTTGTAAAAGAGGTAAGAGAACATGCTGAGCGTGATGGTGCCAAGGTAGTTGAAATTAGTGCTAAAATTGAAGCTGATATTGCTGAGTTGGATGAAGATGAAAAAGAGATGTTTTTGGATGAGCTTGGACTTAATGATTCCGGTCTGGATCGAGTAATCAAAGCAGGCTATGAATTGTTAAATTTACTTACCTTTTTAACTGCAGGTGAAAAAGAATGTAGGGCCTGGACAGTAGAAAGAGGATCCACAGCACCTCAGGCAGCCGGTAGAATTCACAGTGATATGGAAAAAGGATTTATCAGAGCTGAAATTGTAAGTTTCGAAGATTTAAAGAGAGTTGGTTCAATGGCTGAGGCAAGAGAAGAAGGTCTTCTACGCCTGGAGGGTAAAGATTATATAATGCAGGATGGAGATATCTGTCACTTTAGGTTTAATGTCTGATCTTATTTGAATTATAATTTACACACAATCTCCATTGACGGCTTCAATAGATAGCTGATTATTAATTATTTGAACTCCCTTCGGTCAAACAGCAAATAATTTTAACATAATCAGCTATCTTTCAGCCTATTCCGATTGAAGTTGCAAATTATAACTCAAATAATCTAGATGGTATTGAGCTTTAAATACTGATTTTTCTAAAGCAGCAGGAAAGTTAAGAGGCAGTAATCATGATTAAAAAAATTGATCAAAAAATATTTTTTGCACTATATAATTTTACTGTCAGCCATGAATTAATTTCAAAGCTGGCAGTTTTTATTACAAAATTTTCGTCCAAGTTTTTTTCATTAATTTATTTTGCTGTTGGGGGCTGGCTTATTTATAATAATGATTCCAGGCTTAAAAATTATGTTTTAGTTCCGGCAGTTGTTTATCTACTAGTTAAATCAATTCCAACTTTATTTAATCGTCGGCGTCCTTTTGCAGAGTTTAATTTAAAAAGCCTGGTTAATCAGAGGCAGGATCACTCTTTTCCCAGTACTCATACAGCAAGTTCTCTGATAATTTCTCTGGCTGTTTTAAATTTCAGCCTGGAGCTGGGAGTATTTATGATTTTTTTGGCAGTTTTAACTGCTCTTTCACGAATTATGGTTGGAGTACATTATCCAACTGATATTGTAGGGGGCTGGTTATTTGCCTTTGTCATATATTTTTTGTCCTTAATGTTTTTGTTTTAACTTTATGTTAAACAGATTTACTTTTTAAGCACAGCTAACCGACAAAACTCGTCATAAATCGGGTGGTACACGGTACCTGCACATTTTATTTGCATTTTAAGTAAAGAGGTGTTATAATTTAGATTGGTTAAAAACCCACGCTCTGCTAGCAGCAGGGCCATTAGTCCGTGTGGAGGAGGTGAATGTAAATGGAAACAAGAAAAAGAGATTACGAAACAACTTTTGTACTTAAGCCAGATCTTGAAGATGAAGAAAAGCAGACTATTCTTCAGCGTGTAAAGGATGCTATTTCTGATCACGAAGGAGAAGTAACTGAGGTTGATGCCTGGGGAAAAAAGCAGTTAGCTTATGAGATTAAAGATTATCGTTCTGGTGATTACACAATCTTAGAGTTCAATGCTAAAACTACTGTAGTTAATGAATTAGAGAGAATCTTTAAGATTATGGATGGTGTACTTCGTTATTTAGTAGTTAGAAATGATGCATAATATAAATTTAGGTGGTGAATACTCTTGTTAAACAGAATTGTTTTAATCGGCCGCCTGACACGAGATCCTGAACTTCGCTATACCAGTAATGGAACTCCCGTCTGTAATTTTACACTGGCTGTGGAGAGAAATTATACCAACCGCAATGGTGATAGAGATGTAGATTTCATCAATATTGTAACCTGGCGGGGTCTGGCGGAAAATTGTGCCCGTCATCTCGGTAAAGGTAGACTGGTTGGAGTTGACGGATCCTTACAGATTCGTAAGAGTGAAAATAATAATAGAACTTATATAAATCCTGAAGTAAATGCTGATAATGTGCGTTTTCTAGATTTCGGTAACAATAACGGTAGCCGAAATAATAATCAGGGACAGTCTCAGAATAATCAGAGTAATAAGCAGCAAAATAATAATCAGGCTCAGCAGAATAAGAAACAGGAGCAGGATGATTTTGATGCTCAATTTGATGATAACTTTGATGCTGATGATTTTGATGTACCATTTTAAAAAGGAGGTAAATCTTAATGCCTAGAGGTAGAAATAAATCTTGCCATTTTTGTGCAAACGAAGATAAAAAAATTGACTATAAAGACTTAAGAACTTTAAATAGATACCTGACAGATCGTGGAAAAATTATGCCGCGTCGTGTAACAGGAAATTGTTCCAAACACCAAAAATTAATTACACAGGCAGTTAAAAGAGCTAGATCAGTTGCTCTACTGCCATATGTAAAAGAATAAGCATTTAATTAAGGAGGCAAAATCTATGATGGCGCCTCCTTTCTTTCATACTAATGTTATTTTGCCGGCGGATGAGGTGATAAATTAGATGGATATTAAAAACTATAAAGACAGTATTAGAACTCTGGCCTACATAATTTTATTAACTGCAGTTAACTACTTTATTCCATTTTTATCAATGGCGGTTATGATACTCTGGCCGGTGCCAATAGTTTATCTTGTGCAGAAAAAAGAAAGTAATGCTGTAATTACTGTAATTGTAATTGCCGCATTGATAAATGGATTTTTATTCGGAACCGTAATGGGTCTGATGACTGTAATTGGTTTTGGACTGGTGGGTTTTGTAATTGGTAATGTGATCAAAGAGGGGCTATCACCTCTAAAAACCCTAATCACAGCTGTAATTACAGTAATTATATCACAGGCTTTAATATTTTATGTTTCATCAGGAATGCTTAATTTAAATTATCAAACTTTACTGCAGCAGGCTGTAGAAAGTTTAAGCAGCGAATTTGATCAGCAGTCAGTTGAACAGCTAGTTACAGCTCAAATGAGTTTAATTAGAATGATTTTGCCTGCCCTGCTTGCTGTATCAGCAACAGTGACTGGTATTTTAAATTATTATGTTTCGGCCTGGTACTTAAGAAGAAGAGGCTTAAATATAGAATTATATAAGGCGGTCAGCAGCTGGTATTTTCCCCGCTGGATTGTTTCAATCTTAATTGTTATTTCTCTTTTATTAACTTCAAATCCAATATTTTTAAACATAAATATTTTTATGTTTTTCCTGGCTTTTCTGCAGGGCTTTTCGGTTTTAATGTATTACTTATCAACCAAGGGTAATTCCTTTTTACTGAAATCATTTTTGATATTTTTAATCTTTATTTTTCCACCGGTTCCGATTATTCTTATTTTACTTGGAATGCTGGATATGTGGTTTAATTTTAGAAAGCAGACTAATCAACCCGGTTAAAATGCTTAAGGAGGTAAAAGATTATGAAAGTAGTATTAACAGAAGATGTTAAAAAGTTAGGTTCTAAAGGTGATGTTGTAGAAGCGGCTGATGGTTATGCCCGCAATTATTTAATGCCTCGCGGTCTGGCTGTAGAAGCAACTCAGCAGAAAATTAAAGAACTGAAAGAAAAAGAAGCCAAGAAAAATCGTCTGGAATCAGAAAAAAGAGATGATGCTAACAAATTGAAGTCTAAATTAGAATCAGAAAAATTTGTAATCAAGGTTAAGGCTGGTGACAATGGTAGATTATTTGGTTCAGTAAATACCAAAGATATTGCCGAGGCAGCTGCAGCTAAAGGTTATGATATTGACAAGCGCAAGCTTGAACTTGATGATTCTATTAAATCACTGGGAATGCATACTGTACCAGTAAAATTATATGATGATATTACAGCTAATTTAAAGGTTAATGTAAAAGAAAAGTAAATTAATAAAACCCCAGTCTGGATTTAAGCCTGGGGTTTAAATTTTTTGGTCAAAGATGTATAAATTATTGCAGAATATATCTTTTTTTGCTTAATTAAAAAATTAGGCAGGAATTTTAAATTCAACCTTGAATTATTTAAATAACAGAAAGAAAAAGATTTTTTTATTGTTCTTGAAAACGCTTTCAAATTACAAAATTATCTAATAAAAGGAGTGATCTTATGAAACTATCTTTTCGCTGGTATGGTGATGATGACCCTGTAACTTTAGAAAAAATCAGACAGATTCCTGGTATGGTAGGAATTGTTACAGCTATTTATGATATCCCAGCAGGAGAAGCCTGGCCTTATGAGAAAATTAAAGAGTTGAAGGATAAGGTAGAGGCTGCTGGACTTGAAATTTCAGCAATCGAAAGTGTGCCGGTACCGGAAGCAATTAAAATGGGTGTTGAACCCCGGGACCGCTATATTGAAAACTACAAAGAGACTTTAAGAAACTTAGCTAAAGCAGGAATTGAGGTTGTAACCTATAATTTTATGCCTGTTTTTGACTGGACCCGCTCAGAGCTTGATTATGAGCTTGAAGACGGCTCAGAAGCTTTAATCTACAAAAAAGAAGAAGTAGATAAAATGGATCCAGTTGGAGGAGAACTTGATCTGCCGGGCTGGGATACTAGTTATGACAAAGAAGAATTAAATGATTTAATGACAGCTTACAGAGAAATTGATGAGGATAAGCTCTGGGATAACTTAGAATATTTCTTAAAAGAAATTATTCCGGTAGCTGAAGAGGAAAATATCAAAATGGCAATTCACCCGGATGATCCACCATGGTCAATTTTTGGACTGCCTAGAGTTATTGTCGGTAAAGAGAACCTGCATAAGTTTTTAAAATTAGTTGATTCTCCTGCCAATGGACTTGCTCTTTGTTCCGGTTCACTGGGAGTTAATCCTGACAATGATGTGCCGGCAATTATTAGAGAGTTTGGAGATCGAATTCACTTTGCTCATGTTAGAAATATTAAAATTACCGGTGAGGACAGTTTTGAAGAGGCTGCTCACTTAAGTGAAAAGGGTTCACTGGATATGTATGAGATCATGAAGGCCTATCATGATGTAGGTTTTGAAGGGCCGCTGCGTCCTGATCACGGCCGTATGATCTGGGGAGAAACTGGAAAACCAGGTTATGGACTTTATGATCGCGCTTTAGGAGCAACTTATCTTAATGGACTCTGGGAAGCAATTAATAAATGCAGTAAGTAAAAAGAAAGGAGAGCGAGATGTTAAAACTAAAAAAAGAAGAATTAAAAGATCAAGCTCAGTGGGAAGAAGCGGGAATTAATCCACCGCAGTTTGACTATCAGAATTTAATAGATAACACAAAAGAAAATCCAGAATGGGTGCATTTTGGAGCTGGAAACATTTTTAGAGCTTTTATTGCCCGCTTACAGCAGGAACTTTTAAATCAGGGAGAAGCCGACACAGGTATTATAGCTGCCGAAGGTTTTGACTATGAGATTATCGATAAAGTTTATCAGCCGGCAGATAATTTAAGTCTGGTTGTTAAAATGTCAGCCGACGGTAATTTAGATAAGACTCTGCTGGCGAGCATTACAGAGGGTTTAAAGGCTGATTCACAGTTTGAAGAAGACTGGGAAGTACTCAAAGAAATCTTTAAAAAACCAAGCTTAAAGATGGCGAGCTTTACAGTGACTGAAAAAGGTTATGCTCTGGATAATATGGAGGGTAAATTTTTCCCCTTTGTTTTAGAAGATTTCAAAACTGGACCTGAGGGAGAGCTAAATCATCTGATGGCAAAAGTAACAGCTTTAGCCTATGAGCGCTACAAAGCAGGTGCTTACCCCTTTGCCTTTGCCAGTATGGATAACTGTTCCCACAATGGTCAGAAGTTAAAAGATGCAGTTTTAACTGTAGCTGAAAAGTGGGTAGAAAATGAACTGGTAGAAAAAGAGTTCCTGGGTTATTTAAATGATGAATCCAAGGTCGGTTTTCCCTGGTCAATGATCGACAAAATTACTCCAGGACCGGCCCCAGAAGTTCAGGAAAAACTTAAAGAAATTGGTTTTGAGAATACTGAGATTGTTAAAACAAATAAGAATACAGAAATTGCTGCTTTTGTTAATGCAGAAGCACCTGAATACTTAGTTATTGAAGACAGTTTCCCCAATGGTAAAATTCCACTTGATAAAGCTGGTGCAATTTACACTGATCGGGATACAGTTAATCAGGTTGAAACCATGAAGGTAACCACCTGCCTCAATCCACTCCACACAGCAATGGCGGTTTATGGCTGTCTTTTAGGTCACACCTCAATTGCAGAAGAAATGGAAGATCAGGAAATCAGAGCTTTAGTAGAGCAGATTGGCTACAAGGAAGGCCTACCGGTGGTTGTAGATCCGGGTGTGCTTGACCCTAAAGATTTTATTGATGAGGTAGTTAAAGAAAGACTGGTTAACTCTTATATTCCCGATACACCTCAGAGAATAGCTAAAGATACATCCCAGAAAGTTGCAATCCGCTTTGGAGAAACAATTAAATCATACCGTGATGCTGAAGACTTAGATCCAGCTGATTTGGTTGTAGTACCTCTCGCTATTGCAGGTTGGTTAAGATATCTGCTGGCAGTAGATGATCAGGGTAATGAGATGCCTTTAAGTTCAGACCCAATGTTGGATGAACTGACACCTCAGTTAGAAGGCATTGAGATTGGTAATCCAGATTCTGTCGGAGATAAACTGCATAACATCTTAAGCAACGAAAAACTGATGGCAGTTGACCTTTACAAAGTTGGTCTGGGAGAAAAAATCGAAGGCTACTTTAAAGAAATGATCGCAGAAGAGGGTGCAGTGAGAAAAACTTTAAATAAATATCTTCTGTAATTAAAAAAGAGACTAATATTTATTAAGGAGCCTGGTTAGCTTTAATCGGGCTCCTTTTTGCTTATAAATTATGCTGATCTGCTTCATTTATCAGAAACATTATGTTATATTAGTTTTAACTTGGGAAAATAAAATTTATAGAAGGTGATTTAAAGTGACAGCGGACAGTATTTTAAAGGTTGAAAATTTAAACTGCAGTAAAGATGGTAATGACTATTTGGACGACTTTGAAATAGAAGTTAAAATAAAAAGTATTCATTCAGTGCTTTTTCAAAATAAAGAAAGCAAAAATAAGCTGCTTGAGTTTTTAAAAGGCGAAAGTGACTGTGAGGATGGTCAATTAAGACTTAAAAATAAGAATCTCAGCCAGCAGGAGCTGCAGAAACTGGGGAGAGAAACTTTTTATTTTATCAATCAGTATTCTGCTGTTAATCCGGAAAAAGATCCCCTTGGAATTTTTAAATTTAACAAAAAAGGCGAGTCGGGAAACAGGTCAACAGTTTTCCCTGAGATGACAGTAGCTGAAAATATATTTTTTGGTAGAGAACCCATAAAGAAATTTTTGTTTTTCAAATCAATTGATAATGAAAAAATGTTTGAAGAGACTTTAAGACTATTGGAGCTGCTGGAAGTAGAAATTTATCCAGAACAGAAAATGCAGGAATTAAGTCCGCTAAAAAAACAGCTGGTGGAGCTGCTGAAGGCTCTATCCTTTGGAACAGAGCTCGTTATTATTGATCAGGCAGTTGTGGAGCTTTCTAAAAAAGAAAAAGAAATATTTTTTAAATTCATGCATATTTTGAAGAAAAATGAGATTACTATTATCTATTTTACCAAAGAAATTGAAGAAGTGTTTAGCAGCTCAGATCAGGTAACTGTATTAAAAGAAGGCAAAAATGCTGGCACAGTAGAAGTTTCAGATATAGAATATAATGAGCTGGCCCTGCTCTTAATGGGGAGATAAAAAGATAAAATTAGCTAATAAAAATAGAGGAGTTTGATTAATGACTGATTTTTATCCAGTTTTAGAACAACTATTGTTGATGGGAGTTTTAATAGCGCTTGGCTTTTACTTAAATCGCTCAGGTAAAATTAAACAGGCGGCAGAAAACGGAATTGCTGAACTGACAATAGATATTGCCTTTCCGGCACTGATTTTTACCAATATAGTGAGAGATTTTGATCTCAGCAGGTTGAGGCAGTATTTGATTGTGCCGGTTTCAGCACTGATTATTACTGTAATTTCGATTTTCATAATTATAATTATTACCCGCAGTCTCGGATATTCGAGAAGAGAACAGGAAGAGTTTGCTTTTGTTACAGTCTTCAGCAATAATATTTTTGTAGGAGCACCAATCTGTCTGGCGCTTTTTGGAGCCCAGGGCCTGATTTTAGCAATTTTATATGATTTTGGCATGCAGCTAATCTTATGGACTGTTGGGATCTGGCTATTAAAAGACAGCGGTCAGAATGCAGAGAGTCATTTTCTGGCTAATATCTTTTCACCTCCAATTGTCGGCCTTTTACTTGGCTTAGTTGTTGTCTTCAGTGGAGCAACTATGCCGGAAGCAGTAATTAATATCACTGACAGTATTGGAGCAATTACTGTGCCGCTGGCGATGATTTTTATTGGCTTACAGCTTGCCAAAAGCACCTTTGCTGAGGTCATGGGCAACAAAAAGGTCTATTTATTATCTTTTTTGAGGCTTTTATTATTTCCTGCCTTAGTTTACTATGGTCTGGGACTTTTTCCGATTCAATCTTTATTGAGAAGTGTAATGACAATTCTGGCTGCAATGCCTGTTTTTGCAAGCTCTTCGGTTATTATGGAGAAGTACGGGCATCAGAGTGGATTTGCTTCTGCAGCAATCTTTGCAACTATCGTTTTTATGGCAGTTACTCTGCCGGTGTTTATTTGGTTGATAGTTTAACAGAATAAGCACTTACCGGGTCTGTATTTTGAGTTATATTTAATCAGCAAACTAATTTTAATGGCATTAACTTTAAGAAGTAGAATAAAGAGTCTGTATAAAAATAATAAACTAAGATAATTAAACCGAGGTGAAAGAAAGTGGTTTCAATAAATGATGTAGCAGAAAAAGCAAATGTGTCAATTTCTACTGTTTCCAGAGTTATTAATCAAAATGCGAATGTTTCACGTGAAAAGGAAAAGGCAGTTTTAAAGGCTGTTGATGAACTGGATTATATTCCAAATGGACTGGCCCAGGGGCTGGTTACTAAAAAAAGCAAATCAATTGGAGTTCTAATTGCTGATATTGCCAACCTCTATTATTCTTATCTAGTTAAAAGTATAGAAAAAGAGCTTAGAGCAGCTGGTTATTATGCTATAATTGGAAACACTGAATGGGATTCCAAAAGAGAAAAAGAATATATGCGGCACTTAATGCAGCGGCAGGTTGACGGCTTTATTCTCGCCTCAACATCCTTAAACTCTTCTTATTTAAATCAGCTAATAAAAAAAGATATTCCACTGGTGGTTTTGGATCGTGAGCTTGAATCAGATAAAATAGATAAAATTAGAATCGATGACTATAAGGGCGGCTATCAAGCTGCAGAACATCTCATAGAATGCAACTATAATTATTTCATTCACCTGCAGGGAGCTGAATTTACAGTCACTGCTGCAGATCGGGCGCGAGGTTTTAAAGATTCAATGCAGGAAAATAATATTGATCAAGCTGACTATGAAGTTATTTCTTCATCTTTTGTAGAATCAGAAGCTGCTCAAAATATTGCTAAATTTTTAGATTCGAAAAATCTTAAAGATAAAAGGGTCGGAATTTTTGCGGCAAATGATGCAGCGGCTTTTGGGGTTTTAAAAGAACTGAAAAAAAGAGGGATAAATGTTCCCAAAGAGGCTGGAGTTGTTGGTTTTGATAATGTTAATTTTGCTGAGTACTCAAGTCCAGCCCTGACAACTATCAGCAGACCAATTGATGAGATTGGAAAAATTTCTGCCCGGATATTACTGGAGAGATTAAATAAAGAGGAAAATGAAGAAATAGCAGAAAAGGATATAACCCTTACTGTAGAATTGATAAAAAGAGAGAGTACCATGAAATTATAAAATTGTTAATTTGGATAATGTAAAAAATTAGATATTATAAACGAAAACACTTTCAAAAAATTTAAGAGGAATAATAATGGCCTTTCAGGATGAAAATTATTTATTAAGAACTGAAACAGCAAAAAAGTTATATAAAGAAGTAGAAGAATTACCGATTATTGATGCTCATAACCACGGAGATATTAAAGAGATAATTGATAATCAGGGATGGAATGATATCTGGGAAGTTGAAGCAGAAACGGATCATTATGTCTGGGAACTAATGAGGCGGTGTGGAGTTGAGGAAGAAAAGATAACTGGAAAAGCAAGTAACAAAGAAAAGTGGTTTGCTTTAGCAGAAGTCTTTCCGGAATTCATAGGGAATCCAACTTATGATTGGATTCATTTAGATTTGAAAAGAAGATTTGGGATAGAAAAGTTAATTTCTAAAGAAACTGCTGCAGAAATCTGGGATCAAAGTAAATAAATACTTAAGCAGGAAAAAATTAAACCTCAGCAGCTGCTGAAAGAAATGAAGGTTGAAATCATGTGTACCAGTGATGATCCCCGTTCTGAACTAGAATATCACAAAAGGGCTGCTGAAGAACTGGATCAGATTAAAATTCTTCCCACCTGGCGTCCGGATCCTGCATTTAAAGTTGCTAAAAAGAGAGCAGAAGAAATATATAATAAAGCCAGAGAAGAAGAGCTTAATCAAACGGAAGTATTAGATTTCCAGGCTTTCTTAATGGAATATTTTGTCGATTTAAATAAAGAAAAAGATTGGGTTATGCATTTACATATTGGTGCTGTCAGAAACTACCTCAATAATTTTATTAAAAATCACTCGATTAATTAGCTGCTTTTTCTGCTTCGATTTTTTTATTTAATTCTTCTAAGAATAAATCTTCGTCAATTGGAAGTTCTACTTCTTTTTCAAGCCAGCTGGAGAGGTGAATAGAGTTTGCCACAGTAACCCCGTTAATTCCTTCAGCACCTGGGGCCAACAATTCTTCTCCAACCAGAATATTTGCAGCAAAGTTGCGCATAACATTAGGATGCTGTTCCTGCCAGTTGCTTTCGAATTCAATTGCTTCCTCTGTATACATTTCGTCGGTATCTCCACCCTGAACCAGATTATAGACTTCCATCATTGTCATATTATCGCTCATTTCCTGTTCTGATTTAACAAGGCGTTTGATAGTAACTTTTTTGCTGTTATCAACTATAATTTTTCCTTTATCACCAAAGAGCTCAAAGCGATCAGTACCAATTGGATCATGGGTACAGGTTATAAAACTGCCTGTTGCTCCATCACCATAGTCAAATAAAGCGGTTACTTCATCTTCAACTGCAATATCTCTTTGATAACCATATTTAACATTAGAATATACTTTTTTAGGCATTCCGCAGATCCACTGCATTAAATCAATCTGATGAGGTGCCTGATTAACTAAAACACCGCCACCTTCTTCACCCCAGGTTGCTCTCCAGGCACTCTGATCATAATAGCTCTGTGGTCTCCACCAGCTTGTGATAATCCAGTTGGCTCGACGAAGGTCACCAATTTCTCCATTGTCTACAATTTCTTTAACTTTCTGATAAAGCGAATTTGTGCGCTGATTAAACATGATTGCAAAAGTTAAATCAGGTTTTGAAGCAGCAAATTCATTTAATTCTTTAACCTGTTTGCTGTAAACACCAGCCGGCTTTTCTAATAGAGCATGAATATCTCGCTTTAAAGCCTCAATTCCCATCTCTGGATGCAGATAGTGGGGAACTGTAGTTACAACTGCATCAACTTCTCCACTTTCAGATTGTTCATGGTAGACAGCTCCCATGTGAGGTTCAATTGAAAAATATTATTAGAAGTTTTTCAGCTGAAATTACTAATCGGGACATATCAAGTCAGGATTTTAATATTAATTATGCTCGGACTATACCGGGTGAAAGGGCAGAATATTACGAGCTGCAGATTCATGATTTATATGAGATTTATTATTTTATTGAAGGTGATGTTAGCTATCATATTGAGGGACATGTTTATCAGGTTAAGCCTGGAGATATATTATTAATAAATAATAAGGAAATGTACAAACCTGTATTTAACTCCCAAAGAGAATATGAGAGAATAACAGCTCATTTTGCCCCCTGGTATTTTTCAAAATATAATAGAGATGATTTTAATATTTTAAAATGCTTTGAAAATCGTAAATCTGGCCATTTCAATTTGATTCCCGCTCAAAGAGCAGAGAAATATAAGATCGATAATTATTATGAGCAGATAAAAAGCTATTTAGCAAAAGAAGAGAAGGGTAAGGGAATTATGCTGGAAAGCCTTTTTGTTCAACTTCTGTACCTTTTAAACAAAGCTTTTGTTAAAGATGATAAATTAAATGAAGACTCAATCAAATATAATGAAAAAATAACTAAAGTAATAGAATATATTAATAAGAATTTGGAGAAAAAATTCAATCTTGACGACATTGCCAGGGAATTTTACTTAGATAAATATTATCTATCACACCTGTTTAAAGAAAACACAGGCTTTTCAATTATTCAGTATATTAATTATAAAAAAATAATGAAAGCGAAGGAACTTCTGGCCAGGGGTTACAGCTGCAGCATGGTTGCCGAAAAATTAAAATTTGGAAACTACTCTCATTTTTATAAACAGTTCAGCAAGGAAGTTGGGCTATCTCCTTCTAAATATCAAAAGAAAAGTTTGCTTTAATTTTCTAAAGAGAGATTTCTTTATTGATCTAATTTAAAAGAGGATATTATCTATAAGTCTAGAACTATAAAAAAGTAATGAGTTTATTTCATTTTAATTGTTCTAAATTGCTGGGGGTATAATAATGGGAAAATTTTTTAAAGAAGAAAATAAGATTATAATAATTTATGTAATTATCGGTTTTGCCTGGATATACTTTTCAGACCGACTTTTACTTGTTTTAACAGGTGATTTGGAGCAGTTTAATATCCTTCAGTCTTTTAAAGGTGCTTTTTATGTTCTGGCAACTTCAGTTTTGCTTTATTTACTGATTAAACGCTATGCTGATAATTTAAAAGAACAAAAAAGTGAGGTTAATTCTTTAAATGAAGAGCTAACCGCTTATAATGAAGAGCTGCTGGCAATGAATGAGGAACTGGATCAGTCTTTAGATGAGTTGAATGAATTAAATGAAAAGTTTATTTCTATGATTAATCTGGTTTCAGATCTGGATAAGCAGAACAACTTAGATCAGGTTGAATTCCTGTCACATTTATTAAAACAGGCAGTTCAAATTGTGCCGGAAGCCGATTATGGTAAGGTATATCTGATAGAAGATGGAGTCTGCAGATTTGTTGATGCTGTTGGTCATGACATTGAAATTTTAAAGGAGCTAAAAATCGATCAGAAAAGCTTATTTCATTATGATGAAAAAGGTATTTTTACTTCTGAGCAGTATTCAATAAATTTAGATAAAATCCCGCGAAAACATCAAGAGGAATTTGAAAAAGCTTTAAAGGAAATTAAAGATTCTCTGTTTATAAATATCACGGTTAACGAAAGTGTTGTCGGCAGAATTTCTCTGGATATAGCTGCTGAAAGCAGTGCTAAATTTCGGGACACTACCAAAAAGGTTCTTCAGTCTTTTGCAACTTTAGCTTCTTCCTTTGTTGCTTTTAAGCGATTTGATAAACTGCAGGGAGAATTTACCAAAGAGCTAATTTCATCTATAATTCAGATTTTAGAAATTTATGATAGTTATACAAAAGGTCATTCGGAAAATGTAGCTAACCTGGCAGCAGGTGTTGCTGAAAAATTAGGCCTTTCCCGCAAAATGGTTGTTGATACTTACTGGGCAGGAATGGTCCATGATATCGGTAAACTTTTAGTTCCGGTCAGTGTTTTAAATAAAAAGGGAAGACTTAGCGAAGAGGAATATCAGCTGATTAAAAAACATCCGGTCTGGGGGAGCCAGGCGCTTGCAGATTCTGCTGTTTTAAAGCATATTTCAAAATATATTTTATACCATCATGAGCGCTGGGATGGCAGGGGTTATCCGGAAGGGATAAAAGGGGACAGGATACCACTGGTCTCTCAAATTATTGCTGTTGCTGATGCCTGGGATGCAATGAGATCAGAAAGATCTTATAGAAAGCCCTTAACAAAAGAAGAGGCACTGGCAGAGATTGAAAATAACAGAGGCAGCCAGTTTTCACCTGAGGTTGCTGATGAATTTTTAGAGCTTGTATCAAAAAAGAACTTTTCTATCAAAAATTCTGCAATAGATTCCCGAAGCAGCAAAACTTCTCTCAGTTTTAACGAAGATTATTTTGAATATCTTTTTGAAGAAAGTGCAGAAGGGATTGTAGTCTTAGACAGTGAATTTAGAATTATAAAAAGTAATCAATATTTTTTAGATATGTTTGATTATCAAAGGTATGAGGTTTTAGACAGACATATTAAAGATGTTGTGGTTCCGGGAGAAAAAAGTGATGAAACAGAAAAGTTTATGGAGCTTGTTAAAAGCGGGGAAAGGGTTAATGCCAGGTCATTTAGGGAAGACAGTAGTGGCGAAAAAGTAGAAGTTTCCATTCAGGGTTTTCCCATTTCACTGGCCCGAGGAAAAACAGGGTATTATATAATTTATCAGGATATAAGCGAATTTAGAGATTTAGAAAGAAAATACTTTAATTCACAGCAGAAATACAGGGCCTTATTTGAAAATGAAGATATTATTATTCTAATTATTGACCCCGAAACAGGTCAGGTAGTTGATGCCAATCCAGCAGCAGAAAACTTTTACGGTTGGAGCAGAACTGAATTGAAGTCAAAAAAGATATCAGAGATCAACTGTTTAAGTCCGGCTGAAATAAAGGCAGAAATGGAAAATGCTAAAGCAAATAATAAAAACAGATTTTTATTTAAACACCAATTAGCCTCAGGCGAGATTAAAGAGGTTGAAGTTTACAGCCAGCCGATCAATTTTGCAGAAAAGGAATATTTATATTCGATAGTTCATGAGTATAATAAAAAGGCAGCAAGAGAAGCAGAATTAGTTAACTAAATTACATTTAATATAATTTTTTCAGCTAACAAGGACTTTTTTAGTAGATAGAGAATTATATAATTACAGGAGGTCGATATTATGAGAAAAATTCTGGTAGCTGTTGATGGTTCTAAAAGTGCTCAAAAGGCTGCAAGGAAAGCTGCAGAGCTTGCTGAAGATTTAAAGGCCGAAGTAACCTTGATTCATGTTTACGCGGAATCTGCTCAGATTCCAGTTAACCAGTTTAACGAAGTGGCCTCTTATCTATCTGCAGAAACAATGGAAGAGATTATGTCTCAACAGGAAGATACTATAAAAGAAAAGAGGCAGAAGATACTTGACGAAGATGCTGAGTTCTTTGAAGATAGGGGTATTAAACCTGAAAAAGTACTGCTCCATGGTGATCCTGCAGATGAAGTTTGTGATTATGCAGAAAAAAATGATTTTGAGCTGATTATAGTTGCTGATAAAGGGCACGGCAAGGTAGAGCGCTTCCTGCTTGGCAGTATTAGTGACAAGATAGTTAGACATGCTAAGACTTCAGTGATGGTTGTTAAGTAAGAAAAAATATTTAATTGAATAACTGTTAAGAATTTTGGACTCCCCTTTAATAATGATTTAATTAAAGGGGAGTTTTTAGATATTAAAAACTTTTGAGTAAGTGAGTAGAAAAACTAAATTTAAAAGATGTCGATTTATAAAGAATGATGTTTGATAATATTAGTGAAAAAGAATATAATTATATTAATAAAGTTATTAAATACTATAAAGCCTAAAATTTTGCTTCTATATAAAAGGAGATATCAAAATATGAAAGAAATCGAAGCTGAAAATAACAAATTTCCTTTAAATCCCAATAATATTATTATAAATAGAAAAGATGAATATCTTGATAAAGTGGAAAAAAGATCGACACAGCTCTTCTTGATAGCTAAAAATGACAACCTTGAGGTTATCAAACAGCATATTACAGCTGATAAGACTTTTCAGATAGCAGCTGGAGATGAGAATAGTTTTGAACTTTTTTATATTTTAGAAGGAACTGTTGCTTCTGAGGATGAAAAAGTTACTTTAGAAGCCGGAGATTCAATAACTGCCAAAAGTGGGGAAGAAGAAAAGTATTTTAAGACTTTAACCGAAGTAACTTTGTTATATATTTCGTCTATCCCTATTTTTGCCAGTGAGCAGAAAAAAATTAATGAGCTAATGGCACTGAATGAACAAATCGCTGATAAAGATACCGAAACCCATGACCACTGTGATCGTTTGCAGCGATTAAGCAGACTAACTGCAAAAGAACTTGACTTGAGTGAAAAAAAATTATTTAATTTAGGTTATGCTTCCTTTCTTCACGATATTGGTAAGGCAAAAATACCGAAATCATTGTTGCAGAAACCTGGAAGATTAACAGAGTCAGAATGGGAGATTATGAAAAAGCATGCTAAATGGGGTAAGACAATTCTACTTGAGCGTTTTAGTAATAAATATTTTGAACAGGTAGCTGAAATAATATATCAACACCATGAGCGTTATGATGGTCAAGGTTATCCTCAGGGTCTAAAAGGTGATGAGATTTTAATTGAAGCACAGATCTTAACTGTTGTTGATGCTTATGATGCTATGGTTTATGAAAGACCCTATCAGAGGGCTCTTACAAGAGAGGAAGCTCTGGCAGAAATTAAGAAAGAAAAGGGAAAACAGTTTGCCCCACGAGCTGTAGAAGCCTTTTTAAAAGCGGAAAAGAAATTTGTTGGTCAGAGTTAAAAACAAAAAATCTACTGCTTACTTTTAAAAGTAAGCAGTAGAAGTAATAAATTAAAAATTTATTTTCCCGCAACAGCTATTGGGTTAGTTGGCTTGCCATTTTCTTTACCATTCTCGTTAACCGCAGGAAGGAAATGAATTTCTTTTACTCCATCATTGTTATCATCAACTAAAACCCTTACGCCAGCTTTATTGTTGGGAGCCTGTCCTTCACCTGTAGTTGTTTTTGTTTCAGCTATAGTCGCTGCTGAAAAAGAAACTAACATCACCATTACAATTGCTAAAACTACTGATTTTTTAAACATTTTTTTGCCTCCTTTTGTAACCCGGCTATCTCTTTTTGAGACCCGTGGCTTTGTGTCTCCATCTCCCGATGGATTTACCCCTACTGGAGGAACAGAATAAAAAGTTTTATTTTTTTGAGAAACAAAAATCCTGTTCCTGCTTCGGCAGCCAGGCAGCCATAATCAACAAAAAATTGATCTTAGGCTCCAGAGCTTTGCGCCCTTTAGCTTTCGCTTAAAGGTTACCTTTTTCGTGACTGGAACAATGAAACTATATACTAAGAATAGCATAATTTTGAAAAAATATCAATATTCAGTTTTTTAAATTCAAAAAATAATTTATGTAAGATATTTTTTTGATTAAATTATTATTAGACTCTCCTATAAAATGAACAGATTTATTTTTAAAAAATATTTAAATTTGTAGAGTTAAGGAGCGATAAAAATGACCAAATCAGGGTCAAATGATAATCAACAAAAAGATAGAGAACGGGAAATGGATGAAGAATGTGGGAAAAAGACAGCATACTATAATAGCCGCTGTATTGAACGAGTCAGAACTGATGTCTCTGATTCTAAACGTAGCAGATTATATATAAAAGCAATAATTTATGCAATTGGGGGTAATCTTTTATTAGCAGTCATTAAAGGCATAGTGGCCTGGCTCTCAGGCAGTAGTGCTGTCTTTTCTGATGCAGCAAACTCTTTATCAGATGCGCTCTACAGCATAATTATGGGAATCGGACTCTATGTATCCCAGCGTCCAGCCGATGAAACACATCCTCAGGGGCACAGTCAGTTTGAACCACTGGTCAGCCTCTTTATTGCAGCAGCTATGGCTTCTGCGGGAATTGCTGCAGTCTGGCAGAGCATTCAAAATTTTCTGGGGCAAACAGAGCCTACAGCTCTGGGATGGACATCTTTGGTGATGGTGATAGCTATTGTTGTAAAATATATAATGTATTATCTTGTTTCCGGGATTGGAGAGAAAGTATATAGCCCGGCTATTCAAGCCAGTGCTCGGGATAATCTGGTTGATATTATAAGTACAACTCTTGCTCTGATAGGTGTCCTGGGATCCCACTTTATCCATCCATATTTAGATCCCATTGCTGGTCTTATTGTAGCTCTTTGGATTTTCAAAGCCACCTGGGAAATCACCTGGGAAAATGTAGGATATCTTATCGGTAGAGGAGCTGATCTAGAATTAACTGAAAAAATAGCCGAAGCAGCTTTTTCAGTAACTGAAGTTGCAGATGTGCATCGAATTGTAGCTGAATATGTAGGTCCACAATTAAGAGTAGATATGCATATAAATGTCGATGGCGATATTCCTTTGAGCAAAGCCCATCAAATTGGAGAAGATGTGAGGCAGGCTGTTGAAGGGCTGGAAGAGGTCGATTTAGTTTATGTTCATATTGAGCCGATCGGACATGAAGGTAAATAGGGAAAACTTTATCTATCAATAAATTTGTATCTGATAGTATTTATATAGATTTTTTAATTTTTAAAGGGAGGTAATTATAAATGGAAAAAGTAAAATGGGGAATTATTGGCTGTGGTGATGTAACAGAAAAGAAGAGTGGACCAGCACTGCAGAAAATAAAGAATTCAGACTTAGTTGCTGTAATGAGAAGGACGGGCGAACTGGCAGAGGATTATGCTGAAAGGCATAATGTCCCCCGCTGGTATGATAAAGCAGAAGATTTAATTAATGATCCAGAGGTTAATGCTGTTTATGTGGCCACCCCGCCTTCCACCCATAAGAAATATACTATTATGGCAGCTGAGGCAGGACTGCCGGTTTATGTAGAAAAACCAATGGCCAGAAACTACAAAGAAGCAGCAGAAATGATCAGAGTCTGTGCGGAAAATGATGTGCAGCTGCATGCAGCATATTACCGCCGGGCAATGCCCAGATTTTTAAAAATCAAAGAACTGCTTGATTCAGGAGCAGTTGGGGAAATTAGAACAGTAAATATCAGGCTGGCCCAGCCAGTAGCAGCAGAAGAAAAAGATGAAAGCAGTCTTCCCTGGAGAGTATTACCTGAAATTGCAGGAGGAGGCAAGTTTTTAGATCTGGCAGCACATACCCTTGATCTATTTGATTATTATTTTGGCCCAATCGATGCAGCGGCTGGTTTTGCTTCCAATCAGGCTGGTTATTATCCTGCAGAAGATAATGTTGTAATGACCTTTAGATTTGAAAATGGGATTCAGGGAATTGGAAGCTGGACTTTCAATGGTTTTCATGATCTGGACCAGAATGAGATAATCGGCAGTAAAGGCAGACTTTTATTTTCTTCATTTAGTGAAGAAGCTATAATTTTAGAAAATGAAGACGGACGCCAGGAAATAGAATTTCCTTATCCGGAACATGTTCAGCAGCCGCTTTTAGAAAAAGTAGTTGCCAGTTTACTGGGTAAGGGAGAGTCGCCTTCTACTGGTGAAAGTGCAGCCAGAACAACACGGGTGATGGATCAAATTATTGCTGAGTATTATAGAAATTAAAAGTTAGTGTCCTGCAAAAACCATATAAAAATATAGAATAATTAACTTAGATGAGCAGCTGTTTCTGGCAGCTGCTCTTTTTTTTAAAAATAAAAGTTGACAAACTAAATTTAAAAGAATATAATGTGACTACAAAGTCATGTGACTTAAAAGTCATATAAAATCTGAAAATTAATTTTATTTTAAAAAAGAAGGTGAAGCAATGCCCAAACAAACTTTTTTCAACCTGAAAGAAGCAAAAAAAGAGCGGATTATTGAGGCTGCGGTTGACGAATTTGCTGCTCATCCCTATTTAAAGACAAGCATTAATCGGATTATTGAGCGGGCAGATATTTCAAAGGGTAGTTTTTATCAGTATTTTAGCAACAAAAAAGATCTTTATAAATATGTTATTGATCAGGCATCAGATGCCAAGATGAAATTTCTGGCTCAGAAGCTTCAGGATTACCAAAAGCTTGAGTTTTTTGAGCTTTTACGAGAACTCTTTATTGCTGGAATTGAATTCAAACGAGAGTACCCACTTTTTTCTCAAATAGGGGATTATCTTCTCGATGGAAGTAATGAAAGTCTAAAAGAAGAAATTTATGCTGACAGTCGGCCAAAAAGCAACCAGTTTTTTGAAGAGTTATTAGAAGAAGCAGTTATGAAAGAAGAAGTTGATCCAAATATTGATATAAAACTCACAGCTTTTATGTTAACTGATTTTTCAATCAGCATTGTAAGTTATTTTTTTGAAAATCATAATCCAGAAAATGTAGACCAGATTATGGATTATGCAGATAAAATGCTCTATATCATGAAAAATGGTATAGCAAAGGGGGATAAAAATGTCATTAATTAAATTAACAGGTTTAGAAAAAATTTATCAGCAGGGTAAGATTGAAGTTCCCGCTTTAAGAGGAATAGATATGGAGATTGAATCAGGAGAATTTACAACTATCTTTGGTCCTTCTGGTTCAGGTAAAACAACTCTTTTAAATATGATTGGCTGTCTTGATAAATCAACAGCCGGAGAAATTGTATTTGACGGACATTCAATCAATGATCTGAACAGTAAGGAGCTGGCTGAAGTCCGCCGCTATAATCTGGGCTTTGTTTTTCAGAGCTATAACTTAATCCCTGTTTTAACAGCTTTTGAAAATGTTGAGTTTGCAATTCGTTTAATTGACAAACACAGCAAAAAAGAAAGAAGAGATAAAGTAATGTCGCTGCTGGAAGAAGTGGGGCTGGGAGATATGGCTGACCGACGTCCAAATGAGCTTTCGGGGGGGCAAAAACAGCGGGTGGCAATTGCCAGAGCTCTAATCAAAGAGCCAAAACTGGTTCTGGCTGATGAGCCGACTGCTAACCTTGACTCTGAAACCAGCAAAGAGGTTTTAGAGCTAATGAAAGAAATGAATGAAGAGTTAAATACAACCTTTATCTTTTCCACCCATGACCCTCAGGTAATGGATTATGCCCGCCGTTTAATTGAAATTAAGGACGGAAAAATCAGCAAAGACCAGAGGAGGGATTAGTAATGTTTTTTCTTAAAATGGCGTTTAAAAATCTAACACGTCACAAAAGGAGAACTATCATTACTGCTCTGATAATTGCCTTTGCGATTTTAATTTATGTAATTACAGAAGGCTTAATGATTGGCATGACAGAAATGTCTTTTGATAATATTATAAATTTAGAAAGTGGTCACCTGCAGGTTGCAGATCAAAATTACTGGGAAGATAGAAAAGAGCTGCAGCTTAAAAATTTAATCACTCCGGCAGCAGAGATCGAGAATAAAATCAGTCAGACTGATGGTTTTGAGGCTTTAACCAGGCGCTTAAACTTTGCAGTTAATCTTAATAATGGCATCGACGAGCTTCCAGTTACCGGGGTTGGGATTAATCTGGAGACTGACAGTAGAGTCTTTGAGTTGGACCAGCATCTGGTAGAAGGTAGGATGCCGGAAGCGGGAAGTACCGAAATTATTATGGGAGCCAAGCTGGCAGAATTGATGGATTTTCAGCTCGGAGACTATGCGATAATGCTGATTAGAACTGAAGAAAAAACTTTTAATACAATTGATGGTGAGATTGTGGGTTTGTTTAACACTCCCCATCCCAGTTTAAATGAAAGCAATGTTTTTCTGCCGCTGTCAACAGTCCAGGAGAGGTTGAATGTGGAGGATAAAATAAGCCACTATGTAGTCCGTTTAAATGATCAGGACCTGGCTAGTAATGCAGCAGAAGAGCTAAGTTCTCGACTTAGTGCTCCCTATCAGGCTTACTCCTGGCGGGATGCAGCCCGGAGCCTGGTAACAATGCTTGAAATGCAGGATATAGAGACTCAGATTATTCTGGCTATAATTTTAACTCTGGCAGCAGTTGGAATCGTTAATACAGTAATTTTATCTGCTCTGGAGCGGATGGAAGAGCTGGGGATGATGAAGGCCTTAGGAATGCACGAGCGAGAAATTGTATATACATTTATGGGCGAAGCAGCCGGGATCGGTCTGATTGGTGGAGTAATGGGAGTTATTATGGGAATTATTGGTCTGGCGATTTTCAATATTAATGGTATTGATATGGCAACTATGACCGGTGGTGGCGATATGACCTATGGCTTTCCTTTAAGTGGAACAATTTATGCTGGCTGGGAGCTTGAATCATTTATTTTTGTCTTTGTCTATGGAGTTGTTGTTTCTGTGCTGGCAAGTGTTTTACCTGCTTTATGGGCCGCGCGCAAAGACCCGGTAAAAGCTATATATCACCGCTAAGGAGGTTGGGAAATGACATTTTTAATTAATATTGCTTTTAAAAATATGTTCAGAAATAAATTGAGAACTATAGTTTCAATCCTGGCTATTGCCTTTGCTGTGATGGTAATTGTCTTTACCAGGGGCTTGATCGATGGAATGATTGGTGACACTTATTCACTCTATATTCACTATGATACAGGCCATATTAAAATTATTGACGAAGAGTATGAGCAGAAGGAAAAACTGCTTTCTCTAAATTATACAGTCAAGGGACTGGAAAACAAGAGTTTAAGTGAAATGCAGGCTGATCTAAGTGAGATGGAAGGAATTGAGATGGTTATACCCAGGCTGAAGTTTGGAGCAGCAGTCAGTACGGAAGAAGAACTGGTGCAGATGCTGGCCTGGGGAGTAGATGGAGCTAAAGAACTGAAATTTACCAATCTGGAGAGAGAACTAAGCCAGGGACGGATGGTGGAGCCGGGCCAGCGAGAAGTTGTAATGGGTTCTGAACTTTTAAAAAAGATTAACCGCAGTGTAGGTGAAAAGGTAACAATGGTTTATACGACAGCCTTCAGCTCTTTTCAGGGAGCCACTTTTGAAATAGTCGGTGAGATTCAGAGTAATCTGCCGCTTTTAAATGAACAGGTTGTTTTTATGCCGATTGATACCGCTCAAAATCTTCTTTATTTAAATGATGAGGCGACTGAACTGCTGCTGGTGACTGAAGACCGCGAGCTAGCGGGAGAGTTTCTGCCGCAGGTGAGAAATTATCTAAGTCAGGGTGGTGGAAATAATTATCTGGCCCAGAGCTGGAAGGAAGGCAATACCTTTATTCAGCTGCTTGAAGTCAGTGAGACAATTTATAATTTCATCTATCTCTTTTTGGTTCTACTGTCATCAATTGTGGTAATTAATACTCTGGTGATGATTGTTAAAGAGAGAACTCAGGAGATAGGAATGATGAGTGCGCTGGGACTGAAAAGCAGAGAAATTCTACAGCTTTTTATTCTAGAAGGATCAGCTATGGCATTGATTGGTAGTTTTCTTGGTGCCCTTGGAGGTGGAGCTCTAAATTATTATCTGGCAGGAGTTGGTTTTGATTACAGTGCAGCTTTTGAGGATATTGATGTTTTGATGAATCCAGTTATCTATCCGACTTACAAAGTGGAGCATATGCTTTTTGCCTTTGCAATCGGAGTAGTTGTTACAACTTTAACTGCGATTATTCCGGCTAGAAGAGCTGCCAAACTGGAGCCAACAGAAGCTTTAAGAGAAATTTAAATGAAAGCAGAAAATAGAATTGTTTTTGAAAATATAAATTTGAGCAAAGTTAAAGTAGAAAGGGGTCAAAATACAATGGCTGATTTAAAGAAATTAAGCAAAAATGAAAAGATGATCATTTGCGGATTTAGTTTATTATTAATCGGAATATTTTTTCTAACAACTTTTTCGGCAGCTGCTCAGGATCTGACTGCAGATGAGATAATAAACCGCAGAGATGAAAATGAATATGTAATTACTGCTTATTCGGAAGCTGAAATGATCATTAAAAATAGCGGTAGAACTCAGACTAAAACAATGCGCAGCTGGCAGGATCAGGAAAATGCACTGGCAGAATTTACAAATCCTCGGGATAGAGGGACCAAGTTTTTAAAAAGAGATGATGATCTCTGGATGTTTTTCCCGCAGGCTGAAGATTTAGTTAAGATTTCAGGCCACATGCTGGAACAGGGAATGATGGGAAGTGATTTTTCCTATCAGGATATGCTGGAATCTGACAAGTTAACTGATCTTTATGATTTTGAAATAATCGGAGAAGAGGAATACGAAGGCCGGCCCGCCTATAAACTGGAAGGAGTCAAAGTGCCCGGTAAAGAGGTAAGTTATTACAGACGGGTGGTCTGGATTGATAAAGAAAGATTTGTCGGTTTAAAAGAAGATCTTTATGCAGAAAGCGGCAGGCTGCTCAAAGAAGCTAGAGTTTTAGAGGTAGAAGAGATTGACGGCCGCTGGTACCCGGTGCATATGGTGATGGAAAATAAGCTGCGCCGGGATACAAGCACCGAATTTATCGTCAATGAAATTGAATTTAACCCGGAATTACCGGAAAATATTTTCACCCTGGAAAGATTGCGCTAACTTAAGAAGTTAATGAGGATGGTGATGAAAAAAGATGAAAGTTTTGACCAGAAAATACAGCCTTTTTGTAATAATCATTGTTGCTTTATTGGCCATTTTTTCGGCGCCGGTGCTGTCTGCAGATATAGGAGGAAAGGCCAGTTTGATCAGCAATTTAACTTATGCTGATTCTGAGCTGGAAAACAATCTGGCAGCAGAACTTGAGCTGGAGTGGTTTTTACCCTATGATTTTCCCCTGGATATCCAAAACAGAGCCGTTATTTCTCTCTCGGAAGCAGAAGAAGATAAATTTGATCTCTGGTTTAAAAAATTATATTTAAGAGAAAAGTTTGGTCCTTTTAATGCCAGTATTGGGCGTCAACCAATTTCCTGGTCATATGGTGCCTTAATTAACCCGGTTGACTACAGCCTGGGGGCAGAAAATTTAGAAGAAGAAAGTCGGGCTAAGTTTGTGGATGGTTTGGAGTTATATTATCCAATCAACTGGGGTTCTGGGCTGACTTTTGTTGCTTCCAATCTTGAAAATCAAAAAGAGCATAAATGGGCTCTAAGAGGGAGAACTACTTTTAGGGGCTATGATTTAAGTGCCAGTTATGTAAATACACCTTTAGAAGCTGAAACCGATCTGGAGCGTTATGGTTTAACAGCTAAAGGTGATCTGGGACCTGTTGGTGCTTATGGTGCCTATGGCCTCTGGCAGAGTGATCAGATTGATTATGATATCTATCAGCTTGGTACAGATTACAGTTATAATTTTCAGGCCGGAAGCAGACTTTACCTGCAGGCAGAGTATTTAAGGCTGGAGGGGCTTAAAGGAGATATTTCTGCCTTTGATCTCTTTAATCTCGAGTCATCTACTTCAGATGAGGAAAATGGATCAGAAGGCCGAAATAATCTGGATTTTATCAATACCAATTTAAGTTATGAGATCGACGAATTTTCTTCCATTGGAATCATGACGGTCAGCTATTTAGATGACGGAAGTACGCTTTTTATTCCTAATTACAGCTATCTTTTTGGGAGTAATCTGCTGCTCGAGCTGCGGGGAAGTATTGCAGCCGGCAGTGACGGAGAGGTTTTAGGTGGAGATGCTAAAGGCTTAGAAATTAATTTAAGCTATACTTTTTAGGCCCGTACACGCACCGGGAACCACCCGATTTGTGTCTATAAATGTCGAAAGAGAAGCTTTTCTGACAGATAAATGTATAAACCGACATAAACTGACATGCACCGTGAACCTGTCAATTTATGTCGGTTAAGGTCTAAAAGTTTCAGAGCTTAATTATGTAAATTTCCAATGATAGATTTTTTTAGTTAATACAAAGCCCAGGGGCAGCAGTAAAGACAGTTGGATGACTGGAACTAAAGCAATGGAAGTACCGTAAACAAGGGGCATGTTTTCCTGGTAACCCCAGCGGCCTAGATGCAGAGCATGAGCTTCAAAATAAAAGGCAACTAATACCGAGTAGAGTAGGGAAATAATATAATCTTTTCTCTCCCAGTCCCCGAGAAACCAGTTGCTGCGTTGATTGACAAAGGCCAGTATGAAAAATAATCCCAGGGCAATGAAGACATCACCTATGGTCGCCTGAATCATCAGCAGTTGGTGTTCAATGAATCCCTGGCCCTCCATTGTATAAAAGATCCCACAGGCTGTGTATTCCCAGATTCCGTGAAGTACAAGTTCTACTGCAGCAAAAATTGAAATTAATTTAATTGTTTTAGGCAAAATAATTTCCTCCCTCTGTTAATTGTCTTCAATTTGTTTTATAATAATGTAAAGACGGTAAATAAATTTATCTCGAGCAGCTAAATGTTTTGGTTAGTTCTTTGCTCAGGTAATGAAGTCAAGCTGTTTAGGGGTTGATATTATGAAAAAGAAAGTTATTGATAAGATAATTAAAATGGCCAGAGAAAATAATGTAATTAAAGCTGTTTATCTTTTTGGCTCTCAGGCTAAGAATCAAGCCAGTGTAAATAGCGATATAGACATTGCGATTCTTCTAGAGGATAATTATACTAAAAAAAGTGGAGAAATTAAAGTTAAGATTTATGAGGACTTAATTAAAGCTGGACTTGATAATATAGATTTAGTTATTTTAAACAAGGCATCAGCTCTTTTAAAATATGAAGTTGTTAAAGAAAATTATCTGCTTTATAAAAAAGAAGACTTTGACGCAGCCTCCTATCAATCACTAGCAATTAGAAAGTACCTTGATTTTGAGTATTACCTGAAAAAAAATCAGCAGAAGTTTAAGGAGAGAATTTTAAATGGTTAAAAAAGAGATAATTTTAGAAAGATCTCAAAAGTGTAATGAATATCTTAAACAGCTGGAGAATATAGTTGAAGATGTAGAATTTAAAGAATTTAATAATAATCCACTTCTGTATGGAAGTGCCGAGAGATTTTTGCATCTATCAATTGAAGCATTAATTGATATAGGGAATCACATAGTTTCAGATGATGATCTGGGGAGGGTTAATGTTTATAAAGATATTGCTGTAATTTTGGCAGAAAATAATTATCTAAATGAAGAGGAAAAAGAGTTGTTTATTCGTATAATTGCTTTCAGAAATATTTTGGTTCATGATTATATGGATTTAGATAGAGATGTAATTTTTAATTTATTAAAAAATAACTTAGATGATATCCGGGGGCTTTTGAAATCATATTTAAACTTAGTTTGATTTAGTTTCAACAAATAATTTATTTCTATATTAAAAGAGGTGAAAAAAATGAAAAAACTTTATCGTTCCCGTGAAAACAGAAAAGTCGGGGGAGTTTGTGGCGGAATAGCAGAATACTTTGGCTTTGATCCGACTCTGGTTCGTCTGGGAGCAATTGTTCTGATTTTCATCTGGGGGGCAGGACTTTTAGCCTACATTGTGGCCTGGGCCATCATCCCTGAAAGACCGGCCCATGTTGATGTTGATTATGATGTCAGCTCAGAACCGGTTTATGAAGATCAGCACAAAGAAGACAGCAAAACTGACCAGAGTAAAAATGGTAATGATGATGATCCTAAATACTATGATATTTAGTGATTTATCTTTCTGGCTCACAAATTTTATAGTAAGAACAGAAAAGCTCCAGCTTAGCGGCTGGAGTTTTCGATATTTTTGAGGTAGCTTTCAATTTTTCTAATATATTTTTTGTAACTCTCAATAGTTTTTTGAATACTTTTATATACAATTTGATCATCGATTTCTTCATATTCGTGGACAAGTCTATTTCTCAATCCAGCAGAAGGGGCAATTTCTTCAGCGAATTTTTGATTCACTATCTGACAATCACTTAATTTAATAAAAGAAGTATAATAATCTGCAGGAGGCTTATGGCCTGAGCTTACTATCAGATGACCATTTATATCCGTGGCAGTTTCAACTATCAGTTGGATTAATCTTTCTGCAGTCCGTTTAACAAAAAAGTTGTCAAGATAATTTTCCATTGAATATTGATTGACTTCTTCCAGCTGGCCCAGGTATTCGATCATCTTATTTAATTTTCGGCGCACGATGAGAGGATCGGTCATTGGTCTGACTCCTTTCTAAAAAATTATCAATAAATTTTTGATCAAGCTGATAAAATTTCCGGACATCATTATGTTCAGCTGCTGCTCTTACCTGGAATTTCTCAAATAGGCCTTTTTCATTTTGATAAAGCAGTTTCCCCTCTGAAGCAATTTTGAATTTAATTAAGGGATCAGCATGATTCAATAAAACCAGATCAACAGGCCGCAGGTCAAAGATTTTAGAAATAGAATAAAGCACATGATCCTGATTTTTCTTTAAAGAACTCTCTTTTTTTACTTTAACTGCAAGATCAATATCACTATTCTCATTAAAGTTTTCACTTTCATATGAGCCAAATAAGATAAGCAGCTGCAGTTCATAATTCTTAAGAATTCCCCTTATTTTTTTTATCTTTTCTTTTTCCATAAATGCAGCCTCCTCCGCATAAAACGACATAAATCGGGTGGTTCCCGGTGCCTGTACGTTAAAAATCACTTTCCGGGAAAATTTCGTGCAGCCGAGCCTTAAATTCTTCAGGAGCATATTCCTGATAGTTTTCCACCAGCTGCATTACCTCTTCTAACTGCTGATCGCTGATCTCTCCCTTTTCATTGAGGCGGCGGTAAGCATTGGCAAAGGAGAGCACCAGTTTTAAATCCAAACTATCCAGATTAGCCATGGGGAATCGTTCCTTCCAGTGATAGATTTTCGGGGTCAACAAAGCGAATAAATTCTTCTTCAAAAAAGAGTTTAATCGACCCTGTCTGGCCGGTACGCTGCTTGGCGATAATAATATCTGTATCACTTTCGGTTCCTTCTGCTTCTGCTTCTTCGCGGGCTTTAGCAGAGGTGTGAGCATGACGGTAGAGGAATATAACACCATCAGCTACCTCCTCAATATTACCGGAGTCTCTTAAGTCAGAAAGCACCGGTCTTTTATCCTGGCGGCTGGTAAAACTACGAGAAATCTGAGATATTAAAATTACCGGAATATCAAGCTCAGAAGCTAAGTTTCTCAGCTGAAGGACAATCTGACCGACTGCCCGTGAGGTGTTTTGGGCATGTTCCTCAGGCAGCTGAATCATCTGCAGGTAATCAATAACTGCCAGGTCAAGCCCATCCATCTGGGCCTTAAACTTCCGCAGACGGGCTCTAATCTGAGCGGTATTTAAACCACGCTCATCAGAAATCATCAAAGGCAGCTCATGTAAGTTATCAAGTGCCTTAGAAACCCGCTGGTCTTCCTCATCATTGGTCTCTCCCTGAGTGTACTTCCAGGCATTAACCTGAGATTCCTGGACCACCATTCTGTCTACAACCTCAGTTGCATCCATCTCCAGTGACATGATAGCCACTTTGGCATTTCTTTTAAGCACATTTTTGGCGATGTTGATTGCAAAGGCAGTTTTTCCCATTGAAGTTGAGGCCGCAATAACTGTCAGGTGACCGCGTTTAAAACCTCCGATTAAATTATCAAGGGAGATAAAGCCACTCCGCAGGCCGACATCAGCCTTTTTATGTTTGCGGTCCATATAGTTGGAAAATGACTCCATCAAAACTTCTTCCATATTATAAATATGTTTTTCTAAGTCATTACTTTCATTAGTTGCCTGAAAGATAATTTCCTGAGCCCGAGCCTGATAGTCATCGATAGTCAGGTCATTAGCCTCAGTCAGTTCCTTCAACTTATTGGAAGCTCTCTTTAAAAGTGAGCGCTGATAATCCTTTTTGATCAAATCAATGGTAGGATTCAGCTCATCAACGGTGTTGAAACCTGAAGTTAGGCGCTCAATTATTTCTTCTGCTTCATCAACTGCATTCTGACTCTGCAGATCAATTAAAAGCTTGGTTCTCGAAATCTGGTTATCCTGCTGATACTGTTTTAAAAGCTGGTCAAAAATAATCTGAGCCTGGGGATCCAGAAAATGTTTGACTTCGAGCAGGTCAGCAACCTCATCAATTTTATCCGGGTACTGCAGCAGGATGCCTAAAAGCTGATATTCATTTTTATTGTAGCGGTCTTCCTTGCGCTGGTTCTGTACTTCAACTGCCATAATCAGGCCTCCTGTTGTTCTTCAATTTTTTTAACTCTGACATTACCTGCCAGTTCTAAATACTTATTCATTTCCAAAAGTCGCTGAAAAATTCGCTCTCCCATTACCGGAAAGCGATTTTTTAAATTTTTAATAGAATAATTTGTTGATAAAATAATTGGTTTTTCCTCTCTGTAGCGGCGGTCTATAATCTGATAAAGGGTAGAAGAGGCAAATTCTGTTGCCTTTTCAGTTCCCAGATCATCAATTAAAAGTACCGGAATCTGCTGGACTGTACTTAAGATCTGTTTTTCATCAGTCTCCGGGTTATTCTGGTTATAGGTGCTTCTGATCTGCTGCAGGAGATCAGAATATACAATGTAGCGGAACTGAATCCCGCGGTCAATTAAAGCATTGGCGATACAGCCTAAGAGATAAGATTTGCCACTCCCGATCGGGCCTTCAATAATCAATCCCCTGCTGACCCCTTCAGAATTATATTTCTGGACAAAGGAAGATGCCAGGCTGTAAATTTTCTGCGCATTTTCGCGGTAGTTCATCCCGCTGTCTGTTACGAGATCAGTTTCATAATAGTTGAGATTGGCATTGGCGAAAGTTGCACTCTGTAAATGACGGGGTAAATTGCCGCTCTGCTGTTTGCGCTGTCTTAAGTCATTTTTGGCACAGCTGCAGACTAAATACTGGTTGTTCCGATAGATGCGGCCAGTATCATGGCACTTTTCACAGTCCCAGTCCGGTTCTTTATAGTCAAGTGGAATATCATGTTTTTTTAACAGTTCATGGTAGTGAGCTTCCAGATTTTCTATTTCTTTTTTCAACTCTTCAATTGAATTTTGGTCTGACTGACCTTTATTAAAAAGCCCAACTTTCAGCATCTTATATTCACGTTTGAGGGAATTTAAATAACTGTAAGCCTGCTCAACATCAGGATACTCCCTGTGGACGCGGGCTATTCTTTTTTCGGCTTCCATATATTTTTCTCGGGCCTTACCCTGATATTTATTTGAATTAAACTGTAGTGGCATTATTTATCCCCTTTCTCCTCAGCAGCTACCGTTTTGGAACCCAAAATTTTCCAGGTACCCGGTACCCACCAATTTATTCTTTATATTTATCGAAGTCAATAAAAAAGTCCTTCCATTTATAGCTGTCATCATCATCTTTTTCTCTATTCTTTTTATTTTCATTCTTATTTTTGCTCTGCTTTGATTTTTTCTCTTCGGAGCCGGAATCACTCTGATCCCTGCTGTCAGCTTCTGCTGCTTTGCCGTCCATTTCTTTCTGCAGCCAGCGGCGGAAATCAGCCAGGTTGTTGATCCCGAGTTCCTTAATCGGGTTAATAAAATTATCTTCTACATATTTCAAAGAAGGCTGACCGTCTCTTTTGCGGCGGACTGCTTCTCTGATTGCAGCCAGAGCGAGCTCCTTACTTAAAGCCTGCTCACCACTGAGCCAGCTCTGAAAAGTTTTCAGCTGGGCAGTGTTGGAGGAAAAGGACCTGATTCCATAGGCCCGGGCCAGCTCCTTTGTTTCCCGATGCAGTTTATCCTGCTGCTGCAGCTTTTCGTAGGTTGTAATTTCTTCCTGATACCAGCTGTCAATAATTGCTTTCAGATAAGCATAGGCTCCCTGCAGGTGGTCGGTTGCTCCCTGTCTTTTGAGCCATTTATCAACTCGGCGCACCAGCTCTTTGAGCATTCTGGACTCAAAAGCATTAAGCCAGCTTTTTATCTCTTCCCGGCGGTGAATATTTCTGCTGGCCGGGGGCAGAAAAGAAATTAAAGCAGCTGCAATTTCATTTTTGGAAGCGGAGTTGCTGTTGATCAGCTGTTTTCTGATTTCCGCTCCTGCAGTCGAGCTTTCTTCAACTACCTTTTTATTTTCAGTTTCCATTAAGACTGCTTCTAAACTTAGAAAACAGCGAAAAAAGTTATTTTCTGCTGTCGGCTGCCGACTGATGATACCGGTTCCGGCAAGTCCTTTGAGAGCAGATTTTAAGTCTTCGATCTCCATCCCCAGTGCACCGGCTGCCAGAGGCAGTTCGATTTCAATTTCACTGGCTTCCTTCCGGTGGGTAAGCAGATAGAGCAAAACCTTTGTTTCTGTTCCGGAAAACTGGCGCAGAAACCCCTTTTCGATTAAACTGTCACCTAAAGTTAAAAGCTGCCTGCTGTCAGCTTCACTTAAGTCTACTGTTTTTCTATAAAAATTATTATCCATTTGATCACCATTAACCCTTCAAAATTTTAGCGCTTACATTTATTATATCAGATCTCAGAGATTTTTTAAGAAAAAATCCAATAAATTTCTTAACTGCAGTTAATAATTATATGTGTTATTTGACTAAAATTCAACAGGCAGGCGGGAGACTTATCTTGACAGCTCCCACTGCATCTGCTAATATTAAACTGAAAAAAAGAGAATAGCGAAATTATTGGCAGATCAGCGGCTAAACTGCTGAAATATGCCTGATATTTATTTTTAAAGAAAATTAATCTAATAATGGAAAAAAGAGAGGGAGATTATTTATGCTTTCAAGGTACAGCCGGGCAGAGATGGAAAATGTCTGGAGTGAGGAGAGAAAATATGAGATCTGGCTTGAAATCGAAATTGCTATTTTAAAGGCCAGAGCAGAGCTGGGAGAAATTCCAGTCAGTGCAGCTGAGAAAGTTGAGCGGGAAGCAGAGGTTGATTTAAAGCGGATTAAAGAAATTGAGGCGGAGACTCGCCATGATATGATTGCCTTTATTGAAGGGATTTCGGAGAATTTAGGTGAGGAATCTCGTTTTATTCACGAGGGAGTAACTTCTTCTGATATTAAGGATACAGCTCGAGCAATGCAGATGCAGCAGGCCGTAGAGCTGATTTTAACAGGTTTAAAAGAGCTAAAGGAAACTCTGGCTGCAAAAGCTCTGGCTGATAAGGATACAATTATGGTCGGCAGGACCCACGGTGTTCACGCTGAACCGATCACCTGGGGCTTAAAGGTCCTAAACTGGTATCAGGAAATTGAGCGCCAGATTACTCGCTTTGAGCAGCTGGAAGAAGTTGTGGCAGTTGGTCAGATTTCTGGGGCTGTTGGAACCTTTGCCACTATTGACCCTGCAGTTGAGGAAAGGGTTTGTGAGATTTTAGGTCTTAAAAATTCAAAAGTCAGCTCTCAGATTCTGCAGCGGGACCGTCATGCTGATTTTGTGGAAAGAATTGCCCTGGCAGCTGCTTCTATAGAAAAATTTGCGACAGAAATTAGAAATTTACAGCGGACAGATATTCTGGAGGTTGAAGAAGGTTTCCGCAAAGGTCAGAAGGGTTCATCGGCCATGCCTCACAAAAAGAATCCGATTGTCTGTGAGCGCCTCAGCGGACTGGCCCGGGTGATTAGAGGTAATGTAGTTCCTGCACTCGAAAATGTAAGCCTCTGGCACGAGAGAGATTTAACCCACTCTTCAGTTGAACGGGTTATTCTGCCTGACAGTGCAGTGCTGCTCGATTATATGCTGGCTAAGTTTAAGGGAGTAATGGAAGAACTGGTAGTCAATGAAGATAATATGAAGCTTAATCTGGAAAAAACCCTGGGGCTCACCTTTTCACAGCGCTTAATGCTGGCCCTGGTCGAAAAAGGTCTGCGCCGGGAGGAAGCCTATGAGCTGGCCCAGAGAAATGCGATGACCGCCTGGGAAGAAAAGACCGATTACAGAAAATTGATTGCAGCTGACGAAGAAATTGGAGAACATTTATCAGAGGCAGAACTTGACCAGATTTTTGACTGGCAGGCCTATTTGAAAAACATTGATCAGATTTTTAAGCGGACGGGATTAATTTAAGGATGCATATTGGTCTGATTTTTGTTAAACTATAGTTAAGAGAGAAGAACTTAGAATTTAGTAGTGTTTCTGCTTGGGTCTTTAAGAATTTTGAAGGAAAGTAATTTCACTAATCAATAATAGTAGTTTAAAAATAAAGAGTAGTAGTGAGAAGAATTAATCAAAGAATATGTGAGGAGAGAAATTAAATGTCTAATAAGATAGTTGTTGGTGCACAGTGGGGAGACGAAGGTAAGGGTAAAATTACCGATATGCTGGCTGAGACTGCTGATTTAGTTGTCCGCTATGGTGGTGGAAATAATGCCGGGCACACAGTAATAGTCGGTGAGGAAAAATTTGAGCTGCACTTGATTCCGTCTGGAATTTTATATGAGGATAAAAAATCTGTGCTGGGCGGAGGAGTAGTAATTGACCCTGAAGCTATGGTTGAGGAGATGGAAGGCTTAGAAGAGCGAGGAATTTCGCTGGCCAATCTTTATATTTCTGAGACTGCCCATGTGATTATGCCCTACCACAGGATGCTGGATGCCCTGGAAGAAGAGCGCAAGGGTGACAGCAAAATTGGAACTACCGGTAAAGGAATCGGCCCCTGCTATACTGATAAAACTGCCCGCCGGGGAATTAGAATTGCTGACCTGCTGGATGAAGGCAGACTGCGGGCAAAACTGGAAAAAGCACTTGATTATCATAATGTATTATTAGAAAAGGTTTATAATGCAGAGCCATTAAAAGCAGAAGAAATCATAAAAGCCTACCAGCCGTACATAGAAAAGCTGAGACCATATGTGACAAATACTTCTCTGCTGCTGAATGAAGCTCATAAAAATAATCAGAAAATATTTTTTGAAGGAGCACAGGGTACACTGCTCGACATAGATTATGGTACCTATCCCTTTGTTACTTCCTCTAATCCAACTGCCGGGGGAGTCTGTACCGGTACTGGAATGGGCCCGACAACAATAGATGATGTTATCGGAGTTACTAAAGCTTATTTGACCAGAGTTGGAGCAGGTCCTTTCCCCACAGAACTGGAAAACGAGCAGGGAGAATACTTAAGAGATAAGGGCCATGAGTTTGGAGTAACTACAGGCCGTCCCCGCAGATGTGGCTGGCTCGATATTCCGATTTTGAAACATGCTGTTAGAGTTAACGGTTTAACCGAGATTGCACTGACCAAAATAGATGTTTTAACCGGTCTGGACGAGATTAAAGTCTGTACCGCCTATAAGCACGGGGAAGAAATTGTGGAAGAATTCCCACCGTATTTAGAAAGTGAAATTCCCTATGAGCCGGTTTACGAAAATTGGCACGGCTGGGAAGAAGATATTACCGAAATCAGAGATTTTGAAAAACTGCCTGAAAATGCTAAAAAATATATAAAAAGAATTGAAGAACTGATCGGAATTCCGGCTAAGATTATCAGTGTTGGCCCGGGCCGGAAGCAGGCAATTATCAGATAAATAAAAGATGAGGAGGATCGGTTATGAAAGTTTTAATAGTGGGAAGTGGAGGTAGAGAACATGCCTTAGCCTGGAAGCTTTATCAGAGCGAAAATGTTGATAAGATTTATGCAGCTCCAGGTAATGATGGGATGTTAGAAATCGCAGAAAGAGTTGAAATAGAAGTAGATGACATTGAAGCCCTGGCAGATTTTGCCCGCGAAAATGAAATTGGGATGACTGTTGTCGGCCCCGAAGAACCACTGGTGGCAGGAATAGTTGACTATTTTGTAGAGCGTGAGCTGCCGATCTTTGGACCAAAAAAGCAGGCTGCTCTCTTAGAGGGCAGTAAAGCCTTTGCCAAAGAGATTCTTAATAAATATAATATTCCAACTGGAGAATATGAGGTCTTTACTGATCCGGATTCTGCGCTCAACTATCTTGAAAATGCAGAATATCCGCTTGTAGTTAAGGCCAATGGTCTGGCAGGAGGTAAAGGGGTTATTGTTGCTTCCAATTATCAGAATGCCCAGGATGCAGTTTCCAGAATCATGGAGGATAAAGCCTTTGGTGATGCCGGGGACAGGATTGTGGTTGAGGTCTTCATTGAAGGAGAGGAAGTATCGATATTTGCTCTAACAGATGGCCAGACGATTCTGCCAGTAACCAGCACCAGAGAGCACAAGGCTGTCTTTGAGGGAGAAGAAGGACCAAACACCGGTGGTATGGGTTCCTATTCCCCTTCTCCCTATGTGGATCAGGAGATGATGGATCAGATCTGCCGGGAAATTTTAAGACCGACCCTTCATGCTTTAAACAGTGAAGGAATCGACTACCGGGGAGTTATGCATGTTGGGATTATTTTGACTGAAAATGGACCAAAAGTAATAGATTATAATGCCCGCTTCGGTGATCCGGAAACCCAGGTTATTATGCCGCTTTTAGCAGAGGATCTGCTGGAGCTGATGCAGATGACAAACGATGTAGAATTAAAATACAAAAAAGAGATTGATGTTTACGGCAGTGATGCAGTCTGTGTAATCCTGGCATCTGCCGGCTATCCTTTAACTTACGAAACAGGTCATGAGATTAAAGGCTTGGAAAATCTCAAACACCATGATGATTTAATTGTTTTTCATTCCGGCACCCGCCTGGAGGACGGTAAATATTATACTGATGGCGGCAGAGTTATCGGGATGACAGCAGTAGGTGAGGGGATTTTAAGTGTAATTGATTCTGTATACGATTATATTAACGAGGTAGAATTTAAGGATATGCACTACAGAACAGATATTGGTTTTTCTATCTCCGATGTGCCTGAGGCCGCTGTGGAGTAATTTAATAATGTGCATGCACCGGGAACTTGTCGCTTAAAGTCGAATTATGCGAGCAAAATATTGCTTGCATTTAGCTCTTGAAGCCGGTATAATAAACTTGAGTATGGAACTTATAATTAATTTTAATTGATTATTCGACAGGAAACTTCAAAAACTTACATGCACCGGGTGCATGTCGGTTTTAGTCGGATTCAGGGGGTAAAATTTATGTTTAAAAGATTAAAATGCGATATTAACGCAGTTTTTGATAGAGATCCGGCAGCGGATAATCTGCTGGAGGTAATTTTGGCCTATTCAGGTCTGCACGCACTGCTCTTTCATCGCTTTTCGCACTGGTTCTACAGTAAGGGGTTAAGAACTATTCCCAGGCTGATCTCCCAGCTGGCCCGCTTTTTGACCGGGATTGAGATTCATCCCGGAGCAGAAATTGGCTGTGGTTTTTTTATTGATCACGGTATGGGAGTCGTAGTCGGCGAAACAACAGAGATTGGAGATAATGTAACTCTTTATCAGGGTGTTACTCTTGGTGGTACAGGTAAAGAGCGGGGTAAACGTCACCCTACGATTGGCAATAATGTTGTCGTTGGAGCAGGAGCCAAAGTTCTCGGCTCAATTACAATTGGTGATGATGCCAAAATTGGTGCCGGCTCAGTTGTCCTAAAAGATGTGGAAGAAAATTCTACAGTTGTCGGTATTCCCGGTCGAGTTGTGAGCCGTGATGGCCGCAGAGTCCATCCGGAAAGAGATTTGGAGCATGCCGATCTTCCGGATCCAATTAGAGATAAGCTGCTGGAATTAGAAGAAGACTTTTTAAAGCTAAAAAAAGAGATTTTAACCAAAGATTCATTTGAAGATGTCGGTTAAAATTCACTTTATAAAAATTTAATAGAATGATTACAGGTGGCAGTTTCCTTCCGGGAGCTGTCATTTTTTTCTTGCTGTGATATAATAGAGATGTGAAAATAAAATTTAATTATATAGCAAAATAAATCTCTACTTTCTACCAGCCAGAAGGAGGATCAGAATGGGCATCAAAAAAATTAAAGTTTCCAATTTTAAGAGCTTTAAAGAACTTGAAATTGATTTAAATCAATTTAATGTTTTAGTGGGAGCCAATGCAGCCGGGAAATCAAGTTTTATTCAGATATTTGATTTCATTAGGGATATAATTAAAAGTGGTTTGAGCAATGCAATTTCCATGCAGGGTGGGGTAGAATATTTGCGAAATATAAATATTGGAGATCAGCAGCCGCTTTACATGGAGATAATTTTTGATCGCCCCAATATCCAGAAAATTGAAAAAGAAAGCGAGAATAATATTCTTTTTAGAGAGGCTTACGAGAGTAGATATCAGTTCAAAATTGATTTTAATGGCGAAGATTTCAAAGTGGTAGAGGATCAGTTAACCTTAAAATTTAAATATTATCAAATTAAAAAGCAAAATAGAATAGCAGAAAAGAAAAAAGAAGAAAAGGAAATGGGAGAAATCGTCCTAACTTTATTGAAAGAAAATAATGGTCTAGAGGTCAAAATTAACAAAGACACCTTAAAAACTGATCAGATTAAAATTACAAAGGATAATATATTACCGTCATTTTTAGAAGAAATTAAGCTTTCAGATAGGGAATTGATTTTAGAAACCCCATTTGCTTTTATTGTTGAGCGTTCAATTAAAGAAATTTTAGGTGGGATTTCGATTTATAATATTAATCCTTTACTATCCAAAAAAGCAACTCCAATAACTGGTAAGGCAGAATTAGAAGAAGATGGAGAAAATCTGGCTATAGTATTGAAAAATATAATCGAAGATCAAGCTAAAGCCAGGAAATTTTCTAATATTGTCAAAGATATACTTCCCTTTGTTGAAAATATTGATATAGAAAAATTTGCAGATAAATCTTTGCTTTTCAAACTTAAAGAAGAATATTCTAAAAAAGATTATATTCCAGCTTCGATTCTTTCTGATGGAACAATCAGCACAATAGCGTTGATAATTGCCCTTTATTTTGAAGATAAAAAAATTGCAATTATAGAAGAACCGGAAAGGAATATTCATCCTCACTTAATTTCAAAACTGGTGGATATGTTTATTGATGCTTCAAAAAAGAAACAAATTCTAATCACCACCCATAATCCAGAGCTGATTAAATATATTGATTTAGATGATTTATTTTTAGTTCATCGTGATCAGGAAGGTTTTTCTAAGATTAGCAAACCGGTAGAAAAAGAAGAAGTTCGGGTATTCCTGGAAAATGATATGGGAATTGATGATTTATACATCCAAAATTTACTGGAGGTGTAATCTTGCATAAGCGGCTGTATATACTGGTGGAAGGGAATGATGATGAAAGATTTTTCAAAAAATTATTGTGGTTATCAAAGAGATTGAAAGTTGGTATCTTGCCGGACTGGACCAGGAAACAAGCTCAGCTATCGGGGTTCAGAATTTTGAAAGAACAGATCATTTATTTAAAGAAGATTTTAATGATTTATTAGAGTCGGTTTATGATTCCAGGATTGATTTTATGTGGGAGATAATAAAAGTATTCTCGCTTAAAACTGCAGCTAAAAAGAACAGCTCACTTAATTATTTTCTGAATAATTTTGTTGATAGAGATCTACTCGATAAAAAAATATAATGGGAAGTGAAGCTAATGTTTTTCAAAGAGGGAAAAATTGAAAGATACTTAAAAGATTTAGCAGCCAATTTGAATCAGCAGGAAATTTTAATCGAAAAATTTACAAAATATTCTGCCAGAATTGAGGATAAATCACTACCGGAATTCTCAAAGTTAAGAGGTGAAACTTTTAAAGTTGGGGGGAGCTGGGGAGGTAGGGAGCAGTGCAGCTGGTTTGTAACTGAGCTCAAACTGCCTCAAGACTGGGATTTAGACCAAAACAATATTTATTTAGAAATAATTCCTGGCAGCAGTCACCCCGGCGGCTTGGCCGGAGCAGAATCGCTGCTCTATTTAAACGGTCAGCCGCTGCAGGGTCTGGATCGCAACCATTCGCTGGTTAAATTAAGAGATAAAGACTTAAAAGGTGAAAGTTTAAAAGTAGCAGTCAAAGCCTTTAGCGGTCTGGAAGCAGAAAAAAGATGGTTTAAAAAAGCAGCTTTAATCTTTAGAGATTCGACTCTGGAAGACTTTTATCAGCTGGCTAAAACCCTTAAAGAATCTATTGCTCTTATGGATGAGGGGGATAACCTGCGGCAGAAACTTTTAAATAGGCTGAATCAGGCTTTTAATTTAATTGATTTTAGGAAACCGGGCTCAGCTGAATTTTTAGCGACTGCAGCTGAGGCCAGCCAGTATCTTAAAAACTCGCTGGGAGAACTCAAAGCTGAAACTGAGCTGCCAAAAATAACAGCAGTTGGTCATTCTCATCTTGATGTAGCCTGGCTGTGGCGGCTGCTGCACACCAGAGAAAAGACAGCCCGCACTTTTTCTACAGTTCTAAAACTGATGGAAGAATATCCGGACTACACCTTTGTTCAGTCCAGTCCCCAGTTATATAAGTTTATTAAAGAAGACTATCCGGAAATTTATGCCCGGATAAAAGAAAAAATTAAAGAGGGAAGCTGGGAAGTAACCGGAGGAATGTGGGTTGAAGCCGACTGCAATCTGACTTCGGGGGAATCACTGGTCAGACAATTTTTGCACGGAAAGCGTTTTATCAAGGAAGAATTTGATCAGGACTGGAATATTCTCTGGCTGCCCGATGTATTTGGCTATTCCTGGGCTCTGCCGCAGATTATTAAAAAAAGCGGCATGAAGTATTTTATGACCACCAAGATCAGCTGGAGTCAGTTTAACCGGCCTGAGTATGATACTTTTAAGTGGCGGGGCATTGACGGCACAGAAGTATTAACTCATTTTATTACAACTCCTGAGGTAAATAATGATGAGCCTTTTTATACCTATAACGGGCTTCTAAATCCCGAATCAGTCAGGGGAAGCTGGGATAATTATCAGCAGAAAGAAATTAATGATCAGCTGCTTATTGCCTATGGCTGGGGAGACGGTGGGGGTGGTCCGACTCGAGAGATGATCGAAAGCGGTAAAAAAATGCAGCAGATTCCCGGGCTGCCAGAAGTAGAGTTCGGCAGTGCAGAAGAATATTTTGAAAAACTGGCAGCTCGAATGGAAGAAAAACCTGAGCTGCCTGTCTGGGATGGCGAATTATATTTAGAATATCACCGGGGAACCTATACCTCACAGGCTGAAATTAAGAAAAATAACCGCCGTGCTGATATTATGCTGCATGATACAGAGCTTTTTAGATCTTTTGCAGAGCAGACAGCAGGTCTGAGCTATCCTGCTCAAAAACTGCAGTCAAACTGGGAAATTCTGCTTAAAAATCAGTTCCATGATATTTTGCCCGGATCTTCAATCAAAGAGGTTTATCAGGACAGTGCCCGCGAATTTAGAGAGCTTTTTGCCGAGCTGAGAGGAGAACTGCAGGGCGGCCTGAAAAAAATTGCAGCTCAGATTGAAGGTGAGCAGAAAAAGCTGGTCGTTTTTAATTCTCTGCCCTGGCAGCGCTCAGGTTATATTGAATTTGAAGGACGGCAGATTATGATCGATAATATTCCGGCCAGTGGTTATAAAGCCTATAATCTTAGTCAAAGTGATGAGGGATTAAAACTGGAAGCGGAAGTGGCAGCTCAGAAAGAAGCTGATTTTAAAGAAAGCCAGATTAAGTATCTGCTCAGTAAGAGCCAGGGCCAGCAGACTGTTGGGGCTGGGAGCCGCAATTTATTAAAGGTTGAGGCAGAAAAAAATCAGCTGGAAAATAGATACTACAGGATTAAGCTCAATCAGCAGGGGCAGATAATCTCTCTCTATGATCGACAGTTTCAGCGGGAGTTAATTCCGGCTGGGAAAAAAGCCAACCTGCTGCAGGCTTTTGAAGATCGGCCAATGCGCTTTAATGCCTGGGATATAGATATTTACTACCAGGAAAAAGAGTATTCGATTGATAAGCTGGAGGAGCTGGAAATAGAAAAAATGAACGACAGAATTGTTGCCAGGCTGAAGTGGAAATTTTTAGATTCAACTATTTCCCAGCAGCTGGTTATCTATGCCAATCAGCGGCGGCTTGATTTTAAAACTGATGTGGACTGGCAGGAAGAACAGATTCTCCTGAAGACGGCTTTCCCGGTTGATCTGCGCAGTACAAAGGCGACCTATGAGATTCAGTTTGGGAATGTGGAGCGAAATACTCACTGGAATACAAGCTGGGATTATGCTAAGTTCGAAACTGTTGGCCATAAATGGGCTGATCTCTCGGAAAGAAACTATGGAGTTAGCCTCTTAAATGACTGCAAATATGGCTATGATATTAAAGACCAGACAATGCGTTTGACTCTGATAAAATCCGGGGTTTATCCTGACCCAGCAGCAGATCAGGGTAAGCACAGTTTTACTTACAGCCTCTACCCACATGCTGGGGACTGGTTTGAAGCTGAGACTGTAAAAGAGGCCTACGAGCTAAATTATCCGCTTAAAACTGTAATTACTCAAAATGAAACAGGTAAAGAACCGCAGCAGAAGTCATTTATCGATGTTGAAGCAGAGAGTACAATTTTAGAGACTGTCAAAAAAGCAGAAGCTTCCGAGGAGCTGGTTTTTAGATTTTACGAATACGGCAAACAGAGGGATAAAGTTAAGGTCAGTCTGGGCCAGGAGCTGAAAAAAGTTACTGAATGTAATTTGATGGAGGAAGATATTGCAGAGCTTAAGGCTGAAGTTGATAGTTTTGAATTTAAAATTAAACCATATGAGATCACTAGCATTGCATAAAAATATTTAATAAATGTCAAGTTCTATTTTCAGCGAAAATACTTGCTTAAAATAGAAAAACTCCTTATAATTGGAATTAGGATAGTCTTTGTCCAAATCCCAAAAAATAAGGAGCATATACTATGGACAAAGATATCATAGAAACCACATTTAATCAACTACTTTTTTCAATAAATTTTAATTTATTTTCAAAAATTGTTGCTGAACTTGAACTGGACAGATACACTAAAAAACTTACAACTAAAAAGTTATTTCAAATTTTGCTCTATGGTCAGCTTGAATCTGTCAGCTCTCTTGACAGCTTAAGTATCGATGTTAGCAATAAATCTGATCTTAAAAAAGAGATTGATCTTGATTCAATTAGCGCCTCTCAACTTTCGAGAAGGTTAAGAGATATTCCGCCAGTTATCTTTGAAAAAATATTTAATCAGATTAAACTGGAGGCTCTAACCAAAAGAGGAGCCAATTTCTACAGAAATAATCTCGGCCAGCTAAACATCATTGATGCTTCAACTGTCTCTATGGCTTTAAGTAATTATCCCTGGGCTGATTTCAGATCAACTAAAGCAGGAATTAAAATACATACCCGCATCATTTATGATGGAGATATTATGCCTGATAAAGTTGAGATAACCCCTGCTAAAGGTGCAGATAAAACTAAAATGGATAATCTGATTTTTCATGATACAGATACTCTCCATGTCTTTGACAGAGCTTATGTTGACTATCAAAGCTTTGATAACTACTGTGACGCTGGTATTCTCTTCCTATCAAGGCTTAAGAGTAATGCTAAAATTAAAGTTCTAAAAACTAAAACTGTAATTATTGATGGTCAGGAAGTTGAAGATTCTACTGTTCTTTTAGGTGACCCAAAACAGGATAATCAGATGAATAACATCTTAAGAATCCTAGAAATACCTGACAGAGAAAACCCTGGCAGTACAGTTAGATTAATCACAAACGACTTTAAACATTCTGCAATATTAATCAGCAGATACTACAGAGATCGCTGGCAGATAGAGATCTTCTTTAAGTGGATCAAACAGCATCTGCATGTTAAAGTCTTTTATGGACACAGTGAAAATGCTGTTAAATCACAGATATTTACCGCTTTAATCAGCTTTGTATTACTTACTCTTTTAAAAAGAGAAGCCAATACAGATAAGAGCTTATTTAAAGTACTTAAATACTTTAGGGCCTGTATGTTTGAAAGTCTAAAGGCTTTTATTAGAAAGATAAATCGACCACCATCACGCACTTCTAAAGGTCGGAGAGTGATAGATTACGAAAAAATCTATCAGCTAACCGAAAGGCAGGTGATGGCAGGAGATACAGAACTTTTATATTCAACAGAATTCAATCCAGTAATTCTGTAAAAAGAACAAATATATTATGGTAAAATGTGGATAAAGGCTATCTCTTAATACTCTGTTATCTCTTTTTCTTAAAAAAGGATAAGGGTGTGACTGAATATTCTGTAGATAGTATAGTTTCTCAATAACTTAAATTTGACAATGCTTAAATATTTTTATGCAATGCTAGTGATATGAGATTAAAACTTTTAAAGTAAAATTATAAATTAGGGGGAATTTAAAATGGAAAAGAGAAGACTTGGAAAAACTGGCATGGAAGTTAGTCTGCTCGGTTTTGGCGGCTTTCACCTAATAGAAATACCGGCTGACAGGGCTGCGGATTTATTGACCACTTATTTAGATCGAGGTGGAAATTATCTGGAAACAGCAGCTTCTTATGGTGATGGTGAGTCAGAAAAGAAGATCGGGGAAATAGTTAAAAACCGGCGGGATGAGCTTGTTCTGGCCAGTAAAACTGGAGTCAGAGATGCTGAGGGTGCAATGGCAGAAATAGACCGCAGTCTGAAAAATCTGCAGACAGACCACCTCGACATAATTTTTATGCATGGTGTTGGTGATGAGGCAGATTTGGAGGCGATTTTAAAACCGGGCGGCTCCCTGGAAGCTGCCAAAAAAGCAAAAGAAATGGGGAAAGTTAAACATATTGGGATTACAGCTCACGGTCAGCCCGATGTTTTAATTAAAGCCTTAAAAACTGGCGAATTTGAAGTGATGATGACTCACTTCAATTATTTCGACAAATTCAACTTTCCTAAATTAGAGGATCAGCTGCTGCCGCTGCTTAAAAAAAAGGAGATAGGAACACTCTGCATGAAACCGCTTGCTGATGGATTTCTGTGGCAGAATGTAGAAGATGCCTTTCGCTATGTTTTTTCACTGCCGGTTGATGCTGTGGTAACAGGGATGAATAACCAGGAGATGCTGGAGATGGATTTAAGGCTGGCAGAGGAGTTTGAGCCGCTGACTGAGGCTGAAAAAGAAGAACTATTTGCCAATGCGGAAGAATTGGGAGATTATATCTGCCGCCAGTGTGATCAGTGTAGTGTTTCTAAAGAATTTGGGGAAGACTTGAAAGCTGTATTTAGAATGGAAGGTTATTTTGACCGTCAGATGTATGACGGCAGGCCTAGAAATCCTGCTGAATATGCTCTGCGGGACCGCCTCCGCTTCTGGTTTGGCGACAGAGAACTGGCAGAAGCTCGCTATCAGAAGCTGGAGTTAAAAGCAGCTGACCTGCTGACTAAAGCGGCTGAATTTAAAGCCTGCAAGTATGGGCTTGATATCAAGAACAAGCTGGAAATAGTGGATTATAAATTAGGTGAAAGTGAGGTCATGCAGTAGCTTAAAAAGTAGAATTGATTAAAAATAAAATTGAGCTAAAAAAGCCCAGCCTGAGAGCTGGGCTTAGATATTAGAGTTAAATCAAGTTGTATCCGGCGGCTGCATCTTTTGCAGCACCTGGAAGTTTTATAAAGAAACCAGCTCGTATTCTTTTGAGCCCATTCCAATTTCTGCTGCATAATCAATCTGCCTTACTCCACCATCAGTACTCGGATGAACTGCCTTAAACTTATTTTCACCCGGCTTTAAATCGCGGTCCTCAAGCATTCCCTTCGGTTCAGCCTGATTGACGAGATCTAAAGAAGCCTGCTCCAGGGCAACCGGATCCTTAGAAGCTAAAATACCGATATCATTGACAATCGGGCGGTCACTCCAGCCAGCACAGTCACAGTCAGGAGAAACATTGGTGATAAAATTGATATAAACATTTTTTCTATCCTTAACAATTCCATAAGTAAATTCTACCTGACGCTCTTCCATTCCTTCACTGGTAGATTCCCATTCAACAGAAATTGCATCGGTCGGGCAGGTGACAACACATTCTCCACAGCCAATACAGATTTCATGGTCGATGTAGCTTTCATTTTCATTAATAGTAATACAATCTTCCGGACAGTGTTTTACACACTGCATACATTTAATACATTCTGATTCAGTGATTTCGGGCAGCACGGCTGAGTGCATCATCTGCTTGCCGGCTCTACTGCCGAGTCCCATTCCGATATTTTTAAAGGTGCCGCCAAAACCTGCCAGCTCATGACCCTTAAAATGAGCCAGACTGATCAATACATCAGCATCGAGAACCTCAGAGGCGATGCGGACCTTATCAAAATGTTTAAGGTTAACCTCAACTTCAGTTGAGCCTTTGCCGGTGAGACCATCGGCGATAATTATTGGTGCCTGAACAGTGGCATAACCAAAACCATTACCAATTGCTGCGTTTAGGTGGTCAACAGAATTGGAGCGCTCGCCGGTATAAAGAGTATTGGCATCAGTTAAAAAAGGTTTCCCCTTTAATTTCTTTGCAATTTGGACAATCTCGCGGGTAAAGACCGGCCTGATAAAGGCTGTATTGCCCGGCTCACCAAAATGCTGTTTGATTGCCACAAAATCATCTTCCTCGATTAATTCGTGAAAACCCGCCTTATAAAATAATTTCCCCAGTTTTTTAACCAGACTTTCACTGCCAGATGAAGCTTTCATATCTGCCATAAATACTTTACTTGCCATAAAAAAATCCCCCTTAAAGATAGTCTTTCAAAATTTAATTGATTATTTCTGATTTTTAATTAAAATTCCCATTGTTTCATAAGCAAAATCTACAGCTTCCAGATATTTATTATAGAGTTTTTTAGGATCGAGCTGGTTCTTTTTTTCGATTAGGGCTACCTGATCCCACTTAACCCTTTCGAAGGCAATAACAAGATTTAAGATTTCTCCCATAACCCCTTCTCTGATCAAAAGAGCTTCCTTAATTTCTTCGGTGAGAGCAGTTTCTTCCAGAATCTTTGACATCGGTCTATTTAAAAAAGCATCCATCATCGAAAAAATGCCCATTGTAAATAAATCTTCACTTTTTTCAGCTGCCTTAAATTCTTCTGCAAGTGATTCGGCAAATTTAGCCCGAGTTAGGGTATTAACAAAAAGAATATTTGGCTTATCATCTTTTAAACCACTAATTAGATAAAGCAGACTCCATTTTTTGAGGCCTTTAACTCCCAGCAGGGCTGAGGCCTGTTTGATTGAAGAGACATTATAGCCATAAGAGGCAGAATTAATTGTTTTTAAGAGGCTGAAAGTCATTGAGATATCATTTTTAATTATTTTCTCAACTTCATCAAAATCAACATCCTCTTTATTTAATTCTTTTAAGACATTGAGGTAGTTTATTTTATACCCCGGGGTACCGCTGTCACTTATCATGTCAGCTTTTGTAAAGAAAATTCCCTGAAAATAATCAAAACCGAGCTCTTTTGCCTCTTTAAAGTGATGGTGCTCATCGATGTTTTGGGCTAAGAATTTGACTCCTTTGGAGCTTTGAGATTTTATCTTTTCGATAAAACTTTTATGTTCGGCTTTAGAAGCCTTTTTATAATCAATTTTAATTATATCTGCATAATTATAAAGTTCGTTCTCTGCTGGAGCAGCTTCTGATTGATTTAAGATAAGCAGTGAACCCATTTCTCTTAAATTTTTTATGTTATTTTTGATTTGATTTTCAAAATTAAGAGCAGCTGAAACTTCGATGCCGAGTTTTGCCTTTGATAAAAGCTGAGGAACTTCGCTCTGAAGCAGTTCTGCATTAAAATGAATAAAAATTCTTTTGCCATCAGCAAGGTTGCTTTTCTCAAAAAATTCAATATCATCACTAATTTCTTCGGCAAAAAGATTTGAAGTTTTAGTGAGTTCTTTACCCTTAATTACATTTTTAAAAACTATCTCATAAGCAAATACCTCTTGATTTTTGTCTAGAACCGGTTTCCGGGCAGCAATATATTTCCCCATTTGATATCACTCTCTTTTTAAAAAATTTTAAGTAATTAATCTTTTTCATTAAAATAAAAGTTAGAATTAATAGACACTTTAAACTAGCTTAATGTAAATTATACACTAAAAACTATAATTTTACAAAAAAATAGCCCGGTAGGTTGGGGGTCCTCCGGGCCTTTCACAGGGGAAATTCTTCTATATCAAATTATCGGGGTAAACTTTATTAAAAAAATATAAATTTCGACAAAAATCGGGTGGTATTTGGTAACTGCACTTCAGCTTAGCCAAAAACTCCTGTTGAGAGGTAGCGCTCACCTGTATCAGGTGCAATAACAACAATTCTTTTATCTGCGCCTACTTCATCGGCAAGTTTCAGGGCAGCTGCCACTGCAGCGCCAGTTGAAATCCCGGCAAAGATACCTTCTTCAGCCGCTAATCTTTTAGCAGTTGTAAAAGCTTCATCGTTTTTTACCTTTTCTACTCGATCAATAATTTCAGTATTTAACACTTCAGGTATAAATCCGGCTCCAATCCCCTGAATTTTATGGGGGCCTGGTTCACCACCGGAAATAACAGCAGAGTTTTCAGGCTCGACTGCAACTACCTTCAGGTTATTAATTCTTTCTTTCAATTTTTCGCCGGTACCAGTAATCGTACCACCGGTTCCAACACCTGCCACAAAATAATCAATTTTACCCTGAGCTTCAGCGATTATTTCTTTGGCAGTAGTTCTGCGGTGGATATCAGGATTAGCAGGATTGGTAAATTGAGAAGGAATAAAGCCATCTCTTTCGGCAGCAATTTCTTCTGCTTTAGAGATTGCACCTTTCATACCTTCAGCTGCTGGAGTTAGAACCAATTCAGCTCCATAAGCCTTGAGCATCTGCCTTCTTTCCTGACTCATTGATTCGGGCATTGTCAGAACAACAGTATAGCCTTTTGCAGCTCCAACCATAGCAATTCCAATTCCGGTATTACCACTTGTTGGCTCTACTAAAACACCACCCGGTTCAATTTTGCCGGCCTTTTCAGCCTCATCTATCATATTAAATGCTATTCTATCTTTAACACTTCCACCGGGGTTAAAACTCTCAAGTTTCAAAACAACCTCAGCAGAATCGTCCCTGACTAAATTATTTAGCCTAACTAAAGGAGTATTTCCTATTAGTTCTGTTACATTATTAAAAATCATAAATACCTCCCAAAACTTAATGTCGAATATAGTTAATTTAAAGTTGAGCACTTTACTTTGATTTATATTATAATATAGTCTAGTAATCCTGTCAACTATATTACAAAAAATGAATATATTTTCTTTAAAATAAACAGCTGCAGGCATTTACTTTGACATTTTTTTCAAAAAAGGTATAATGTAATTATCAGAGAAATATGTATATAAGATATCTATATAAGATAAGAAAGATAATAATTTTAAAAATATAAAGAGGGGGAATTTAAATGTCTCATTTCTTTGCGAAAGTTTTTTCAACAATGGTTGCTCTGTTAGTAGCTGCCTATTTACTGCCGGGAATTACAGTTACCGGAGTCTGGGCTGGTTTCTTTGCAGCGGTTGTTTTAGGCTTTGTAAATGGTTTTATCAGACCGATCTTTACTATCCTGACAATTCCGTTTACTATTTTAACTTTTGGCCTATTTTTACTGGTGATTAATGCAATAATGCTTTCTTTAACTTCAGTTTTAGTGCCCGGTTTTGCAGTCAGTGGTTTCTTTTCTGCTTTAATAGCCTCTGTAATTGTAAGCTTTGTTTCCAGCATTCTGCATAATATGTTCGAAGAATAAGCAGCAGTAATTTAAAAAGCTTTAAGTAAGTGTCAGGAGGTTTAAAAATGAAAAAAATATCAGCACTTTCCATATTTATATTTGTAATAATATTTATAATGACTGGAGCCGTCTCTGCTGATCAAATTGAGCTGCAAAGTGGAGAAAAACTGCGGGGTGAGGTTCAAAATCAAAGTTTGAGCCTGCAGACAGCCTACGGAAAATTGAATATCCAGCAGCAGTATTTAAGTAAAATTAATAAAGAGCTCGTCAATGAAGAAGAAATTTTTGTTCTGAGAGCTTCAGGAAATAATAGATTTAGCGGCCAGCTTCTGACAGAGATTAGATTTATGGCTAATAGCTCAGAAAGAGTTTTTGCAGTATCCGAGATTAGGAGTGTCGATTTTTCTGCCAGCAGTGCTTTTGACGAGAATAAAGAAATCACTGTAAGATTAAAGAACGGGGACCTCTTTTTTGCCAGTACCGTAGAAGATTCTATCAGTGTAAGTACTTCTCTTGGAAGTCCTTTAAAGATCAGTTATAATAATCTGCTTGCTATTGAATATTTAGCAGATGAGGAGAGCTATTTAATTAAGCGGAAAGATGGCTCCGAAATTAAATCTGACCTTAAGGGGCAGAAAATTATTGTCTGGCCGGCAGCTGCAGAAATTGTTGAGCTGAAATTTGATTATATAGCTAAGATTAATTTTAATTAACAGCTCGCTTATATAATTTAAGCAGTTTTAGACTTGAAATAGACTAACTGTGATAATATAATAGATATGGTATTTTAATTAAATTGTGGTTTTATGGAGGTATTTTAATGGAACGGGAGCAGCATCCTAATTATTATGACGAATATGAGATTGATTTAAGAGAATATATACTTCTCTTATGGAAGAACAAATTTTTTATCGGTGGGCTGGTAATACTGGCGGTTATAGCTGCATTTTTAGTCAGTTCATATTATATGGCACCGACATACGAAACAAAGGCCAAAATACAGCTGTCAAATTACGAAGGGCTCTACAGCAATCCGGATACGGCTGTCCAGCTTTTAAGCAGTACTGGTCTAATGCAGAAAGTGATGCAGGCAGAGGATTTTGACCTGTCAGCAGCCAGATTGAATTCTTACATTAATAACAACTTAACCGTCAGCCAGGTTAACAATACATCAATTATTTCAATAACAGTAAAAAATGATGAGCCGCAGTTAACTATGGATGTGGCGGCAGGATTAATTAGTAATTTTGAAGAAGCTTCCAATCAATATTTTGAAAACAAACTGGAAAATGACCGAGAATACATTTCTAGTTTAAAAACTGAGCTCGAGGATTTAAATTCTAATCTGGCAAGAAACCAGGAATTAATTCAGTCAAGCAGAGAAAGTGGAGAGAGCGAAGTGGCTTCTCTTTTGATTCAGGAAAATTCTTCACTGCAGAGTTCACGGCTGGAGCTGAGAAGAGAAATTGAGAGAAGAGAATCAGAGCTTGAAAACTTTTATCCTCTGGAGATTCTGGATGCACCTTATCTGCCAGAAAATCCGGTCAGTCCAAACACAAAGTTAAATGTTGCAATTGCAGCCGTGCTGGCTTTAATGCTGGCAGTATTTATAGTCTTCTTTAGAGAATTTATGAAGGAAGAATAAGTTAGTTAAAAAAGAAATAATAAGGTTAATATAAAAATAAATAATCAACTAAGAAATTAAAACCCCGGTAATTTATTAATTTAAATTTACCGGGGTTAAATTATTTAATTTAGAATACACCAGTTTAAGGCTTTCTTCTTACCCTGCTTAAGATTATTTAGAGTTCTAAATTTTGGGCGGCCATAATTTAGGTAGAGCTCTTTTAATTCTTTAAGATATTCTAATTCATCCTCTTCACCATCTGCGGCAGTTCTTTCCGCTCGCTCAAAAAGCTCGGCAGCTAAATCCTTTCGCAGCTGGCTCTCTTTAGAACCGGTAATTTCAGCCTTAAACTGCAGAAATTCCTGCTGTGAATATTTTAGAGACTGCTCGTAAAAATAATCAAGATTTGCCTGATCGTAAAAGACAGCTTTTAATAAAGCAGCAAAGGCAAAGTTATAGGGATAGGGAACTGCATCTGCTGATCTGATTTCGATATACTTTTTGGTTCTGACATCCGGAAAAACCATAGAGAGATAGTGGTCAATAGTCTCAGCTTTATCGTTTTCCATCAGCTCTTTAATTTTCTTTGACCCACTGTAGACTAATTCATCATCTTTTAAATCAATAATTGCTGGAGTATTTAAGATATACTCAGCATAATCACGGTAGCCAAATTCTTTAGCGAAGACTCCCGGGATGATGCCCGAGCGGTCACTGTCACAGTTTGACCAGATTTCTTCTCTAATGCTCGCCTCAGAGGCTTCTTCCCCTTCAAAAAAAGGAGTATTGTCAAAAAGATAATAGATTAGAGGGCTTAAAAAATAGCCAACCCGCAATTTTTTTATGTAGTCTTTTTCGTCAGTATAATCAATATTCATCTGCACAGAGGCTGTACCTTTCATCATGTGATGGGCATATCTACCCCGATCTTTAAAATATTTATACATGAAGTCATAGCGTTTTTTAGGCAGCAGCGGAAGATCTTCAATTGAACTTGCTGGCTGGTAGCCGAGGACGGCTAGTTTTTGCTTTCTGCTGCTTAAAATTTCTTTAAGCTCTGCCAGAAACTTATGATAGATTTTTTTAGTTTGTTCTAAATCTGCAAAGGGAATGAGGCTCAGTTCAAGCTGGCCCCCGGGCTCCAGAGTCACTGCTCGCTCAGCATCCTGAAGTCCAATTAAATTATCACCTTCAAAAACTTTTTCCCAGCTGCCCTGACTTAACTGCTCAAGCAGGGATTCAATTCCCTCAGCCTCTGAATAGCTGACTGCAGTTAAATCTTCCTTTAAAATTAGATGTTCAAACTCCATTCCAATTTTGTGATCTTCTTTTTTGCTTTCAGCAGCTTTAAAATAGCTGACTAGACTTTCGATTTGTTTTTGGTAATTCATAATTGGTCCTTTCTTTTTTTTGTTTGTTTATGTGCGTTTATGTGTGTTTATGTACACGCACCGTGAACCTGTCGGTTTATGTAATATTTTGCGCTGCAATTAAGTTGATTGATCTGCTCATATATATTAACATTATAACTTAATATTTTATTTTCTGCAATCTGCCTGGATTTACTTTATTAAGAGCTCAGCTGCAAAAAATGTCGAGCTTTTTGTTTGAATCTCGGCCCCTTTTATAATAAAATTAGAATTGAGAATTTATTCATCAATAATAAAATTTACATACAGGGGAGAATGATAACATGAAAATCACAGTGGCAGGTGCCGGATATGTGGGCTTATCGAACGCGGTTTTACTTGCTCAAAATCACGAGGTTACTGCAGTTGATGTAATTGAAGAAAAGGTAGAAATGATCAACAGGAGAGAGTCACCAATAGTTGATGCAGAGCTTGAAGATTATCTTGCCAATAAGGAGCTTGATTTAAGAGCAACAACTGATGCCTTAAAGGCTTATCGTGAGGCAGATTATGTAATAATCGCAACTCCAACCAACTATGATCCTGACCAGAATTATTTTAATACCAGAACTGTAGAAGCTGTTGTGGCTAATGTTCTTTCTTTTAATGAAGATGCGGTAATGATTATTAAATCAACAGTCCCCGTTGGCTATACAAAAGAACTCAGGGAAAAATTTGATACGGAAAACATTATCTTTTCACCGGAATTTTTGCGAGAGGGTAAGGCACTTTATGATAATCTTTATCCTTCCCGGATTATTGTCGGTGAGCAGTCTGAGAGAGCGGAAGAATTTGCCGATCTGCTGGTAGAAGGAGCAGAAAAAGAGGATATTTCAGTTTTATTTACTGATTCCACTGAGGCAGAAGCAATCAAATTATTTGCCAATACCTACCTGGCAATGCGGGTGGCCTTCTTTAATGAACTCGACACCTACGCTGAAGTTAGAGACTTAGACAGCAAACAGATAATTGAGGGTGTTGGGCTTGATCCAAGAATTGGAGATCACTACAATAATCCTTCTTTTGGTTATGGAGGTTACTGTCTGCCCAAAGATACCAAACAGCTTCTAGCTAATTATGAAAATGTGCCCAATAATATTATGCAGGCCATTGTGGATGCCAACCGCACCAGAAAAGACCATATAGCAGAGATGATTATTAAACAGCAGCCCGAAAAAGTGGGGATTTATCGGCTGACCATGAAGAAAAACTCAGATAACTTTAGACAGTCCTCTGTCCAGGGAGTAATGAAGCGGATTAAGGCCAAGGGGATTGAAGTGGTTGTTTATGAGCCAACTTTAGAAGATGACCTGTTCTATAGATCAAAAGTGATTAATGATTTAGATCAGTTTAAAGCTGAATCTGAAATTATTGTAGCTAACAGGATGGCAGCTGAATTAGAAGATGTAGAAGAAAAGGTTTATACCAGAGATTTATTTAATAATAATTAAGGTGAAGTACTGTTAACCACCCGGGATGTCGATGATCATCGTCTGAATCCGGGTGGTTTTTTCTTTTGAAAAGGTCTTTAAATTTACAGAAACAGCTAAAATTCTACCCCACCGGTAATAATAATTCCTGCATCGGCAAAGGGAATAATATCAAGCCTTAAAGGCTCACGTCTTAAGCCGAAACTAAAAACAAAACCCGGAAAAGTTGTCACCTCATGCATCCAGGTGTTGTATTTTCCGTCTTCATCATCATAACCGTGGACTATGCCATAGGTAAATTTGGCAGTGATTTCTGTTTTGCCGATCGAAAATAAGCTGTAGTTTGTACCGGCATAGAGATAGATAGTCGGCTGTTCATAGGTATTTTTAAAATAAGCTATTCCATCAAGATCGCTATTGCTATAGTGTCTTTCCAGCCCAATAAGCTGCTGCTGGTTATTCTGATAGTCTTTATCACTGTAGTGGTGGGTAAAAAAGCTGGTCTGCAGATAATAATTTTCTATTTCAGCTGCTGAAGCTTGATTTATTAAAATAAGCGTGATTAAAAGAGTCGTGATTATTATTTTATATCGCATTAAAATACCTCCTCGAAATTTGATAGAGGTTTTAAACTTCTTATATATTTAAGTTCTTCAGTTTAGCTTTTATTCCTGCCTGCAGCTGAAAATTTTAAGCAGCTCCAACCTGTTAATATTTAGCTTTTGTGATATAATTTAATGAGAGGTGATGTAAATGGACTTATTTACTCTGGCGGCACCAATTTTTGACCTGGCAATGAGAATCTCCGGTCATGATAAGGTTTTAGTTGAGCTGGGAAATCGAATAAAAAAAGCTGAGTTGAAAAGATGTTCTGAAGGCAGTGGGGATAATCTTAATTTAGAGCAGCTGGAAAGTAAAAAAGTAGCGAAAGACAGTATTCCAGAAACCGAACTGCTGGATCTCGGTGGAGGAACCGGTGAGCTGGCAAGATATCTGCCCCGTAATCTTAAAATAACAGTAGCAGATCCTTCCCAGGCAATGCTCAAGCAGGGAAGGGAAAAGGTTTTCAAACAGCAGGTACAACATGTACTGGCCGATGGGGCTGATCTGCCCTTTGCTGATCATTCATTTGACTATCTAACAATTTCGGACGCCCTACATCATTTCCGAGATGTGGAAACGGCTCTGGATGAGGCGCTTAGGGTGCTCAAACCGGGTGGTAAATTATATATTTTAGAATTTGATCCGAGGACTATTTTTACCAGAGTGATTATCTTTTTTGAAAAGTTGGCCGGAGAGCCTGTTAATTTTTTTCAGCCGGAAAAACTGACGGAAATACTGGGTGAAAATGAACTTAAAATTGAACACGAATACCTTAACAAATCACTTTACATTCTTTCAGCAGAAAAGACTCATCACTAAAGGAAAATCAAGGCTTCCCTAATAGTGCGCTTATTTAAAGAATTCTAATAATTTCGAATACCGGAAAAAGGCCAATAAAAGATGTGAAATATTTGACAGCAGAATTGTAAAGTATTATACTTAAAGAGGAAATAAATAATAAAAATTTACCTTATTAATAGGAGGGAAAGTTATAATGGCAAAACAAATGAAGACCATGGATGGAAATACTGCTGCAGCTCATGTAGCTTATGCTTTTACAGACGTAGCAGCTATCTATCCTATTACTCCTTCATCTCCAATGGCTGAATTAGTTGACTCATGGAGTGCTAACGGTCGTAAGAATATCTTCGACCAGGAAGTGAAGTTAACTGAAATGCAGTCTGAGGGAGGAGCATCTGGTGCAGTACACGGTTCTCTGGTGGCAGGAGCTTTGACAACTACTTTTACAGCTTCTCAGGGATTATTATTAATGCTGCCTAACATGTACAAAATCGCCGGTGAATTATTACCTGGTGTATTCCATGTTAGTGCTCGTACTGTTGCTACTCATGCTCTATCAATCTTTGGTGATCACTCTGATGTAATGGCAACCCGCCAGACTGGTGTTGCTATGCTGGCTTCCGGTAGTGTTCAGGAAGTTATGGACTTAGCTGGTGTCGCTCACCTGGCGTCCATCAAATCAAGTGTACCATTTACTCATTTCTTTGATGGTTTTAGAACATCTCATGAATATCAAAAAATAGAAGTTTTAGATTATGATGATCTGGCAGAATTGGTTGACTACGGCAAGGTCAGCGAATTTAGACACAGAGCATTAAATCCTGAGCGCCCTGTAACAATGGGAACAGCTCAAAACCCTGATATTTTCTTTCAGGCCCGTGAAGCTGCTAATGGATTTTATGATGCAGTGCCTGATATTGTAGAAGAATATATGCAGGAGATTTCCGAATTAACAGGTAGAGAATACCATCCATTTAACTATGTAGGTGCAGAAGATGCTAAATATGTAGTTATTGCTATGGGTTCTGTAACTGATACTATCGAAGAAACTGTTAAGTACTTAGTTGATCAGGGAGAAAAAGTTGGTCTAATCAAAGTAAGATTATATCGTCCATTCTCCAAAAAGTACTTCATGAAGGCTCTTCCAGAAACTGCTGAGAAGATTGCTGTATTAGATAGAACTAAAGAACCTGGTGCAGTAGGGGAACCACTTTATGAAGATGTAAGATCATTATTCTATGATCAAGAAAAGCGTCCGGTTATTGTTGGTGGACGTTACGGTTTAAGTTCTAAGGATACTACACCTACTCAAATTAAGGCTGTATTTGATAACCTTAGAAAAGATGAGCCTAAAAATCAATTCACTATTGGTATTAACGATGATGTTACAAATACCAATCTTGAACTTACTGAACATATTAATACTTCTCCAGAAAGTACAGTTCGCTGCAAGTTCTGGGGTCTTGGTTCTGACGGTACTGTTGGTGCTAACAAGAATGCTATCAAGATTATTGGTGACAATACAGATAAGTACGCTCAGGCTTACTTCTCTTATGACTCCAAAAAATCTGGTGGTGTAACAGTATCTCACTTAAGATTTGGTGATGAGCCAATTAAGTCAACTTACTTAATTGACGAAGCAGATTATGTAGCCTGTCATAACGAATCTTATGTAGATAAATTTGAGATGGTACAGGATCTAAAAGATGGCGGAAACTTTGTGCTTAACTGTACCTGGTCAGAAGATGAGTTAGGCGAAAATCTTCCTGCAGAAATGAAGAAATATATCGCTGATCACGATATTAATCTATATACAATCAACGCTGTTGATATTGCTCAGGAAGTTGGCTTAGGCCAGAGAATCAACATGGTTATGCAGACTGCTTTCTTTGAGGTAGCTGACATTATTCCTGTTGATGAAGCAATTGAATATCTAAAAGAAGCTATTCAGAAATCTTATGGTCACAAAGGTGATAAGATTGTTGAAATGAATAATAAAGCTGTAGATAAAGCTCTGGATGCCTTAACAAAAATTGATGTACCTGCCGATTGGGCAAGTTCAGTTGTTAAGGAAGAAGAGGAGGAAGACGTGCCAGCATTTGTTAAAGATGTACTGAGAGTTGTTAATGCCCAAAAAGGTGATGACTTACCAGTTAGTACATTTGTTGGCCGTGAAGATGGACACTTCCCTCCAGGACTTTCTAAATATGAAAAACGTGGAATCGCAATTAATGTACCAAACTGGTTAAGCGATAAATGTATTCAGTGTAACCAGTGTTCATTAGCCTGTCCACATGCTGTAATTAGACCATTCTTACTGGATGAAGAAGAAGCTGCAAATGCACCAGAAGGATTCGAAACTCTGGATGCTCGCGGTAAACAGTTAGAAGGTTTAGAGTACAAGATTCAGGTAAGCCCTTATGATTGTACTGGTTGTGGTGTCTGTGCTGATGTATGTCCTGTTGATGCTTTAGAAATGACTCCATTTGCAGAAATGGTAGAAAAAGATGCAGACAACTGGGATTATGCTATTAACGAAATATCTGTAAAAGATGATTTAATGGATCCTGTTAATATTAAAGGTAGTCAGTTCCAGGAACCACTACTTGAGTTCCATGGTGCCTGTGCCGGTTGTGGAGAAACAGCTTATGCTAAGCTTGTAACTCAGTTATTTGGAGATAGAATGTTAATTGCTAACGCTACAGGTTGTTCTTCAATCTGGGGTGGATCTGCTCCTGTATCTGTTTACTCTACTAACCCAGAAGGACACGGACCAGCCTGGGCTAACTCCTTATTCGAGGATAACGCCGAGTATGGTTACGGTATGTTCTTAGCTAATCAGCAGATTAGAGCTAAGATTGCTGACCTGATGGAAGAAGCAATTGAGCTTGATTTAGATGCTGAATTAACAGAACTAATGAAAGAAATGCTAGATAACTTTAATGACGGCGAGAAAACTAAAGAAATCAAGAAGAAAATGATGCCTTTACTCGCTAAGTACAGTGAAAACGAAGTAATTGCTGAGATCGTGGACCGCAAAGAGTTCATTACTAAGAAATCTCAGTGGATCTTCGGTGGAGACGGCTGGGCTTATGATATCGGTTATGGTGGATTAGACCATGTTATCGCTTCTGGTGATGATGTAAATGTATTAATCTTTGATACAGAGGTTTATTCTAACACCGGTGGACAGTCCTCTAAAGCTACTCCAACTGCTGCAGCTGCTAAGTTTGCTGCTTCAGGTAAGAAGATCAAGAAGAAAGACTTAGGCCAGATGGCTATGACTTATGGTTATGTTTATGTAGCTCAGATTTCTATGGGAGCTAATATGAACCAGGCTATTAAAGCTATCGCAGAAGCTGAAGCATATGATGGACCTTCCATTGTAATTGCTTACGCTCCCTGTATTTCACATGGTCTGAAAAAAGGAATGGGCTGTAGTGTTAGCCAGGAGAAAGATGCTGTTAAGGCAGGATACTGGCACTTATTCCGCTTCAACCCAGAACTCAAAGAGCAAGGAAAGAATCCATTTAGCATGGATTCTAAAGAGCCTACAGAAAGCTTCAGAGACTTCATTCTTAGCGAGGTACGTTTCTCCTCCCTACAGAAGACATTCCCTGATCTTGCTGAGGAACTCTTTGAAAGATCAGAACAGGATGCAAAAGAGCGCTATCAGTCCTACAAGAGACTGGAAGAAGCTTATGCTCCTGAAGATGAAGAGTAATTCTAAAGAAAAAATAGCTTAAAAATAAATATAAAGAGCAAGGATAAAAGACCAGCGGGACGCCGCTGGTCTTTTTGCGTTTATGTGCGTTTATGTTTATTTATGTACACGCACCGTGAACCTGTCGAATTATGTAAAACTCTGCCTAAAGAATAATACCCTTTTATTATGTAAAATTATTGAAATTAATTAAATAAAAGGATATAATAGTATTAAAGTAAAATTATGGAAAGAAGGGGTGGGTCATGGGTCATAAAAGAAGAGTCTGGTATCCGGAGGCAAAATATCACATAATCTGTAGAGGGAATAAAAAGCAAAATATTTTTTTAGATACTGTTGATCATCTCATATATCTGGACATAGTTAGAGAAGTAAAAGCAAGATATGATTTCTTGATTTTAACTTATTGTTTAATGCCGAACCATATTCACCTACAAATTAGAACAAAAAATATTGAGATCTGGAGAATTATGAGGGGGATCAACTGGCGTTACGCAAGATATTTTAATGAGAGATATTCGACTGTTGGCCATGTTTTTCAGGGTCGTTATGTTTCTAAAATAATAGAGAATAATTATTATAATCTAATTGTGAACCGCTATATCCATCTCAATCCGGTTAAAGACAAGCTGGCCTTAAACCCCAAAGATTACCGCTGGAGCAGTTTTAGGACCTATTTAGGAGAAGAAAAAAGTGATTTCGTTAAAGAGGAAGAGATTCTAAATTATTTTGGTGGTGAAAGAAGTTTATACAATAAATTCATTATGAGATTTGTTTAAGCCTTCAAACAATTTTCCAAAGAAAAAAGGCTATTGAAATTTAATCAATAGCCCGCTGTTTTTAAAGATTTTAATAGTTTAGTTTTTGAAATTAATGTTGAATTCTAATTACCTTTGCCGGGATTACCGCTGTTACCTTTACCTGGATTATTTTTATCAAGTCCTTTTCCTTTGCCCGGGTGATTATTATCCATATAGTTATGAATCATGTTTGATAGTTCTTGACCGGTCCAGTTCTCGTTGTTGGCCTTGTATTCTTTAATTCTCTGCGCAAGACCTCGACCAAAGTTAGCTTCCTCGCTGTCCTCGTCATAGTCATAATCCTCTTCAAATTCATCGTTATCTTCTTCTAATTCACCCAGAATGATTTTAATCATCCCCAGATCAATTTCACCTGAAATATCGACAATAGCGCTCAATTCATCCTCTAAAATATTTTTCTGTTCGATTGTTAAGTCCAAGTTGTAGTCGTTTAAATCAATATAATCATCATCCTGAGCCATTAACGGCATTGATACCGCAAGTAAGATGACTAATACTGCAGTTGTAATTATTTTCTTATTCATAGTTTAACCTCCATTTCAAAATTATAAATCCTTGCTTATTTAAAATATAACACTGGTTAAAGATTAAATCAAATAATCGGGCGATTTGTAATGAGTTTTACTAAAATCACACTGAATTTAAATTAATCTAATAATAATGAAAATATTAAAGGATTGATATTAATTACGAAGAATATTATATATATAGAAATATTGTGGAGGTGAGGCAGTTGGTTTTGGATTGGATAGGAGTTTTTCGGCTTGTATTAGCTGCTCTTCTGGCAGCATTAATTGGTTATGATAGAGAAAAACAGAATAAAGCAGCAGGTATTAGAACAAATGTTATTGTTGCTGTTATTTCGTGTGTAATTATGATCTTATCGGTGGAAGTTGCCAAAACTGGAACTGGAATTGGTGGAGTCGAAGGTGATCCTGCTCGTCTCGCTGCTCAGGTAGTAAGTGGAATTGGTTTTCTGGGTGCAGGTACAATTATTAAACAGGAAGATAAGGTTGAAGGATTGACAACTGCAGCCAGCCTCTGGGGAGTTGCAGGTTTAGGCCTGGCAGTAGGGTATGGCTTATATGATATTTCTATTGCTTCAGCTTTTATTATATTTTTAAGTTTGAGGGTTGCCCCTTCTGTAAAGAAGCGAGTTTAGTAAGTACTTACTAAATTTGGTTAGTTAAAATTGTTATTATTGAAAAGAAAAGAGGGGATATCATTGAAGAAAAAGTTTTTGATTTTAATTGCAATGTTAATAGTTGGAGGGCTGTTGTTATCTGCATGTAGTAGGATACCGTCAAATGAAATATGATAGTTACCATAAAATGTAAGTAAATAGTAATAGAGCATCACTAATTTTAATTATAATAAAAATCTTCAGAATGTCAAAAGTTTGAAGATGTAAATTATTCTAAAAAATGGAATTAGATAAATATAGAAATCTAAAAGAGTTAAACAAGATTTTTTGAAAAATTACTCAGTAAAGATATTTAGTTACTTATCAGTTTTGTTGATCCACTTGATAAGTTGAGCCCAGGAGTTAATGGGCTGGCCTCTTGAATCTTCAACAACAAGAGGAGCCTTGTTATCAAAAGAGCTATGAGGTTTTATATAGTTAAAATATAGCTGATACAAAGTTATGTGAGC
>Ga0208296_100019_pt1 | contig 85145 bp, 63 predicted proteins | sample Wag42014_10_22_FD_187333 | JGI IMG/M metagenome (GOLD analysis project Ga0208296, IMG submission 187333) | Deep subsurface shale carbon reservoir microbial communities from Ohio, USA - Utica-2 Time Series 2014_10_22 (SPAdes) (version 2) ...
TTACCAGAAAACTTAGTAGAACATCTCCCTATTTCTGCCTAAAACAGTGAAAATCATATTATTTTAATTCTGCTAAATATTGAAATTTCAAGGTGCAAAAGGGTCATTTATGTGCGAAGTTTGAGTTATAAAACTAAATGATTATTTTCTAAGCCTTAAACATCAAACTTTTCTATTAAAGTTTCTAAATGCGCAGCCCTTGCTGCAAGTTCATCAGCAATTGAAGCAACTTCCTCAACTGAAGCAGTCTGTTCTTCACTGGCTGCTGCCACCTCTTCTGCAGAAGCAGAGGTTTCTTCGGAAATTCCAGCAATATTCTGAGCGTTCTCTGAAATCTCTTTGCTGAACTTATTGGTATTCTCTACAATATCAGCAGATTTCTGCATTCCCTGATTAATCTTTAAGAGAGTTTCTCTAATATCTTTAAAGGTTGCATTAGCAGAATCTACAAGTTCTTCTCCATTAAGTATTTCTTTTTCACTTGTTTTCATTTCTTTACCAACAGAATCAGTTGTTCTGGTAACTTCATCAATTAATTTTTTGATTTTATCAGCAGAACTTGATGATTCTTCTGCCAGTTCTCTAATTTCATCTGCAACTACCGAAAATCCGCGGCCCGCTTCTCCTGCTCTTGCTGCTTCAATGGCAGCATTTAAAGCCAGCAGATTGGTCTGATCAGAAATATTATTAATTATATCAATTATACTTCCAATTTGCTGAGAGATAGATTCTAAATCAGAAATATCAGCTGCAACTTCGCGCATGGCACTGACTATTTCTCTCATCTGAGAACTTAACTGGCCCATTTTTTCAGATCCAGCTTCGGTTACCTGATTCATGTTTTCCGTTAACTCTTCTACCTCATCATTGGTTGCTTCAAGTTCATCAATTCCTTCAGAAAGCTGCTGAATATTAAGTGAAACATCTTCTACACTTTTAGCCTGTTCATCAGCTCCAGTTGCCACCTCCTGAATTGAAACTGCAACCTGTTCGGAAGTACTTCCCACTTCTCTGGAACTTTCCTCAAGATGATTTGATGTTTCCGTTACCTGGTCTGAAGTTTCTTTTATATTCTGGACCAGATTTTTGAGATCTTTAACCATCTGATTAAAAATATTACCAAGATGGCCCAGCTCATCTTTGCGGTTAATTTCAAGCTCCACATCCAGATTACCTTTTGAGACTTTCTGCATCTGATCACCATAGTGAACAATAGGACGCACAACATTTTTAGTTACATAAAAGATAATCACAACAATCAGGGCCAATAATACAATTATAGAAAGAGTAATTATCTGTCTTAAAACCTCTCTGTTGGCACTATAGGCCTCTGCTATTGGAATCTGAGCAAAAATGGCACCATCAATTTCTTCTATCGGCATGTAGGAAGCAAGTCTCTTTTCTCCTTCAAATTCATATTCGATAAAACCTGATTCTCCAGCAATAGCCCGGGAAGTATCAAAAAGCTGACTGGCATCAAATCTATCCTCAACCATTTGAGAATCCGGATGGGCTAAGATCTTAGAGCTCGCGTCAATTAAAAAAGTATATCCTGTTTCTCCAACTTTTGTTGTACTGACAAGTTCACTGATCCCTGCCAGAGAAATATCTCCTGCCAGAACTCCTACCAGATCACCATTTTGATCCAGTACCCTTCTGGCTACAGAAATAATCAAGCTTCCACTACCTGCATCCACATATGTATCTGTCCAAACAGCCCGGTCTGTATTTTCAGCATTTTGAAACCACGGTCTTTCGCGGGGATCAAAATCTGAAGGCAGATCCTGATCGGGAACAATAATCATTTCTCCATCAGCAGTACCTAAATATAGATTTAAAAACTGATCATAATTATTTGCAACTGATTTCAGTAAATTTCTAATTCCTTCTTCATCTTTTTCTATTACTTCTGGCTGATCAGCCAGCAAATTAACTACATTTTTACTCTCAACCAGAAATGAATCAATCTCTGCCTGCATTTCAGCAGCAATCCCATTATTTCTCTCTCTGGCCAGTTCAGTTATCTCATCTGTAACTGTATTATTAATTAAATAACCCAGCCCTCCCATTCCTAAAATTATTACAAGAGAAATTATTGCAATGATTTTTGTACTGAGACTCTGACTGAGATTAATCTTTTTCATAAAAGATAAAAATCCTTTCTTATTTTCCAAGTTAATCACTCCCTGTTTTCTTTAAGTATTATAACTCCTTATTTGTGATAAAATTATCTATTTCGACAAAATTTTCAAGTATGTTTATATTTTATTAAATTATGATGTTAAAAGCAAATTTTTTGAAATAAAAGTAATTATCATAAATTGAAAAAAATTGGGTAGCTGCAAATTTGATCTTAAAAGAGAAAAATCCCCTTAAGTAAGAGCTGCAGTTAAAGCAAACTCTTTTAAGGGGACTCTATAAATTATATATTTTAAATTATATCAAAATGAAACTCTGTAACTGTATGATATTTTTCTCCCGGTTTTAATACGGTTGAAGGGAAATTATCATGATTTGGCGAATCAGGATAGTGCTGAGTTTCCAAACAGAGGGCTCCTCTTTTAGGATATTCCTTATTTTCTTTTCCGGGTCCATTGGTATCAATTCCATTACCACTGTAGAACTGAACTCCAGGTTCTGTTGTCCAGACCTCCATTTGTCTGCCGGAGTGAGTTTCGATCACTCTGGCTGCCAGCTCCAGCTCATCTTCTTTTTCATTATTTAAGACCCAGTTATGGTCATAACCACCTGTAAACTCTAACTGCTCAAAATCAGCATCAATTTCTTTACCCAGTTCTCCAATAGCAGTAAAATCAAAGGGAGTATCGTGAACTTCTTTAATTTCACCCGTTGGAATCATTCCCTCATTTACGGGATTAAAATGATCCGCATTGATATATAAGAGGTGGTCTTCTATAGTCCCTTCACCATGCCCCTTTAAATTGAAATAGCTGTGCTGGGTTAAATTAACTACGGTTTTTTGGTCAGTTTCTGCCCGGTAGTCAACTCTCAATTTATTATCTTCAGTTAGAGTATAATAAACAACTGCCTTTAAATTTCCAGGAAAGCCACCTTCCCCATCTTCACTTAAGAGGGCTAATTTTAAAGACTTTTCGCCATTGATAATTGCTGTCTCGGCTGTCCAGAGTTGAGCGTTAAATCCTTTTTTCCCTCCATGCAGACAGCAGGGATGTCCGGCAGGCTTTTCATTGATCTCCAGCTGATATGTATTTCCATCAAGTTCAAATTTTCCCTCAGCAATTCGGTTTCCATAGCGCCCAATCAGAGCTCCAAAATAATTGGGGTCATTAAAATACTGTTCAAGCTTATCATAACCAAGAACAATATCATCAAGCTGACCATCACGGTTTGGCACAAATAACCTGACAATTATCCCACCAAAATTTGTTATTTCAACTTTCATCCCGTTTTCATTTTCTAAAGTATATAAATCTGCTGTTCTTCCATCTTCTAATTTCCCAAATTCTTTTTTTGAAATTGTAATTTCACTCATAAAGATACCTCCGTCTTAAAATATTAAACTCCTTATTTTTTAAAATAACTCCTTATAACTATATTAGTGTTAAAAGTCAAAAATCCTGCCAGAAACTTAAACTGGCAGGAAATTAATTAACAAATATTAATATTCAAACTCAACATTTTTTCCCTTAACAGTAATTTGAGACTTAAGAGTTTCTTTACCTGTAAGCTGCTGACTGTAGCTGTCAGGCTGGCTGCCGCCAAGATAAACTTCAAACTCTCCCGCTTCTAATACCGCTTTTCCATCTTCATTGATTAAAGCAAAATCACGTGGTTTAAGTTTGAATTCAACTGTTTTTGCTTCATTAGGTGTTAATTCGACTCTTTCAATACCTCTAAGCTCATATTTAGGAACCGAAACACTGCTTTCTAAGTCTTTTAAATATAACTGAACTACTTCAGTTCCCTTAACTTTACCAGTGTTTTTAATTTTTGCAGAAAGTTTAATTTCTGCTTCCTCATCTGCAGCAAAAGAGTCTGCAGATAATTTAAGTTCACTGTATTCAAAATCAGTATAGCTCAAACCAAAACCAAATGGGTATAACGGATCGGATTCCATAAATCTATAAGTTCTATTCTGCATCGAATAATCTCTAAAGTCTGGCAGCTGATCCATTGATCTAACAAAAGTAACCGGTAATTTAGCAGATGGATTGTAATCGCCAAATAAAATATCGGCAACAGCATTGCCTCCCTCTTCACCCGGATACCAGGCTTCTAAGACCGCTTCTGCTCTTTGGTCAACAGAATTCAATTCAACCGGGCTGCCATTAGTAATCACTGCAATAATTGGTTTACCAGTTTCAGCAACCGCCGCCAGCAGTTCTTCCTGCATACCAGGTAGGGCAATATCGATTTTATCACCACCACCATCTGAGTTGGCAACTGCACCTTCTTCTCCCTCCAGCTCAGGAGAAATTCCCAGACAGATAATCACTACATCAGATTTTTCCGCAATAGAAACTGCTTCTGCAAAACCTGCATCAGGCTGATTACCCCAGTAAGAAGGCTCAGTCGTTCTTAAATCACAGCCCTCTGCATAAAAAACACGGGTCTGATCATCGAGAGCATTGTGAATTCCATCAACTAAGGTGACATATTTAGAAGCTTTACCGCTGTAGTTTCCAATCAGTACCGGCTGGCTGTCAGCATTGGGGCCAATAACTGCTACAGAATCGAGTTCTTCTTTGTTTAAAGGTAAAATATCATTCTGGTTTTTAAGCATTACAATTGACTGCCTCGCGGTCTCCCGGGCCAGCTCTCTATTTTCTTTACTGTCATTAGCTTCAAATGGGATTTCATTAAAAGGAACCTCTTCTTCGGGATCAAACATCCCTAATTTAAATCTGGTTTTCATCAGTCTTTTAACTGACTTATCAATAGTTTCTTCAGTCAGCAGTCCCTTTTCTACAGCAATTTTCATACTCTCATAAACCCGGCCACAGTTTAAATCACAGCCCTTATTGACCGCCATTGCTGCAGCTTCTTCGGGACTGTCCTGAACCTTATGCCTTAAATAAATATCTTCTATTGCTCCACAGTCTGATACATAATGGCCGTCAAATTTCCACTCATCACGCAGAATATTTTCCATCAGTTCTTCACTGGCACAGGCTGGCTCACCATTAACCCTGTTATAGGCGCCCATTACTGCCTCAACTTTTCCTTCTTTAACCGCATCTCTAAAAGCGGGTAGATATGTTTCTCGCAGATCTTTTTTGTCAACTACCGCATCAAAATGATGGCGCTCACTTTCCGGTCCGCTGTGGACTGCAAAGTGTTTGGCACAGGCAGCAGCTTTTAAGTATTTAGGATGATCTCCCTGTAGTCCTTTAATAAAAGCAACTCCCAGACGACCGGTTAAATAAGGATCTTCTCCATATGTTTCCTGACCTCTGCCCCAGCGTGGATCTCTAAAAATATTGATATTGGGAGTCCAGAAAGTTAAACCCTTATAAATTCCGTAGTCATTCTTTTTCTGAGCCTGATTGTATTTTGCTCTGGCTTCATCAGCTATAGTATCTGCTACATCATGCAGTAGTTCTTCGTTAAAAGAAGCTGCCATTCCTATTGCCTGAGGAAAAACAGTTGCTGTTCCTGCTCTGGCTACTCCGTGCAGGCATTCATTCCACCAGTTATATTTTTTAATATCAAGTCTTTCAACAGCCGCTGCATCGTAAATCATCTGTGACATTTTTTCTTCTAAAGTCATCCTTGAGACTAAGTCCTCCACCCTTGCTTCTATGGGAAGGGAAGAATCTTTATATTTCATTTCTTCAGTCATAATTATCCTCCAATACTAATATATTTTACGTTCATACTGATCATCAATCCCGGAAATCCTGTGGAAATAAGTATTCACCTGATCTCTCCACTCTACAGCATTTTTCAGCTGCATTTCTAATCTGTTTTTTACATTTTTATAAATAGTCTCATCCACTTTTCCTTCAAGTTTTTCCCAGTGGCCCTGCAGTTCTTTAACTGCTGCCACACCTCTAAAGTGGCTGTCATAGATATGCTGAATTACAGTTTTCCCTGTATCCAGCTCATGGGTATAGGGCACATGGTGGAAGAACAGCAGTAATTCATCCGGACAGTTTTCTATTGTCTCATATTTTTCTGCATTTTCTTCAAAATACTGCCCTGCATAGCCTGTTCCGGTTGCCAGACTGCGGTCAACACCTATTCCCTCATGGTCAGCTCGGTGGTAGGTTCCCCAGCGAGAATATTCATAACCATTAACATTTACTCCATAGTGGTGGCCGGGGTTTACCATCCAGCCAATACCCAGGGGAGATGTATAATCTTCGTAAATGCTCCAGGAGTATAATAACATTCTGAGCAGACTCTCCATTACTTCCTGATCCAGACCAAAAGTAATTTTAATCCACTCTTCTGTGATTTCAACCGCTGATAAATCGGGATTCCAGGCCAGACGACCATAGCCATATAAATTTGCCTGAGCTAAATGATGTCCGGTCCAGTTCTGATCATCTCCCACATTAACTACAGCTGCAAAGCCAGTATTAGTTTGATTATATAATGAACCGTCAACTATTCTCTTAACCGGTGTATTTTCTCCTTCAGCATAAGTATCAAAATCAGTAATCTTTTTCCACTGCGGAATTAGATAACATAAATCTTTCTGCTGACCGGTGTATTCCTGAGTTACCTGTAGTTCGAGTACCTGATTGGTCTTCGGCATTGCCCCAAATAGTGGTGCTACAGGTTCTCTTACCTGAAAGTCCATCGGCCCATTTTTGATCTGTAAAAGTACATTTTCTTTAAATTCACCATCTAAATCTTTAAAATTATCATAGGCTGCCCGAGCCCGATCAGTTTTTTTGTCCCGCCAGTCCTGCTGACAGTTGTAAACAAAGCAGCGCCAGATAATTAATCCTCCGTAAGGCTCAAGTGCTTCTGCCAGCATATTGGCTCCATCAGCATGGCTGCGGCCATAAGTAAATGGACCCGGTCTACCTTCAGAATCTGCCTTAACTACAAAACCACCAAAGTCAGGAATCTGCTCATATATTTCAGCAGCCTTTTCCTGCCACCATAATCTGACCTTCTCATCCAGTGGGTCAGCAGTATCAATGCCGCTCAACTGCATTGGAGAGGCATAGTTGGCACTTAGATAGGTAGTGATACCGTAGTCTCTTAAAATATCAGCAATAGTAATTACCATCTCTATTTTATCATCAATAAGTCTGGTTTCCTCATAAGATACATTAACATTATTAATTGAAAGGGCGTTTATTCCAATCGAAGCCAGCATTCGAGCATAGTCTTTAATTCTATTTAAATCGTTTACCAGATGATTATCCTGATAAAAAATTGATTTACCTGCATAGCCGCGCTCAATGCTGCCATCTAAATTATCCCAGTGATTAAGCATTCTGAGATTATTTTTAGGGTTAGATAGAAGATCAAGCTGCTCTAAGTTATTTTCCTGCTGAATTTCTCTTAAGAGCGCAAAATTACCGTATAGAAGTCCTCTTTCAGTAATAGCAGTAAGCAGAAGCAGATCCATTTCTTCAAAATATTTAATTAAATAGCCCTCATCATTTAGTTCAGAAAAATTGATGCTCTTTAACAGAGGAGCTATTGATTTATTATCAGCTGCAATTTCTTTAAGTTCTTTTTCTGCTGCGATTAAAATTTTATTCTGAAACTGCTGATTAAAATTCAGCTCAAAATCTGCACTTAAAAATTTCGGTAAAGCCTTATTTATTTCTTCTTTGATTGAAGCATTTAAATTAGTCTTTCCATAAATAGAGATGTTGCTCAGTAATTCGTTATATTCTTTTAAATAACTATCACTCAGTTTTTCATAGCTGAGCCAGGCCTGATAGGCCTTAGAATTTTTATTAACTACTTTCATTTCGGACATTTTTGGCCTCCATTCAGAATTAAAAAGTTAAAGTATAAAATTTAGCTGTCAATTTTTGTAATTGCTTCCCACAAGCCATTAATATATGTAGCTCCCAGAGCCCGATCATAAAGTCCATAACCAGGTCTTGCCTTTTCTCCCCAGATCGTGCGGCCGTGATCAGGTCTGAGATAACCATCAAAACCGGAATCATAATAGGCCTTCATTATTTCAAATAAGTCCAGGGAGCCATCTGCTGACAGGTGGGAAGTCTCATGAAATTTACCTTCTCCATCAAATTTTAAATTTCTAACATGGGCAAAATGAACTCTACTGCCAAACTCTCTGATCAGTGCAGGTACGTCATTGGCTGGGTTGGATCCTAAGGAACCGCTGCAGAGTGTTAGGCCATTATAAGGGTTATCAACCATTTCTAAAATTGTTCTCAAATTTTCTTGGCCAGTTACAACTCTGGGCAGACCATAAATTGGCCAGGGTGGATCATCAGGATGAATTGCCATTTTAATATCATTTTCTTCACATGTCGGCATAACTGCTTCCAGAAAATATTTCAAATTATTGAGTAAGTCTTTTTCTGAAATGTTTTCATACTGCTTAATAATATCTTTTAATTCAGCCAGCCTCTCTGGCTCCCAACCCGGCAGAGAAAATCCTTCTGAGCTTTCATCAAATTCCTCTACCAGTTTAACAGGATCTGTGCTGTTAATCCAGTCTTCATCATAGGACATGGTAGTTGAGCCATCTTCTAATTCGCGGGCCAGATCTGACCTCAGCCAGTCAAAAACCGGCATAAAATTATAGCAGACAACTTTTATTCCCTCAGCTGCCAGATTTTTAAGAGTTTTTTTGTAGTTTTCTATATATTTATCTCGACTCTCAAGACCCAATTTTATATCTTCATGGATATTAACACTTTCTATAACTTCGAGTTCCAGTCCTGCCTGATTGATCTTATTTTTTAATTCTTTTATTTTGCTCTGCGGCCAGACCTCACCTACCGGAATATCCTGGAGGGAGCTAACCACTCCAGTCATCCCCGGTATCTGTTTTATTTCTTTTAATGTTACACTATCATCATTTTCGCCAAACCAGCGAAATATCATTTTCATTTAAATCACCTTTTCCCTTACTCTTCTCCTTTTTCTATAATCATATTATTTTACACCTGTCAAGTCAATCTCTTCTTTCCTATGACATGAAACCCAGTGGTTATCTCCAATATTCACTAATTCAGGTTCCTTATTTTCGCAAATGTCTTTGGCATAAGGACAGCGAGAAGCAAAATTACAGCCTTTTATCTCAGCTGAAGGATCGGGAACTTCTCCTTTTAGGTTTTCACCCAGCCATTCCACATGAGGATCTGCTTCCGGAACAGCAGTCAATAGTGAAGCTGTATAGGGATGTTTGGGGTTGGTATAAAGTTCTTCTGTATCTGCAATCTCAACCAGCTTACCCAGGTACATAACAGCAACTTTATCACAGATATAGCGTATTACACTGAGATCATGTGCGACCATTAATAAGGTTAAATCCATTCTTTCTTTTAAATCATCTAATAGATTTAAAATCTGAGCCTGAACTGAAACATCAAGGGCAGATACCGGTTCATCAGCAACAACCAGTTCCGGTTCTAAAGCCAGGGCTCTGGCAATACCAATTCTCTGTCTTTGACCACCACTAAATGCATGTGGATAACGAGTCATATATTTTTTATCCAGTCCTACCAGATCAAGTAATTCTTCGACTCGTGCCTTATATTTCTCTTTTGGCCAGCCCTGAACCACTAGAGGTTCGGCAATTATATCAAGTACAGACATCCTGGGATTTAGAGAGGAAAATGGATCCTGAAAAATCATCTGAATCTCACTTCTAACATCTTTCAACTTCTTATAATCAAGCTCTGCCAAATCAACAACATTTCCATTTTTCCTTCTAAAAAGAACTTCTCCTTCAGTTGGATCAATAGCTCTTAAAATGGAACGAGAGGCGGTTGTTTTTCCACAGCCTGATTCTCCAACCAGTCCCATTGTTTCACCTTTACTTAAAGTAAAACTAATATCATTTACAGCTTTTACATCTCCAACATGTTTATTAAAAAAACCTTGAGTAATAGGAAAGTATTTCTTTAAACCATCAACTTTTAAGATTTCATTTTCAGCTAACTTTGCCATTATTTATCACCTAAATCCTGATGCAGATAACAATTTACATAATGATCTGCTGATATTTCCTGTCTCTCTGGATAAGCGCTTTCACAAACCTCTCCAATTTTTTTCCGACAGCGGGTATGAAAAGGACATCCTTTTGGTAGAGAATAAGCATCGGGAACTGCCCCTTCAATAGAAGCAAGTTTCCCTTCATTTCCAGTCATCCTTGGAATAGACTTTAATAAATCCTGAGTATAAGGATGAGCAGGGTTGTCAAATATCTCTTCTACAGGACCTGATTCTACAACTCTTCCCAAATACATAACATTAACATAATCAACCATGTGGGCTATTACTCCTAAATCATGGGTAATTAAAATTAGAGAAAGGTTGTAGTCTGCCTGCATCTTTTTGATCAGTTTTAGAACCTGAGCCTGAATTGTAACATCTAAAGCTGTTGTTGGCTCATCAGCAATTAATAGCTGCGGCTCACAGGCCAATCCCATTGCAATCATTGCTCTCTGTCTCATTCCACCACTGTACTGAAATGGATATTCGTCAATTCTCTGCTCTGGTTTGGAAATACCAACTTTTTTTAATAATTCTAAGGCTTTTCTTCGTGCCTCATCTTTATCTATATCTTCATGATAGAGCAGTTTTTCTATAATCTGATTACCGATTGTATGAACAGGACTAAAAGCCGTCATCGGCTCCTGAAAAATCATTGACATTTCTGGTCCTCTAATAGAGCGCATATGCTCTCCATCAGCTTTTAAATTAATTATATCATGCTGTTTTTTATTTTTATCATAATATTTAATTGTCCCAGCTGCAATTTCTCCCACACCTGGCAGCAGACGCATCACCGAAGTTGAAGTAACTGATTTTCCACAGCCTGATTCTCCAACTATTCCAACCGCTTCTCCTCTTTCAACTTTAAAATCAACCCCATTTAAGGCGCGAACAATTCCTTCATCCGTATGAAAATGAACATTTAAATTTTCAACTTCCAATATATTATTATTTGCCATTATATTCACCCTGTCTTTCAATAAAAATTTCCTTACTTAGAATATGGATCTGCTGCATCTCTGATACCATCTCCTAAAAAGTTAAATGCCAGAACTGTGATAATTACAAATAAACCGGGCAGCATTAACCAGGGAGCATTTGCGATTGTATAAAGATTCTGCGCTTTCTGTAATAGAACACCCCAACTAATAACAGGAGCCTGTAATCCAATACCAAGGAAACTTAAAGCTGTTTCTCCTAAAATCATTCCTGGAATAGCAAGAGTTAACGAAGCAATAATATGACTTAAAAAAGAAGGAAGCATGTGAATAAAAATAATTTCTAAAGGACTTCTCCCCATCAAACGGGCAGCTATTACAAATTCTTCTTCTCTCAATGATAAAAATCTTCCTCTTACTACTCGGGCCAGACTTGTCCAGCTCATTAAAGATAAAATTATTGTAATCGCAAGATAGACCTGAATTGCAGACCAGCTTGAGGGTAAAGCAGCACTCAAACCCATCCAGAGAGGTAACTGGGGAATAGACCTTACTAACTCAATCATCCTCTGAATAAATAGATCAATTTTTCCACCAAAATAGCCACCGATTCCTCCAATTAAAATTCCTAAAAAGAGACTTACGGCAACACCAATTAGACCTATAGAAAGTGAAATCCGAGCCCCATAAATAATTCTGGCAAATAAATCTCTTCCTAATGAATCAGCCCCAAAAATAAAGACCGGTCTGTTTTCATCACCTGTACCAAAAAGATGAATATCAGTTTCAAAAAGACCCAGAACTTCGTACTCAAAACCTTCCACAAAAAACTTTATCGGAGTTGGTTTTGATTCATCTTCTGTATAAATATCCTCAAAAGTTTCCATATCAATTTCTTTACTGTAAGGATAAATCATTGGCCTTAAACTGAAATTACCCTCTGTATCTTCAAAATGCAATTGATGAGGTGGAGCCTCCTTGTAGGAAACTCTTCTCTGATGTGGGTCCTGAGCAGAAAAGAAAGGTGCAAATATTGCCAGCGCATACATTATAATAAGTACTATTCCTGCCGCCATTGCCAGTTTATGTTTTTTAAAACGCATCCAGATTAATTCTTTTTGTGAGGCAGCATAAATATCATCTTCATAATTTTCATTTTGGTTATTTTCTTTTGCCATTTACTCACACCTCCTAAACATATCTAATTCTGGGATCTACCAGAGCTAATAAAATATCCGAAATAAATGTACCAATAACTGTTAAAACACTTAAGAGCATAATAAAACTACCAGCTAAATACATATCCTGACTTTTTAAAGCATCTAATAATAATGGACCTGTAGTTGGCAGGCTTAAAACAACAGCAGTAATTGTTGAACCCGAAATCAATTTTGGTAACTGCCAACCTAAAGTTGAAATAAATGGATTTAAAGCAATACGGACCGGATACTTTAAAATAACCTTATAATTTGGGATTCCTTTTGATTTTGCAGTTGTAACATATGGTTTACCAAGCTCATCTAAAAGGTTAGCCCGCATAATTCTTACCAAACCTGCTGTACCTGCTGTTCCAACAACTACCACTGGAATCCATAGATGCTGAAGCAGATCAGTTATTTTGCCTATTCCCCAGGCTGCATCTGCATATTCAGGTGAAAATAATCCTCCTACATTTATTCCAAAATATTTAAAGCTGACATACATTAAGACCAGGGCCAGGAGAAAGTTTGGTGTAGCCACCCCAATAAAACTTAAAAAAGTAAAAAAGTAATCACTGAGTGAGTTCTGTCTTAAAGCTGTATAAATTCCGATTGGGAAGGCAACAATCCAGGTAAATAAAAGTGAAGATATTGAAATCACAAGAGTTAAACCCAGTCTTTCCCAGACAAGTTCATTAACCGGCCGGTTCCAGGAAAAGGAAAAGCCCATATCTCCTGTTATAAAGTTACCAATCCATTTAAAATACTGAACATATATTGGATCATCAAGTCCATACTGCTCTCTTAAATATTCTATCTGTTCATCTGAGACATCTGTTCCCATTGATCTCAACTGGGTAATATAAGATGTTAAATAATCTCCAGGGGGGAGCTGAATAATAATAAATGATAATATCGAAATAACTACAAGTGTAACAACCATAAATAATAATCTATGCATAATGAATTTAGACATCACAAGACCTCCTTTATTTAAAGCTGCACCGCAGTTTTAAGACTACAGTGCAGCTTTATAAAATTACTTACTTAGTTGTAAACCACTGTTCTGGTTTTGTAATCTGCCATGCACCTGTTGCATTAGAATAAGGAGCAGTTTCCGGTACATTGTGTAGAGTATCAGCTACAATGGCTGGAGCCATTGGGCGCGCAACAGTACCAATAACATAAGTTTGATCCATATAGTACTGCCAGATATCTCCCAGCATTTTATTCATTGCTTCCTGACTTGGAGCAGAGGAATATTCATGGATTCTTCGCAATTGTTCTTTGGCATGTTCAGGAGGTTCCATACCCTTTGGTGGTTCTTCACCTTCGCGTCCGGTTTCGTCCCACATTCTCCAGGTATCCCACTGAGCCCATTTTGTAGCATAACGGGTTCCATCAGAGTCAAATCCAAAGGCATTAATATCACGAGTTACATTTACAGGCCAGACACCAATATCATGTTCTCCAGCATCAGCACGCTGCTGATAAAGTTCACGTGATAGAGTTTTTAAATTAACTTTAACTCCAACAGCTTCCCAGTAAGCCTTAACTAATTCTGCTACCTGACCAAGCTGAGCTGTACCACCAACAGATCCAGGTGCAGGAATTTCTAGGTCTATAATTAAAGTTTCACCATTCGGTAGAACTCTAAATCCTTCACCATCTTTTTCATCAAGACCAATTTCATTTAATAACTCTTTTGCCAGTTCTGTATCGTACTGTGCATAATGGTCCAACCATTCCTCCTTAAAGTAAGGAGCACCCGGTTTTGCAGTTGCCTGAGCAGGTTCGGCTAAACCACGATAGGCAAATTCATTAATTTCATTTCTATTGAGTGCAACTGACATAGCCTGTCTGAATTTCTTGTTGGAATATACTTCCCTTTTAGCCTCTTCAGGATGGTTAACATTAAATGTTAAACCAATCTGCGCCTGAACAGGGTTATTGTAAGCATAAGTGGTGTAGTTACCAACCTCTTCATTCTGCTTGTACATAGGAAATTCACTTGGACTTAAAATACGAGCTGCAAAATCAACATTACCCTGAAGGGCATCTACTTTTGCAACCTCAGCGTCAGATTTAATTGTTATTTCCCATTCATCAACATATGGCAGCTGATTTCCTTCGCTATCAACTTTGTAATAATATGGATTGCGGACAAAGAGCTTTCTGGATGAGTTAATATCTTCTAAAACCCAGGCACCCATTGTTGGTAATTCAGTATTTGTCTGAACTGGACCAACTTCCATTTTATTGGTAAAGTACTGGACCCAGTTACCAAAGCCTTCTTCTTCAGCAGTTTCCTTTACTTCAGGATTATAATCTGCATGGAACTGCTTTAAATAGTGCTTTGGAGAAAAGAAGAAACTCTGCTGACTTCTCCACCAGGTTAAGGTTGTATCTACAATTGTCGGATTGGATCTTGGAAATTCAACTTTTAAAGTATAATCATCAATAGCTGTAAATTCTGGAGCAACACCATCCATTTTCCAGTTCCACTGTGTCCAGTGATTAACTTCTTCGTTCATTGCTACATCTTCCCACCAGAAAATAATATCTTCTGTGGTAAATGGATGGCCATCTGACCATTTGAGTCCTTCACGAAGATGAATTGTTAGAGTTTTTGCTTCATTAGTTAACTCAAAACTTTTAGCAATATCCGGTACAGCATTTGCCATTGTCTTGTCTAATTGAAACATCCAGGGGCGCATAACAGTACCATCTGATTCAGTACTTGGTCCAATAGCAGTAGAAACAACCTTCCCACCATACTGACCTACTTCTTCAACCGGCTCAATTACCTGCAGATCTTCTGGTACAGGCAGTCTTTCTTCTACAGGTGGTAGTTCACCGTTCTCAACTCTTTGATCAAGCACTGGAGATTGATTAAATTCTGTGATTCCCGCTTCTGCAGCAGTATCAGGATTTGACCAGCTATCCGGAATCTCTGCAGCACCTGCTGCAACAGTCATTAAGGCAATAATCATAACTACTAGTGAAAAAACAAACTTTTTTGATTTAAACATTATTTTCCTCCCTTATAGTGTTAATATATTACCTATATTTTATAGACTTATATCTCTTTGAGATTATTATTATAGATCGTATATTTAATAAATTGATTTTTTCCAAAAAAGAATTATAACTTTTTTTCACCTCCTGTTAGGATATTTATTTGTTATAAAGTTATAATTAAAGTAAAACAAATTTTTATAGAAACCGGTTTTTTAGTCCTTAAATTTTTTTATTCCGGTTTTTAGTATTTCTAATAATACTAACATGTTAGTGTAAACAATAAAAATAGCTGTTTATCTATTAGCTATCTTTTAAACAAAATAATCAGGATAATCTCTTTTTAATTTTTCCTGATCAAATTGAATTCGGCTGATATGAGACTCCATCGTCTTTTTAGCCTGCTTGGGATCTCTGCTCTCAATTGCATTAATAATTTGCTGGTGATCTCCTATTACATCTGATCGGTTAAAGTCAGCTGACAAACTAAGCATTCTCATTCTGTTAAGATGAGTACTCAGCTGTTCAATTGCTGTCCAGATATTGGCCATATTGCAGCCGGCAAATAGCATCTCGTGAAACTCATTGTCATATTCAAAAAGTTTTTGATAATTATTTTGTTTTAAACTTACCTTTTGAATCTGTAAATTTGCTTCTAAATCAAACATTTTTTCCTCTGGAAAAATATCACAGGCAAGTTCAACTATTTTGATTTCTAGAGCTTCCCGCATAAATTTGGCTTCCTGTACCTTGTCTAAATCTATATATGAGACAAAAGTACCTTTCTGTGGATAAACATCAATTAAACCTTCTTCTTTTAACTTTACAAAAGCTTCCCGAATTGGAGTCCGGCTGACTCCAAACTCTTTTGCTATCTCTTTTTTGCGCAGAGGTGTTCCAGGCTTCAAAGAAAGGTTCATAATATTTTCCTTCAAAACATTATAGACATAGTCTTTCATATTTAAATTTTTGTATTCATCATGTTTAGCTAAATTCATAAACTCACCGCCAATCAGTATATTAATAATACTAACATACCAGTTTAGAATTGTCAAACAATTAACAAATATTTTTATAGCTTTTCTAAAAAAGTGCCTGCTGGCAAATCTAGCTGATTATATAAATTGGCTTCGCTGGGATTATCCTTCCAGGCATAGCGGAGATATTTAGGGTGCTCTACTTCTTTAATATCGATAATAATCTGATTATTATTTAATTTTGCTTTTACTGTTTTAAATTTTTCATCTGCTGCTGCCAGTTCAAAGCCCTTTAACTGCTCACCTTTAACTTTTAAGCCTCCAGCAAGATTATTGAATTCCAAAATTAATTGGCTCTCTTTTTTAGTTAACTTTTTTAATTCCGGACCACTATAGACCACATCTTCTCCATAGACCAGTTTGCGGGCTGCTAAATAAAATCTGTGAGCCACATCTTTTTTATTTAGAGGATGAAGATCATTCCACTCTCCTAAGTCAAGGTTAACAGTCATTGCAGTATTTTCAAGCTTTAAAGCATCACGCTGTGCATTACGGAAAGCTGCCCAGATTTCTCTTTCATTTTCCTCAGGTGGCTCAAAGTTTGGCAGTTGGGCATAAATAAAAGGAAGTTCTTCTTGATTAAATCTTTTTCGCCATAATCTAATCATTTTTTTGAATAAATCTTTATACTCTTCTTCCCGGCCGGTATTTGATTCACCCTGATACCAGCAGACTCCTTTTATCTTATAATTAAGCAGTGGAGCAATCATTGCATTAAATAAACCGGTAGGCTGCCACTGAATAAAAATTTCTTCTTTTTTATCTTCTTCAATCACAGCAGCAATTTTATATTTCCATTCACCCTTCAGATCTATTTCATTCTCTCCGATAAAAAGCTTATATGGTTTATCGGCTACAAATTCTCCCTGACCGTCATTAACAACAACTCTGACTGCTATTAAATTCTTGCCAGCCTTTAAAACCCCTTTTTTAAGCTTATATTTGCGGGGGGGATATTTGTAGGTTACTGCTCCTACTCTTTTACCATTAACATAGGCTGTATCTGCATCTACAATCCTCCCCAGCCAGAGTCGAGCTTCATTTTCTGCCTCAGCTTTAATCAATTCAATTTCTTTTCTAAACCAGACAACACCATTTTTGTTGGCAAAGTTGAGCCGGTCAAATTTAGTTGGAATCCTAACTGTCTGCCAGTCAGAGTCATTATAATCCGGGTCAAAATATGGTGGCTTGTTATTTAAGCCCCTATCATTTTCATAAACTAATTTAGCCCATTCTTTATTAACCTCAAGATTATGTGCTTCTGCTTCTTTAATCTTTTCTGGCTGAGCAAATTCAGCTGCTACTTTTAAATATTCCGGATATTCTGCCAGTGACTTTCTGCTCATCCAGGCTTCAACAGGTGAACCACCTACACTTGCATTTAAAATGCCCACTGGAACTTCATATTTTTTATTTAACTTTTTGGCAAAGAAATAAGCTAAAGCTGAAAAGTCGCTGATAGTGTTCTGAGAAACTTTTTTCCAGCTGGCTTCCTTAATATCTTTATTTTCATCTTTAAAATTATAAGTGATTGGCAGTTTAAACTCTCTAATTTGATCATTTCCTGCCGCTGCTATTTCCTCAGCATAGCGATCTTTAACCCGCTGCATCGGTAGTTCCATATTTGACTGACCTGAACAGAGCCAGACTTCGCCGATTAAAATATCACTGACGGTAATTTCTTCTGCAGCAGCAATAATTTTCATTTCAAAAGGGCCACCAGCTTTTTGAGCCGGTAAAAACAGAGACCATTCCCCCTCAGCATTTGCTGCTGTCAGATATTCTTCTTCCTTAAAAATAACTTTAACTTCCTCCTGAGGCAGAGTCCAGCCCCAGATTTTAATTTCTTCATTTTGCTGTAAGACCATACCATCATTAATTAAAGAAGGTAATTTTAAATTTATATTCTGCATCTATTTATACTCCTTAAGTTTATGTATTAAGAGCAGGGTAGAAAACTACCCTGCCAATTTAATATTTATTAAAATTTTGCTTCAGTCATTGCTCTTAACATATCTTCACTTAATTCAAGTTCCAGGCTGCCTAGAGCTTCTTTAAACTGCTCATCTGTAGTTGCTGCAATCAGGGGAATAGCATTTGGCTTTCTATTCATCAACCAGTAATAGACAAGCTGATTGCGGGTTGCTCCTGTTTCGGCAGCAATTTCATCTAAAACTGCCAGCCTTTTATCGGTATCCGGACCCTGATACTGCTCTTTAAATTCTTTATTCGGGTTTGTATAAGCTCCCTGCAGCAGTGGAGAATAAGCTACTAAAGAAATACCTGTATCTTCTACAAATTCAAATAAATCCTGGTTTGCTGCCACCTGATCTCCAAAATCCCAGCCACTTTTGGGCCTCAAGTAGGAATAACGCTGCTGGATAGCGCTATAACTCTGCCAGTGATTTTGCTTTGCAATCTGGCGTGCTCTTTCCAGACGCCAGGCCTTAAAATTACTGGCTCCAATTGCTCTAACCTTGCCCTCAGTAATTAATTCATTAAAAGCTTCCAGAGTTTCTTCCAGGGGAGTATTGAAGTCATCAGTGTGAGCATAATATAAGTCAATATAATCAGTACCCAGTCTTTCTAAACTTTTATGACACTCTTCTTTTATCTGTTTTTTACTGGTTCCGTATTCAGTGCCGGGATAGGGAAAACCAACTTTAGAAGCAATGATTACATCCTCTCTATTATTTCTTTCCTTAAGCCATTTACCGATCATTTTTTCACTTTCTCCACCCTGAGTCTGGTCACTTATCCAGTGAGAATACATATTGGCGGTGTCCAAAAAGTTTCCTCCAGCAGCAAGATACTGATCCATTCTTCTAAAGGATTTCTCTTTACTGTCTCTGGCACCAAAGTATAAACAGCCTAAACCCATCTGACTGACCTGAAGCCCTGTCTTTCCAAGCTGAACTTTTTTCATGCTGAAACCCCTCCTTTTATATCTATTATATTACATATTTGTACCCGGTCCAAAACGTCTTTTTTGGACCGGGTACAAGTGAATATTATAACAACACTAAGCTATTTCACAAAAATCAGGTTTCCAAGTCCGGACATGTTTCTCCAGCCTTCTCCACTCTGATCATTCCAGATAGCTACTCCATCTCTAGTGCCATCACCATTTCCGTCATCATTTACCTGAAAATCAAAACCGATAATTTGACCTTCTTCGGCAGTGATTTCCACAAAAGGAACAGCAGCTTCGACAATATAGCCGGTTTCAGTTACTCGGGTAGCTGTTTTCAGGCCTTCTCGCTCTGGGTTAAATGACTGCTGATTTAAATAGTTAATTCTATACTGAGTATCATCTGACTGATATTCAGTACTTTTATCATTATTTTCGTCGACAAATATCTCAACAGAATCCTCTTCGTGTACCTGCTCACCAGCCAGGCTGAGCGCTGAATCTTTTACTTCTGCAAAGATGTATAAAGTATTTTCATCCCACATAGTCTTAACTTCAGCAGTAGCTGGATTTTCACCGGAAATTATTTTCTCCGTTTTGATTGTATTGGCCTTCTCCCAGCTCTCATCCATTTCCGCATCAATTTCTGCTTGACCGTAAACTGCTTCTGTAATTACTGGTTCTTCTTTTAAATTTAAAGTCCCATAATTCTCTGCACTTTCAGTCTGCTTTTTAGTAAAGTCATTCCAGATAATAGAGGTTTCAGATTCTGCATCATTAATTTTAAGATCAAATCCAACTTGATCTCCAACCTTTAAATTCCGACTTTCTACCGGTATAACTGCTTCAATCAAATACGAATTATCTTTTTCTACTGCTGCAGTTTTTAAATTGGATTCTCCACTTCTTTTAATCTGGTAATGTTTTATTGCTTCAGAATCAGCAGTTTTTGCATTTGCTTCATCTACAAATATTTCTAGAGCATCTTCAGCATTTTTACTCTCATCTTCAATCTGAGCATAAAGATAAATATTGTTTTCATCCCAGCTCAACTTAACTTCTCCACCAAGATATTCATTTTCTTCTAAATCCAAAGTGTCTCCGCTATTCTGCCAGATCAAATCACTTTCAGCATCAATCTCTGGGCTTCCTTGAGAAATATCGAATTCTTTGGTGATTACAGGTAGTCTATCTGGATTAACAACTCCCCAGAAAGCTGGTTTGGCTTTTAATGACTGGTCAAATAAAAGCGGCCAGTTATTTCTTTCTACCGGGAAACCTGTTAACCAGGTGTGGTCATCTGCAATTCCCCAGAGAGTAACATTAGTAATTGAATCAGAATACTGTTTAAAGAGATTAAAAATCTCACGGTAGCGGTGTCCCTGCTTAACAGCTAGCTCCTCACTAAAGCTGTCATAACTCTGACTATTATTTGTATAGACACTTAGGTCTAGCTCAGTTATCTGGAGATCCACTCCCAGAGAAGCAAATTTGTCTAAAGTCTTCTCCATTGTAGCAATTGAAGGTGATTCAATATTAATGTGGCCCTGCATTCCAATTCCATCAACCGGAATATCTTCTGCCAGCAGCTCTTTAACAACTCTGTACATAATATCTCTTTTAGCCGGATCTGATAAAAGACTGTAATCATTGATATATAGTTTTGCCTCCGGGTCAATTTTATTAGCATGGATGAAGGCTTCTTTAATATAATCAATTCCCGCTATTTGATACCACTTACTATTTCTGAGTCCATTGGTTTCAGTTGAAGCAGGATCAATCGCTTCATTTACAACATCCCAGCTATCGATATCACCCTTATAATGCTCCATTGTTTTTTCAATATGCTTTCTCATTCTATCTAAGAGAACTTCCTTAGAAACTAATTCTCCCTCTTCATCTTCAAAAAACCAGTCGGGAACCTGACTGTACCAGACTAAGGTATGACCTCTCATTACCATCTCATTTTCTTTAGTAAATTCACGAATCTTATCCCCACCAGTAAAATTAAATTCGCCTTCTTCTGGCTGAACTGTCTCTGGTTTCATTACATTTTCTGCAGTTAGACTGTTAAAATGCTTTTTTAAAATTTTGCCATGTTCTCCTTCTAGCTGATAGGGCTCAATGGCTGCTCCAATCTTAAAATGATCTGCATAAGCCGCTTTTAGAGAAGGAATATCTGCTTCCATTTTCTGCACGATTTCACCTTCCTTTTTAATAACAAGATCGTCAATTAAAAATTCTAATTCGGCATTAGCTGATTCCGCATACAGGGTAATTCTGTCCATACCGGAATTAATAGTATAATTTCCATTCAGTTCAACCCAATCAGAGGCAGAAGCTTCAACACTGGTAACATTATCCCAGGAATTGCTGCCATCCTTATTATTTTCTGTACTTAAAGTAATTGTTGAGTTCTCAGAACCTTCCACAAGTTTAACCATCATTGAAAAATTATATTCTTTATCTCCTTCAACAAATTCATTTATGTTCAGACTGGGTCCATTCCAATTTTGAGTTCTGCCCTTAACCAGCAGGCTCTGACTGCCGCTGACTGCAGCAGAATCAGTGATTTCCAGTTCTACTCCTTCGCCTCTCGGCTGCCAGTTACCAGCACCAGCTTCAAAATCAGTTTGATAGACCACCTCAGCAGCTGCTGAAGCTGAAAATAATAAAGTAAATAAAAGAACTAAAGTTGATAACCAGAAAATTTTTTGAGTAATTTTTCTTTTAAAATTCATTGAGATCCCCCTGATTAGAATTATTTCTTAACTTAATTTTCACAATATTTATATATATTAAAAGAGAAAACTTATAAAAGCAAATTTAATCCTGCTTCAATAAGCTTTCTCTTAAGTTGTTAAGAAAATATTGAACTTTAAACAGTTATTACTCTTTTACACCACCAAGGGTTAAGCCATGAACAAAGTACCGCTGCAGGAATGGATAAACTACGGCAATTGGTACTGTAACAATTATAGTCATGGTTGCTCTAATTGCTCTTGGAGTAATCTGGGCGGTTTGAGCTGCACTTGATAAAGCCTGCTGCATTGAACCGGACATTGAGTTGGCACTTGCCAGAACCTTCATCAGCTCATACTGCAGGGTTGATAGTGCTGGATTGGATGAGTTGTAGAGAAAAACATCCCACCAGGCACTCCAGTGATAGACAGCTGTAAAAATTGCAATTGTTGCCAGTACAGGCTTACTTAAAGGCATAATAATTTTTAAGAAAATAGTAAACTCTGAGGCACCATCAATTTTAGCTGATTCAATTAAACTTTCAGGCAGACCATTGATATAGGTTCTAACAATAATTAAGTTAAAGGCTGCTACCAGTCCGGGCAGTACATAAACCCAGAAGTTGTTGGTTAAGCCAAGCCGCTGGTAAAGGAAGTAAGTTGGTATCAACCCTCCCTGAACATACATTGTTAGAACATAGATAAAGGTAATAAATTTTCTTAAGACAAAATCCTTACGGCTGATTACATAGGCCAGCATTGCGGTTAAAAATGTTCCAAAAACTGTTGTCAAAACAGTTCTGGCAACTGAAACACCGGCTGCATGGAAAATCTGAGGATCTGTCAGTAGTGATTCATAATTAAAAGTAGTAAATTCGCGCGGCCAGAGATAAATTCCACCTTTGATACTGTCTCTACCTTCATTAAGAGAAATTGCAAATGTATTTAAAAATGGATAAAGGGTAACAATAATTAAAGCGATCAAAAATGTATAGACAAATATATCTAATAAAATATCATCCCAGCCTCTTTTTTTTGCTCTGAGCATAAGAATCTATTCCTCCTTTTTAAATTAATCTTTCTTCTCCCATTACTTTAGCTATTTGGTTGGCACTAAAGACTAAAACAATACTGACTAAACTTCTAAATATACCCGCCGTAGTGGCAAAAGAATATCGCATCATCTTGAGTCCATAATCAAGCTCAAAGATTCTAAAAATCCTTGAATATTCAATTACTCTACCATTACTTAATAGATATATCTGCTCAAAGCCCATATTCATTAATCTACCAACATTAATAATCAATAAAATTATAATAACAGGTTTTAAAGCCGGTAAAGTAATGTATCGTATTCTCTGTAATCTACTAGCACCGTCAATAACTGCAGCCTCGTATAAACTGGGACTAATTGAAACTATTGAGGCCAGATATAAAATCGCACCAAATCCAACTGTTTTCCAGACATGAGAGGCACCAACTATCCACCAGAAAAGTTTAGGAATTCCCATAAACATAATTGGGGAATCTATAATTCCGATACTTAATAAAACATCATTTACAATTCCACCATCAGTTGAAAGAGCATTCATTACCAGGTTAGCTCCTACAACCCAGGAAATAAAGTGAGGCAGATAAGATATTGTCTGAGTGATTTTTTTAAATTTAGCAAAGCGCACTTCATTTAAGGCCAGGGCAAGTATAATTGAAAAAAACATACCTGATAATAATTTAATAATACTCATGGCCAAGGTGTTTCTTAAGACCTCAAAAAATACCGGATCTGATAAGAGCAGTCTGAAATTTTCTAAGCCAACCCAGGTCTGCTCAAAAAATGAATTTCCAGGCCAGTAATTTTGAAAAGCCATTAACCAGCCCCACAAGGGAACATATTTAAAAATAACAACATAAATTATAAATGGCAGTGACATTAAAACTAAGGCTTTCTGCTTCCAGAGTTTCTGCCAGAAAGTGTCTCCAGTGTTTTTCACAAATATTCCTCCTTCGGAATTTTAAATATTAATACAAAAAATAAGAAAATTTTTATTTAGGAGCAGGAAGCCATGCTTCCCGCCCCTATCATTAATGATAAAAGTATTAACTGCTTTTTACCAGTTTTCCATTCTCCAGTCAATCTGCTTTTGATATGCTTCAATTTGAGCATCCATTAAGCCATTAATCTGTTCAGTATAAGAATCCCAGTTGGCTTCGAACTTCTCTGTTGAATCCATTACCAGAGTAGGAATATGCTGTACTAAAGCATCAGTCATTCTTGTAGACTCGATCTGTGCTTCAGAGTTAGTTGGTAAGGTTATTGTCCAGAGTGGGAAGTATTTTCTGTCTTCAAATGGCTGGTTGTATAAACCTGTAAATGATTTAACACCATAAGCATCCATTACTTCCTTTTCTGCAGCTGAACTATTTGCATAAATAGCACTTGGCTGTCTACTGGGCATGTAACTGTTACCATTAGAGTCAAGACCGGTTAAACTTGGGAAAGCATTATAGAAATAATGACGACCAAATTCATCTCTAACCCAGGATGGATCTTGGAACATTGCTAACTGTTCTTCAGTACGATAGTACATACCATCTTCATCTACATGGTAGTGCTCACCTTCAATACCCCACTGCAGTAAGTGCTGAGTTTCTTCCTTAACCAGGTAATCTAAGTACTTAATTGCTGCTACTGGATCTTCACAGGCAGTTGTAATTCCCATACCCTGAGTAGTTTGAACATATGGCTTATCTCTTACATGTTCTTCAACAATTGGATCATAGGTCACAGGGAAAGGAACCATAATACTGTCAGGGTGCTCATCAATTAGAACTTCCTGAGCCTGCTGCAGCTGCCAGTACTGGTTATGTGTTCCTAAAACTCGGCCAGAGCTTAACTTTTCTAAATACTGGTCAAAGTTAGAAACAAATGCTTCCTGATCCATAACACCTTTATTGTACATTTCATTTAATTTTTCATAGTAATATTTCTCAGTGTTACTTCCATAATATGGTCTTACTACATATTCGCCGCCCTCTTTTACAGGTACAAATCCACCTTCATTTGGATAACCCATTAAGTGCATAGGACCATTGGTAGTTGCGAATCTTCTCCAACCATCAAATAGTGTAGTATATCCGATTGTGCTTTGTCCATTATACTCAGGATTTTCTTTTTGATAGTTCTCAATTAACTCAAAATACTGATCAAATGATTTAATTACAGGGTAATCATTTGCTTCCAGTACTCTTTTGTTAATGAAAAATCCTACTGCTGGATATCTTCTTTCAGCAGGCTCAAAAGGAATAGCTAACTGCGGCAGGTAATAAATATTACCATCATCTTTTTTTAGAGATTCCAGGTGATTTGAATAATATTTTTTGATGTTTGGAGCATGTTCATCAATTAAATCATTCAGGGGAATTAAAGCACCTGCTTCCACAAATTTGTCAGTAAAATGAGCTGCTACCAGCATATCAGGATAATCCTGACTGGCAATCATTAAACCAACTTTCTGCTCTAAATCTCCAACAAGATATTCTCTGTTCAGCTTAACACCAGTTTCTTCCTGAATAATGTCACCAACAATTGAGGAGCCGGAATAATCAGGTAAGGAAACAGAAATGAAAACATCGAATTCCTTTAAATCATCCTGGGCTGCTGTTACTGCTGTAAAAGCTAAAGACAGAACCAACATTAAAACTAAAATACTTAAACCTTTCTTCAAAATAAACCCTCCTTATAATTTTGATGTATATTTGATAAAATTGAATGAATTTTATCCGAAAATTAAGAATCATTTAGACTAATAAATTCTAAAATTGCCGCTTAAAGCCAGTAAAGCAAATAAATAAAGGAAATTGTCATAATAGCGGCGCTCATCTTTTCTCAGCTCGGCTTCCCAAAAATCTCTTAGATATTTTTCTGTATATTCATTTTCTCCAGCCAGCGATGCTGCTGCATTGGCAGCTTTAAGCCCGAGATAATGTAAATAATCAGGTTTTTTTAATTCCTGTCCGTCTATTGAGTATTTTGTATATTCCTTTTTATCAGCAAAAAATTCCTGTAATTTATAAGCTTCTTCCTGCTGCCAGGGATCTTTATTAAACCAGAGTGAATCAACTCCAATATTAAAAGCTACCCGGTAGGCATCACTGTAAAAATCTCCATGTCCCTCTTCAAAACGAGGGCTGCCGTCATATTCAGCATATTCTGCTGATAAACCGGTTTCAGGATGACAGGACTGCTGTAGATATTTGCGGCTTGCCGCTGCAGCTTTAAGCCAAAAATCCTGATCTTTTTCATTTCCCCAGCGGGCAAAGAGTTCATAAAAATGAGGCAGATGATAGGAAGGATCTGAAAACTCAACTTCTGGAACAAATTTAATTAAATAATTGTCGGGGTTCCACATTGGATCCCCAGGAGAATTTTCTCCTTTATGGACAACTTCAGCTAAAATTTCTTTTGCCTGCTTAGAATAATTTAAAGGGTCTTTACCGTCTCCCCATCTTCTGGAAGCTAAAAGTAAAGCCATTGCAAAATATTCTTCTCCATCTGGAGCAGGTCCATCAAAATTTTTATTCCCTTTACGGTCACAGGACCAGGCAAAATAACCTTTATATTTTCCTGCAGGATGATACATATATTTTTTGGTCCAGCGCCAGAGCCTGTCAAAAACTTCTTTTTGATCAAGTTGAACTGCTGCCATCATTCCATAAGACATTCCTTCAGTTCGAACATCATTATTCCCAGTGTCAGTAATATAGGCCATCTGATCTTCAGTTTGATGATAAAACTTTAAGTCCTGGTCGAAAAATAGAGATTCCCAGGTCTTTTCAATTTTTGCTTCTATATCCTTCTCGGAATAACCATATTTTTTCAGCAAATTTTGATACTGATCTGAATAAAAAGCTTCTTTTTCTCCCAAACAATCCCCTCCTTTATAACTTTAGAAACCGGTTTAAAATTTGAAAATTAAAAAAATAAACTTGGTTTTTCTTTAGAAACCGGTTTAAGTTATCCTAAAAAATTATTAAATTTCTCTGCAGGTTTCTCCAATAATTAATCTGGTAGGTAAAATAATCGGCGAAAATGATTTCTGATCTATGATATTTAACAGCAGCTTTGATGCTGCCTCACCCAGTCCAATCTGATCCTGAGCAATGGTAGTCAGATGGTAATGTCTTCCCACTTCAATACTATCAAAGCCGATAACTGAATAATCTTCGGGGACATTCAAACCTGCCTCCCGGATTGCTTTAATAGCACCAATTGCAATCAAATCTTCTGCAAATATTGCTGTTGGCTGTTCTTCTAAGCGGAGAATTTTCTTCATTGACTGGTAGCCGGTTTCCATACTATAATCACCGTCAAACATCCACTTGGAATTATAAGGGAGGTTTAGAGCTTTTATAGACTGCTGAAAACCAACAAATCTATCTGTAGAAACTTTAAAACCATTCAGACCTCTGATCATTGCTATCTTTTTGTGCCCTAGTTTTGCTAAATATTCTACAGCTTTGCGGGCTCCACCGGTATTATCAGAAGTCACATAAGAAGTGTTAGATCCAACAAGATCTAAATCAATAAATACTGAAGGTATCTCAGACTTTAAAAGCCTGTCAAACTGAGCTATATTAACCTTTCCATAACCCATCATAATAACTCCATCAACATTTCTGTTTTCACACTTCTCTTTGTAGCTGTAGTCAACCCAGGATTCATCCCACTGCTTATTGGTAAAGTACAGGAGATCATAACCTTTATCTCCCATAACAGCTTCGATTCCTTCAAAAACTTCTCTAAAGAAGAAGTTATTTAAAATTTGAGGACCAAAAATACCAATTGTATAGGATTTTTTGGTTGAAAGACTTCTGGCTACTGAATTAGGCCAGTAGTTATTTTCTTTCATAATTTTTAATACCTTTTCTTTGGTATCATCACCAACACCTGAATAATTATTGATCACTTTAGAAACTGTTGATTTTGATACCTTTGCTTTTTTGGCTATATCATTGATTGTTACCATTTTGTCACTTCCTTCGAAACCGGTTTATTTAATTATACTAAAAATATTGTCTGATTTCAATAGGAAATGATAAATTTTTCTTGTTTTTTTAAATTTTTTGAATCTTGGCTCAAGTTTGTGAAACTTTTTTTATTTGAGTGGGCGATAATTTAACCGCCCACTCAGCTTTTAGCAGGTAAAATTTTATATTTAATTATTTAAAATATACTGATTTAATCTTGCTTCCAGCATTTCCTGATGTCCGGAAGAGTTTTCAACTTCACCAAGCTCCATAGCATATTCTGCTAATTCTTCCAGGCCAACTTCTTTATTGACAATTTTCTTACCAATTCCACTTTCATAGCTTGCATATCTTTCAGCTACAAAATCTTCTAAGACTCTATCTTCTAATAGTTTATTAGCAATTTTTAGACCCTTAGCGAAAGCATCCATTCCTGCAATGTGACCGTAGAATAGATCTTTCATTTTAAAGGATGGACGGCGAACTTTTGCATCGAAGTTTAATCCACCTTTACCGAGACCATTGTTTTTAAGAATCTCATACATAGCCAGAGTTGTTGTATAAATATTAGTTGGGAACTGATCTGTATCCCAGCCGAGTAATAAATCTCCCTGGTTGGCATCAACACTACCGAGCATATCATTAATTCTGGCATAGTGAAGCTCATGCTCAAAAGTATGACCGGCTAAGGTTGCGTGGTTTGCCTCGAGATTCACTTTAAAGTGATCATCTAAGTTATATTTTCTTAAGAAAGCAATTACATTGGCTGCATCAAAGTCATACTGATGCTTGGTAGGCTCTTTTGGTTTTGGTTCAATTAATAACTGGCCATCAAACCCAATTTTCTCTTTATAATCTACTGCCATTTCTAAGAAGCGAGCCAGGTTATCCTGCTCTAAAGCCATATTTGTATTGAGCAGAGTTTCGTAACCTTCGCGGCCACCCCAGAATACATAGTTTTGTCCGCCAAGTCTTTTGGTTGCTTCCATTGCCTTTTTAACTTGAGCAGCAGCAAAAGCAAATACATCTGCATTAGGAGAAGTAGAGGCACCATTCATAAAACGGGGATTGGTAAACATATTTGCTGTTCCCCAGAGCAGCTTAATTCCAGTCTCATCCATCTTTTCTTCAATTAAATCAACAATAGTATCTAAGTTTTTGTAGCTTTCAGCAACTGTTTTCCCCTCAGGAGCAACATCGCGGTCGTGGAAGCAGAAATAGGGAGCTCCCAGCTTATCCATAAAAGTAAAGGCACCTTCAACTTTAGCCTTTGCTCTTTCTAGTGGGTCACTAATGTCTGCCCAGGGATAAACTCTGGTTCCTGCGCCAAATGGATCTTCACCGGTATCAGCAAAAGTGTGCCAGTAAGCAATTGAAAATCTTAAGTGTTCCTCCATTGTTTTACCGGCAATTTTTTCCTCAGGGTTGTAATACTTAAATGCCATTGGATTATCTGATTTCGGCCCTTCATACTTTACCTTTTTAAAATCTTTAAAAACATTTTTCATAATTTGATTACCTCCGTTTTGTTAGAAATATAAGTTTGAGACATTAAGAGCAATATTAATTCAGGTATTAATTTAAGTGTTAAATTAACTCTCTAATTATATTATTCAAGACTAATTAGAAATCTCCTGCTTTTATTTTTATTTTTTTTTGAAAAAATTTAAGATTTTTTAAAATTACAGGGCTCCATTATTCGGAGCCCATAATCTTTAGCTTACTTCAACCTCAGTAAAGTAACTTCTCTCTGCTGTCAATTCTACCTTATCTCCTTTTAGCTCAATTAGATCTTCAAGGCGCATATCTGTGGAAGAACTGCCGAGCATAATCTCAAACTCTCCCGGCTCAACAACAAGATTCATATCCTTATCATAAAATGCCAGCTGTTCAGCTTTTAATTTAAATTCAACAGTTTTGCTCTCTCCTGCCTTGAGTTCAACTCGCTTAAAGCCTTTGAGCGATTTGATTGGTCTGGTTAGAGAAGCAATTTTATCGTGAATATAAAGCTGCACTACCTCTGCTCCAGCAAGCTGACCGGTATTTTTAATGTCTGCCTTAATTGAAATTGTTTTATTCCCTGCAAATTCTTTAGGGCTGATCTCCAGATTTGAATACTCAAAGTCTGTATAACTTAAGCCGAAACCAAATGGATATAGGGGTCTGTTACCTGTAAATACATAATCACGATAATGTGACATATGGCGTCGGTTATAATGAATAGGAGTCTGCCCAACATTTTTAGGAATTGAAACTGGCAGTTTTCCAGCCGGATTATAGTCTCCAAACAGTACATCTGCTACCCCGTTTCCACCTTCTTCTCCCGGTAACCAGGCTTCTAAGATTGCATCTGCATTTTCTGCGGTCCACTCAATTGATAGAGGACGACCATTGACAAGCACAACCACAACTGGAGTTCCTGTTTTAACAATTTCCTTGATCAATTCTTTTTGAACTCCCGGCAGATCCAGAGATGTGCGGTCATGGTGTTCTCCAGTGGTATCAGTTGTATTCTGAAGTTCACTTAAGAAGGCTCCACCTTCAAAATCTACCACATCATCATCACTGTTTTCATTTTCTCCCATACCTGAAAGTCCTGATTTGCCGCCAACAACAACCAGAGCAACATCTGATTCTTTAGCAGCCATAACTGCTTCAGCAAAACCTTCCTTACTGCTGTCCATGATGCCACAGCCATAGGCGTAATTTATTTGTGTCTGATCTGAAATCTTAGCTTTGATTCCATCTAGGATGCTGATAACTTCTACTGCATCCTCTTTGCTGTCCACATGAGCACTGTAGGCATAGTCACCAAGCAGATTACGGGTGCTGTCTGCAGAAGGACCAATTACAGCCAGTGAGGAAAGTTCTTTAGCTAAAGGCAGTAAATCATTTTCATTTTTAAGTAAAACCATAGATTTTCTGGCTGATTCTCGGGCCAGCTCTCTCTGTTCATCAGTCTCAAAAAGATCGGCAATTTTATCGAGATCAACATAACGCTGATCAAAAGCATTGACCTTAAATTTGTAGCGGAGATGTCTTCTTACTCCCTGGTCAATAACGGCTTCAGAAATCAGTCCATCATTTACTGCCCCAACTAATTCCTGTCCGTAGCATTCAGTTTCCGGCAGCTCGATATCAAGCCCTGCTTCCAGAGCTTTAATTCCTGCTTCCTGCATTGAGCGGGCAACCTTATGTTCATTATGCAGCATCTTAATACTCCAGTAATCAGAAACTACAACCCCGTCAAAACCCCATTCCCCTCTTAAAATATCTGTTAAAAGTTTTCTAGAAGAAGCACAGGGTATTCCGTCGATATCATGGTAGGCGTTCATTACTGAACCGGCTCCCGCAGTTTTAATTGCAGCTTCAAAGGGAAATAGGAAACTTTCTCTGAGTTCTCTTTCCGAAAGATTTACCGGAGCATGGTTGCGGCCACCCTCAGAATAGCTATGACCCGCAAAGTGTTTAAGAGTTGCTACAATACCCTCGGATAGTTTATCTCCCTGCAGGCCTTTGACATAGGAAGTCACCATTTCTGCAGCCAGATAGGGATCCTCTCCAAAAGTCTCTTCTACTCTACCCCAGCGTAAATCTCGGGCCACATCTGCAACAGGTGATAGCGCCAGGTGAGCTCCAATTGAGCGCAGCTGTTTTCTGATTACATCAGTCTGTTTTTCCAGTAATTCCGGTTCCCAGGAACTGGCAACTCCGATTGACTGAGGAAAAGTTGTTCCACCCTTACCCATATAGCCGCTCAAACACTCTTCGTGGACAATTGCTGGAATTCCAAGTCTCGTATTTTCAGCGATATATTTCTGCATCTTATTTGCCGCCTCAGCTGCAGCTTCTGGTTCTAAGGCACTGGCTCCGGCAATTCTTGTGATCTGACCAATACCATTTTTTAAGTATTTAGCCGCCTTTGCTTCTGAAAACTTTCCGTTTTCTAAAATTTTATCAGGACCAATTGAACCCAGTTGAGCTACTTTTTCTTCTAAAGTCATTTCCGCTAATAATTTATCTACTTTTTCTTCTAATGAATAATTATCTAAATTTAATTCCGTCATTAATTATCTCTCCTTCTTCTTTAAAATATTATTTATATTTTTATCCCTTTAAGGCCCCGGCTGTCATTCCTTTAATAATATGCTCCTGCAGGAATACATAGAGCAAAATCAGTGGTAAAACAGAAAGGAATAAGGCAGTTAAGGTTAAGGGAATATTGATTCCGTGCTGACCCTGGAATTCAAATAAGCCGAGGGTCAAAATCCTTTTGCTTGGACTTGATGTTAAAACTAAGGCATAGGCAAACTGGTTCCAGAGTAAAGTTAAATTGTAAATAGCAACTGTAGCAATTGCCGGTTTAACCAGTGGTAAAATTATATCCCTAAAAATTCTAAACCTGCTGGCTCCATCTATAATCGCTGCTTCCTCCAGTTCATAAGGAATATCATTGATAAATCCGGTCAAAATAAAAACCGAAATTGGAAGACTAAAAGCAACATAGGGGCCAATTAAAGCTGAAAGTTTATCATATAATCCCATTGAAAGTGTTATCTTATAAATAGGAATTAAGGTTGAATGAATTGGAATCATCATTCCTGCCAGAAATAAAATATAAACAATTTTATTAAATTTGAAATCTATTCTAGAAATTGCGTAACTGGCCAGAGCAGAAACTATAATAATAATTGCAACTGAAATAAAACAGACTATAATACTGTTGATAAAATACATATAAAAACCTGATTTCATTACCTCAATATAATTTTGCCAGGTAAATTTTTCTGGCAGAGACCAGACTGGATTGCGAAAAAATTCCATTCTGATTTTAAAACTGTTCTGGACCAAAAAAACAAGTGGATATCCTGTAATCAGCAGCCAGACTGACAAAAATATATAAATAACTAACTGTTTTAATTTATTAATCATAATCACTCACCTAATTCCTGACATCTTTTTTACTGAAATTCAAAAATACAACTGATACTATAAGGGCAACTAAAAATAATGCTACAGATATTGTACTACCATAGCCCATATTCATTTCTGTAAAAGATTTTGTATAGAGATAGGTGGCCATTAATTCGGAGGCATGATTTGGTCCACCACCGGTTAAAGCAAAAATCATGGCAAAATATTTAAGTGAACCAACAATTATTAAAACCGAAGCATTAACAACTGTTGAGCGCAGCATCGGCAGAGTGACATAGAAAAATGACTGCCAGTTATTAGCTCCATCAATTTCTGCTGCTTCATAAAGCTGTTTTGGAATATTAGAAATAGCAGCCATGAAAATAATCATATATAGTGGAATAAATCGCCACTGAATCGGGGCTGAGGCTGAATAAAAAGCTATGCTGGAATCTCCAAGCCAGCTTCTGGTCAGCTGTTCTAAGCCGACTAAATTTAAAAAGCCATTAATTAAGCCAAAAGTTGGGTCATACATATAGCGCCAGAGAAAGGCTACAGCAATTGATGATAATAACATCGGAACAAAAAATATTGTTTTGAAAAAATTAGCTCCTTTGATTTTTCTGGTCAAAAGTACGGCTAAAAATAATGCAATTGGAATCTGAACTACCAGAGAAATTAGCACCAATTTAAAGTTATTAGCCATCGAAGACCAGAATATTGGATCACTCAACAATTTTGACCAGTTTTCCAGGCCTAAAAACTCCATTGCTCCTATACCATCCCACTTAAAAAAGGAATAATAAGTTGAGAGTGGTATCGGAATAATTAAATAAATTAAAGAAAAAATAACTGCCGGCAGTAAAAACAAAGCTGCAATAAAATATTTATTATTCATTAATTCTTTTTTATTCATCTTTTAAACACCTCTTAAATTAGAGCAGAGAGGATTAAATCCCCTCTGCCTATTAAATTACTTATTTTATTCACCATAGTACTCTTGAGCTGCTTCTTCCATCTGATTGGCTGCCTCTTCTGGTGTTATTTCCATACCAAATAAAGCTTGAGTTGTATTTAAATGAACCTGTGCCAATTCTAATGGTAATGTCTGATCATACCAGAGCTGAATATGATTTGCTTCCTGACTGGAATTATAAATTTTCTTCATAATTGGATCGTCAATCTTTTCTGCAACACCGGTAAATGGCGGAATATTACCAATATTGATTAACTCTTCACCCATTTTGGAATCAGTTAAATACTTTAAGAATTCAACTGCCGCTTCTTTGTTTGCTGCCTTAGTAGAAACTGAATAATAGTTATCTCCAGGTGTACCAACTAAGTTAGAAGGATCGCCTTTGCCGGATTCTACTGCCGGGAAGTTAAAGAAACTAAACTGATCTAACATATCAGGTGCTTCATTTTTGAAGGAAGAATATGCCCAGCTTCCCATTAAATACATTGCTGCCCGGTCGGTATATAGTAAAGTTCTGGACTGACCTGCGTCTTCATCAAGACCATTAACACCATCAGGGAATGCTCCCATTTCTACTAATTCCTGAATTCTTCTACCTGCTTCAATAAATGGTTTGTCATTAAAAGCACCTTTTCTGCTAATTGCCTGCTGCAGAGCTTCCGGTCCACCAATTCTATCTACCAGATACATAAAGTACATTGAACCTGTCCATTTGTTTTTATTAGCCAGAGCAAAAGGAGTTATTCCATTTTCTTTAAATGTTTTTACAACATTTTTTAGTTCTTCATATGTTTCTGGTACTTCCAGACCATATTCTTCAAACAGATCAGTTCTGTACCAGACAAGTGCTGGAGAAACATTGGTTACTGGAACACCATACAGCTCACCATTTACCCGACCTAAATCCATAGCAGCCGGCATAAAGTTACTTTCCCAATCTTCTGTCATATGTGATTCTAATGAATAAACTTTATCAGCATCAACATATCTTTCTAAGCTGGCACTACCCCAGGTCATAAATAGATCTGGTGCATTATCAGCTGACATAGCTGTTCTCAGCTTAGTTTTGTAATTATCATTTTGAGTAGGTACATGCTCAATATTTACATTTGGGTTATCAGCTTCAAAACGCTCAATTGCATCCTGTAAAGCAGGAGTAACCTGGTCAGAAGCAGTTCTAATATCCCATAATGTTAAATTTACCTCATCCTGAGCCATAACTGAAACTGAAAATAGAGAAAATACCATTAATAAAGCAAGTGACAAAATTGAAAATTTCTTCATAAAATTATTCCTCCCTTTTAATTTTAAATCAAAACTTTTTAAACCAAACTTAAAAATTTAAACCAAGAAAGTATTTTTACTGGATCCCTCCTTTTTTAATTTATTAAAACAAATGACAAAATTTTCGTTAATTTAAGCTTTAATTTAAGAAGTAAATTAACTCTCTATAAATATTATTCAATACTCAACCAAAAATTCCTGCAATAAATTTCAGATTTTTTGCGGTTTTTTAATAAAAAAAAGAAAAACCACCATTTAAGAGGTAGTTTTTCCTTTAATTAAATTTTTTAGATTAAATTTACTTTTTTAAGTATTTTTTTAATATTTTTGCTCTGTGATTCATTCAAGAGACCAACCGGTTCCTTACAGGCTGCGTTTAGATTACTCCCTCTGAGAGAAACAGCTTTTTTAATTGCCGGAAAAAAAGGATCAGAAAGACTGTAAATTTCCATCATCATATTAATTTTATTGGATATTTCATTAATTTTCTTAAAGTCTTTCTTTTGGTAAGACTTATAAAATTCAGCAAAAAGTTCAGGGGCTATATTAGATAAACCGCCGATTAAGCCATCTCCTCCATTCAGGAGGTTTGGTAAAAAGTATTCATCAAATCCGGAATAAACAGCAAATTCTTTCTCCAGCTCTTTTTTAACTTTTTGAATTAACTCTCTGGTATGGCTGATTGTATCCATTGTATCTTTAATTCCCACAATATTTTTATATTCACTTGCCAGCTTATAAACTGTTTGGGGATCAATGTTTACTCCACTGCGGGCAGGAAAATTATATATATATAAATCTAATTCTACATTATGAGCAATATGACTGTAATAATTATAGAGGGTCTGCTGGTTAAACTGGAAAAAATAAGGGGTGATTACAGCTGCTCCATCCACTCCTTCAGCTTGAGCAAAATTACTCAACTCTATTACATCTTCAGCAGCTGTACCACCTGTACCTACTAAAACAGGCACCCGCTTGTTTACAGTTTTTACAGCAAAAGAAATTAACTTCTTCTTTTCTGCCAAAGTCATTGCAAAAAATTCTCCAATGCTCCCTAAAAATAAAATCCCATTTACACCAGCTTCAATTAAATTTTCTATATGTTCTTCTGTTGCCTCAAAATCAATATTTTTATCCTCATCAAAAACTGTGATCGTTGGTGTTATAATTCCTTTAATCAATTAAATCCTCCTCACATCAATAATTATTATTTAGTACTTTTATTTATTAAATTACTTAAATATTCAGTATCGATATAGGCGCCCTTCATTGGAGAAGCTGCAAGCTGAGTAAAGATACCCAGTACCCCATTTAAAAATTTTGGCTCCGGCTTAACCCAATCTTTTGCTCGCCCATTTAGAATCTGACTGATTTCTTCTTTACTTTTTTCTTCACCACTGACTCCAATAATATTTATGCTTCTATTTTCTATGTCAATTTCGATTAGATCATTTTCTTTAACCAGAGCTATCGGTCCTCCCGAAGCAGCTTCAGGCGAAACATGTCCGATTGCCGGTCCCCGGGTGGCCCCGGAATATCTACCATCAGTTATTAGAGCTGTTGTCTTATTTAATTTAGGGTCAGAAGCAATAGCCTCTGTTGTATAATACATTTCAGGCATTCCACTTCCCTTAGGTCCTTCATAGCGAATAATTACAGCATCACCGGAAACTATATCCCCATTTAAAACTGCTTCCATTGCTTCCTCTTCTCGATCAAAAACTCTTGCCCGACCAACAAAATCTTTCATCTCTTCTGGAAGGGCAGAATGCTTTACCACTGAGCCTTCTGGAGCCAGATTTCCTTTTAAAACTGCAATTGCCCCCTCTTCATTAATCGGAGAGTCCGTCGAGAAAATCACTTTTTCTTTTTCCGGCATTAAAGCTGGTTTTTCTTCCATTCCTTTGAGATAGGAGAAGTCTGCTAAGCTTTGAAGATTTTCACCCAGCGTTTTTCCCGTTACTGTTAAAACATCAAGATGGAGGTGTTCTTTAATTCTTTCCATAATTTCCGGAACAGCGCCAGCATACCAGAAATACTGAGTTGGATAATCCCCACTGGGAATTGTGTTAACTAAAAATGGTACTTTACGGTTAATCTCATCAAATAAGTTGCCGTCAATTTCTATGCCAAGTTCATGGGCAAAGGCCGGCAGATGCAGCAGCGCATTACTTGAGCCGCCTATTGCAGCATGGACTGCAATTGCATTTTCAATTGACTTTTTAGTTACTATATCTTTGACTTTAAGATCTTTTTTTACAGCTTCAGTTAAAAAGGATGCTGCCAGATCAGTCATTTCTTTTAAATAGGGACCATTGGCTGGGATTAAAGCTGAACCCGGTAAAGCCAGTCCAAGTGCCTCAGCCATCACCTGCATAGTAGAAGCTGTACCCATAAACTGGCAGGCACCACAGGAGGGACAGGCCAACTTTTGAGTTTCTAAATATTTTTCTTTACTGATTTCTCCTCTTTTATATCTGGCATAATCACGGGCAGTCATATCAACTGTGGTCTTTTTCTTACCCAGCGCCATTGAACCCCCGGGCACCTGAATTATCGGCATATTTAATCTTGCTGCTGCAAGCAGATGGGCAGGAACTGCTTTATCACAGGCTGAGATCATCATTATTCCATCATAAGGAGCTGCTTTTGCCTGTACTTCTACCATATTTGCTATCATTTCTCTAGAAACCAGCGAATAATTCATTCCATCATGTCCCTGAGCAATACCGTCACAAATGTCACTGACTATCATTGAAGCACCCTTGGCTCCCTGCTTTTTTAAACTCTGCAGTGCCTCTTCAACCAGCTGATCAAGGTGAAAACTGCCTGGATGCCCATAACCATAGGTGCTGCTTACTAAAATCTGAGCTTTAGATAAATCGTCTTCCTTCCAGTCCATCCCCATTTTTAAAGCATCAAGTTCAGGACTGCTTTCTCGAATTTTTTGACTTTTAAGCATTTCAAACCTCTCCCGAATTTATATTCTGAAATAACTATTTTTATTTTTTAAAATTATCCTCTAAGGCTTTAATTAAATATAGATTATCATATTTTATGTCTTATTCTTAACCCTTAACTGCTCCTGCTGTCATACCCTTAATTACTTTTTCCTGAAGGAAAATGTAGAATAATAAGAGTGGTAAAACAGAGAGCATAACTCCAGTCATAACCATTGGTACATTAGTTCCATATTGCCCCTGAAAATTCCATAATCCTAAGGTCAAATTCCATTTATCTGGATTAGAAATTAAAACCAGAGCATATATAAATTCATTCCATAATAAAACCAAATTATAAATTGCGACTGTAGAAACTGCTGGTTTGATTAAAGGAAAAATAATTTTAGTAAAAATCTGAAAGATATTTGCCCCATCAATATAGGCTGCTTCCTCTAGTTCTCTTGGAATTTCTGCAATAAATCCTGTTAAAATAAATATTGAAATAGGTAAGCTAAAAGCTACATAAGGACCAATTAGTCCTGTTAGTTTATCATATAACCCCATAGTTTGAGTCATTCGATAAACAGGAATTAAAGTAATATGAATCGGAATCATCATTCCAGCCAGAAAAAATGAAAAAACTGAATTACTTAACTTAAAATCTATTTTAGCAATCATGTAGGCTGCCATTGAAGCTGAGATAATAATAATTACAAGTGAAGTAATAGTTACAAATAAACTGTTTAAATAAAATCTTATAAAACCTGAATTCATAGCGGTTAAATAATTATCTAGACTTATATTTTCTGGAAATGCCCAAACTGAGGTAGTAAAATACTCCATATTAGTTTTCATGCTGGTCTGCAGCATAAAGATAAATGGATAAAGTGTTATCAATAACCAGATACCTGCCAGTAATATTACTATGATCTTTGCAGTCTTTGACATTATTTAGCCCCCTTTTTTGTAACTTTCATAAATATAATTGAAAAAGTAAAAGCAATTATAAATAAGGCAAGAGCAATAGTACTGCCATAACCCATTCTCAAGCTATTGAAGGCGTTTTTATACATATATGTTGCCATTAATTCTGAAGCATTATTAGGCCCACCACCTGTTAAAACATATACAATATCAAAAAACTTTAAGGAACCTACAAGAGAAAGTACACTGGCATTAATTATTGTAGGTCTGAGCAAAGGCAGTGTAATATAGCGGAAATTTTCCCATTTTGAAGCTCCATCAACTCTTGAAGCTTCATAAAGCTCGTCGGGTATATTTTTTATCGCTGCCAGAAATAGAATCATATAGAAGGGAATATAACGCCAGTTAATTGCTACAATTACAGAATATAAGGCTAATTTAGGATTCCCAAGATAATCAATAAATAGATTCTCAAACCCGATTGTTTGTAAAAACATATTCAAAAGCCCAAAATTAGGATCATAAATATTACTCCACAAAGTTGCAACAGCAACAGAAGACATTAAAAGAGGAACAAAATATATAGTTTTTAAAATATCGGTAATTCTTGTTTTTTTAGCCAGTAAAATAGCTAATGCCAGTGCAATTGGTAACTGGCCAAATAAAGATAAAAACACCAACTTGAAATTATTAAATAATGCCTTATGAAATATACCATCCCCAATTAATTCCACCCAATTACTTAAGCCAACAAAAACCCTTTCTCCAAATCCTTTCCACCTAAAAAAAGAATAAAATGCAGAAAGAGGTATTGGTGCTACCATATAAAGTGAAAAAATTAATAATGCCGGTAGTAAAAATAAAAATATCGTTAGTTTACTAACCTTCTGCATATTTTAATACCTCCTAATCTAATTGTTAAATAATCACCCTGTCTTTTAAATAAACAGGGTGATTATTATAGTTAATATTTATTGTTCATTAAAGTATTTTTGTGCTTCTTCTTCTACCATTTGAGCTGCTTCCTCAGGAGTCATGGTTTTTCCAAATAAACCTTGAATTGTATCTAGGTGTGCTTGAGCTATTTGAGGTGGTAAATACTGATCATAATATAATTGAACATAATTAGCATTATTCAACGCATTATATATATCAATCATAAATGGATCATCCAAATATTCTTCTACACCTCTAAAAGGAGCAAGGTTGCCAAGATCTACTAACTGTTTTGCTGCAGTTTCATCTGATAAATATTTTAGAAACTCAATAGCTGCTTCCTGATGCTCACTGCTTTTTGCAACACTGTACATATTTCCACCTGGTGAACCAACTAAATTGCTTGGATCTCCTTTTCCATCTTCAAAAACTGGGAATCTAAAGAAACTGAAATTCTCTAACATAGCTGGATTCTCATTTTTAATTAATCCATATGCCCAGTCTCCCATCAAATACATCGCTGCCCGATCAGCATAAAGGAGCTGTCTTGATTGTCCCTGGTCTTCATCAAGTCCATTTACACCTGGAGGGAATGCTCCAAGATCAACCAGTTCCTGAATAACTTCTCCTGCTCTTACAAAAGCTTCACTTGCAAATGATCCACCATTTCTATTTGCCGCATTAAGAAAAGCTTCTTTTCCACCTATGCGGTCAACTAAATACATATAATACATTGATCCAGTCCATCTATTTTTGTTTGCCAGAGAAAGTGGAATATACCCTGCATCCTTTAGCTGAACAATTACATCTTTAAAATCTTCATAGGTTTCTGGAATTTCTACTCCTACTTCTTCAAAAATATCAGTTCTATAAAACATTAAAACTGCTCTCATACCGGTAATTGGCACAGCATAATAATTTCCATCAAATCTGGCAATTTCTAAACCGGCCGGCACAAATCTTTCAATCCAGTCATCCTGCTTTAACGCCTTGGTCATATCCATTACTTTACCTGCATCAACATATTCTTTTAATGGACCTCCACCCCAGGACATAAAAATATCTGGTTCATTATTTGCACCCATTGCCACCTGTAATTTTGTTTTATAATCATCATTACTTGTTGGTACATGTCTTATTGTATACTCAGGATTATCTGCCTCAAATCTAGCAATTGCGTTCTGTATTACTGGTAATTCACTCTCGGCTTCCGTAGTTATATCCCATAGAACAATTTCTTCTTGAGCAATGGCAGAAACACTTAATAAAATAACTAAAAACATAGATACTGTCACAACTAAAGATAATGATTTTTTCATTTTTTTAATAACCTCCCTGTTTAATTAAATAAATCCTAATTAAGTGAATTCCCCCCTTTCTTAAATTTAATATATATGAAAAGAATTTAATTTAAATGTTAATTTAACAAGTAAATTAACTTCTAAATATATATTTCGACATATTTATACATATTCCTGCAAAATAGTCTTAATTTTTTAAATTTAAATTCATTTAATATAAATCAGTCTTTTTTATTTGCTCCAAACTTTAACACTATTATTACCATTTTTCAATACAGCCAATGGACCAATTGATGCTTTTGGGATAAAGTTTTCGCCTAAATAATCTTTATCAAAAACTATTTTTTCTCCCAACTTATTTTCAAAGTCAGCGTCAGTAATCCTAACTTTTTCAAAATTTTCGGTACTTTGGATATCTGCTTCAATATTTTCAAAATCTGATGTCAGCTTACATTCCAGAAAGACATCTTCTCCTGATTCCCTGATTGATAATTCTGGATTAAAATCAGCTTCAATATAGTTTCTTTCCTCTCTTTCAAAAGAAAGTGCTCCATTAAGATAAAGATTGTTATTTATATATACCGGCTGATTGGTATCCATAAATATCTCTACATCACCAGGCTTCTGATGAACTTTATTAAAATATTCTTCTAAAGAAGCTGTATAATTATTAAAATGAGCTGTTCCTACACCCTCTTTTGCTTTGTCATTAGAGGTTGCTCCGTGATCAACTTCAATAATATCATCCATGCCTTCTAAACCAATAAAAATATTATTATAAAAACGATCATCTCCACCTAAAATTACTGTAAAACCCTTAATTTTAGTGCTGTGAGGCTGGTGATAGGGGGTAGAGCGTTTTAATATTTTTCGGTGTACCATCTTTCCTGCTATTAAATTATTAACATAGGCTCCTCCCTGAGAGAAATTATCCAGGGCATAATCAGAAGCCAGAATATTATTATCAACAATATAAGGTCCGTGGCTGACCTCAATAAATAAGTCGCGGTTATTATTATAATAAAGATTACTGCTGATTCTGGTTCCCTGTGTCTGCCAGTCCATCCAGGTTCCCAATGAACAATTATGGATACGATTATCATGAATCTCTACATCAATGGGCGCGTGCAGCTTAATTCCTGCAATTTCATGGCCGTAAAATTCTCTTTTTAAAGCAATATTATAAATGTGATTATTGTATATTTCACTGAATATACAGCCTAAATGGCCGACAACTCCATTCTGGCCGCAGTCATATATTTCGTTATTTCTAATAATATGAGAGCCAACATTATCTTTATTCCAGCCGTAAGCTTCTGCTTCAAAAACTGATTCAATCTGATATTTATAGCCAGGTTTATCCTGTCTCTTACTGCGGAAATTATCTCCTGTAGCAGCTGTTTTTCCAATACTGATTGCACTGCATTTAGAGTCATGAATAATATTATCTTCAATAATCCATCCTTTTGCCCAGTTAGGTCCAATTAGACCAGGCTGGTCGGCTGTTGGAGGTGTCCAGGGAGTTGCCGCCTGGGCCATCTCAAATCCCTTAACAGTGATATAATCAATACCATTTGTTTCTGGATAAAAACAGGCTTTCCTCACATTAATTTCTACTAACTCCTGATTTGGATCAGACTCATGAAAGTTAGCATAAATCGTTGTTTTTTCTTCGTCAACTTCAACATACCAGAGATATTTTGTCTGCTCCGGATTTTTAACTTTATCTATTTTACCAGTCCAGTCATCTTTAATTTCAGTTTTAACTTCTGGATCAACTAATTTATCATATGAGTCGACCTCGTAAAAAGACATCCCATTTAAATATACATCACCCAAGTGTTTAGTTTCCTGGCCGCCGGTGTGAATCAACCAGTCACCAAAAATTTCTTTCTGGTAGGGATTGTATTCACCGAAAATTTGATTATCTATTTCTGTTTTCCAGATTGAATCTTCAACATTCTCCCAATCGTTTATTTTTTCTGAACCCTTAATCACAACTTTTTCATTTTTAGCTGCCTGATAGGTAATTCTCCTGCTTTCACTTAAACCTCTATTTTGTGGTTTGACCCACTCTCTGTATGTACCTTCGTGAACAATTACAGTATCTCCGGCCTGAGCTGCAACTGCAGCTTTATTGATTGTTAAAAATGGTTCTTCTTTAGTTCCGGAATTAAAATCTGATCCCTTTTTAGAAACGTGGTATTCAAAACTCATCTGCTTTCCTCCTATTAAATATTTTTTGTAAAATAAGAAACAGAAATAAAAAAATTAAGACGTTAATTTAAGTCTTAAATTAATACTATACTTATATTATTCTTCACCTGACGTCTGATTCCTGCAAGAAATTTCAGACTTTTTGCGGTTTTTTAATAAAAAAAAGGAAAAACCACCATTTAAGAGGTAGTTTTTCTAAAATTTATTTCTGGCTTTTTCGCTCATATTCACTTGGTGTCATTCCCTCTGAATCTTTAAATACCTTAAAAAAATAATTATAATTATTAAAACCAACCTGATTAACAATTTCCTTAATATTACTATCTCCAGCTTCAATTAATTGTTTAGCATTTTCTATTCTCAGTTGATTTAAGTAATCACTAAACCCCTGTCCACACTCTTCTTTAAATTTCCTACTCAAATATGAGTAACTAACTCCTATTTCAGAAGCAGCTCTGCTTAAAGTAATATCTTTATCATAATTTTTGTTCATATACAATAAGGTTTTATTTATAATATCAGAATAATTATTTTTATTTTTCAATTCAATAATCAAATTATTGTAAATTTCCTCAATCCAGATCTTAAATTCTTTTAGAGTATTGAATTCTTCTAATTTCTGGTATGGATTACCAGTGTTTTTAAAAATCCCTTCCTTCTTTAAATTTTTATCTTTAATTTTACTGTTCACTATATTAATTAAAGAAATAAAAGTCATTTTTACAACTGATAAACCTGGCTTAATTCGATAAATTTTATTAAATATGCTTTCCAATTCCAATTTTAAGGAGCTATAATCTTTTTGATCAATATATTTTTGCAAAGCTTTTTCTGTTTTAATGTCAAGATTAAATTGCTGATTATCAACTCTATTATTTTGATTTTGATAAATTATCATATCTTTACCCTGGTAAAATCTATCTCCCAGAAGTTCTAATATTTCTCGATAGTTTTCGCCTATTTTCAAAGGATCATTTAGTATATTTCCAACAGCAAAACTGGCAGTAATATTCAAATAATTTTTTAAAGCTGTTTTTATTCTATTTAAAGCTGAAGCAATACTGTTATTAATTTTCAACTCACTATTATCTTTAAATGAAAATAAGAAGAGAAATTTTTTTTCATCTTTTAAAACCGCAAAAGATTTTCCATTTTCTCTAAGAATTTCATCTACCATATTTATAAAAGATCTTTTTAAGTTCATCAACTTTGATTCTGAATATTTCTCCTGCAAAACTTTATAATTATCAAACTGTCCAACTGTAATTACTATATTTTTTAATTCAAAATTTAAAGATAATAATTGTATCTGTCTTTTTAACTCATTTTTATTATTAAAATGACCTCTGATTAGTTTTTCAACAAAATTTTGAACTAAAATTTCTTTTTGATCCATAAAGAAACTTTCTTCAAAAATGTTACTATCTTCTTTTTGATCACGTTTATTAATTTCTTTCTTTATTTTAGCTAAAACCTGACGTAAATTGTCCTGCCTTAATTCATGTTTTAAAATATAATCTTCTGCACCTGCTTTTAAACTTTGTTTAACATAATCAAATTCCTTATAACCACTGAGAGCAATAGTTTTAAGTTCGGGAAAATTATCTGAAACAAATTGAATAAGATCTGCTCCACTCTGACCCGGCATCTTCATATCAGTAATTAAGATATCAAAGCTTTGCTCAAACAACTTTTCTTTTGCAGCTTCTACGTTTTTAATCTGTTCAGAAATTTGAAAGCCTTCTTGATTCCAGTCAATTATATTTTTAAGATGAGTATAATCGAAAATATCATCTTCAACTATCAAAACTTTTAACATTTTAGATATCCTTTCTAAAATAAATTAATATATTTCTTAAGCTTAATCAATCTCAGGCAAAATAATTTTAACTGTAGTAAAATAGCCTTTTAAACTTTCAATTTCAATACCGTACTCACTACCAAAATAATTCTCTATTCTTTCTTTTACATTGTTAATTCCAATCCCAGAAAATTGATCTTTATTTTTTCTTTCCTTATTTAATAAACTATTAATTTCCGTTTCAGAAATACCGATACCATCGTCTGTAATTGTAAAAATAACTCTTTCTTTCTGGCTAAAACCCTTTATTTCTATTAAACCCTGCCCACTTTTTCCACTTATCCCATGGATAATAGAATTTTCTACAACCGGCTGCAGTAAAAATTTAGGGATCTTATAATTCAATAAATCTTTTTCAATCTCAAATTTTACATCAAACTTATTATGCAGTCTAAACTGCTGGATATTAAGATAACTTTTTAAATACTCTATCTCTTTATTTACAGTTATAAAATCTTCTTTATTATTCATGCTTAAATGCAGTAAATTAATAACAGAGGAAAGAAAATTCTCAAGATTATCGGCATTCTGCATATCAGCAAGTAAGCGGGCTGTATTTAAAATATTAGAAAGAAAATGCGGATTAATCTGAGCCTGTAATGCCTTGAATTCTAAATTGTTTTTTTGTTTTTCCTTTTCCTTGACATCCTCAAGCAGTTCCTTTAATTCAACTACCATATGATTAAAGTTATTGCTGGCCTCCGATAATTCATCCTGTGCCTGGTAATCCTCTATTTGAACCTCTAAATTACCATCTTCGACCTGATTCATCGCAGAAACCAGTTTGTTTAAAGGATCTGATATACTTTTTGTAAATAAATATGATAAAAAGATTGCTAACATAAAAATAATCAAGCTAACTCCCATAATATCCTTTGCTATTTGACCGGTCTCACGATTTAAATATGAAAAAGGAATGGTACTTACAATAAACCAATCAGTATCCTTGATTGGTGAAAAAGCAACTAAATTTTTATCCTGATTAATATTTAACTCAAAGGTAGTATTTGTCTGTTTAGAATTTTCATTAATTTTATTAATCAAGTTAAATTCTGGATACTTTTCATTAAAAGCAATATCATTATTCCTTGTCGAAACAACTGTTCCAGCAGAATTAATTATAAAAATCTCAGTTCCTTCGCCCAGATCAATATTTCTATAAACATCAGAAAATAAATTTTCATTAACTCTAATAATAACAGAACCAAGCTGTGTTCCTTTATATAATTCTTTAATTGTCCTCCCGATAATTATTCCATAAGATTTCTCAGGTGTATTTTCGGGATACACTCTGCTTACCTGATGCAGCTCATCTCTAAAATCAACTGCCTTCCAAACTGGAGCTCCATCACTATTTTTTATCTCTGCAAGTAAATTATTTCTAAACTTATCTTTAAAAGTTAAAGTAAATCCTGTATCTCCATAAGCAATAATTTTATCTCCCTGATCAGTAAAGAGCTGAACATCAGAAATATATTCAGAAAAAGAAAATTTTCTCACCATATCGGCCCGCATTCTGTATCTAGCATCATATATTTCCCATTCACTCAGTTGTTCATAATTGCTGAGCGTGTTCTGTACCAGTTCTGAAAATGCTATCTCAATAGTCTGATATTCCATTCTGGTCAATTCTTCTTCAATATTTTTAGCAACCTGATTTACTACTTCAACTGAATATGTATTAATTTTATCGTGAATTGCCTGACTTGATTTCTGATAAGAATAAATACCGGTTACTAACATTGGGAAAAGAGATAGAACTAAAAACAAAACAATTAACCTATTTTGGATATGAGTTTTTCTGAGATAACTATAAATTTTCAATTTTATTTTGATGATTAAATTATTATCCATTTTTATCGCTGCTTTCTCTTTGCATTTAATAATATTATATCATTTTAAAACTGATTAAACAGCTTTTTAGCAAAAAAATTACTTTAAATAACAAAGAACTCTCAGCTGAGAGTTCTTTGTTATAAAGGAGGTCTTATTTTATCATTATTCATTTATACTTAAGCTTATAATTTTAATTATTCAACTGTAATTTCTGCTACAACACCTCTATCCCCCTCAATTTTATAACCTGGAATTCCAAAAACAGGGTTATTATTTTGATCCCAGAAAATTCTCTGTACTCTTGTATGGCGATTGGGATCATAAAGGGGATCACCGTTAATTTTTTTATATGATCTGGCATGATAAACTAGAATGTCATTTCCATTTTCATCAACTGTAAAAGAATTATGACCGGGACCAAATTGCTCAGTAAGTTTACTACTCTTAAAAATAGCTTTATCATATTTTGACCAGGAATCAGGATCTAAAAGATTACTGTCCTGATCAGCAGTTAAAAGACCAACAGAATAATTGGCATCTGTAGCACTTGCAGAATAAGTGATAAATATTTTATTTCCCTTCTTAATAACAGCTGCACCTTCATTTACATTAAAGCCTTTACGCTCCCAGCTGTAAATTGGCTCAGCTATCAGTCTTTGTTTTCCTTCTATTTGCCAGGGGGTTTTTAGTTTTGCAATATATAAATTCGAATCACCATATTTCTTCTGCGCCCAGACTAAATATCTCTGATTTTGATGAGTAAAACTAGTGGCATCAAGAGTAAATTCCTCAAAATTCATTTTAAGTTTACCTTTTTCCTTCCACTCACCCTGGAGTGGATTGGCTGAATCATTTTCCAGCACATATTGTCTAATTGCCCAGATCGCATCAGTTCTGGAAGCAGCAAAATAAATATACCATTTTCCATTTATAAAATGCAGTTCTGGAGCCCAGATATGCTTACTCATTTCTTTTTCCTGATGTTTCCACCAGATAACTTTTTCTTCAGCATCTTTTAATCCTGCAATAGTTTTTGAGCGGCGCAAAATTATTCGATCATATTCTGGATAAGAAGCAGTGAAATAATAATAGCCATCCTGATGTTTATAAATAAATGGATCAGCTCGTTGTTCAATTAAGGGATCCGGATAGTTTTGGATTTTTAATTTCCCCTTGATTTGGTAATTTCCTTTTTCCCGATAAATTAAATCAGCAGTCTCATCCCAAACAACAGGAAACTGAGCTGTAATTCCCTGCTGTAATTCGACCTTTAACTGACTGGGTAAAGTAATTTTTTCTCCTACTTTTACTTTAAGCTTAATTTTTTCCAGATCTTTAATTTTAAAATTCTCTTCCATAATTACCGGGTCAGATGCCAGAGCTGAACTATAAAAGACTAATAACATAGTTAATAATGCCAATCCTATTAGTATATTATTTTGAGACAAAGTTTTAATTTTTAGCTGCAATTTTGACTCTCCTTATTATCCTTTAACTCCTCCAACTGTTAAACCAGAAATAAATGAATTTTGTTTAAACATAAACAGAATTATTATCGGTACAACTGAAATTACTGCCCCGGAAAAAAGCATATCATAACTATTACCATATGGAGTAATTAAAGAAGCAAGACCAATTGGAAGAGTAAAGTTTTCATTTGAACGTAGAACTATTAGCGGCCAGACAAAAGCATTCCAACTAAACATCGCCTGTAAAATGATCATTGCTCCATAAGCCGGTTTCATTAGAGGCATCATAATCTTGAAAAATATTGCAAATTCAGATGCACCATCAATTCTTGCTGCATCAATTAATTCTGTCGGCAGACCAACTGCAAACTGCCGGAAAAAGAAAACTGCAACTGGTGGGACAATAAAGGGCAATATTACCCCGGCATAACTGTCAATTATTTTTAAAGTTATAGATAGTTTATAGAGGGGTAATATTAAAATTTCAATTGGTACCATCATTAAAACTAATACCAGCACAAAGATTAAATTTTTCCCTTTAAACTCATAGACAGCCAGACCATAACCAACCCAGGAACTTAAAAACACTGCTACAGCTGTCTGAATTGTTGTAATTAATACACTATTTTTATACCAGTGAAGATAAATTCCACTTCTTTCTGTAAACAAAGTCTTATAGTTTTGCAAAGACATGATATCAAAATCTATGCTGGCACTGATTCCATTTTTAATAATCTGGTCTCCTGGTTTAAAGGATGAAATTAACATAAAGAAAAATGGTGCCAGAGCAAAAAAGGCAAAAAATGATAAAACTAAAATTATAGCTGTAATTTGAACTTTACTATTTGACATTACTGTTCCTCCTTTTTGAACAATCCAAATATATTGAGCTGAATAATATTAACTACTAATACAATCAATAACAGGGTAATACCAATTGCCGAAGCAAAACCCATATTGAAATTATTAAAACCGGTCTGATAAATATAAGAAACTATTGTCATTCCAATATCATTTGGAGTTGCTGTCTGCCAGTAAGCATAACTTTCTGCAAACATTTTGTAACCTCCAAAAACACTGATTGTTATTACATAAATAATTACCGGTTTTAAAGAAGGAATAGTAATATATTTGAATTTATCCCAGCTGTTTGCCCCATCAATATCTGCAGCTTCGTAAATTTCTTCGGGAATACTCTGCAGTCCTGATAAAAAATAAATTATATTTACTCCCAGCCAGCGCCAGACACATAAAACAACCAGAGCTATCATTGCCGGAATATAGTTTTGCAGCCAGGTAATAGGTTCTAAACCAAAAATACCAATAATTGAGTTAGCCAGAGTTGATGCCTGCTCACCAAAAGCGTATCTAAAAAACATACCTGCTACAATTACAGATGTTAAAGCTGGCATAAAAATTGATGATCTAAAAAAGTTAGTAAATTTTGTTTTATCACTATTTAAAAACACTGCCAAAATAATCGGCAAAGGAACTAAAATTAAAATTGTCCAGAAAGTATAATTGGTACTGGTTAACAATGCATTTTTATAATGTACGTTAAACAATTTTTTATAGTTTGCCAGTCCAATAAACTTTGCTTCCCCAAATCCAATCTCCTGAAAACTCATAATTACTGTTGAAATTATAGGATATAAATAAAATACTAAAAAGACCAAAATAAATGGTGAAACAAAAATATAGGGAGCAACTTTTTTCGAGTTAATGTATTTTTCATAAAAATTTTTAAATATCTGCATAGAAATTCTCCTTAATAAAAGACTAAAAGATCCAACTTAATCATTCAATTTTCTTAAGATTAGAGCCGAACCTTTTAGTCTATTTAATAATTTATTTTAATTAATTAACTACTGTCTTAACTCATCTGCAGCATCTTTTAAAGCTTCGGCAGGTGTTTGACTCTGCTCTTTAATGACTTTGAAAGATACATTCTTTTTCAGCAGATCAATTGCCTGTGGGTATTTTTCTGTAATCATAGTAGGATTAATTTCGTCTTTAATATCTAAAAGCATTCCAAAAATATCTTCATTCTGGAAGTATTCTGTATACTGATTAGGCTCTGACATAACTGGGTCATCCCAGACTTCCCATCTTACAGGATCAAAACCAAGATCAGTCCATAATTTGTGTGATGCCTGTACTGATAACTTTGCTTCAACCAGGAAGTTTTTAGCCAGTTCTTTTTTATCACTCTGAACTGTAACTACAGTACCTGTACCACCCATACCAGCAGATCTGTTTCCACCTTTATCCCAGACTGGTAGAGGTCTAATAGCCATTTTACCTTTTAGGTCAGGCATATACTGAACAAATCTTCCCATATACCAAAGTGGCATCATTAAGGAAGCTGCCCCTTCATCATTCATGAAAGCCCAGTACTCTTCTGAGTGGTGGAATCCACCAGGAGCTGGTACAGCTATTTCGGACTTGTGTACCATGTCATTAATAAATGTTAAAACTCTTTCGTTTTTGTCATTATCTAAAATAACACTGCCATCTTCTGCAAAAATATCAGAACCAATCTGACTGATCATTGGATACAGTGTCCAGTGTTCTGTAACCTCAACTGTAGTCATTGGTTTGTCAAGAGCTGATTTTACTTTTTTACCTGCTTCAACATAATCATCCCAGGTAACAATATTATCAATATCTACACCGGCAGCATCCATCATTTCCATATTATAATACATTACAGTGGCTCCAACATGGAAGGGAATTCCATAATATTTGCCATCTTTGGCATAGTTCTCAAACCTTGCTGTAATCATCTTATCCATAAGTGGATCAACTACATCATTAACAGGCACTAATTGTGGATTACTTCCCTTTAAATAATTAGCAAATTTACTGATTTCAATATCTGCAATATCTGGAGCACCAACACCCGACTGCAGAGCAATCAATAACTTATTATGCATTTGATCATAAGGATAAACTGTTGACTCTAAATTAATTTGATTATCGGGATTATTCTCATTCCAGAGTTCAACCTGTTTTTCAAAAAACTGCTGATGTAATTCCTGAAAAGTCCAGTAAGTAAGAGTTGTAGTCTCAGCCGCAGCAGAAAAAGTAAACATAAGCAGCATTGTTGAAACTAAAAAGATAAGCAAAGATTTTTTCATAATAATTATTCCTCCTATTTTTAATTTTATTAACTTAAGTTAATTTTAAGATAATTTAGATAAATAGTCACTACAATTTTTTTACTTTATACTACAATATTTTTAACTTTTTAGAATTTTAAATTAATCAATTCAATTATTTTGTTATTTAATCTATTTAAGTTGAATAATATTAACAGAATGAGGTTTTAATTCTAACTTTAAATTACCAGCAAATTCTCCCAAATCTTCCTCAATTATTTTGACCTCATTTTTATCAACATCATTATAAGAATCTTTATTTTCACCACTAATATAAAATAATTTAGCTTCCTTATAGTCAGCAGCAATAGATAGATCTAACAGCTGACCTTCCTGAGGGTCTTTATTTACAGCTGCTATAGCAATTCCCTCTTTATCAGACCATTTGGTAGCAAGTAAATCTAAACTTTCTACTTCAACTTCATTACCTTGTTTATCATTTATTGTCATCTGAGGGAGCTGATCAGTCCAGAGGTCAATAATTGTATCTCCAAGATAATTAACATATAAATCAAATACATGATAGGTAGTTCTTAAAACTATTCCTTGATCATAACTGTAGATACAGCCTCTTGTATTTAAAACTGGTGCAAAATTAGCCATACCAACAATGTCACAATTTCTATTCATTGCATTTAAAAAGCAGGCTGTAAAAACCGCATCTGCCATCGTGTACTGACTGTTATCATCATTTTTATCTCTTGGGTCCAGATAATCTTTTTTATCAACACCCTGTTCTATTGTGTGAACATTAGGATGATGCCAGCTTCTGAGGTTCCATTCATCAAAGGCAATTTTAATCTTTTTATCCAATTTCATTGCTTTTAGCAGTCCTCTAACTTCATCAACTGCATGCCCAACATCTTTAGTAAAAGCCATACACTGTTCATAAGTAGCCAGATCATTCTCTTCCGGCACCATGTCCCAGTATTCATGAATAGAAATCCAGTCCAGAAATTCACCACAATTTTTTAAAAGGTTAACGTTCCATTCCAGATCAGAAAGCGCTGCAGCAGAAAGCTCAGTCTCAGGATCAACATGTTTAATCATTTTGGCAGCTTCTCTAACAAGTTTTCCCCACTCGTCAGCTGATTTTGCCCCAATTTCCCAGTGACCATAATTTTCATTGCCAATACTCCAGTATTTAACCTTAAAGGGCTCTGGATTTCCATTTTCTATGCGCCATTTTGCATACTGACCTTCATTTTCTAGATTACAGTATTCTACCCAGTCACTCATTTCTTCTGCTGTTCCAGTTCCAGCATTTGTGCAGATGTAAGGTTCACAGCCTATTTTTTCACACATTTTAATATATTCATCTGTTCCAAAAGTATTGGGATCTTCAACCCGCCAGGCTTTATCAAATAAAGGTTTTCTTTCCTTGCCAACTGCATCTTTCCAGTGGTAAGAAGAAACAAAACAGCCACCAGGCCACCTTAAAATGGGGATGTCTATTTTCTTTACTGCTTCGATAATGTCAGTTCGAAATCCATCCTCATCAGAAAGAGGTGATTCAGGATCATAAATTCCATTATAAATTTGCCTGTGAAAATGTTCTATAAAATGTCCATATATCTTTTTATCTCTTTTTCCAGATACCCTTTTCGGCTCAACATTAATTTCAACACCTAATTTATCTTTACTCATATATACCCCCTTTTAATTTTATTAACTTAAATTAATTTTAAAATAATTTAGATAGTTTGTATATCAATTTTTTTACCTTTTTAACTTTTTACGATCAGCTTTATTTAAATAAAAATAGTGCTGGAAAAATGAAGCTCCAGCACTTTTAAATAGTTAATCCATTTATTTATTATTTTCGGCTAATTTTACTTCCAGCTTCTCAATTGCATCTGATCCCCATTTGTCAAGCAGCCCTACCTGTCTTAAAAGAGTGGAGATGGTATAGCGAAAGCGAATTTCAAAACAGTGATTTACTGCCTTCTTTAGCCAATCTCGGTTTAAATTTTTAACGTCTTCCCTTTCAAAAAACCCAAAATCATCTAAGATGGTTTCTACACTTAAGAGATAATCTTTAAATTCCTTAATATTATCTTTTATTTCTTCTTCAGCTGATAATAAATCTTCTTTGGAAATCAGATCATGCTCCCAGCGCTGATCTAGGAGTTCTAAGATACCATCGGCTTTATCTAAATAAGCTTCTTTAATTTCTTTTTCCCGAGCTTTTCGATTATGAGTGATTTCAAACTGAGAAAAATCACTTTCTAATAATCTTAGATAATAATCACTGCTAATAAAAGATGCAGTTCCTACTTTAATACCGTGGGTTGGAACATGCTCCTTAAAAATGCCAGCATACATATCAAAAAAGTGAGAAATATGATGTTCTGTACCTGAAGCAGGACGGGAACTCCCAACCATCATCATAGAAATCCCGGAATAAATTAATCCCTTTGTTAAAATTTCTATTCCAGATTTTTTTCTGGCAATAATTTTATCTGAATTATTGATCAGATCATCTAAAACCTCTTCGACTAAATTAAAGGCCTCCTGACAGAAATATTCATCAAATAAAGCCACTCCTAGTTTCCATTCCAATAATGATGAAACTTTACCTAAAAGGTCTCCTAATCCTGATTGAATTAACTTCCAGGGAGCATCTTTTAAAATCTTTAAATCAGCTATGATTAACTCTGGAGGAGTGGTATTATATGTTTGTTTAACTCCATTAACTGTAATTGAAGATACTGAAGATGCATAACCATCCATTGAAGGAGCAGTGGCAAAAATAGAATACGGAAGCTTCATCTTATGAGCGGCATAGGCAGTAAGATCATTTATAGAACCAGATCCACAGGCCAGAACATAACCATCGTGCTCTATTCTTTCAATTATTTTAAATAAGGCAAATGGCTCCGGAACCAGATGGTCATCTTCTTTTTTTGCTTTCAGTAAAATTTCTTCTACTTCAAAATTAGCTTTTTTTAAATTATTTTTCAAGTTTTTCCCAGCTGCTTGTTTAGTGTTTTGATCAACAATTAAATATATTTTTTTCTGTTCAGTTATTTCTTGTAGAAGCGAAGCAGTTCTGGCAAGGGCATTTTCTTCAATAATTACATCTTTAATTGGAATCTGATGAACTCTACCACAGGTGCATTCTTTTTCTGAAATTTTTTTAATCTCCATTTTTAATTTGACCTCCTAATATTCAAAACATTTTTTAAGTCTTAAATTATCTTATTTTAATTATTAACTATTAATCTTATTTTTCCTGCCTTGAGAATAAATTAACCCCAACTAAATTAAGTTGAGGTTAATTAAAGGGATATTAATTTAAAATTAATTTAAGTTTTCTACAGCTGCTCTTTCAATTGACAGACCAGCTTTATATCTTTTCATAAACTCTTCAAAACCCTGAACATCTTCCGGATCAGGTTTGATTACCTGTTCACTTTGGCCAGTAAAAATATACTGGTTAAGAAAATCTTCCAAAGTCTGATTTTCTTCTCTATTTAAATGATATGAAGCCAGAAGTGCTATCCCCCAGGCCCCGCCTTCACCTGCGGTTTCCATAACAGATACTGGTGCATTAACAGCAGCTGCCATAAATTTCTGAGCTACACCTTCAGTTTTAAATAATCCACCATGGCCAAGCATTTTGTCAAGTTTAACATTTTCTTCTTTTAAAAGAATATCCATTCCCATCTTCATTGCACCTAAGGCACTCTGAAGATTAACCCGCATAAAATTAGCCAGATTAAAATTATTGTCTGATTCCATTGTAAATAAGGGACGTCCTTCTTCAAACCCAGTTATATGTTCACCTGATAAATAACCATAAGCTAAGAGACCTCCACAATCTTTGTCTCCTTCTAATGCTTTATTATATAAAGTCTCATAAAGATTATTTATATCAACTTCAAATCCTAACTCCTCAATAGCCTCTTTAAAAACATTGATCCACTTATCTAAATTAGATGAACAATTATTAGAATGAGCCATTGCTACCAATTTACCGGTAGGAGTCATTACCAGATCAAGTTCGGGATGAGGCTTAGAAAGTTTATCTTCTAAAACTACCATTGCAAAAACTGAAGTTCCTGCTGATACATTACCTGTTCTTGGAGCAACACTATTTGTAGCAACCATACCGGTTTCGGCATCTCCTTCTGGAGGACACATTAAACTTCCAGCTTCTAAATTTCCTGTTGGATCAAGTAGTTTAGCACCTTCCTTAGTCAAAGTTCCTGCATTTTCACCTGCCAGCAGTGGTTCAGGTAAAATTTCATTAATTTCCCAGGGAAGATTATACTCGGAAATTAAATCACTAAATTTCTCCAACATTTTTTGATTATAATTCTTAGTTTTAACATCAACCGGAAACATGCCTGATGCTTCTCCAATTCCAATTACTTTTTCTCCCGATAATTTCCAGTGAATAAAACCTTCGAGAGTTGTTAAAAAATCAATTTCAGAAATATGAGCTTCTTCATTTAAAATTGCATGATATAAATGAGCAATGCTCCAGCGCTGAGGAATTGGGTGATTAAATTTTTCAGTTAATTTTCGACTTGCCTCTTCAGTTATATTATTACGCCAGGTTCTAAAAGGGACTAAAAGTTCGCCCTCTTTATTAAAAGGCATATAACCATGCATCATAGCACTAAAACCAATAGAAGCTATCTTTTTTAGCTTCAATCCATATTCTGATTCTATATTTTTAGCCATATCCCTATAACTGGCCTGAAGCCCCTGCCAAATTTCATCTAAACTATAGGTCCAAATTCCGTCCACATAACTATTTTCCCAACTGTGACTTCCGGATGCTATTATCTGATTATCATCTCCATTAAGCAAAACTGCTTTAATCCTGGTTGAACCAAACTCAATTCCCAGAACTGTATTTCCATTTTCTATAGCATTCTGATTAGCTGCAGTCATTGATTTAACCTCCTAAATATCATTTTTCCTGTCCATAATAGGCGTTTTTACCATGTTTTCTTAAAAAATGCTTATCAAGTAATGTCTGATCAATCTCCTGAAGAGCTGGATTTAAGTTAACAGCCCGATAAGCCATTTTAGCAACTTCTTCCATCACAACCGCATTATGAACAGCATTTTCTGCATCTGTTCCCCACGAAAACGGACCATGATTATTGACCAGAACTCCCGGACGTTGAGTTGGATCTATATTCTTGAATGTTTCTACTATTACTTTACCTGTATCTCTTTCGTATTCTCCGTTAATCTCTTCTGCCGTCATTTTACGAGTACAGGGAATTTCTCCATAAAAATAATCAGCATGAGTCGTTCCAAAAGCAGGAATTCCTTTACCTGCCTGAGCCCAACTGGTAGCCCAGCTAGAATGGGTATGTACAATCCCACCAATTTCTTCAAAGTTTTTATATAAATAAAGATGGGTTGCAGTATCTGAAGATGGTTTTAAATCACCTTCTACTTTTTTCCCATCAAGATCTACCACAACCATATCAGCAGCTGTCATTTGATCATATTCTACTCCACTCGGTTTAATTACAAACAGACCTTTTTCTCTATCTATACCACTGACATTGCCCCAGGTATAGGTTACTAATCCTCTTTTTGGTAATTCAAGATTGGCTTTTAAAACTTTTTCTTTAAGTTTTTCTAACATTTTTTTCCCTCCCAAAAGTATCAGATTTCTATAATACTTTTATAATAATTTAAATTCCTCCATATAAACAACTTTTGACAGTTCAAAAGGGGGTACTTTATTATTACTATCAAAAAGCGTTTATATGGAGAGAATTATTAATGAGAAATTTATTTAAATATCTCTTAATAAAGATATTTATCTTATTAGTAATTTTACTTTTTTAAACCAACTTCAAATTTACTTCAATTTATAGTAAACATCATTCCATTTTAATTCTTTTTTAAAATCATTTACTTCTGTATCAGCATCAATTGTAAGCAGCTCAATATCTGCTATTTCAGCAAAGTCTCTTAAATGTTCAGTTGTTACAGCTTTTGAAAATCCTGTATGGTGAGCCCCTCCTGCATAAATCCATGATTCAACTGCTTCTCTAAGTGTTGGCTCTGGCTTCCAGAAAACTCTGGCCACAGGTAATTCGGGCATTTCATGTTCAGGAGCTTCAACCTTAACTTCATTAACTATCATTCTAAACCTATTACCCATATCAGTGATTGTGGCATTGACCGCCGGCCCAGAAGCAACATCAAATACTAATCTTGCTGGGTCTTCTTTTCCACCTATTCCTAAAGGATGCATTTCCAGGTTAGCTTTACCATCAGCAATACTTTCACAGACTTCTAACATATGGGCACCAAGAACTTTGGTATCTTTAGGATCAAGATGATATGTGTAGAATTCCATAAAAGAAGTTCCACCTTCTAGTCCATATCCCATAACCTTCATTGCTCTCACTAAAGCTGAAGTTTTCCAGTCTCCTTCACCACCAAATCCATATCCATCTCTCATCAATCTCTGCACTGCAAGTCCAGGAAGCTGTTTCATACCGTGTAAATCCTCAAAATTTGTAGTAAACCCTTTAAAGTTTCCTTCTTCCAGGAACTTACGCAGACCGATTTCAATTCTTGCTGATTCTTTTAAAGACTCTTTACCTTCACCTTCCAGCAGTCCTTTTTGCACATTGTACTCCTGTTTATATACTTCTATTAGCTCAGCAATTTCTGCTTCATCAACAGCATCAATATATTCTACTAAGTCACCAATACCATAATAATGAACTTCATAACCAAATTTCATCTGAGCTTCTACCTTATCACCTTCAGTAACAGCAACATTACGCATATTGTCACCGAATCTCACAAATTTCGCTCCCTGTGCATCTGCCCAGGCAGCAGCCGCTCTAGTCCAGACACCAATTCTACGCTGAACTTCTTCATCCTGCCAGTGTCCTGCCACTACTTTACGGTTCTTACCTATTCGGCTGACCATAAAACCGTATTCGCGACCACCATGTGCAGCCTGGTTGGTATTCATAAAGTTCATATCAATCTCATCCCAGGGAATATCCCGATTAAATTGAGTATGCAAATGCAGCAGTGGTTTCTGCATTGCTTTTAAACCTGCAATCCACATTTTAGCAGGTGAAAAAGTATGCATCCAGGTAATAAGACCGATGCACTGATCACTGCTATTAGCCTCCAAAACTACTTTCCTGATCTCTTCTGCAGTGGTTACTACACTTTTAAACTTAATTTCTACTGGAATTTCCCTAGCGGCAGAAAGCCCCTCCGCTATTTTTTTACTATTTTCCTCCACCTCTTTTAAAACACTATCTCCATAAAGATGCTGACTTCCAGTTACAAACCATAATTCCTGTTTTTCAAAGATATTTTTCATTTTTTTCCTCCTTATTACTTTAATATATATTATTAACATTAAAGTATTTTATTTATAATTAAAATTTAATTTAAAATTTTTACTATTAATTAAATTCTCGATAAAAGAACCAAGAATTTAATTAATAGGGAGAAGCTTAAGCCTCTCCCTAAATGTATCTATTTATTCACCCATATAAAATTCAACATTGTCCTGAGTTACTAAGTTTACACCAGTATCAACATAATCAGGTAGTGGGTTAATTCCAGCTTCCTGCCAGTTTCCATTTTCAATTGGATTTAAAAGTCCTTCTTTTAAGTGGAAGAGGAACATTTGTCCCCAGTAACCCATATTCCAGGTTCCCTGAGCTAATGTTGCATCAATAACTCCTGATTCAACAAAATCAAGTGTACCAGGATCAGTATCAAAGCTTACAATGTCAATGTTATCTACCATATTAGCTTCTTCTACTGCAGTTGCAGCACCTACACCTGTAGAAGCTTCAGTTGTAAATACTCCTACTAAATCAGGATTAGCCTGAATCATTGAACCCATTGCTCTAGCAGAAGCAGCCTGATCTGATTGACCATCCTGTACTGAAACAACTTCCATGTTAGGATAATCATTAGCTATTGTTTCCTGGAAACCACGAGCTCTTTCTTCGTGATTTAACTGACCAGGGATAGTTATTAAACCAAGGTTACCTTCTTCATCATTAAGATCAGCTAGATAATTAGCTGCTTTTACACCAGCTTCATAGTTTGAAGTAGCTAAGAAAGAATAACGATTAGAATTAGGAGAATCAGCATCAAAAGTTACTACAGGAATTCCCGCTTCCATTGCTCTGTTAATTGGTCCTACAAGAGCATCAGGGTTGATACATGTTAAAAGAATACCAGCTGGCTGCTGAGAAATAACCTGTTCTAAAACTGTAACCTGCTGATTAATATCATAATCAGTGGCGCCAGTATAACGAGTGGATACTCCCAGATTTGCAGCTGCTTCTTCCATACCTCTGTAAGCAGGTTTCCAGTATTCAATACCAGAAACAAAAGTAACCATTACATACTCATCTTCCATACTACCCTGTAGTGGAGAATCGCCCTGTGCGGCTGCCATACCAACAAAACTGAGTGTTAAAGCAAAAACCATAACTAAAACTAATAATTTTTTCAAACTAAATCCCTCCATATTTTTATTTTATTTAAAATGTGTTTAAACACATTTAAATAATCTTATTTATTTACTGCCATGGACCTTCATATCTATTATTACAGCACTTAGAAGTACTAAACCAACAACTAACTGCTGCCAGTAAACAGATACGCCTAAAAGAACCAGAGCATTATTAACCAGACCAACAAGTATAATCCCTAAAAAAGCACCAAGAACAGTTCCTTCTCCACCAGTAAGACTAGCTCCACCAATTACAGCACCAGCAATAGCTCTTAATTCAGCGCCAGTACCAACAGTAGGTGTAGCTACTCCAAAACGAGCCAGATTTAAAATCCCGGCAAAACCAGCTAAAGAAGAACATAAAATATAAACCATTATTTTAGTTTTATTTACATTTATTCCAGAAAATTTAGCTGCTTCTTCATTTGAACCTACATAATAAATTTTTCTAAAAGTTTTAGAATTTCTCATTAAGAAGTCCATTACTATAACTAAGAGTATTAAAATTAAGCCAGGATTTGGAATTCCAAAAGTCTTCCCACCACCGATAAAATCAAAAGTTTCCGAAATCTGACCGATACTAACAGGTGAACCTTTGGTGATAATATAGGCCAAACCACGACCAATAGACATCATACTTAAAGTTGTAATAAATGGGCTTAATTTTATTTTAGTAATAAATTGCGAAATACTGAAACCAATCAAAACGGATAAAACCATTGAAATTAAAACTGATAACCAGATATTCAAACCCAGAGTTACCATTGTCATTCCGGCAAGTACATTGGCAAAAGCCATAACAGAACCAACAGAAAGGTCAATTCCGCCAACAACTAAAACTAAAGTCATTCCTACTGCCAGGATTCCATCCATTGATAAACCAATCAAAGTAGTATTTATATTATAAGTACTTAAAAAACCTGGGGCCATGAAGCTTAATAAAGCCGCAAAAACTATAATTATAAGTGCAAGTGAAGCTTCTCGTAAACCAAATAACTTTTTTAGAACACTAGAATTCTGTGTGTTTTCCATTCCCTTATATCCCTCCATTTTTTAGTTTTCAAAATCATTTTTTCTACCAGAAGCATACATCATAACTTCTTCTTCGGTTGCTGTGTCAGCATCTAATTCTCCAACTAATTTACCTTGATGCATAATTAAAATTCTATCACTCAAACCTAAAATCTCAGGTAATTCAGAAGATATAAACATAACTGCATGACCATTATTAGACAACTCTCTTAAAGTTGTATGAATTTCAAATTTAGCTCCCACATCAATACCTCTGGTAGGTTCATCTAAAATTAAAACTCTTGGATCTACAGCTAACCATTTAGCAAGCAATACCTTTTGCTGATTCCCACCACTTAAACTCTTAACTGGCTGATCTAAACTTGCGTATTTTGTATTCATAATATCAACAAATTTACCACCAATATCTTTAACTTTTTTCTTTTTTACCAGTGAATTTTCAGATACCTGTTCTAAATCAGCAGCTACAACATTTGCATTCAAATCCATATCTAAAAATAGTCCCTGCTCTTTTCTGTCTTCGGTAATATAAATTAAGCCCTGATCAATATTTTCGCGGGTATTATTAGCAGTTATATCTTTACCAAATAATTTAATCTTTCCACTGTCAGGCTGATTGATCCCAAAAACAGTCTGCATTGCTTCAGATCTTCCAGCACCAATCAAACCAAATAAACCAACAATTTCTTTTTCATTAACTTCAAAACTAATATTTTCGAATTCATCTTTTCTACTAATATTTTCAACAGTTAGGATATTTTGACCAACTTCAGTTCCTTTGTCTGGATAAGCCTGGTCAAGCTCTCTCCCCACCATCATCCGAACAATATCATCAGGATCAACATCTGCTACTCTGCCATCTCCAACATGAACTCCATCTCGCAAAACAGTAAAGCTATCACATATCTGAAAAATTTCTTTAAGTCTATGACTTATAAAAAAGATTGCAATACCTTCTTTTTTCAATCTTAATAAATTATCAAATAAAATCTGTGACTCAGATTCTGTTAAAGAAGATGTTGGCTCATCAAGAATTAAAATTTTTGCATTGATTGATAATGCTTTAGCTATCTCAACCATTTGCTGTTCTGAAATACCCAATTTACCCAGAGGCTGCTTAACATCGATATCAAGATTTAATCTTTTTAATACTTTTTCAGCCTCCTTACGCATTTCCTTAAAATTAACCATGCCTCTTTTTTTCTCCGGCACACGTCCCATAAAAATATTCTCAGCAACACTTACTTCTGGACAGAGACTCAATTCCTGGTGAACAATACTTATTCCTTTTTCCTGTGCTGTACGAGGGTCCAGGTTAGTTAATTTCTCACCTTCAAATATAATTTCTCCTTCATTTGGCTGCAAAATCCCGGTCATAATATTCATTAAGGTTGATTTACCGGCACCGTTTTCTCCACAAACTGCCTGAATCTCTCCGGGCTCAATTTTTATATTCACATCTTTTAGAGCCTGAGTTCCATAAAATGACTTACTAATTCCTTTCATTTCTAAAAGTTTGTCCATTTGAATTTAACTACCTCCTTCTTAGCTCTTTACATGAATCTCTAACTACCAGTTCTGGATCATATAAAAATCTTGGTTTTTCAACTCCAATTTCTATCATATTAAATAATAATCTGGCTGCATGTCTACCTAAATCTTCTTTAGGATGTCGGACTGAAGTAAGCCTGACATTTGTTGCCGTGGCCAGAATTGAATCATCAAAAGAAACTACAGAGATGTCTTCCGGAACCTTTAGTCCTTTATCAATTATCGCCTTAACTACATCTACAGCAATCTCGTCATTATAACAGACAACCGCTGTTGGCTGATCCTGATGAGATAACATTTTATCCATCCAGTGATAGGGATAAGATGAAATTTGACTTGTTATATATGTTCCAACATCTGCTGATTCTGAATCAATACCATAATCATTTAAAGCCTTTTTAAAACCTTTAAGCCTAAAAACCCCCTGTAAATCATCCTCCTTAAAAATCCCAGCAATATTTTTGTGCCCAAGCTGCAATAAATATTGAGTTGCTTTATAACCACCTTTATAATCATTGACAATTGCATAAGATGGGTTTAATTCTCTGTAATAAGCATTTAGCATAACAAATGGGATATTTTTTTCTTTTAATTCTCGATAGAGGTCCATGTTGTGAGTATCTATTGCACTTTTGGTGGGCTCTATTATTAAACCATCGACTTCATTGTTTATAACCTGTTTTAAATGTTTTCTCTCCTTATCAGAATCATTATCAGTATTAGCCAGAGTTAAAGTGTAATGTTTTGAACTTACAACTTCTTCAATTCCAGAAATAATATTAGGAAATATATAATTAGATAAATAGGTAGTTATCACTGCAATAGTTTTTTCTTTAATACCTTTATCTGGGTCTTTGTAAAAAGTACCCTTTCCTCTCTGTCTGTGAACAATTCCAGTTTTTTCAAGTTTAGTTAAACCCCTGCGAACTGTATCCCGGCTAAAATTTAATTTTTTAGCTACTTTTGATTCAGATGGCAGCAGGTCCCCATCCTTTAAATCATTGTCGGATATGTAATTTTTATAAAAATTAATTACCTGTTCATATTTGGCTTTATTCATAATTACCACAACTTTCCCTACAAATTTTATATTTGTATGTACCTTAAATTTATTGTACCTCAATTATTTATCAAAATCAAATTAAAATTTTATGATAATTAAAAAAGAGGGTATATACCCCCTTTTTAAGAATTAGTTGTAAGGAAGTTCATCAAAATTATATTCATCGACAATCATTGTTGGGGTTACAGTTAATTGTGGTAATTCTTCACCCTCCATATAAGATTTAATAGATCTCATTGTTATTCTTCCCATTTCTGTTGGGAATACTGCCAGAGTACCTGTTAAATCTCCTTCCCCTACATCTTCAATTGCATCAGGATTTCCATCAATACCTAAGGTGAAAACATCTTTATTCATTGATTTGGCAGCCTGGGAAGCTCCCTGAGCCATAGCATCACTCATACCAAAAAATAAATCTATATTTGGTCTTGACTGAAGAAGATTTTCAGCAACATTCATTCCTTTTGCTCTTTCCCAATCAGCAGGTTGAGATGCAGCAATTTCTATTTCAGGAAATTTCTCTAATACTTCCATAAATCCACCTTTACGCTCTGTGTTATGAAAACCAGGAACCCCTTCCAAAATAGCTATCTGACCATCAAGCTCTCCATATCTTTCATGTAATAATTCTACTGCTCTCATACCAACTTTTCTTCCACCTGCTCTTTGATCATAACCGACATAGGTTACAACCTCACCACTTGGCAATTCGGTTAAAGAATTAAAAACAAATACAGGAATATCGGCTTCATTAGCTTTTTCAATTGCAGGAGCTACGGCTTTATTATTAATAGCACATAAAGCTATAGCATCTACTTCCCGCTGAATCATATCTTCTACCATACTAACCTGCTTCTGAAAATTACTTTCTCTATCTGGAGCTAATTTATATAATTTCCAGCCATATTCCTCTGCCATTTCTGTGGCTCCCTCATTGGTAGCTTTATAAAATGTACTGGTTAAAGCTGGAGATATCATAGCTACTTCAAAGTCATCCTGAGCATAAGTGGCAAAACTAAAGAGCATAACAAATAATAATGAAATTACTAGTGTTTTTTTGATCATTTTTTTCCTCCTTTTTTGTTTAAAAACTCATAAAATAAATGCCCCGAATTTAAAATTGTCACCTCCTCTAAGTATGTATTTATCTTAAGATCTAAGATTAGCAACAAAAGAACTTAAGGTGCCATCCTGATCTTCAGAACTCTGCTTTCTAACAACATCCACTGTAACCGCAAGTAAAATAATTAACCCCAAAATTACTCTCTGCCAGTGGGAAGAAACTAATAGTAAATTTAAACCATTCCTAACAACTCCCATAATTAAAGCACCAATTAATGATCCAACAATTTTACCACGGCCACCACTTAAACTGGTACCTCCTATAACCACAGCAGCAATTACATCTAACTCAAAGCCATCTCCTGCTACCGATGTGGCCGCATCCAGTCTTGCTGCTAAAATCATACCAGAAACAGCTGAAAATAAACCTGTTAAGCCATAAACAATAGTTTTATATTTTTTAGTATTAATTCCAGACAGAATTGCTGCTTCTTCATTTCCACCTAATGCATAGGAATATCGACCAATTTTTGTTTTATTTAAAAGAAAATAACTAATTAAATATATAATAACCATTAAAATTGCTGGAAACGGAATAGGTCCAACCATTCCTGCACCTAAATACTTAAAAGAATCCGGAAGACCATAAATAGGAGCTCCCTGTGTATAAACAAAAGACAAACCTCTTGCCACTCCCATCATACCAAGTGTTGATATAAAAGGAGGTAAGGGAATTCGAGTTATAAATACACCATTCAAGATTCCTAATAAAGCACCAATAATTAAACCAAGCAAAACTGCTATCCAGATATTCCATCCTAAAGAAACCATCATCCCTGCTGTTAAACAACTTGATAAACTTAAAACTGATCCAACAGATAAATCAATTCCACCAGTAATAATTACAAAAGTCATCCCAGCTGCTGCAATAGCAATTAAAGAAGACTGTCTTAAAATATTCATTAAATTAGTAAAAGATAAAAAATAGGGGGTGGCAAGTGACATTATTACAGATAATAAAATTAATCCTGTTAAAGCTCCAAATTCTTTCCCCAGTGAATCCCGTATTTTTTTTAATAGTTCCATATCCATCACTCCTTGGTAGCAAGATTTAAAATATTTTCCTGATTAGCTTCTTCAATATCTAATTTTCCGGCTATTTCTCCGTGATTCATTACTAAAACTCTATCACTCATCCCCAGTATTTCTGGCAATTCAGAAGAAATCATAATAATTCCAACACCCTGACCGGCCAGCTCGTTCATTAGTGAATAAACTTCTTTTTTAGCACCAACATCAATCCCTCTAGTTGGCTCATCAAAAATTAATATTTTAGCATTTTTTATCAACCATTTTGCCAGAACTACCTTTTGCTGATTACCTCCACTTAAATAACGCACTTCCTGTTCCTCACCTGGAGTTTTTATATTTAACTTATCTATATACTCTCTGGCTAATTTTTTATCCTTATTATCTTTTAATATAATCCCATCCATAACCTGAGATAAATCAGTTAATGAAATATTTTCTTTTACAGATCTAACAAGCACTAAGCCCTGTTTTTTTCTATCTTCAGTAATAAATCCTATTCCGGCTTCTATAGCATCCTGAGGATTTTGAATATTTTTCTTTTTATTATTGATCTTTATTTCGCCAGTATCTCTTTTATCTGCTCCAAAGATACACCTCATAATTTCTGTTCTGCCAGAACCAACTAAACCAGCGAAGCCTAAAATTTCACCCTTTCTTAAAGAAAAAGAAATGTCTTTTAAAAAATCATTACTATTTAAATTTTCTACTTTTAAAATTTCTTCTCCAATTTCTACATTTCTGGGAGGAAATTGCTCTTTTAATTCTCTTCCTACCATTTCCTTAATTAGCATATCTTTATCTGTAGTTGAAATCGGATGAGTTGCTATATATCTGCCATCTCTAAAAACAGTAACCCGATCTGCTACTTCCCATAATTCTTTTAACCTGTGTGAAATATAGATAATTGAGATTCCTTTTTCTTTTAAGTTTTCAATTGTTTTAAACAATTCTTCAATTTCATTATCTCCCAGAGCAGCTGTTGGTTCATCCATAATAATAATATCGGAATCCATAGATATAGCCTTTGCAATCTCTACCATCTGCTGCATTGCAACCCCTAAATCAGCAATATTGGTTTTAGGGTCTATATGTATTCCTAGATCTTCTAATATTTTTTTGCTTTTTTGATACATATCCTTTTTATCAATTACAGCTTTTCCTTTCATATTTTCTCTTCCAAGAAAAATATTTTCTGCAATTGATAGATAAGGAACTAAATTAAATTCCTGATAAATTACACTGATTCCTAAATTTCTGCTATGTTTAGGTCCTTTAATATTTATATTTTGTCCTTTATATTTAATATCCCCTCCATCTCTTTTATGTACCCCGGAAATCACTTTAATTAAAGTGGATTTACCCGCACCATTTTCTCCTACTAAAGCATGTACTTCCCCCTCTCTAAGCTTGAAATTAACTTTATCCAGTGCTAATACACCTGGAAACTTTTTAGTTATAGAAGATAACTCTAATATATTGTTCTGCATCTATTTCCCCTCCTTTAATCGAATATTCTTAATTTTAAAGATACGCAGGAATTCAATTTATTTGTATACAAATAAACATACATTATTAATAACTTGTATGCACTTGCTATAAAGATTATATACTAATTTTCTGAAAAAATCAAATATTAAGGTTCTTTAACAAATGTTGTGAAATCTAAATAGCACCGTTTGAATCATGTTATCTCTTTTATTTTTTGAATTACTCTTAAATACTTAGTAATGATAAATATACTCGGCGTTTTAAGTTTTCAACTTTGGGAACACCATAGCCAATTCTTTTAATTAGTTTGATTTTGTTGTTTAATCCTTCAGCAAATCCGTTGGTTATTCTAGTTTTAAAATAGTTAATAATTTGCTGTTCCCAGCGTTTTACTGTTCCTTTAGCTCTATAGAAAAGATTTAATTTAGCCTGGCTAACATTTTCATACCAGTGATTTAAAGCTTCAATAGACTCTTCAACATCAGGTATCTGTAGCAAATCTCTAAATTCTTCTTTTAACTCCCATGCTTTTTCTAAAGCAGGAGATAATTTAAAGATTTCTATCAGCCTCTGATGGCCGTCATCATCAAGATCTTCACCAGCCATCAGAAGGGTGAGCCTTGATTTATAGAACTTCTTTCTATTGGCAGGAGTCTGTTTATCCTGTTCCTCTTTTCTCAGCTTATCTAAGGCATTATTGATAGCTGTAACCAGATGGAACTTATCAACTACTATCTTAGCATTTGGAAAAACAGTTTCTGCAACAGCTTTATACGGACTCCACATATCCATGGAGAAGTACTTGATCTGCTCCCGCAGTTTCTCAGGCCAGGTATTGAAGTACTCAATTAAATCATCTTTTTTTCTAGAAGTTAATATATCAATTAGTTTACCATTAATCGGATCAGTTAAAGCGACAGCATATTTATGTTTTTTCTTGATTGCAAATTCATCAATACTGATAGCTTCAACCTCATCTAAGGTTGCAAGCTGAGCTTCCTTAATCAGAGCATCTAATTTGCTGTGTACCGAGTTTTGAATACTGGTATAGCTAAGACCATGTTCTTTTGCTACTCTTGAGTAATCACGGCTATCAGTCTGCTTTAAAAGATGCATTTTAAAACGCTCTGTTTTCCGTGAATATTTAGTAATGCTTTCTATTCTCTTAGGTATTGCTCTTTTGCCACAGTGACTGCAGCTATAGCGTTTTTTTACAAGTCTAATAGCTACTTTTTTATTTCGAAGAGGAGTATCTTGAACCATTTGAAATTTTCTATCGTGAACTTTATCTGCTTTTTTACCGCAGGCTGGGCATTTAACATGATCTTTTTGATAATCAGCTACAAAAACTAAATATTCTTCAGTTTGAATTAAATCTGTTGCAACCAGGTCTGGTAAATTCATTAAATCTGTGATAAACTTATTATGCATTTGCTTGACTCCTTTATTGAATTTTTGGTGTTGTAACTATTTAATTCAACGGAGCCAGGCAAATGCCTTTTTTATTTAGATTTTTTTAGATTTACAGTTTTTTCTTCACAACATTAATTATACAACCAATATTAACTAAAATTTTTAATATTAGTCAGATTTTTATTAATAAGATTTAGTTATTTTTTATTTTGAATATTATTTTTTAATAAAAAAATCAGCTGCCCAGATAATAACTCTGAACAGCTGAGATAAGCCACTAATATTTCACTATTAAATTTTTTGATTAATTTTTCAAACTCTGAAGTGGAGCCGGTATTCTACCACCACGGGCAATAAAATCACTGCTGGAATAATCGCTGACCTTCATTATTGGAGCCTTACCGAAAAGCCCACCGTAAACTACCTCATCTCCAACATCTTTTCCTGGAACAGGTATAACCCGGACAGCAGTTGTTTTATTATTAACCATTCCAATTGCAGCTTCATCAGCAATAATGGCCGAAATTGTTTCTGGCTCAGTTCTCCCGGGAAGAGCAATCATATCCAGCCCAACAGAACAGACAGCAGTCATTGCTTCTAATTTTTCTAAACTTAAAGCTCCTTTTTCTACTGCTTCTATCATTCCTGAATCTTCACTAACCGGAATAAAGGCTCCGCTTAAACCACCTACATGAGAAGAGGCCATTACTCCTCCCTTTTTAACTGCATCATTCAGCAGAGCTAAAGCTGCAGTTGTTCCATGAGCTCCAGCAACTTCAACTCCTATTTCTTCTAAAATTCTGGCAACACTATCTCCAACCGCCGGAGTAGGTGCCAGAGAAAGATCAACAATACCGGAGGTTGCTCCCAGCTTCTCGGAAGCCTCCTTAGCAACAAGCTGTCCCATACGGGTGATTTTAAAAGCTGTCTTTTTAATTGTTTCTGCCACAAGATCAAATGATTCACCCTCTACTTTTTCCAGAGCAGCCTTTACTGTCCCCGGACCGGAGATACCTACATTTATCATACATTCGCCTTCTCCAGCTCCATGGAAGGCTCCGGCCATAAATGGATTATCCTCAGGAGCATTTGCAAAAACTACCAATTTGCTGGCTGCAACTCCACCGTTGTCAGCTGTAAGTTCAGCAGATTTTTTAACTATTTTTCCCATCTTAGCTACTGCATCCATATTTAAACCGGCTCTGGTTGTGCCAATATTTACCGAAGAACAGACTCTTTCTGTCTGGGCCAGAGCTTCCGGGATAGAAGCAATAAGTTTTTTATCTGCTGCAGTCATTCCTTTGTGAACCAGAGCAGAAAAACCACCAATAAAATCAACTCCAACCTCTTTAGCAGCCTTATCCAGAGTTCTGGCAAACTCTATGTAATCGGGATCATTACTGGCCGCCGCCACCTGAGCAATAGGGGTTACCGATATTCTTTTATTTATTATAGGTATATCATATTTTAATTCAATTTCTTCTGCTGTTTTAACCAGCTCTCCAGCATATTCAGTAATTTTATTATAAATTTTTTCTCTTGCTTTCTCACCATCACTATCAGCACAGTCACTAAGGGAAATCCCCATAGTAACAGTTCTAATATCAAGCTTCTCTTCTTCCAACATTCTAATTGTTTCCATAATCTCATATGTATTAATCATCTAACCACTTCCTCTCAAACTTTAAAATATTAGATTGTTTTAAGATTTAATTTTTAAAAAGTATTTTTATATTTATGGCTCCTATTATATTCTGTGCATTGAACGGAAAATATCTTCGTGCTGCAATTTGACAGAAACCCCCAGTTCTTCTCCCTTTTCGTTCAATTTTTCTTTTAGTTTTTCTAAGGAAATCTCTAATTTTTCTAAATCAACTAACATAGTCATGGTAAAATATTCATCCAGAATTGTCTGATTAATGTCTAAGATATTAACCTTATTTTTAGCCAGCAGGGTACTTACTTCTGCAATAATGCCCATCTGATCAACACCAATAACAGTAATAATTGCTTTCACTTTAAATCTTCCTTTCTTATCTTATTTAGCAGCTTCTCAAAAGCTCCTCAATATTTAAATATTAATTATTTATTATATCATTATCTTACCATTTATCTTATCATTAATTTTTCTGCTTTACAATAAAAAACCTCCCATTTAAACAGACTGCTGCCTATTTAACCATGGGAGGCTTAATTAAAGTTAAACTGTATTTAAATTTTTACAGCTAATAAAATCCTAAAGTTCTTTCAATTCTTTAAAACGATCTTTTAAATCTGTATATAAGGAGCGGTATATTTTATAACCTTTATTATATTTCTCTACATTTTCTTTAATTGGCTCAACAGTATCGACTACCTCAACTAACTCCTCTACTATTGATTCAAAATCAGAGAATACTCCTGCTCCAACACCGGCAATTATTGCAGCTCCAAAAGCGGGACCCTGCTCAATATTTAGAAGGCTTATCTTTTCACCAAAAATATCAGCGATAATCTGCTGCCAGAGTTTGCTTTTGGCGCCTCCACCGATTAAACGAATCTCGTCTATCTCAACTCCTCTTTCCTTTATCAGTTCTAAAGAATCTCTTAAAGCAAAGCTGACTCCTTCCATCACACTGCGAATAAAATGGCCTCTTTTATGGTTTCCGGAAATGCCAAAGAATACTCCCCGGGCATCTGCATCTGCATGAGGTGTACGCTCACCATATAAATAGGGAAGAAATGTAAGTCCTTCACTGCCAGCTGCCACTGACTCAGCTTCTTGATTTAACTGCTCAAAACTAAGTTCATCATTAAACAGCTCTTCTTTCATCCACTTAAATGACATTCCAGCCGAAAGCACAACCCCCATCATATAGTAACTTTCGGGCACTGCATGATTAAAGAGATGAATTCTGCCTTCTGGATCTGCTTCCGCCTGATCGGTCTGGGCTACAACTACCCCCGAGGACCCCAAACTGGCCATCACTCGCCCAGCTTTAATGATACCACTACCAACTGAACCACAGGCATTATCAGCTCCCCCAGCTACTATCTTAGTTGAAGTTGACAGGCCAGTCTTTTCTGCTGCTTCTGTTGTTACAGAACCAACTATATCAATCGATTTTAAAACAGGTGGCATAATGGAAGGGTTTAACTCCAGTCTATTTAAAATTTCTTCTGACCAGTCCTCTGCTTTAACATCACAGAGAAGTGTCCCAGCTGCATCAGATAAATCCATTCCCAGTTTGCCACTTAATTTATATCTTATGTAATCTTTGGGCAGCAATACTTTTTCCAATTTTTTATAGTTTTCCGGCTCATTGTTGCGAAGCCATAATATCTTTGGAGCTGTAAATCCTTCTAAAGCTGGATTGGAAACTAAACTGGCTAACTCTTTAATTCCACCAACCCGCTCATAAATTTCTTCACATTCAGCTGATGTTCTGGTATCACTCCAGAGTATTGCCGGTCTAATCACTTCCATATTTTCATCCAAAAAAACTGAGCTGTGCATCTGACCAGAAAAACTAAGTGCTTTAATTTTTTTAGCTTTGATTTCGTTTTCTAAAATTAAATCTCTAATCACTTTTTGACTCGCCTGCCACCAGTCCTCCGGATTCTGTTCTGCCCAACCTGCCTGTGGGGTTGACAGAGGATATCCCTCACTGTTTTCGGCAATAATTTCACCATTTTGATTCATTAAAAGTGCCTTAACTGCACTGGTTCCAATATCTAAACCTAAAGTATACTGCAAAATAAACACCCCTCATTAAATATCCAAAAAAATCCTTTTTATCCTAATAAAATTAAGTCACAATCTCTACACTAAGATTAAATATCTGAGCTGCCAGACCATAAACAGTTGCCAAACCTTCCAACTCAGTAAACTTAAGATCTGCAAACTCACGTGAGATTTTCAAAGATTTTTGATCCACAATTTGATTAATATTTTCCATCAAATAACCTTCAGCCCTAATAATTCCTCCTCCAATTACTATGTGTTCAGGACTCAAACTATTGATTATATTTACCAGACCTATTCCGATATTGCAGCCGCTTCTTTTAATAATGCTTTTTAACTTTTCGTCTTTTTCAAAATCAAGCTGGTAAATCTGATCAATACTTAAATCTTTGCCCAAGTATCTGTTAACTTCATCACGTAAAAACGACTCAGAAGCCAGAGTTTCCCAGCAGCCATCATTTCCACAGTGACATTTGGGCCCATCACTATCAATGATTAAGTGACCAAATTCACCGGCATTACCACTGGCACCTGTATAAAGCTTTCCGTCAAGCAAAATTCCACAACCAATACCTTCATTAATTGAAACAAAGACTAAATTTTCAATATCTGGATAAACAAATTCCTTTTCTCCGATCACAGCTGCTTTTGCTTCATTTTCCAGCAGCACCGGAAAATCAAAATAACGGGCATAAAATTTAGGTATCTCTAAATTATTCCAGCCCAAATTAGGAGCAAATTCCAGACTTTTATCTTCTCTATTAATTAAAGCTGGGACACCAACGCCTAAACCCAGAATTTTATCACGCTTAATCTGATGTTTTTCCAGTAAATTTTCAATTTCATCTTTAATTTTTAAAAGATTAGATTCTGCATCCTTTTGATGATCTATGGCAATATTCTTTCCTTCTAGAATTTCAAATGCCAGATCAAATAAATATAATTGACTGTGATTAACACCTATATTTAACGATATCATATAACCTTTTTTCGGATTCACTTTAATATAAACAGGCTTGCGCCCCCCATTAGAACTTCCCTTTTCAGTTTCAATGACATACTCGTCTGCAATTAATTTTTTCACATGATTGGTAATTGTAGCAGCACTATAACTAGTATTCTCTGCTAACTCTTTGCGAGTTATAGGTCCATGGCGATGGATAATTTTAAATATTGAACCCTGATTTAAATTGTGAATAAAAGTTGAATTTCCTACACGCTGTTTGTTCATAAATATCAATCCTTATCTCCTTATTAATTTAAGTTTTAATTTAAAGCTTAAATTATCTTCTGTATTATATATTCTCGCTTTTAAATAATATTCCTGCTTTTTAAGAAAATTTTTTAAAATTTAATTCAAATTAGTCCAAAAAATCTTCCCTTTGAGGCGTAAAAACATCAAGAATAACTGAATCTTTAAGCGCTTTAACTCCATGTTCCACATTTTCTCCTGCATAAAAGCTATCACCAGCAGTCAAAACTTTTTTCTCATCACCAACTTCTACTTCAAACTCACCTTCTAAAATATAACTGATCTGTTGATGCTTACTATGACTATGTTTTTCACCAATTCCACCTTTATTAAAATGAACTTCTACAGCCATCATTGAGCCACCACGACTCAGTATTTTTCTCTTAACTTTAGCTTCCAGCTCTTCAAATTCAATTTCACTATTTTTAACAATTATTTTTTCCACTCTTTCCTCTCCTCACCTTAAGCATTTAGTAATTACAATTATTATCTATATAATATTTTCTCATAAAATTTATTTTAAAGCAATATTTTAGCAGACATTAGTCTAATTATTTTAAGACTTAAATTTTTTTATTTAATTGAGTTGAATTAAAGGAGAAAAATAACTGATAGTGAATATATTAAATAAGAGAAAACTAATAACTTAATCACAAAAAGTGAAATTTGAAAAGGGAGTGAATAATAAATGAAAGTTTTATTTATTGGAGGTACAGGAACTATTAGTAAAGCAGTATCAGAACTGGCTGTTAAAAAAGGAATAGAATTATATTTATTCAATCGAGGTAATAGTAATCATCTGGCTCCAGCAGAGGCAAATATTATTGAAGGGAATATCAGGAACCCGGAAGAAGCAAAACAAAAACTGCAAAATCACCACTTTGATGCTGTGGTTGACTGGGTTGCTTTTACTCCTGAACATATTAAAAATGATATTGAAATTTTTAGAAATAAGACAGATCAATATATTTTTATTAGCTCAGCATCTGCCTATCAAAAACCTCAGACAAGTTATTTAATCGATGAATCAACTCCACTTGCTAATCCATACTGGGAATATTCGCAGAATAAAATTGCCTGTGAAAATATTTTAATGGCTGAATACCGGAAACATGATTTTCCCATTACTATTATCCGTCCCTCTCATACTTATGGCAAGCGCTCAATTCCGGCAGCTTTAAACAGTCATCAGGCTCCCTGGTCACTGGTTGACAGAATGCGCCGCGGTAAAAAAATTCTGGTTCATGGAGACGGCAGCTCACTCTGGACAATGACTCATAATACTGATTTTGCTAAAGCTTTTGTTCCCTTACTGGGAAATATGCAAACTCTTGGTCATGCTTTCCAGATTACTTCAGATGAAACACTAAATTGGAACCAGATATTTAAAGCTATTGCCAGAGCAGCAGGTGTAGATAATCTCGAGCTGGTTCATGTTGCTTCTGAAAAAATTGCAGAATATGATCAAAGCTTCAGAGGATCACTGCTTGGAGATAAGGCAGTGAGTGTTGTATTTGACAACTCTAAAATAAAACGTTTTGTACCCCAATTTAAAGCAACCGTACCGTTTGCAAAGGGAGTAAAAAAATCAATTAATTGGTTTGATAATCATCCAGAAGCACAACAGATTGATCAGGACTGGAATATATTAATGGATAAAATAATTACTGAAAATAGGAGGTAATATGCTTAAAAATAAGCTAATTAAAGAACTTGAGCAGTATTTTGCAGATGATCAAAAAAGAATCCAGCATGCTCTCAAAGTAACTGATTATGCAGAAAAACTAATAAAAGCTTTTAAGGAAAAGTATCCAGATAAAAATATAAATGAACAGGTAATTATCTATACTGCAGTTTTACATGATATTGGAATTAAAAATTCAGAAGTTAAATATGGAAGTAGTTCCGGGCACTATCAGGAAATTGAAGGGCCCCCGGTTGCCAGAAAGATAATGAAATCACATAATATTGATTTTGAAACGATGGATGAAGTTGCTGAAATTATTGCTCATCACCATACACCAGGTAAAGTAAGCAGCAATAATTTTAAATTACTTTACGATGCTGACTGGCTGGTCAATTTGCCAGAAGTTTATAATTTAAATAAAAAAAATACAACTGAAAAAGAAAATTTGATCGAGAAAATCTTTCTGACTTCGACAGGAAAAAAGATTGCCAGAAAAGAATTTTTAAATAATTACTAAACTGGTCCATAAGTAAAGCTCCCTGACTCAGGATTAAACCCGGGTGGGGAGCTTTTTTGATGGGTCAAAATCAGAATTTTGACTACTTCTTTATACTTGTAAAATTTTAAATATTACTGGATATCAATTAATACTAAAGAATAAAAAAAGACACTCCCGGGATAAGGAGCATCTTTTCTGCAAATATTAAACTAATAAGGAGATATTTGCTTTTAGTATCATCTAATACTTTGTATTACTTTATATTAAATATTATCCTTTTTTGGCTTATCCCATCAAAAAGTTGGGAAGCCAGAGGGTTAAAGCAGGGACAAAGGATAATAGTAATACCATAATTACGAGTACTGCATAAAATGGCATTAGTGACTTTGCTATTTTTTCTATTGGAGCATTTCCAATTGAACAACCCACAAATAAAGTTGAACCTACTGGAGGTGTTAAAAGACCTACCCCAAGATTAAGCATCATCACAACACCAAAGGTAATGGGATCCATTCCAATACTTTTTACAACCGGTAATAAAATAGGGGTTGCAATTAAGATCAGTGGAGCCATATCCATTATTGTACCAAGGAATAATAAAATTAAATTAACTAATAACATTATGATAATTGGATTATTTGATAAATTTAATAATGCATCTGTAATCATGCCAGGCACCTGTAGATAAGACATCATCCAGGCAAAGGCACTCGAAGTCGCAATAATTGCTACAACCATAGCTAGAGTACTCAATGAACTTCTTAAAATATCAACAAATCTGGAAATCGGTATATCTTTATAAACAAAGAAAGTTATAATAAAAGCATAAACTGCAGCTATAGCTGCTGATTCAGTGGCTGTAAAAATACCGGTAGTTACTCCACCAATGATGATAACAGCTGTTAAAAGACCAAGTACACTATCCCGAGTTATCCGTAATGCTTCTTTAAAAGAAACAGTTTCTTCTCTCGGATAATCTCTCTTAACGGCAATTGCATAACTTAAAATCATCAAAGCAATTCCCAGGAGAACTCCAGGAACTATACCTCCCAGAAACAATTTAGCTACTGAGATTCCACCGCCAGCGGCCAGAGAATAAATAATCATGTTGTGGCTGGGTGGAATAATAATACCCTGAACAGAAGAAGTAATGGTCACATTGATAGAATAATCTTTATCAAAACCTTTTTGCTCCATCATAGGAATCATAATTGAACCAATAGATGAAACATCAGCTACAGAAGAACCAGAAATTCCTCCAAAAAACATACTGGCCAGAATATTAACCATAGCCAGTCCACCGCGCATCCAGCCAATAATTACATTAGAAAATTTAATTAATCGATCTGAAATACCACCTTGACCCATTATTTCACCTGCAATAATGAAAAATGGAATTGCCATCAGGGAAAAGGAATTAATTCCTTTAACCATCTGCTGCATGACTACCATTGGTGGTAATCCAACATAAAAAGCTGTAAACATTGTTGAAAGTCCTAAACTGAAAGCAATGGGGATACGAATAAAAAGCATAAATAAAAAAGAACCTAATAATATTATTACCGCTGGATCCATTAATTTTCCCCCTTTGCTTTTTTATTTTTTTCTGTTTCAGACTGAATTGTAAGATGTTCCTCTCTCAAAATACCAAAAAATTTAGCAGCAGAATAAAGAATAATTAAAATTCCGGAAAGAGGTAACATAATGAACAAAAGCCCTCTTGTCCATTGTGTAGCGGGCAAAACTGTAGTTTTAGTAGCATTATAAAGTTCCCAGCCGTATTTTAACATAAAAAAACCAAAAATACCTACTAGAATATCCTCAATCTTATAAATATATTTTTGATATTTTTCTGGAAACAAACTCATAAAAAATTCAATACTTAAATGAACTGAATTTTTTACCCCCAGTGCCATACCTAAAAATCCAAACCAGATCATCATTAACAAGGCAACTTCGTCTGACCAGCGAAAAGTAAAATTAATTGTATATCTTGTAAAAACAGTTGTACTGACAATAACTATCATTGCAACCAAAAAAATCATAGCAATATAGCTGATGAATTTCTCAGTATTATCTAAAATTTTATTTAGAAACCCCTGTTTTTCTTTTTTTTCTTCCATAAAACTCACCCTTTTTTAAGAGGTGGAAGGAAAATTCCTTCCACCTTCATTTACAAATATTATTTAACTTAATTTAGTTTAAGTTAGATTAATATCAGTTTATTCTTCCATTTCAAAGTTTAAAATACTATTTAATAAATCTTCATATCCTTCACTGTACTTAGGATAAAGACCTTTAACTTTGTCCTGGAAAGCCTGCTTTTGTTCAGGAGTTAAAGTAGTAATTGTAGCGCCTTCTTCTACAGCTAATTTTTTAGCTTCTTCAGTACGCTTATCCCAGGCTTCACGCTGTACTTCAGTAGAATCTACAGCAGCCTGCTTAATAATTTTCTGATCTTCAGCACTTAACTTATCCCAGGTAATCTTACTCATGATTATTAATTCTGGAATACGGTTATGTTCATCTTCAACAAAATTAGGTGCAACTTCATGGTGACTGTTGTAATACCAACCAGGATAATTATTTTCACCAGCATCTACTACACCAGTCTGCAGTGCACTGTAAACCTCACCCCAGGCAATTGGAGTAGGTGAAGCACCAAGAGCCTCTACCATATCCATCATTAACTGACTTTCCTGAACACGAATTCTTAAACCTTCTAAATCTTCAGGACTTGTAACTTTTTTGTCAGCAGTATAAAAACTACGAGCACCAGCATCATACCATGTTAAACCTACAATACCAGCGTCTTTTAAACCTTCCAGGATACCTTCGCCAATTTCGCTCTGTAAAACCTGGAACATATATTCTTCACTTGGATATAAATATGGAAGAGATAAAACGTTCATCGCAGGCTCAAAGTTAGCCATAGGAGTAATTGATGTTCTAACAAAATCAATCGCACCAAACTGAACCTGTTCAATTGTAGAACTTTCGTCTCCTAAAATTCCACCAGGATAAACCTCAATCTTAATTCTACCATCTGTTCTTTCTTCAACCAGACGAGCAAATTCTTTTGCACCAACAACTGTAGGATAACCTTCGGGCTGATTATCTGCCAGACGTAAGGTCATTTCCTGAGCTGAAACTGCAAATGAGAAAATCAAAAGACTAGCTAAAACTAACACTAAAACTTTTTTCATTGTTTTTCTTCCCCCTTAATTTATTTTCTATATTAATTGTATCAGGAGATATAGACAAAAACTATAGACTAACTTGTTATCTTATTCATTTCTTTGTTTGTTTTCAGAAAATTAAAGACATCAAATTAAATTATTGAAATTTGCCGGGAGAAATACCTGTATATTTTTTAAATGCACGACTAAAATAATTACGATCTGAATATCCAACTTCACAGGCAACAACTTTAATTTTTTCTCCTTCTTTTAATCTTTTCTTGGCCTCTTCCATTCTAACTTTGATTAAATAATCCTTATAATTAATTCCTTCCACTTCTTTAAACAACTTACTTAAATAATATTTGCTAAAAGAAATATAATCAGCTACATCATCCAAACTAATATCTTCTTTATAATTTTCGTCAATATAATCTTTGACAGTTTCTATAATCTGTACTTTCTGTTCTTTTGCATTATTACAAAGATCATCTACCAAATTTTCTATAATCTGCTCAAAATATATTTTTAATCCTTCCAGATTATTGATCAGTTCAATTTCACTTTCTAAACTCTGCATTTCTAAAAATGGCTGTTGTTCATTATAATATTCCATCAATCTTCGGTTTAAGAAAATTAAAAATCTCCTTAAAAATGATTTAATCCGGCTTAGATTATTTTTTTCTTCCTTTAATAAATAATTATATATTTTATTAAATTCTTTTTGAGCCAGTTTATAATTTTTATCAATTATCTTAGCAAAAACTTTCTTTTCACTCTGATAGGGATAATTATTAATTGAAAATTGAGCATCAGCAGTAGATTCTTTTGTCTGATTGTAAATTTCACTAATTCTATTAAAATCCGAAGAAATACTGCTCTTATTTATCAGTATCTTTTCTTCTCTATTTTTAATCGAATTCTCAATTTTTTTATATGCAATTGATTTTAATTTTTTTTCCAGCTGATTATCAATAATTAAAAAGATGCTGTTAATTAATCCATTATAAGAAATAATAGCATCAAAATAATTTTTTAATTTTTTTCGAATGTAATTATATAAATCTGTATTAATTTTATGTTGATCCTGATAATTAAAAGTTATAAAAAGATAATTTTCAGCCTTAATACCAAGCAATCTGGTGTGTTTTAAAAAGTTATTTATGGAAGATTCTGTATTATAAATTATATTTAAAATTATTTCTTTTTCTAAAACTGGAGAAATATTTTTGATTTTTTCCAGCAGTTCTTTTTCTTTCTCATTTTCTTTTTTCTTAGCTTTAATTTTATTAAGAGCACTGTCAATAACTTCTTTAAAATCTGCTTCTACATATGGCTTAACAAGATAATCACTAACTCCGATTTTAATTGATTTTTGTGCATAATCAAACTCACTGTGAGCAGTTAATATAATAATCTCAATTCCTGGTATTTTTTCTTTTAGTTTTTCAGCTGCTTCCAGACCATTTAGTTTGGGCATTTTTATATCCATCAAAACCAGATCAACATCTTTTTCTAAAGCTTGAAAAAAAGCTTCTTCTCCATTACTAACCTCAGCAACTATTCTAATCTCTTCTTTATAAAGTTTATTTATAAAGAATTTTATTGCTTTTCTTTCCAGATGTTCATCTTCTGCTATCAATAACTTTATCATCTTTCCCTCCTTTTAAACTTAAAAAATCTTAATTAAAGTAAGTTATTTATGAATTTTTAATCGGTATCTCAATAACTACTTCAGTCCCCTGGTTAATTTTAGAATTTATTTTTAATAAATTTTTTCCATAATGAAGTTTTAATCTTTTAATTACATTTAAAATGCCCAGACTCTCTCTTTCCTCTTTTTTACTGTTCTGAGGCTCTTCATTTAATATTTTGCTTAGTTCTTCACTCTCTATACCAATTCCATTATCTCTAATCTTAATTTCTACCTTTTTTGCAAATCGTTTAATTTCTATTAAAACTCTACCTTCCGAAGCTGTATCAGCAAGTCCATGAATAATTGAATTTTCGACAATAGGCTGAATTATCATCGGAGGTATTTTAATCTGTTCTAAATCCCCATCTGTATATATCTCAAAATCCATCTGTTCCTTAAATCTTGTTTCCTGAATAGTAAGATAAGCTTTTAAAACCTCGATTTCTTTTTCTAATTCAACTAACTTACCTTTGTGATCAAGGTTATAACGCATTATTTTAGAAATTGCAATTATTAAATTCTGTGTTTCTGCCGCATTTTCAAACATTGCAGTTCTGGAGACTGTATTTAAAGTGTTAAATAAAAAATGAGGATCCATCTGCATCTGCAGATTTAAAAGTTGGGATTCTTTTAACAGCCTCTCTTTTTCTATATTATCCATTTTTTCCTGATTTAATTTATTCTCAAGTTCTGATTTTTCCTTTAATTCTTTAATATAATTTCTAATATTGTTTTTCATCAAATTGAAAGTTTGTCCTAAAATATTAAGTTCCCGATAATTAATTTCTTTAATATCTTCAATCTCCCAGTGCCCTAGCGAAAGATAACGAGCAGCTGAGGATAATTTTTCAATTGTATTGAGAATACTATTTGACATTAAAACAGCAAAAATAAATACAGCTATACTAATTAAAATAACGACTGCATAAATAGTTTTTGTCCTGTTCTGAGTATCTACCAGCAAATTGACATAATTACTACTATGATAAGCAAGATAAGAATTTATTAAATTCTGAGTATGACTGCTCATATAAGAATATAGTGTATCAATATCAGTAAGCTTTTGATAGGTACTCTGATTTAAAACACGACTGTTAAATAAATCTGCAGCCAATTGATCATGATAATCAAGCATATTATTTAAGTTTCTATAAAAAGTCCTGCTTTTTGGATCACGACTAATTTCATCTTTTATTTCTTTCATCAGAGCTGTTATTTCATTCCGCGAATTTTGATATAACTCTCGATTTTCTTCATTTCTCTCCTGAAAAAATAGATCAAAATGACGCGAGTTTTCGGTGATTTTAAGTGAAAGTTGATTCAGTTTAAAATTAACATCAACGTTATTTTGATAAATCTCTATTTCCCTATCCCGTCTTATAAAGGAAAGAAAAAAAACAATATTTAAAATGACAATAATAATCATAAAAATACTTATTATTCTACTTCTTATTGATCTTTTTGGTTTTTTTACAAATTCAATAAATCTGGAAATTATAACTAACACCTCCCATATACAAAAATATATCAGCAAAAATCTTTCCCGAACTAACATTATAATACTACTTTAATAACCTGAGTGTCAAAACATAATTTTGCTAAAGAAAAAGACCAGCCAAATTAATGGTTGGTCCTATCATAATCATTCTATATAATAAATTATAAATGGTGAGGTTAGGCGGATTTGAACCGCCGGCCTACAGATTAGGAATCTGTTGCTCTATCCAGCTGAGCTATAACCCCGAAAGCTATTTCTATTTTATAATTAATTATTTGAAATATCAAGTTAAATTTTTACCAAAAAGAAGTTTAAAATTTTCTCTTAACCTGAACTTCAATGAGCTTTTTTAATTTATTTTTTGCCTTATTATCAGGCAATTGGGTCAGATATTTATTTACACGATCAATAAAAACCATTAAAATCTGACGACTCTCTGTAAGCACACCCGAATTTTTGACGTCAACAATAATCTCATTAACAATCTTATCATCAAGTACGGTTTTGTTATAATCAGCATACTTACTCCGATAGTGATCTTTATTTAACAATAAGATAACAGGTAGAGTAATAACTCCCTCTTTTAAGTCCTGGGCCAGCATTTTACCAGTATCTTCCTCATCACCTTCAAAATCTAAGAGATCATCCTGTATCTGAAAAGCCATTCCTATTTCTAAGCCCAACTTATATAAAAGGTTAAGCTTTTTTCCTCTAATTCCACTTTCATGAGCTCCCAGATAACTGCTTAAAGCAAAAAGCAGAGCAGTTTTATGTCTTATTCGTCGATAGTAATCCCTAATCCCAATCTGAAAGTCAAATCGCTTTTCGGATTGCTCAATTTCTCCCTCACATAATAAGCGTACATTTTTATTCATTTTTCTTAAAACTTTTTTGTCCAGATAATTAAAGAAAATATCAAAAGTACGGGAAAGCAAAAAGTCTCCAATAAAAACCGCTTCTTTTTTACCAAATCTTCTCTGAGCAGTTTCCCTGCCCCGTCTGAGCTCAGCATTATCAATAATATCATCATGAACCAGTGAAGCCATATGCAGCAGTTCAATCCCACTACCTAACTGCAGCATCTTTTCTTTATCATAGTTACCAAATGAAGCAGCTAAAAACATTAAGAAAGGTCGTAATTTTTTACCCCCTCCATTGATCAAATCCTCAACTGACTGATTAATAATAGCACGTTTTGATTTTGTTATTTTTAAAATATTTTCATTTATTTCAGAACAAATTTTCCGGTATAATTTATCTTCAATCAGCAAAGTTTTCACCTTCAATTAAATTAAAATCTGAATCCTTTATTTCAACAATATCTTTTAGACCTGATGAAATGTAAACATCAAGATCCTCTGTGATAATCATAACATTAACATCTTCCATATTTTCAATAAATTTCATTCCTTTTTTGAGGCCCATTACGTAAACAGCTGTAGAAAGGGCATCTGCATCAAAAGAATTTTCACTGATTATACTAACACTTAAAAGATTATTCTCAGCAGGATAGCCAGTTTTAGGATCTATAATATGATGATAAATTTTCCCATCCTTCTCAAAATATCTTTCATAATTTCCAGAAGTAACAATGGTCTTATCGACAGCATCAACAATGGCCATCACATTTCCTCGATCTTTTCTGGGATCCTGAATCCCAATTTTCCAGGGAGTCCCATCAACTTTATCACCAATAACCAGCACGTTTCCACCTAAATTCACAAAAGCATGTTCAATACCATAGTTTTCAACAACTTTTTTTACTTCTTCAGCTGCAAATCCTTTAGCTATACCTCCCAGATCAACTTTTACACCTGGTCTGGTAATTTCTGCCGAACTATCATATAATTTTAGATATTGATAACCTGTATTTGACAAAGCCCGCTTAATTTCTGATTCTGAAGGAACTTCTGGATTTTTAGTTCCAATCCCCCAGAGCTCAACTAAGGCTCCAATAGTAGGATCAAAATTTCCATCAGTTTGCTCAGCATAATTAACAGCCTTTTTTAAAACTTTCATAGATTCCTGATTAATATCAATTTTCATTTCTGGGCTGTTGTTTAATTTATAAATATCACTTGTTTCGATGGTTTTACTCATTAAATTTTCAAGTTCTCTTATTCTCTCCATGCTTGCTTCAACTGCTTTTTCAGCATTTTCTCCATGAGCTCGCATCTGGACTAAAGTATCCATTAAAAAGGCACTGTCATCTGCCTGAGGTATTTTTTCTTCCTTATTACTACAGCCAGTTAAGGTTAATAATATGACTGCAATTATTGTAATTAAAATTATCTTTTTATTTTTTAACAAATTATCACTTCCTATTTTTATTAAATCCATTTTTCAATTAAATTAATTTTACAAAAAATTATATAAAATTTAATAATCCCGGGTAAATCACTTACATTTTATCATAAATGCTTAACTTTGCAAATGATTATTCTGGCAAAGACTTTCCCCATTTTTTAAAATAGCAAAAACTATCCGTACTGTCACAAGGGTAAAGAAAGCCTTAAATTCTTTTGTGATCGACGTTTTTTGTAATAACTCTCAAAAAAAGAAGCAATTCCAGTG